>Ga0325410_1000045_pt1 | contig 107396 bp, 71 predicted proteins | sample PopdelMetagenome_16_FD_206182 | JGI IMG/M metagenome (GOLD analysis project Ga0325410, IMG submission 206182) | Populus deltoides microbial communities from Bellville, Georgia, United States - Xylem-PdIQD-R3 | ecosystem: Host-associated > Plants > Phyllosphere > Stem > Wood/Secondary xylem... | reverse complement strand
GAAGACTAATTAAGCAGTTAGTTTTGTTAAACTACGGAAGTTAGCTATAGAAGAAGGGTTGACGAAGATTGATAAATAAGAACCTTGGCCCTCGCTATATATACAAAATTTCAACAGCCATGTAGAGGAGCCACGCTGCTTTTGGGGGGGCTTGGCAGCGGTGGTTCTCCACAAGGCAAAACAAAAGGCAGCCACTCCACCAATCACAACTACAAAATCTATTCCAAAAAGAAATCCTACTAAATATTTCCCCACTTGGGGTTATCAGATTCCTTACTTCAAACTACCTTCGAGATATTCATCGTCCTTCATGAAGATCTTCAGAGAAAACTGTTATCCGAGAGATATTATCATTATCTAAGGCACTCAGGCTAGAGTATTGAAGAAACAAAAGGGAAGAAGATTCTTATTATTCATATCAATACTGTTACTATTACAGTAACAGTGCTTTATATACAACGGGTTAGAATGAAGTAAGGAAAGGTAATAGTATTCATATCAGACTTTATTACTATTAAATATTATCCTATCAATTGCAGTGCAAAGGAATTACAGTAGGAATGAGTTCTACAACCTGTGTTGGAGTGAAACTGAAACCCTGCACTTTAAACTCTCTCATCCGAACTGTAGGTGGACTTTGCAATCTGTGTTGGAGTGGAAGTCTAATGCTTTTCTTCAATACTCCCCATCAAGTTGGATCAAGGGGGTTGATTGAGCCAAGCTTAGATAGTAGACGATGGAAGTGAGCTGAAGTTAGTACCTTTGTGAATAAATCGGCTAGTTGGTCGTGACTGCGGATGTAGCATGTCTTGATAACCTGAGATTGAACTTGTTGACGAATAAAGTGGCAATCAACTTTAATTTGTTTAATTCTTTCATGAAATATGGGATTTGTTGCAATATGCATAGCAGCTTGATTATCACAAAACAGAGTCATTGGAATACTGCTAGAAAATCCCAGATCTGACAGAAGACCTTTAAGCCAAATTAGTTCACACGTCGTGTATGTCATCGCACGATATTCAGCTTCAGCACTAGAACGTGCAACAACATGTTGCTTTTTACTACGCTAGGAGACTGGATTACCACCAACAAACCTGCAAAAACTAGTGGTTGATTTGCGATCAATCGCATTACCAGCCCAATCAGAGTCATTATATCCAGTAATCTGAGTATGCCCATGATTATTCATAACAATCCCACGACCAGCAGAACCTTTTAAATAGTGCAAAATTCGCTTAAGAAGATTCAGGTGAAAAACTGTAGGAATATGCATGAATTGACTAACAAGACTTACTGCGTAAGTGATATTAGGTCCTGGAATAGTAAGATAAATGAGTCTTCCAACAAGATGTTGATAGTAATTGACAGAACCAAGAGCTTCACTAGTTGTTTTAAGTTTCAATTTACTATCCAAAGGAGTAGGTGCAGTTTTGGCATCTATCATCTTAGCATCCTTAAGCAGATCAAGGACATACCTGCGTTAATTTAGGAATAGCCCTTTGTGAGAAGTGGCCATTTCAATCCCAAGAAAATATTTCAAATTGCCGAGATCTTTAATGGGAAACCGTTGTTGCAGAGTAGCCTTGAGATGAGATATAACATCACTATCATTCCCAACAATGATAAGGTCATCAACGTAGACTAGGGGTGATTATTTTCGGTTCGGTTTTTATCCAAAAAAATAACCAAACTGAAATTAAAAAAAAATCAAAACCGGTAAAACTGACCGGTTTCTATTCTTGTTGGCTCGGTTTTTTCATGTTTGGCTTGGTTTTTTTGGTTTTGGCTCGATTTTTTGCCGGTTTGGCTTGGTTTTTTTGGTTTGGGTTCGGTTCGGTTTGATTCAGTTTTAGGCTTATAAAACCGAAACCAAACCGAACCGGCCGGTTTTTTCAAAATTTTAATCGGTTTAATCGGTTTTTTTTCATGGTTCGGTTTTTTCTGTTATTTTTTTTTCTGGTTTTCTCGATTTTTCAGTTTTTTTACTCACCCCTAACAAGGAACATTACTTTGGTCGTTGATCCAAGATGAATAAATAAAGAGGAATCTACATTGCTTCGTTTGAAGCTACTTTGTTCAAGAACAGCACTCAATTGTGCATGCCAAGCTCGTGGAGATTGCTTCAGCCCATTGATAGATTTGTGAAGCCGACATACTAAGTTAGGGTCTGAACCTTGAGGGTGACTTAGAGGTAGCTTCATATAGACTTCTTCTTCAAGATTTCCATGCAAAAAGGCGTTCTTGAGATCCATTTGACACATCAACCATCTGTTGTTCACAGCCACTGAGAGCAGAACACGAACTGTGTTAATCTTCGCAACAGGTGCGAAGGTTTCCTTATAATCTACGCCAAAATTTTGAGTATAGCCCTGAGCCACAAGACGCTCCTTGTATTTGTCAATAGACCCATCTGAGTTGAACTTGATTTTATACACCTAGCGACTGCCCACAACATGTTTATCTTTAGGAAGTTTAACAACACTCCAGGTCTGATTTTGATCAAGGGCTTGTAGCTCATCATGCATAGCTTGTCGCTATTCATCATTTGAATTAGCCTCTTGAAAATTTAATGGTTCATACACATTAGAGATAGCAGTAAGAAAGGCAATATGTTCAGCTGAGAGATGTTGATATGTAAGATAATTAGACATAGGATGTCTATCAGCATAGGTGATGAAGTCTTGTAGCTTTGTTGGAGGAACACGGTGATGAGTTGGATTCCTACGAGGCTATGGTAGAGGAGAGTGATTGGCAGAATCAGATTGATTAGCTGAATCACCCTCAAAATCTCCCTCAGAATCTGTGGTAATGGAAATGACAGGAGGGTGTTGTAGAAGAGACTGATTAGCTGAATCATTCTCAAAGTTTGTGATAGCTCTTGAATCCGCATGTATATCTGTCATTGTGGTAGACAAGTTCCTGTTATGGTTGCCATCACCTTTAGAGTTTGCAGAACTGTGTTCAGAGTGTGTATTAACGGGACTGATATTCCTTTCATTAATGGTCATACCATCAGAAAAGGTGGAAAAATCGTCTCCAGCAGCAAGTGTATCTGCAGATGGTGTCAAGTTTGTAGCAACATTTGGTAGAGGAAACAATTCTGCCATATTATCTTACTGATTCCTGTCTTTAAAGTATACAGAGCTTTCTTCAAATCAAACATCTCTTGATATAAACAATTTTTTTTGAAGGAGGATGGCAGCATTTATATCCCTTTTGGGTTGCAGAGTATCCCAAGAAAACACACGTAACGGCTCTTGGTTCAAGTTTGTCCCGATGTGAGGTTTGTATATGAACAAAACAAGTGCAACCAAACACTTATAGATGAGTAGATTTGGTGGCTGTTTCTGCAAGATTTCAAGAGGAGATTTAAAGTGTAATATTCGGCTAGGTAACCAATTGATTACATATGCAGCAGATAATACTCCATGAGACCAAAATGTTTTAGGAACATACATGTGTATCATTAAGGCTCTAGTTTTTTCTAATAAGTCTTTGTATTTACGTTCAGCTACCCTATTTTGTTGAGGTGTTCCAACACAGCTAGACTGGTGTAAAATGCCATGAAAAGCTAGATATTGCGTCATATTTTTGGACATGTATTTAGTGCCATTATCAGATCGAAGAATTTAATTTTCGTAGAAAATTGAGTCATGGCCAGCATGTGAAAATTCTGAAAGACGTACAACTTCACTCTTGGATTTCAAGAGATAAATCCAAGTAACACGAGAAAAGTCATCAACAAATGAGACAAAATATTGGTAGCCATCAAAAGATTCAATAATTGGTCCCCAACATCAAAATGGACAAGATCAAACATCTTATTAGCCTTAGATGATGAAAGCATAAAAAGAAGTCTAGTAGACTTAGATAAATGACATGTATCACATGGAATATTTTTTATATCCAAATTGGGTATTAATTTGGCGAGGACAATGTTTGAGGGATGAGCTAGGTGTTGGTGCCACAAATGTTGCTCTTGATGAAATGAAGAAAAAGCAGAAACTTCACGATACTTGTTATTCTGGGGATGACTCGAAAAATAATAAAGCTCTTTGAAAAAGAAACCTTCACTAATCGTCTTCTTGGTGGCGAGGTCCTGAAAGAGAACTTGTTGAGAGTAAAAAATAACATGATAATTTAGAGTTCGAGAGAATTTACCAATGGAAAGTAATTGAAACGGAAAGGAGGGAACATATAGGACTGAAGATTCTATATTATTAGACAGTAATTTAATCTTTCCTTTACCCTTGACAGAAACATTTTTCCCATGGGTAATAGACACATGAGTTGGAGAGGAAAATCCCTCGAAATCATTTTATTAGTTATATGATCAGTGGCACCTAAATCAATGACCCAAAAATCATGCACAGTACTAGCTATCAAGACACTTTAAATGTAGTGAAAATACCTTCTGTGTTTTCTTGCTAGATGTGGGCAAAGTTTGCAAGGAAGCCCGCAAACTTACCAAGGAGTGCCATAGAATCAGAGGTAAATGCTGCCATGGCAGAGTCACCTATTTCCTTAAGATAGGTAGCGAAGTCATTGAGAAGAGCATATGGGTTAGTAGAAAAATTCTCAACATTATTGGAAGGAGTATTGCTGAAGTGAGCAGCGGCAGCAACATGACCCTTATGCTCATAGTCCCTTTGAGATATCTTCTCTTTTTCAAATTTTGGCTTCAATTCTAGATGAAGGATCCAACACCTCCCAATAGAATGACCAATATTATAGCAATGGTGACACTTCAAATCTGGTTGTTTGCCCTTATGAGGTCTGTTGTTGTTTAGTGATCTGTTGACAGCATAAACACGAGATTCTGATAAAGAGAGTTTAGAGTCAGAATTCATAACCTTTCTACGAGCTTCTTCTCGTTAAATGGTAGCGCCTACAGTAGTGAGGGATGGAAGATCATGATTCATAAGAATCCTACTGCGAAGATCTTCATAGTCTGAACCAAGACTAGCTAAAAGCTGGAAGATCTTGGCCTCCTCTTCACATTTCGTAATTCTCCTGCATCAACCGTGTAGGGATGATAAAGAGCAAGTTCACTCCACATACCTTTCAAGGTTCAAAGCAATTGAACATAGGTTTTGCTGTCTTGCTGAAGGTTAGCAAGACTCCTATTGATTTGAAAAATACGAGCTTCATTGTTCTGATTTCCATACATCTCTTTCACTGCTTCCTATAGTGCCAAAGAGGATTCGGAATAGCTAAATATTTCAGCAATCTGATTTTCCCTAGAGTTGAGTAACCAAGACAACACAAGTTGATCTTTGCATTGCCAAGCTTCATAAGCCTGTGAAAAAGAATCAGGAGGTGTAATATGGCCATTGATATAGCCAAGTTTGGATCTTCCACCAAGAGCAATTGTCACAACTTTTGACCAAGGAAGATAGTTAAATTCATTTAGCAATACCGAGCCTAAACGCTGATTAGGATTTGGCTCTCCTTCCTGTATATTGCATATTTTATTGTGCCATCAGCACCATCTATCTTAAACGGATCTTCCATGAGATTATATTTTTTTAAGCAAACAACAAATTATTAAGGACCTGCTCTGATACCATGAAGAAAAAAAGGGAAGAAAATTTTTCTTATTCATATCAATACTATCACAGTAGTAGAGCTTTACATACAACGGGTTACAATGAAGAAAGGAAAGGTAACAGTGTTCATATCAGACTCTATCACTATTAAATATTATCCTATTACTTGCAGTGCAAAGGAATTGCAGTAGGAATGAGTTCTATAACTTGTGTTGGAGTGAAACTGAAACCCTGCACTTTAAACTCTGTCATGCGAACTGTAGGTGGACTTTGCAATCTGTGTTGGAGTGGAAGTCTAATACTTTTCTTCAATAGTATGGACCAGAAGAGAACATTGAAGATGTCCCATCAGATTCAAAGGTATTAGATGACTGCCTCAGGTTGGCCCGGGCATTGGAGGTTGACATGGAATCTTGATATTCCATTACACGCTGCACCATTTTAAGTGCCTGTACTACTTCACCCATAGTCTGTCGCTGGCTTGCCTTGGGGCAACACAAGCTGCTGCAATTATGTAAACTTGTACAAAATCTTCCTTGGGATATTTCCCTCCAAGCCTTGGATCAACGAGCTCTTCTAACAGGTCCTTGTCTCTTAGAATGGGCCTTGCCTGAAAGCAATAGAACAGAATTTGTTAGCCTATCCAGAATTTTAATAATTGTTAGGTGGTATTGGGATATGAATTTGTGCTCGTTTGCAACTGTGATTGAGTTGGAAAAAACAGTGATTGAGTTGGAATAATCTACGACCTATGTCTTAGTCTAGTGCAATTTATGGAATGACTTCCCCCCCTAAGGACATGTGATATGATTCTCACCTCATTGAATTAAGGTTCTATTTGCTTTTATGTTTCAAAAGCGTTTTTAAAAAAAATTAAATTTTTTTTCTTTGCTTCATATTAATATTTTTTGTGGTTTTAGAACATTTTGATGTGCTGATATCAAAAATAATTTTTAAAAACTAAAAAAACATTATTTTAATACATTTCTGAGTAAAAAACACTCTAAAAAATAACCACAACTACACTCTCAAATAGACTCTAAGAGCAATGACTCCATAAGCAATGTTCATAATATTCTATATGGTCGGGAAATGTAGCTTGCTAGCTGATTTTGATTGTGATGCAAACCGAAGCTAATAGCATGTAAATTTTAATGAACAAAAATGTTGTAGATTTAAATTTTAAATTTTATTCTTAAAAAGAAGTAAATGTTTGATGTCTATCTCCTTAATAAGAGGTTTATTGAACTTTTAAATAGGTTAAAAAAAACCTACATCTACTAGAAAACAATCTCAAATCCGAAGGTATTATGAAAATTAAAACATAATCCAAAAATAAAAAAATAAATTCAAAAATATTTAGGAAAAGTAATAAAATTAGCCCAAACAATAATTTTTTAGTCTAATTCCAGGAAATCCAACCTTGCTCTTGGTTTTGCGACCCATGACCCATCACGAACCAATTCCATTTTTTGATGGTTACAGAACAAAGCTATATCCAATCTAGCCTTGATGTTGTCCTTTGTCTTCCCCTTCACATCCATGACGGTGTTGAAAATGTTCTCAAACACGTTGTTTTCTATGTGCATGACGTCAAGGTTATAGTAGAGAAGATTGGTCTTCTAATAAAGAAGCTTCCAAAAGATACTTCACTTTACCTAATTGTGGGTCAAACCAAAACTAGAAACCTTCTACTTACCTGATTGAAGACCAAATACAATGTCACCATACTCTAATACAACATCATGCAATTCTTCACCAAAAAAGCGTGAGGGTACAACATCCTTTTCAACTCTGCCAACAAAGAAATCCTTTTTGTTCTTTATGTACCTGTGATTCGGTGGCAAGAAACGACGGTGACAGTAAAATAAAAAAGCTTTACCTTCATTTGTTAGCATGAATGCCTTGTTGTTTTCCATGCAATATAGACAAGCTAGTTTTTCATGTGTGCTCCAACTAGAAACCATTCCATAAGCTGAAAAATCATTGATAGTCCACATCAAAGCCGCCCTCATAACAAAATTATATTTCCTCGATATCATAAGTCAAAGCTCCAGAGGACCACAATTGTGTCAACTCATCAATCAACGGTCAAAGACAAACATCTATATTCCAGCCCGGGCTGCTCGGACCAGGTATGACAGTAGATAAAAACATGAACTCCGGCCTCATACACATTCATGGTGGCAATTTATAAACCATGAGTATGACCGGCCAACAAGAATAAGGAGCAGCAAATGACCCGAATGGGTTGAATCTGTCTGTACACAACCCAAAACGCACGTTCTTTGATTCAGCTGAAAAGTGAGGATGCATATTGTTAAAGTGTTTCCACGCTTCGCCGTCAGAAGGATGCACCATCACTCCATCAACCGCATCATGTGATTAGTGTCATGTCATGTGCTCAGCATTCCTTGGTGACATGAATAACCTCTGCAGTCTAGGTGTAATTGGGAAATATCTAAGTTTTTTATATGCCACTAGAATCTTTCCCTTGCTAGTTTTGGGTTTGTAACAGGAATGCCCACATGTCATGCACTCGGTCAGCTCAGCATTTTCAAGGTAGTATAACATGCAGAAGTTAGGGCACATGTCAATTTTCTGGTATCCTAAACCGAGGGTTTCATCATGGACTTCGCAGCATAGAAGTTCTCTTTCAGCATGTTCCCTTCAAGTAAAATGCTTCTTGCTCATTCAATAATTTTATCATACCTAGCCTCACTCAACCCATGATCTAACGTGATGGTGAACACCTTTGCTATGGCCGATAATTTACTGTGATTCGTGCAGTCATCCCATAATGGTTCGTCAGAATCTTTCAACAAATCAAAAAACCTAGTTGCATCTGCATGAGGTTCTTCTTCTACGATTGGATATTAACTGACATTACCTGATTTATTCTCATTGTGTCCATAACCATATTCCTATAAGGATTAGTGTTGTCATTTGTAACTTCATGCACGCTGCTAGCACTAGAAGTTGACCCAACCACCCTTTCTCCCATGCTCTTATTACAAACAAATATTTCTCTGTGTGCATGCCAACACCGATAATTCTCCATAAACCCTTTGTGTAGAAGATGCGTCATTACAACATCTGGATGCAGATACTTTTTATTTTGACACTTCCTGCATGGACACCTAATACTGCCTCTAGTAAAATTTCTGGGAATAGATGTTGTAAAATTAATAAAACCCTGAACCCCATTACAATAATCCATCATTTGCAATCCTTAGGGTGAATCTCGATACATCCAAGAACAATCATCCATGACTTCTATCGAACCTCTATAAAATTATGATGACAACATATATTAATTAACTATGTTGGGTAAATAAATTTGTAAAAATATTGGTTTACCTCGAGATTGTCCAACAAACTAATTACAACTTCTCATAAGTATTAAATATTCATTATCAATTATCAACGTCCATACAAATTTATACATATAAATTTATGAAAATTACAACTCTGCAATAGCATTGATAAAAATTACAACAGACCCGTTAAACAAGTATTAATTATTTCACCACAATACATGTAATTTGGTAATTCAACAATTTACAAACAAATACAAATTTACAAAATCTAAAACAAACCAAAAAAAGTACAAAATTATACATTCATATACTACAAGTTTGTTTGAGAAATAACAATAAACAAAAATACATATACTAACAAAATACATAACCTAAAAAAACAATAAAATTGACATTTAAATGTTAAAATTAAAAAAGATAGAATTACTTACAAAAAATGATAAAATACATAATAAATCAGAACATGTATATTGTTGTGACCACAAAACTTAAAGAAATATGACTTGTGCTGAGAAGAGGGAGTTTTTTTGGGGGGGCTGGTTGTTTGCAGTTTGGGAGGGGAGAGCTGGGATGAGGAAGAAGAAGGAGAAATAGGGGAGGAGAGGGTCGGCAGGGTGGTGATATATTAACTTTTACTGATGAAATCACCGACGGACTCATTCCGTCAATGATTCTGTCAGCAATTCTGATGGTGAATCGGTCACGTCACTGTACGAAGATCCCCGTTTGAATCTCTCAGTAATTCCGTCTGTAAAATCGCCCACAAAAACTTCCACATCAGCGAACTGGGTTTTTTTTAATTATGAATATTCTGTCTGTAATTCTGTCGGTATATACCAACCGAAGTATTCCATCGGTATATACCGACTGCATTATAGATGGAAAAGATTTTGTCGGTAATTATGACCGCACATTACAGACATAATTATTCCGTCGATAATTCCGTTAGTTTTAAGTGAATTTCTAGTAGTGTCTATTGCATTATTGTCTATATGTTAATGACAGCATTATGAGCATTATCTAGATTAGTATGTTTTTCAATTTGTTTTAAGTTTATCTAGGATAAGACTAGTTTCTCACATAACTCCTAAGATAAAGAAGATGATGGCTGTTACGTTCTTTTTTGGTTTTTTCAATTCTGTAATGCTTGTTTCCTTGTATAAATAAAAGACAAGGGATGGCAGTAACCCACTAAGACAATTCAGCTCTTTGTTCTTTTTATCGTAAAACTCTGTTCTATGTTTTTTTCTTCATCAATTAAAACAAAAGTCTGTTGTGTATATCAGTTATTTCAACATAAATGATGTCTCGTTCTTCCTTGCTGTGAACAGGGTAGCCAGAAATTGGCTTCCGAGTTTTTTGTCATGGCCAAATTCACAAATGTCGGCTATCCCCACTTGGTCTGTGGTCAGGTTTCAGATAACAAGATACTGATAGACCCGCGCGCTTGCTCCTGGAAATGGATTTCTAATAGTATACTCGGCTGGAGATTGGACTATTGCTTTGGGAAGAACATTTTCTTTCTGTTTGGTCTTGGAAGTATTTTTATGTTGCCTTCTTGATAAACCATCCTTCTCTAGCCATCTAATTGGATCGTAAGTAGAATAATGTAAGATCATTTCTGGGAATCTCTTAATGGCAAGTTAAGTTTTGCTTGTATCATGGTCTTTTATTTTCTCCCCTTACTTCTGTTTTCTTTGGCTACTGCCTGAGCACCCTCTTGTTTTTTCCTCTTGATTATGATTAGTGTTGGTTTGAAATGATCGAGAAACACAGTCAGCAATGCCCATGGCTACAAATTAAGTTGTTGCTTGCGAGTGTCCAGGTATATATTTCGAAGCTGATAAAACAGCAGAACTTTCTTTTTCTTGGTGGGGGAGAGAGGGAGGAGATTCATTGAAGGTGAGAATAACTGTATATACTCTTGTATAAATAGACGATGCAATCAATAATAATCTGCATTCCAGCAAATTCTGTTCTTCTCTCATTAATTTACACACATTACCGATCGAATATTCCTCTACACAAAGCATGATATACATGACAGAACAGCTAATGATTAATTTAACTCCATTGGAGAGATGCAGAAATGGCCAAGTTGATGCTAGCCAACTTATCCAGATGCTGACCCGTCTCTTTCAATGGTGATTCGAGGTCTGGCTGCTCGGCAAATGCTTCCTCACATGTGTCGGAATATGTTAAAGCGGCACTTAGCTTAGTGCTCAGCCTGCCTATGTCGTGAGCGGAAATTGCAGTCAAAGCGTCATTGAGAACAGCGATTCCGCTATCAAAAGACTCAACGCATGTGTCAAGGGGGGCCTTAACCGCTGCTGTTGTAGAGAGATCGTTGATTACTTTCGTGGCAACAGCCGTGGCCTCTTCAAAACTCTTTTGGAGAGCATGTATCCCGATTTTAAGGACTGAAATGGGATTGGTTTCGCCAGTTAGGAAAGGAGCAATGGTGGCAAGACATTCTGCTGGGTAACGGGTTACGTCACATATTTTCGTCAGTGCAGCATTGTTGGATAGTAATGGCAGTGTGGAGGATGACTGTGCTGGAGAATCAGGCGGTGATGGGGAGGAAACTGGCGACGGAAATGGGGATCGAATGGTGGGGGAGACAACTGGAGGTGGCAATGGGGATCGGGTGGTTGCTGCAGATAAGGAAGACATGTCCGGCCCTGGGGCATCAGCAATCCCTGGAGCCTCAAAAATGGCCCCGGCCAAAAATGGGAGGAGAGAAGAGGAAATAAGGAGAAGGATGAACTTGTTAAGCTCCATTATCTTCTCTTCTCTTCTCTTCTCTTGGAAATAGAGCAGAAATGGAGACACAATGTGAGGGCCGATGGGAGCAACGGGACAGAAAGTATATATTTATGGGATCTTTAGAGGGAGTGAATGGGTTATCCAAGAAAATAGGATCACCATGCAAATTTTGCCAAAGCTCCAAGTTTGGTGTAACTATTTATATATTATATACATATATTAGTGGCCACGTCCTGGCAACCCAGAAATTAGGGTTCCTATTTCTTTTCCTAAACCAAATGCAAAGATCTGCAGCCATCGCCCACTTGGTTTTTGGTGGATTTCAGATAACAAGACTATAATTTGTCAATGCTAAATATATCAGAAGTGTGTTTTTGTTATTAGCTCCTTCTTTTCACATAGACTATATTTTCTAGGGCAGCGATTTCGGTGAGCAAGGTTGCGAGGGAAGCAAGGGGAGGGAGGGTATGATATTTCCAGCAAGCAGTTGTCATGCAGCACACATGAGACAGCTAATCTACTCGCTGATTCATGAATAATTTTTTAAAAAAATAGGAATTAAATACATAGTTTGTTTTTTGAAACCATGAAGACTAATTAAGCAGTTAGTTTTGTTAAACTACGGAAGTTAGCTATAGAAGAAGGGTTGACGAAGATTGATAAATAAGAACCTTGGCCCTCGCTATATATACAAAATTTCAACAGCCATGTAGAGGAGCCACGCTGCTTTTGGGGGGGCTTGGCAGCGGTGGTTCTCCACAAGGCAAAACAAAAGGCAGCCACTCCACCAATCACAACTACAAAATCTATTCCAAAAAGAAATCCTACTAAATATTTCCCCACTTGGTGCTATCAGATTGCTTACTTCAAACTACCTTCGAGATATTCATCGTCCTTCATGAAGATCTTCAGAGAAAACTGCTGTCCGAGAGATATTGTCGTTATCTAAGGCACTTAGGCTAGAGTATGGACCAGAAGAGAACATTGAAGATGTCCCATCAGATTCGAAGGTATTAGATGACTGCCTCAGGTTGGCCCTGGCATTGGAGGTTGACATGGAATCTTGATATTCCATTACACGCTGCACCATTTTAAGTGACTGTACTACTTCACCCATGGTCGGTCGCTGGCTTGCCTCAGAGGAAACACACGCTGCTGCAATTGTGCAGACTCGTACAAAATCTTCCTTGGGATATTTCCCTCCAAGCGTTGGATCAGCAAGCTCTTCTAAGTGGTCCTTGTCTCTCAGAATGGGCCTGGCCTGAAAGCGATAGAACAGGATTTGTTAGCCTATCCTGAATTTTAATAATTGTTAGGTATCCTTTTGTATTGCCAGGAATCAGGATATGAATTCGTGCTCGTTAGCTACTGTGATTGAGTTGGAAAAAACAGGTGAAGTAAAAATTGTGTTTGGTAACCATTTCAAAACCGTGATTTTGAAGACTCGGACTACTTAAAAAACCTTGGTATTAATAAAGCTGAAATTTGATGCTTTTTCAAAACCATGGTTTGCATCTAAAACCATTGTTTTGAAAAAGCGTTAAATTTCAGCTTTATCAAAACCAAGGTTTTAAGTGTAGTTTCAAAATCATGCTGGCCAGAATTCTAATGATGAGCTGAGATGGTCTGTATACTACTAACCCAAGTGACAAGGTTCTCTTGGCCGGATGGTTGTGACATATCTACAGGCATCCTTCCAGTCAGCAACTCGAGGAGGACAACTCCATAGCTATAAACATCACTTTTGACTAGTAGATGTCCGGTCATAGCATACTCAGGGGCTACATACCTATAGAGCAATAATACCATTTCATCTCAATACCAAATTGAGAAAACATATAATTAGGAAGAGAGAGGAATTCTGACAAACCCAAATGTTCCCATGACACGAGTGGAAAGATAATTTGCTCTGCCTTCAGGTGCCTGTTTGGCAAGTCCAAAATCAGAAACTTTCGCATGAAAGTTCTTCTCAAGCAATATATTGGATGCCTTGAAATCTCTGTGGATGACACAGGGTTGAGAGTCCTCGTGTAGGTACGCAAGTCCTCTTGCAGCATCAAGTGCAATCTTCATTCTGGTATCCCAATCCAGACGACAGTTTGCACCCAGAGGGCCTAAGGCATGCATATTTGGAGCAGCATTAATATTTGAATAATATAATGCAATACATTCATAGCAAGGATTCAGATACTATACAAATGTGTACCAGTCCAACTCATCAGATTCTCAGAAATCCGATGCAAATACAGAAAAACATTAGTTGACTGTTAATGCAATACCAGTTATCATTAGTCCACTTGATATTCCATTGCTGATGTGGCCATTTGAAGGCCAAGAAAGAAAGGTCTATTGATGGTTAACAGTCAACAGAAAGAAGAAACAGATGAGGTAACAATCCAGAGTGTGTTAAATTTCATATCTTGCGTGCACTCATGCTGCGAAGTCATTTTACATCAAACATTAGAAAGAGAATAGGTCAGGTGCAAAATTCTACTGATGTGGACATGATGTTGTTTTCACACCAGTGTTAAGCCAGATTGAAACCAATACATTCGACTAAAGAGCCAAACATGCTCAGAATAGGTAATGAATAATGCCTAACTTTTCTATAATATATATTCCATCTTATTGCAAGCAACTGAAAGTAAGAAGAAAATACCATATCAAACATGAAAATGCTAGGAAGATCTGGAATTGGAAAGAAAAATATCAAATTACCATGGAGCCAGGCCTCTAGACTTCCATTTGGAACAAGCTCATAGCAAAGTAGGTTTTGTGAAGAGTCGCGACTGCTATAGTAGCCCACAAGTTTGACAAGATTACGGTGATGCAGCCTGCTAAGCATCTCAACCTCCACCAAAAATTCTTTACCCCCTTGTTGCCCTCCACTAGTAAGCCTCTTAATTGCTACAGCTGTGCCATCACTTAAGACACCTTTGTAAACTCTACCAAACCCACCCTCTCCAAGTATGCTTGCAGATTCAAAGTTGTTTGTTGCTTCTTTAAGTTCTTCATAGGCTAGAAACCGTGTACTTGAAGGATGTGGAAGAGACCCTGCTGCTGGAACTGGATCTATGGTCCTTGGCTTTACTGAATTGGAAGGGAAAAAAAAAAGGAAACCTGATAAATCATTAAGAAAGACAACGTGAAAGCATTGATGAGCAAAGAACCATAAGAAAACTTTTAACAAAAAAGATCCAACATCAGGAAGCATTTATATTCAAGAGGTGTGGCTGCAAGCTTAATCTTGTTCAAGCAGAAACATTTTATCATTGGGAAACTATGGCAAATCAAGTACTTAAAGTTGAGAACATTCTAATGTCAACAGAAATCAGATGCAAGCATTATTATAATGAATTAGAACAGTGTGGCCAACATTTTCTTAAATGTCTCTATAAAAAGCATAGCAGATTGGTTTGTCTAGGTGTGACACTCAACATGCCCCCTTCTTCAGTAAACAAAATTATCATTTGCAGGAAACTTCTCTTCTTGGCTTCCCCTTCTGAGATAGAACTCTCCAACACATTCTATATTTACTTAATAAAAGAGCACAAAAGTTTGTCTAGTTATTTTTTTAATATTCCCGAACCTATCAATGTAATATGGGTGGAATGCACAAATTACACCCCTAAAGGCTGAAGGCTGCATATGACACAGCAACAGCACTTTGTGAGGAAGGATTTGACAGAATGTCTGCATTCCTTGTATAAAGATCAAGTAGAGAGAGGAACTTTTCACAATCAAGAGAAAACCTGATAGGTCCCATGAGTGACCCTGTTACTGGCAATGATAATCAGGAATAATGACACAAATTCCAATGTGTGGATACTATGCATAAATAATTTGGAAGATTCCTAACGTAAATCTGAGAGACTAAATGTGTGGACATTGATATTTAAAATACCTACCAGTTTCTTTAGGGGATGCTTTAGGCTTCCCTTCACGGAATACACACGAACAGATAATTAGCATAGATACAATGGCAATAATCACAATGCCAGAACCAATACCCAGAACAAGAATCAAATGTGTATGTTTGTCCTTCCTTGAAGAACCAACCGATGTTGATGTTGAAGTTGAAGATTGATGTGCCGGTGCCCTCATGGGCGATGAAGCAGCAATAGGAGCTGTATACAAGAGGTAAAGCAACTTCAATGTACATACTGGAGAACTAAGATCTCTATGGTGTCTACTGCCATACATTTTGGAACCTAAACAAAGATTTTACAAGATAAAAATATCAAACAGCAAACTGAATTCCAGCATAATCTCATCTCCAAATCTAAGACAATGTCAACTGAAGGCTAAATTTTAACTCTTGCTTCTTTACTTTATTCAATGATCTATTATTTATCACCACTATTATACCACTTGACAGTTAGCATTTTCTTTCTTTTTGCTAGAAAAGGCAGCAGTTCATGTCATATTACAACAAGCAGCAGATTTTTCCAATGCTGGATTTGAAAGAAAAATTTGCATAAATTTGAACATTCACAGAAACATATGCTAGAATTGCACATTCTGATATCCAAACGAAGATATTACATGACACACAGCAAACTGAAAGTTATAAGAAAATAGAAGCACTGTCCAATAAAATTTCTCTCTGATTCTCTCTACGTTCATATGCAAGTCTAAAATGGTCAAAACTTAAGGCTAAATTCTAATTTCTTTTCATTAGTTTGTTCAATTATCTATTTATTTATCATCATTGTTATGAACACCCTGTTAGTGTGTTAATCATTTTGGATAGAAAGGCAACATTTACATCAAATCACAACACACATACAGCAACTTTTCTGAGTGCTTGATTTGACAATAAAATCAGTATAAATTTGAACCATGTGCCCTTGTACTTGGATTGAAACTGGAAAGTGGCTATAACATATCGTTTGCAGAGATATGTTAGTATTGTACAGTGAATCAGGTGGCCTCTTCCTGCAATTTGGTAGGATCCTAATGGGCCACAACTATAGGTAATTCCTCTTGCTCAAACTCATACAATACCCTCTTTTTTATTTTTCTTTGGTAACAAAATGATTTTATCAGGAAGCATGCAAGTGATGCTTGGAAATACACACAAGGCAAAGTTGAAGGCAGTCAAGAAAAAGCTATATGCAATGGCTAAGACCCACTACATATAAAAACCACATTGGCACCTTAAAAAACAAAGTTTACCTGGCGAAGGTGCAGGAGGTTCAAACCAAGTAAGATTCAGGAGTTTATAATCACCCACATGAGAGGAGTCAAAGTGAACCTTATGCAAGGCAAGCGAAGAGTTTACTGCAGATGCATCACTGGCAGAGAAACTGATTCCTGTGTGAGGAATGATATCCATTGAAATATTTAATCTTGATAAGCTTAGTAAATAAAAGTTTATCAGCTCAATTTGAGAAACTAGCAAGCCCAGCTGGGAAGATAATTCTTCTAGAAACAGGTTCCAATTAGGATTTTGTGAGACATTCAAAAGGAGAAGGTCAAGCTTTATTGGATACACACAGTGGCAACCATGACTCCCTCGTTTCAGCACCATGTCTGGTTTACAACAATCTGCGGAAGGAAAGATCAATTCTAATGTCAAATTCTATAATCACAGCACAATCATAGATTTCATTAGTGGGAATGAGTTTATATATAAGTTAAGCAAGAAGTTCAGCACATTATCAAGACTGTTTATAAAGAAGTAAGACATTAACAAATATTGCCACTTTCTCTTCAATGGTTAAGTTGCTTTACCAACATATGAACCGTGAAAACAGGAAAGGAGGAAAAGAAAGGTGTTCACACAGTATATCTTACCAGAAAAAGAAGGAGATAATGGGGACTGAGCTAAAACAGTAGGATTTGTGCCATCACCAGACTGGGTTGGAGCAACATCTACCAATCCAACACTGGAAGGCACCAATGCATTCTTCTTCATTGATGGTTTAGACAAGTGTGAACTAGTCGGGGGATGGCCGGAAGTTATCAGTGGACCATAATTAGGAGGTTGGGTTGGTGCTACCACAAATGCCGGTGCACCATGAGGTGAGAAATGCTTTTTCCGTGGTTTATGTAACGATGGTAGATTGTATGGGAGGGGTAGATCAGGAATGGCAGGTGCAACCAGAGGCACACTAGATGGAGATAAGATCGGCCCTCTGAATTGATCATCAGCTAAATCGGCATTGGTGATGGGAATTAAATAGCATAAAATGATCAAAAGCTGCAGAAACAAATACCAGACTCTTCTCGATAATCCTGCAACACCCATACAAAGTTCCAATCAAGAAACCATAACAGAAACACCAGCAACAAAGTAAATGCAATTTCATGAGACGAAAATGTTAAATCTAATAACATTACATCTAGAAACATAAGAAATCAAAATTTTACATCTTCTAATAATGAGACCGAGTTTTGGAAGCTTTCTTTGTATATTTCAATTGTACTATGAACATGATAACGTATTGTGCCGATAATATCAGAAATTTGGTTAAACCCTAACAGAACAAAACAAAAACAAAAAACTCTGCAGTGTAAGCTAAAAATCTCAAAGAAAAATCAAGTTTAGTAGCCTTAAAAAGGTTTTAATATTCATGAAGTACAACTTCTTTCCTCGGTTTTTCCTTTTATGAAGTGCAATTTCTTTCCTCAATTTCCTCATTCGTCAAAAGCAAAAAAGCAGCATTAATGCGTAAAAAACAGAAGGAGATAAAAATTACCGCCGCGGCTTGAAATTGCAAGCACCGACATCACCAACGCCGTTGATTGAGAGCACCCGTCCCGTCAGATCTGTGTGATTTCAAGCAAATCCACGGCGATACCACACTCTAGCAAGCACAAGAACCCAAACAGACGGACGGAAAGCATAACACTATAAGCAAAACTCGTTTGGGAAAGACAGTGAAGGAGGATCCAAGGGTAGAGATATTATCATAGGAATTGGAACACGGAGTTGATAACTCAGAGCAAAACCCTCCATTACTGAGTTAACTTGAAGAGCAGAGATTATTGAGGTGGAGGCTCCAGAAAGAAGAGAAAAGGGGAGAGACGTTTTAATGATTGTTATGGAGGAGAGACATCGGTTTGTTTGTTTCTTTCACTGTGCAGCACTGGAGAAGCTTTTTCATTTTTGGAAATATTTTCGTCTTTTTCTAATTTTAAGACTTTGTTTTTCACTCCTTTTGTTTTATTTTTGCTTTTGAGTGAGAAAGGATGGGCACAGGCACGCACAGAATTTTTATAATCTACCCTATTCGCTGACGGAAAAGGACAGACTAACGGTAAAAAAACCGGTGTACATTTTGTTTGTGAGTGCCCAGCAGGATGTCAGTGGTGTTTCCTGCTGTTTTTCTTTATACTTATATTTTTTAAAAATATATTTTTAATTTAAAAAATATTAAATTGATTTTTTATAATATTTTAATATTTTTATGTGTTGATATTAAAAATAAAATAATATTTTAATATATTATAAAATAAAAAATTATTTAAAAAACAATTTAAACCAAAATCTCAAATATATTCTTGTAGGTTCGTTGCATTTTATGGTGTAGCTTGTTTATTGAACATGCTCTTAGTTTTTATTAAAAACCAAATATTGAGTCCATCAAAAATATTTTGACATTATCATTAAATTTAGTATAGCAACTCAAATTTAAAATATCTTGATTTAACTCTTTAATTAGATCAGGTTTTAAATTAAATAATGTGAAACATACTTTGACATAATATTGTCAATTGGGTAAATCCCAAAAAAACTAATAAAAAAAAAAAACAGGTTTATTATATTCAACTCGTTAAATTCATAATCGGAATTATAGATTCTAGTAAGTTAAATTTTTTTATTTTATTATATGATAAAAAATAAAATGATAAGATTTAATAAAAACTTAATATTAAAGAAAAAAAAAGCACAGAAAAATAGCAAAGAAAAAAAACCAAATGATGAATAAAAAAAGCAATGGATCTATTAAACCAAATGATGAGGCATGCTATGCATCACCACGTATTAACCAAGCGTGCTATAGAATAATTGTGTTGATTAACAATTAAAATAATATATTAATATGGTTTAGTATTTATACGAACAATTAAATTATAAACCTAGGATTTTTCCAAGTTATTAAAATAGTTAATAATAATAGAACAAATTAAAATAGATTTTTTTAGGAGTGTTGGGACATGAAAGTAAATAAAAATAGATATTTTAGCAAGTGAAAAACATAAAAGATTAAGTTGAGATCAAGTTGAAATTATAAAAAACTTGGGGCAAAGGTGCAATGAAGGAAAGATTGACCATATAAATACGTTCATGGCTTCTCCATGAAGCCAATCATGGCCGGTCACCTTGCTTAAGAAAAAGGGGAGAGTTTTATTGATTTTACTTTATTCTCACCTTAAATCCATCCATTTAAACACTAGTTAAGAGAGTTTAGGAGGATTTTGAGACAGTAATTGAAGATTTTTTGGAGCTTTGGGAAGTGGTGGGTTGGAAGGAGAGAAAGAGGAAGAAGAGAACTTATTTCCATTTGCTTTCTTTTTCAATTTTCTTGTGTCCAAATGGTAAGAAACCTTGTCTTATGCTTCGTTTGGATTTGTGTTGTAGATTGATGAATTTGTACGAGGAAAACATTATGAAAAATTAAATTTAAATAAATTATTTATTTATTGATAATTATAGGTGTTTATGTTAACTTACATGCATTTTAACTAATCTTTAAAAATTCTAAAGTTAATGATTAGATAAGTTTCCAGCAACCGGAATAAATCATGTTTTCAGATGACGTGCTATAATCATGCTTTTAGACGTGGAAAAAGGATTTATGACAAGGAATTGAAGAGAAAACTTACCCCACCTCCATCTCCATGGATGAGTGATTCGGCCAAGGTGAAAAACATAAAGGTGTGGAGTTGTTTGATTGAATTATGGTGATTTAATTACGAATATAATTGTGTTAGTTGGAACGAAGAGAAAGTGGGTGACAAAGAAATTGAAAGAAGAGTTGAAGAATTTTCCTTCCCTTTCTAAGCCAATAGGCTCTGCCAAAGTGAACGCAAAAAGGGGGGAAGATCAATTTAAATCTTGTATGGCATTCTGTAGGAATTGTGTTGTTGTTTTTGTTTAAGATGGATCGGTGTGGACTTGTGAAGAAAGAAATGAAAGATTTAACATGCCAAAAAGGAAAGAAAAAGTGAAATTGATTTAATTAGTGAGAAAAACCTTTTACAATATATATATATATATATATATATATATATATTAGAAAGTATATTGTGAGGTTAGTATGTGCATTTGTTATTCGGCCACACTATGGGATGAGGGGTTTAAATTTATGTATTAAATTAATATAAAACCATGTGTGATTATATTAATTAAAAGGTTTAATGTAGGATAAGGATGTAATTACATGAAAAAATAAAGCTAATTTTTTTTAATATAAGTACTTGTTTTACAAGTGATAATTTAAAGGGGAGAAAATTGTCAAGTTACTCTAAATAAAATTAGTATGGTTAGTTGTTTGACAACCGAGATATTTAATTAACTAATTACTTTTAATGTATTAGTGACATGAATGGGACTAGTGTCGAAGATTCTTGATTTGATAAAAAAAACATTATCTAGCTATAAAAGTAAATTAAAAAGAAAATATATAATCATGTTTGAATATTAAAACATTTAAATTTTTTAATCAAATAAAATACATCATTTGAATTGAATGAATTAATCTTATTGTTATATTTATATCATGTGTTATATAACTTTTGGTACATTATATCATTTTATGAAGCTTGGAGTAGTAGTTGTTATTAATATATCTTTTGATTAGAAAATTATATCAACCCCTAGATTTATGACCAAAACCAAAAGCAAGAACATAATAATTCAGTTAAGATTATGGTAATTTTTTTTGTTTGCAATTAATCAAAAATCTAGCAGAATTTTCTCTATATTTTTAGGTATTAAGTTATCGACTCTTCTTCCACAATTTTCAATTATTAAATTTCATATATGTCCTATCATCCAAGACTTCTTCCTCTCGTTACATTAACATTTTAAATATTTATAAAAAAGGACCATTAACAAAATTATAATTGAATTAAGTACATAATTAAAGAAGAACTCATAATTAAAATTATACTATAAAAAAACTTTTGATAAATTATTGACGCGTTAAATTTTAAAATTTATATTACATCACAAAATAATAAATTTATTTATTATAAAATGATACCTAATAAAATATAATAAAATTAATTTACTGTTGAGCCTGATATGGAGATGCACTTGGTTGGAATTTACTTAACTCTTATCTTCCCTATAAACCAATATGAGAGAAAAGGAAAGACATGAAGGAAAGAAGAAAAAAAGTCAACTTCTCTCCCTCTTCAAAAGTCATTGGTTGTTCTTAAGGAAAGGGAAAAGGTTTTTCTTTTTATTTATAAAAATACCTCTTAATAAAATCCCACATGTTATTTTTGTCAAATCTCTAATTATCGGTATTTTTTACATGTTAATTTATTTTTATTTCATCAAAATTTTTACACTACTTAAATATGGAGATTTTTCTCTTAATTTGTTATTTTTCAATTAAGAATTATGCTAATATTTAACTTGAGGTTTACAACTCAGGTTGACTTGAATTGTTGTTTTGTGTTTTTTTTTTAATTTTATTTTATTTCAGTATTACATTTTAATATTATGTTGATTGATAATTAAATTTTATATTTTATTTTAATTTTTTATATAAAAAATTATTCTAAATTCATGATTCAGATGATAAATTTTTTATAAAGTAACTCGATTTAATCTGCCTAAACCACAAAAAATTAGAGAGTAGTTTTGCTTTTTATCATGATATATATTTCCGGGTGCCCTCCACACTTGTCCTTTTCTTGCTAATAGTTTATCTGCAGATTTATTATCACCGAGTTTGATTTTTCTTATTTTTGGGAAGGCAGCGAATTTATATACTAATGAAAGGTCCAAATCTCGGCATAGACCAGTCAAGTAAAGTAGGAAGCTACGCAATAACACAAATGAGACTCTCAATATTGAAAATTCATATGGTTGCTCAAATTGCCACTGAAGGGAAATCCCAATAATAATCTTCGTTCCTCAAATAAATAATCAAGACATAGCATAAAATAACCAATTTCATAATAATATTTAGTTATTATTCTGGGATAAAAAATAGAAATAAAAAAGATAAAAATATTTTTTTACATGTTTTTTAATAATATTAAACTCACTTCAAAACCGATTTTTATTAACAAAACACAACCCGAATTTCCCCTAGTCGTATGAATCCATGCTGTTTAGTTAAATGGTTGGAATGACAGCAGGCCATTTCAAGGGGCCTACGCAACCGCCCATGCAATATCCCACATATCATGTTGTCTTACTGCTATTATGGTCGAAATCATGCCACCTAACACCCACTAAATCATGATTTAAAAATCTATTAAAAAACTAATATTTTTTAAAATTTATTTATAATATAGGATGATTAAAAAATATTTAAAAATTTTTAATTAAAAAATAATAATTAAATCCTAACAAAAGCATGTTGAAACTCAATACCAAGACCCTAAAAATAATTAATCATCATTATTGTCCTCACAACCTCTAGTGGTTAACTTCTTTTTTCGTTCTCAACTAAAGAAAACAACAGACAGGTTGTTAACTTGCCATTACCAAAAAAGCATTGAAAACAGGACACGAACCCACCGCTTGTTATTACAAATTAAATAGTAATAATAAAAATAATTAAGGAGGCAAAGAATATTCAATTTCCCGTCAAGTTCTTAGGTGCAGGCTCATGTTGAACGGGCTTACTTACATAAAAGGGCCGACCATAGGTTAAAATGGCCCGGCCCAATATGTATATTCATGGGCTGTAAGTCCACAGTAAACCTAAGCCGATCAGCCCAATACGGAATTTGTGCCCGTCATCAAAGGATCGAACCCATCCTCCGTCTCGGTGAACACTCAAGAACCGGGACGTCACGCTTTCCTCTTTCTTTAAAAATAAATAATAATAATAATCCCCAAAAAATCACACTCTCAAGTCTCCACGTTCAATTAGGGTTTTACATGCCAATCTAGGGTTAATTGAACAAGAAGAAGCAGCAATCATGTCAAAGCGAAAATTCGGATTCGAGGGGTTTGGCATAAACCGCCAAGCAACGTACAACTTTGAAAGATCCCAAGCTCCGCAAAGGCTCTACGTCCCTCCTTCCTCTCGCCAAAACCATGATAACTACGAGGATACCGACCTTGACAACATCGATTACGACGATAATGATGCCGCCAAGGAGAGTGCTGAAAATAATGGCTCAGCTGCCGAAATTGACCCTCTGGATGCGTTCATGGAGGGAATACACGAGGAGATGAGGGCAGGACCCCCGCCGAAGGCTAAGGAGAAGGTGGAGAGGTATAAGGATGATGATGATGAAGAGGATGATCCTATGGAGAGTTTTTTGAGGGCGAAGAAGGATCTAGGGTTGACGCTGGCCGCAGATGCACTTCGTGCTGGTTATGATTCCGATGAGGAGGTTTATGCAGCGGCAAAAGCTGTGGATGCGGGGATGCTGGAGTATGATTCTGATGATAATCCGGTTGTTGTTGATAAAAAGAAGATTGAGCCGATTCAAGCTCTTGACCATGGTTCTATCGAGTATGAGCCTTTTAGCAAGGATTTCTATGAGGAGAGCCCATCGATTTCAGGTAAATTTCCGAGGAAATGCTGTTTTCTTACTACTTTCAGCTAAGTATGTTAGGGAAACTGGAATTTTGTAATGTGAAATAAATCCTTATTTCATGTTTGATTTTATGCAGAGATGAGTGAGCAGGATGTTGCGGAATACATGAAGAGTCTGGCTATCCGTGTTTCGGGTTTTGAAGTTCCAAGGCCAATTAAAACATTTGAAGATTGTGGTTTTTCACCACAGCTGATGAATGCTATTGCGAAACAAGGGTATGAAAAGCCTACACCAATACAGTGCCAAGCTCTGCCGATTGTGCTTTCCGGTAGTGATATTATTGGTATGGCTAAGACAGGTTCAGGTAAGACTGCTGCTTTTGTACTTCCTATGATCGTTCATATTATGGATCAGCCTGAACTCGAGAAAGAAGAGGGTCCGATAGGAGTAGTATGTGCGCCTACTAGGGAATTGGCGCATCAGATATATTTGGAGACAAAGAAATTTTCTAAATCACATGGGATCCGGGTCTCTGCTGTGTATGGTGGAATGTCCAAGCTTGATCAGTTCAAAGAACTTAAGGCGGGGTGTGAGATTGTTATCGCTACACCTGGGAGATTAATTGACATGTTAAAGATGAAGGCATTAAATATGTCGAGAGCAACTTACTTGGTACTTGATGAGGCTGATCGGATGTTTGACCTTGGATTTGAGCCACAAATAAGGTCTATTGTTGGTCAGATTAGACCAGATCGCCAGACTTTACTATTTTCAGCTACAATGCCTCGCAAAATTGAGAAGTTAGCTAGGGAGATCCTCACTGATCCTGTGAGAGTTACAGTGGGGGAGGTTGGAAGGGCCAATGAGGATATTACTCAGGTTGTTCAAGTCATTCCTTCCGATGCGGAGAAGTTGCCTTGGCTTATTGAAAAGCTACCCGGGATGATTGATGAGGGTGATGTTCTGGTTTTTGCTTCTAAGAAGGCTACTGTGGATGATATTGAGTCACAATTGGCTCAAAAAGCGTTTAAAGTTGCAGCCCTTCATGGTGATAAAGACCAGGCTTCTCGGATGGAAATTTTACAAAAATTTAAATCTGGTGCCTATCATGTTCTTGTTGCAACTGATGTTGCTGCTCGTGGACTTGACATCAAGTCAATTAAGTCTGTGGTCAACTTCGATATTGCAAGAGAGATGGATGTGCATGTCCATCGCATTGGCAGGACTGGTCGAGCTGGTGATAAAGATGGGATTGCATACACTCTTATAACTCAGAAAGAGGCACGGTTTGCTGGTGAATTGGTTAACAGTTTGATTGCTGCTGGTCAGAATGTCTCTGTGGAACTTATGGATCTTGCTATGAAGGTAAGTTTTTTATAGAATTTTCCATCTTATTTGATGCTTTATAATACATCTCACACATCTTAGATGCTTAAATTTGGTAGTTTGTTCATCATTTTACAGAATCTAGTCTAGTTGGAGTTTGAAATCTTAATCTTCCCATTACACTCTTTTTTGGTGGGCTGGTCAGCAATCACCCTTGCATAAGTTACAAACTGGAAACCAGTTGAACATCCAGTTTGTCCCAGACATATAGTTCTTTTGGTGCAACAACCTTATCGAACAACTGTAACAATGAACATGAGTTTCATATAATGGCTTATTGAAGTGATAGCCCATATTCTATAAATAGTCGATTGAGATAGCTTCTTGTATGGATAAGACAATGAGGATGAACCACACATAAATTGATGTCTTAGTCACCAATGTTTCCTTTGGTGCCTTTCTAATACAAGAGAAGATAATACTTTAGGTAACAGTTGAAGAGTTAAAAAGGAGAAGGGAGACTACAAAATACTGTAGATTATCATGTCCATAGTTGATTGAAGTAGTTCTCCATATGAAATTAGACAATGAGGATGAACCGCACAGAAATTTGATGTCATAGTCCTATGTTTCTTTGTGTGCCTTGCTAATACAAGGAAAGAGAAATATTTTAGGTTATGTCCAAAGAGTTAAAAACAGGAGAAAGAAGAGGAGGGAGAACAGAAAATACTCCAGGTTTTCATATTAATAGTTGATTGAAATAATTTTCCATATGTAACAAGACAATGAGGCTGAACTGCACAGAAAATGGATGTCGTAGTAACTATAATCTCTTCTGCCTTGCTAAGGAAGAGAAATATTTTACATGATGACCAAAGAGTTATAAAGGAGGAGAAAGAAAAGGAAAGATAACTAGGATAAGGGAGATCTTTCTATAATTCACTAGCTTTTGTTCGTCCTACAGGACTAAAAGTTACATCATAAATAAAGCCCATTCACAGGCTTTATGAGATCATAAAAATAATTATACCCTATATATTTTTCAATCCAACATGAGCTTATTAGATCAACATCCTGGAAGGCAACAAATTGAAAGATTATGTTAAAAGGATCTTTCCAGGATGAATGCTCAAATCCAGGTGAAGGGCGTTGGTAGCACAAAAGAGACAAAACAAGATTGTTCATGATAGATGGATTTAAAAGGTTTCAACAGTCCATATTAGGATGTTTTCTGCTGCATCCTCATGTTAATGGACTTTTAACTGTTTTTTCTTGGACTTGGAGTGGAGTTTTCTAGTTTTCCCTGTATGTTATGTGTTACTATATAAAAATTAGTTGCACCATTGCATCCATTTGATGTGTTAATCTCTCTCTCTCTCTCTCTCTCTCTCTCTCTCTTGTATTTACATGCTAGCACATAATTTAATTGATGCACATGTAATGAGACTGTTGAGTGACATTTACCATGTAAATCATTAGGATGGGAGATTCAGGTCCAAACGTGATTCCAGAAAAGGAGGTAAGCTTTTTCTATCCTGCATATTAAATTGCTTGAGAGCTGGGCGATATCTGTGTGTACTTGTAATTGCTTGCTTATTTCATTACTCTAGCATGCTTGAGAGTTGGCATCTTCTTCTAATTAATGATTTGATTTCCCAAATATATTTTCAAGGCAATTTCTTTTTCCTTAAAATGCGAAGACCCAACTGTCTTCCTAAGAACTCATAAGGAAGTAGATGGTGTGGAGCAACACAAGTACTGTCATTTTATTATATTTTTTTTCTTACTAATCAAGGAAGTTATCTCATTCTTGATTTATAGAATCTTCATTGAAATGCTTACATGAAGTGTAATGTTGTGTGCAGGTGGGAAAAAGGGTAAAGGGAGGGGTGGAGGCAGTCGAGGTGTACGCGGAGTCGATTTTGGTCTTGGCATTGGTTATAATCCAGAATCCAACAGTACTTCATCTCCTGCTGTTACAAGTCGATCTACCGCTGTTAATTCTCTGAGGACGGGGGTGATGGCACAATTCAAGAACAACTTTGTTGCGGCTACATCAAACTCCCAAAGTCCAGGCTTGAATACCAATTCAAGTGTTTATGCTAACAAGAGACCAGCACTGCGAGGATTTGTCTCTGGTGGTTCAATTGGCGGAGATATGAATAGACCTCAGACAACCAGTTCATTGCCTGGATTTGTCTCTGGTGGTTCAATTGGAGCAGATATGGATAGACCTCGGACAACCAGTTCATTGCCTGGATTTGCCTCTGGTGCTTCAATTGGAGGAGATGCAACTCAAACTCGGACAGTCAGTCAGAACTCTGGAGGAAATACAAGTCAGAAGAATACAGAAGGGTACGTGTCCCAGCTGAATTTTCCATTATTTTCTTTGCTATTGTTTATGTTCAGTTGGAGTGATTTCAAAGCATGGACACCTTCTTTATTTTGAGATGATTCCAATTTTAATGCTGACAAGGCCTTTTTGTTGCTTTTACCATTGCAGTTCCAGAGATAGAGGGAGAGAAAGGCGGAGGCCCTCTGGTTGGGACCGTTAGATTCATAAACAGTCACAGAACTCTCACATGGATGATGCATGTCTTTTCTAGAAGCCAAAATGATCTTGTTTGAGCTTTTATGCTTAGTGAGTTCCTAGTGCACTGGTTTAGTAGCTTGCTCCTAACTATGTATCATGCCATAATTGGTTTTATAAAAGTTATATTTCCTGCATAATAATCAAATATGATTTGATTTTCCATCATTGAGCTTTGTTCCATAGCATGAAATTCTAGAAGACTTTGGTCAGTAGCTACCTATACTGTCAAACAGTGTTGCAAATCTTCCGATTACATTTACAATCTAATTTTGGTACTTCTAAAGAAGTCTGGTTATCATTCTCTCTAGGCAGCAACCGTTGATAAAGTAGGCAGCTTTAGCTATGCTTCATGTGTGCTTAAAAGACGCCGGCCTATGTAGGTCGTATTTATTTTTTTTCAACATAAAAAAATATTTAGGTGTTTTTTCTAACTCAAAAAAAATTTAATCATGTGAAGGTTGATACAATATGACATAATCAATTTTACAAGTCTGAAAACAATCTGAATGATTTATAAAAATATAGTTTGACTAAAAACATCAAGATGATATTTTAAAAAAAATACTAATGCGATAACATATTTATATTGGATCTACTTGGATTTATTCTGATGAACTTGCATGTACTAAAATTAACTCAGGTTAACTTGCTAAATCTTCAAACTATCTTCAAACTAGCTTATGAGACTATAATAACTCTATAGAAATCAAATATTGAAAGATGAGATTGAAAACAAAATTTAATTAGAAAAATGAGTTGAGTCAACTTAGGTTAACCTATCAAATCTTAGTCATGAGAGCGAGATAACTGCATAAAAATAAAATTAAAACAAATTATGATGTTCGATTCGTAATCAATCCACTGTTAAAGAATGAAATTGGGCAAAAAATAAATTAAAGAAAAAACCACCTGAGTCAACCGATCAAACTCGTGACTTGATTTATGAGGTCGGGATAACTTCATAGAAAAAAACCGATATAAATTATGAATCATAATTCCCAATCAATCCAATATTGAAGAATGAATTTCAAAAAACAATTAAGGAAATGAAAAAAAAAACTTGAGACAACCGAGTTAACCCGCAATTCAGGTCATGAGACTGTGATAACCCTATAGAAAGCAAAATAAATAAATTATAAAGCACAATTCTCAATCAATCTAATGTTGAAGGATTAAATTGAAAAACAAAATAAATTAAAAAAAATAAAAAAAAATATTCCAAGTCAACCCGTATTAACCTGTCAAACCTAGATTATGAGACCAAGATAACTCCATAGAAAGAAAATTAAATAAAAATTATGAAGTCAAATTCTCAATAAACAAAATATTGAAGAATGAAATTGAAAAAAATATTCAATTAAAAAGGACAAAAAAACCTAGGTTAACCTAGCAAATCCACAAAACTCGTGACCCGAGTTATGAAATGATAATAATCTCATAGAAAGCAAATAAAACAAATATGAAGTCAAATTCTCAATCAATCCAATGTTGAATGATGAAGTTAAGAAAAAAATGATCATAGTCTATCCTAGTTAACTTGTCAATCCCGAGTCATAAGATTGGTATAACTCCATAACAATTAAATTGAAATAAATTATGAAGTCCAATACTTATTAAACTCGAAATTGAATGATGAAATTGTAAAAGAAAAAACCTTGAGACCAGAATGCCAAAGGCCAAAGCATTTCATTGTTCGTTACTACAATGAGATGTCAAGGCCTTTTAGTATATGTTAACTAGATAATTGTCCGTACTATGTTACGGGCCTGATCAAGATTTTGTTGAACAAAAAATTGTATTCATTGTTGTTAACATATTTTTTAGCAAAATAAAAATTAAATTTACATAGAAGTTGACTTGATGTGACATAGTTAACTTTACAAATCCAAAAACAACTTAAATGACTGATAAAACTATAGTTTGATTAAAAAAATCAAGATAATATTTTAGAAAAAAATATTGAGATGACAATATATTGAATGTACTTGGATGTACTTAGATCAACTCAGGTTAACTTGTCGAATCTCCAACTCAAGTTATGAGACCTTGATAACCTTGTAGAAAGTATAAAAACAAAATCATTAAACAAGTCAACCCCGGGTTTATATGCGAAATCTTAGTTACGAGACCAAGATAACCACATTGAAAAAAAATTGAAACAAATTATAAAGCTTAATCCTCAATCAACCCAATGTTGAAGGATGAATTTGAAAACAAACAATTATTTAAAAAAAGAATAAAAAAACCATCTGATTCAATCAACTAAATCTATGGCCCAAATCATGAGGTCAAAATAACCTCATAAAAAGCAAACTGAAATAAGTTATAAAGTCTAATTCCTCATAAACCCAATATTGAAGGATAAAAATAAAAAAAGAACAAAAAATACTCGAGGTAATCTGGTAACCCGCGGCCTGGGTCATGAAACCATAATAACCCCATAAAAAGAAAATACAAAAAAGTCATTAAGCACAATTCCCAATAAACTCAATATTGAATGATTAAATTAAAAAAAAAATCAATTAAGAAAAGCGAAAAAAACCATCCCGAGTCAACCTGAGTTAACTTGTCAAACCCGAATCAAGAGACCTGGATAACTCCATAGAAAAAAAATTAATAAAAAAATTATAAAATCAAATTTCCAATCAACCTAATGTTGAAAGATAAAATTAAAAAAAAATATTCAATTAAAAAAAGACAAAAACAAACTTTGGCCAACCTAGTTAACATACGAAACTTACAGTCCAAGTGATGAGACTATGATAACTACATAGAAAAAAAATATGAAGTCAAATTATCAATCAACCCAATATTAAAGAATGAAGTTGAGAAAAATATCAATTAAAAAAAATAAAAAAATAAGCTGAGTCAACTTTGGTTAACTTACCACACCTGGATTATAAGACTGAAATAAATCCACAGAAAATAAATTGAAATAAATTATGAAGTTTAATATCTATTAAACCCAGCGTTGGAGGATGAAATCGCAAAAAAAAAAAACTTGAGGACTAAATTGTAAAAGGCCAAAGCATTTCACTACTCATTATTAGAATGAAATGTCAAGGCCTTTTAGTATATGTTACTAGATGAGTGACTCATGCTACACCGCAGGCCGACCCAATTTGTTTTCCATTGTAAAAAAAGGAAATGAAGGCAACGTTCTTAAAGAAAAAAAAAACAAGACCTAAGACAGTGACTTGACTCGAGTCAATAAGCCCGCATAATTTTCATAATATGAATAAAAGATGAAAAATATTTTTTTTAAAAAAAAACATCTTGCATCCATCCAGGTTAGCATGAAAAATATGTGACCTAGCCGTGACACCAAGGTAACCCTGTTAGAAGCAAGTTGAAAGCTCAATTATTAAACAATTCAATTTTGACGGGTGGAAATTAAAAAAAAAATGAAAAACACAATGAAAAAAAATCAGATCCTGGTCATGTCGTGTCAACTTGTTAACCTCGCGATCATGGGCATAAGATTGAAATAATCCAATAAAAAAAAAAGAAAAAAAAGTGAAGATTAATTTTCAATAAATCAAACATTGAAGGATGAGATTGAAAAAAAAAATCAATAAAAAATCTAAAAATAATATTAAGGTCAATCTGTGTTAATATTTGAAACCCCATTGAAGATAAACCCAAAATATAACGAAGTACAATTCCCAATCATAAAACACTGAAGAATGAAATATGGAAGAAAAGGAGCAATAAAAAAAGGAACCAAAACAAAACAAAGAACAATAAAAAAAAACAGATAAAAGTTGATAAAAAAATCAAAATGAAATGTTGATTATGGATGACAATGATTACCTTGTGTATCGATTTTCCAAACTCTATCTATGTTACCCATTGGATAAGAAATATAAAAATTCATAAACTATAATTGAATCTTCAATATCCACGTGATCAATCATATGCCTATTATTTGTTATTCAATAATATATATATTAAATTAAATTATAAAATTATAATTTTATGTCAATGCTAAGATATGGATATGTCATAGCAAGATTTTTTATTTTTTTTAAATTCAAAAAATAAAAATAAATAATAAAAATCTAAAAAATATATTTTGATGTGTTTGCATCGTTTTGATATTTTCAACGTCTCTTCTAAAGAATTCAAAAATTTACTTTCAACACGTTTGGTTTTTAACACGTTCATTTCAAAATCATTGAAAAATTTTATTGAGTCGATGTTGATATTGTATTTTTCAAAAATATAAAAAAATAAGAAAAATAAAAAAAATATTTGGATAAGGGGACCAAAAAAGCAAAAATAGAAAATGAGGGATCAAAGATTTTTTTTATTGTTGCTTGGGGACCGAGTAACTGGGAGGAAAAGAAAAAAAATTATTTTACCTATAAATAGGTGGTTGTACAAAAAAAAAGAGGAACATATTAGTCAACAAAAAACAAAGAGTAACAATAAGAAACATAAAAAGACTCATACATTCTCTCATCCTCTCCCACACACGCCAAAAGACACACTCAAAAAACTCTAGACCTGTTACTCCTAAATCTAGCTGTCATCCATAAAAAGGATGGAATAAAAAGAAAACATCATGAAGGCCATCTTCTTCAGCATTACCATAACCCTTTCTCAGTCAAAACCATAATAAAATTAATTTGAATTCCCTACTTTTTTTTATCCTCACATATTTAATATTTGGAACTGTGACCTACACAAGAGATGTTTTTTTGGTATTAAACGAATTGGTTCCCTTCCACAAAAACAACAATAAAAAAATTTTTCTTTTAAAAATTCAATTTTTATTTTAATTTGTATATGGCCAAGCCTTATAAAAATAAATTATATTATCATATTTTAGCATATTAGAAAATCACAAAAATAGTCCTTTTATTTTTATATGCATATTTGGATTTAGTAACCAGTTTATTAAAGTCTTGAGAACTTGACCTACATTTTAAAAATACCAAAAGAATTTATTTTGTTTGTCCTAGTATCAAGAATTATGAACTTATATGTAAAATGTATTCCCAATATTAAAAGAAAAAACAAAAAAATATGTTTTTACTCTAGAATGACAAGGTTTTAATCTAATAAAATGAAGACCTCCTTACCGAGGAGAACTTTTCTTAAACTTTAAACAAATCAACAACAAGAAAATATAACAATAACTTAGTTTATATCAGACAAACAAACAATATAACTTACCTTAGGTAAGTTGTATTAGGGGTGATACGTCCTTCCTATACATAACCAGTCCTCTTATCCATACTCTGAGACCAGTTAAAGTTTCTAGTGACCAGAATATTAGGTGACAATTCCATCCCTTTTTGACTGATAAGAAATAAGAATTCTTTGTTCTTTCTCCCCATCACCAGAGAGATCCCGAGCTGGGAGGACGATCCTCACAATGTTGCACATGTGCAACAAGATATATCACATTACATTAAGAAAATAAAAATATTCAACAAATAAATATATATAATATAAATATACATTTCATGTTAACTTTGAGTGGGTTTCGGTTCGATTTTGATCATATTCATACCTTATCCATTATCTATTGGGTAAGGTAACCACAAAGAAACTATTGACTCGTTCAGGTTGATATCCATAGAGTTCAGATTGAATTGTCATCTCTAACATCGAGAGATGAAATTATTTATCCTTATGAATATTTATTATCTAGCAATTATTTAGTTTTAAATAAAAAAATAAATTAACTAATATATGAATTTGAAGTGTGTATCAAATTATTAAACTATAAAATAATAAATATTATACATATATAAGTGTTTTATTTCAATATCACTATCAAGATGTGTGTATCTCTCTCTCTCTCTCTCTCTCTTATATTAGATTCGAGCGAGTTTCATGTATGTTTTGATAATATTCATTACTCATTGAATAAGGTAACCATCAAAAAACACCAATTAGTTCGGGGCGGGTTGAGGCGATGCTATTGAGTTCGGATTAAATTGCAATCCTTAATATTGAGGGATGAAATTGAAAATAAAATAGAATTAGAAAATTATTAAAAATAAAATAAATAGCAATTAAAAGAATGGGGACTAAATATCAAATAAAAACTAAATGAAGAGAGATAAATTAAAAAAAAAAAACTAACCTACAAAAGGTAAAAAAAAAAACAAAATAGATAAAAAAAATCAAAAGAATGAGGATCAAATTTGAAATGAAAATTAAATCAAATCAAATGATAGGGATGAAATTGAAAAAAAATAACCTACAAAAGATATAAAAAAAAGATGCAAATAAAAAAAAATAAGGACCACATTGTATAAACAAAACAAATGAAATGAAACTTATGCCCTTTGCTCAAGAGAGGAGAAAAAATGAGGAAGAGGACAAAGTAGTCCGCCGAAGTCTGCCAGAGCCACGCCGTCTGTCTTCTGTCATCACGAACATCACCTTTGGAAAGATCTCAAGGCACTACTTCAAACAACGCTGTGAAAGGTAGTGTTTGATTGCGGTAGAAGCACACACTACCTAAAAGACGCAAACTTCTCCTCGCTGGTATGTGCAGTGCATGTGCTAACAATTTTTTCTTTATATATATATTAAAAGATTGAATTATTCTTAATTCTAATTGACAATTACAGAAAAGCCAAGGAAAAATGACAAAAAAAAACCTTGGACTTAAGCAAAAAAAAAAAAATTGCAACGACATTTAAATAATTACATTGTTAAAAAAAATTAAAAAACCATAAATGTTCCTTTGCCCCGAGATTTTTTTTTTAAACAAAAAAGGGTAGAGTAGCAATTTAATTGCTCGATAAGAATATGAAGAGACCAATTCACCTCTCAAACAATTGGCAATGCCAATTGAACCCATGAAAAAACCATTTTGCCCTTCAAAACTCAGCCCTTTATTTACAAATATGGAGGGTAAAATCGTCAATGCATTGCATCACTCCACGGTGCACCGAGTCTTGCTTTACGGTGAGTGTGTATATATATACACGATTTTAATTATCGTGTACAGGCGAGTGAAGATGGGCTTCCACACATTCCAGTGTTAGGCATTCACATCTCCTTTTCCATCTGCAATTTCTCAGATCTCTCTCTCAGGACTCTCTCTCTGCGTGTTTGTAGACGCGCAGAGAGTGCATCGTGTTGACTATGGTTTATTAGATTGTAGGCATGGAAAAGCTGATATATCTCTTGACCGTAGATAGATAGATCATAGATACATTTCATAATGATATGCAAGTTAAGAAATGTCAGTGATGAAATCTTAATTAAATGACAGTGAGCAAACTATGCCTTTGGACATCGCATTATGACCATGTCTGAAGCAGCTCCCCTTCTTTTGCTTGCAATTGGGCATACCTCCAGGCAAGGTTCCTTGAGAGTGCCGTCATCTTCAGGTAGCGGAGGAAGGACCCCAAATTTGAACTGTAACATTAGAATCACAAGATAAATGGCTGTGGAAAATCATATTTGCTAGTAAATAACCAAACACCATTTAGAAGTTGTTGGGAAGCATACAGGAACTATTGCAAGTGGAGCTTTGTTAAATTCTTTCTCGAATTCGATTCTAGAATTCTGATGGCAAAGGTGTGATTCCCTGTTGCCTATCTTGATGTTCTGCCTATCTACATCTAAAACCAGAAATTGACGAGTGCTTAAAGGAGTCAGTTTCTATGATACCTGACAGCTATAATCGTTGAAATTTGGTTCCATCAGTAAAGGAATCCCCATGTAATCCTTGAAAAAGGTCTGAAGAACCAAATCACAAGAAGTAGAAGCGAAGAAGTAATAAATGTTCGCAGAATAGGTACTGTGAAAATGCTTTAGAACTGCCAGAAATTTAACAGTGTAGATCATATACCTGAGTTGGAAGCTTGCAAGTGTTGACACAAATCCCTACACATTTGCTTTCTTCTAAATACTTGCATCTTTCTACAAAAACCTGCAGGAACCAATAGCGGGCTCAGGATTGCCTATATTCATAGCTGAATTTCAGCTTCACTTGAGCACACATACACTAGTTAGACTGGGAAATTGGGAGACTTACCCCACTCTCCCACGAGGATCCATCAGGAAGATCAACAGAATTAACCTTGCATATGCCCATGAGCCACTGACAAGTGATTACAGTCACTCTTGCTTCAGAAATTAAACAAGACGGTTATAACTTTGAATTAACAATCCATTCAACAAGCATCGGAAGGAAAAGGAAACAAAATACATGAAAAGCATAAATGGAAAGTAACTCCCAGCTCACCAACCATCATAGCAGCTAGTTTTCCTCCTCCTATAGGTGATACCAGCGATTTATACAGATGGAGTAAAAATGGAGGAAACAAGGACCTCAGTATTCTAACCTGCCCTGCCCAATATTTACTTAGTCTGTCTGTTAAGAAAAATGAGTGATAAATAAAAGAAGAAGAAGAAGAAAACAAACAGCTGCATCTGTAGTATCAGAAGGGGTCCTCCTCGACATGAGACGACTGGCTACTTCAATCAATCCATCATATCCTGCTTTCTCTGAATCCCATCCAACTTCCTGTTAAATCCCTTGAAGAAAATAATTAACATCTACTAACAATTAATTTATTATAATCTACAGGTTGAAATAAAACTGACCTTCACCATTTTGTTACGAAAGAGAGCGAGAAACCAATCATCATAGAATTGATACCTGTAGTCCTCCGACCTTGGAATAGTGCTATCTTCTGCTTTTACCTACAGTCACGTCAGACCGCCCGTTGTAATTAATTATCAAACTGAAATTGATATTTTAAAAAAAAAAATTGCAAGGAGCGAACCGGAGACTCTGTCCTGTGAGAGGAGCATGAGGCAGGAAGATTTGTGCGTTTTGGAAGACAGTAGAAGTTAGGGCGTGAAGGAAATGATGGGATGTAGAGAGGACGAAGAAGAGCCACTGCCTTCATCCTTCTTTTCTTTCTTCTTTTTTTAACCTCTACCTCGTCATATCACAAACTAGGAAAAAAAAAAAAAAAACATATCGCAAACTTTAAGACAAAAACGGCGCGTTTTTATTTTACAAGTCAAAAACTAGAAGCGTTGGGATTCTTCAGTAATAGAAAAAACACAAATCAATTTACCCTATTTTGTCTCGATATTTTTTTTTATAAAACAATTATATATACATGTTTTTTTAATATATTTTTATAATTTAAAATATTTAAGTATAAATCAAAAATTTTATACATATATAATCAAATAAACTGAAAATTATGTGTGTTAATAAATAAATAAAAAGTCATTAATGATATCTAAAAATAAAATTCAAAAACTCAAGATACAGATATAGATCAAGATATTTAATCTCGTAAGATGGGACATTTACACTATTATATTTGCTGAATTTTGTTTATTGCAATAGTTTTTTTATTCAGTAGACAATAATAAAAATAGACAAACACATTAAATTGATTGAATAAAATAAAAAAAATATTATACAAGACTACACATATTAGAAATATTATCTGAAAATAAATATTTTTTACTTTAAAAAATATAGTTTATTTATACAAAAGATGAATACAAATTATAGATGAATTAGAAAAACCATTTCAAAAAATAAATACATAACCAAAAAATAATTATCATTTAAAAGAGAAAAAAAGGTATTAATCTAAATATAAATATTATAAAAAACATAATAAGAAGCATTAATTGAAAAAAAAAATTAGGAAAAAAAAAAGGACTGGCTAGCCCGCTTAGCCCATTTCATTAGGGCTCGTATGACTAGGCCCTTATTTTTTTGTTGCTCCTGGTCCGCCCTAATTTTTTTGGAAAAAAAAACAAATGACACATCGTCTGATTTTGCGTAGATTCCTGCCACTATGGTGACCGGAAAATCGAGGCTTAAGTTTCTTTCCCCAAAAACCATTTTCAACCTATTTTGACCCAAAACTCTTTGAGAATCATGATAAACCTATTTATGGCCTCAAAAAAACCAAAACAATCGTCTTAAAAATCAAAATCAACTCGAAACAAAAAATCAGCCTGAGCTCAAATTTTTTTCATGAACTTTAAAGGTAAAAAACACCAAATATGAACTTCCCTCATCGAAAGGAACCATTTAATACAAATATCGTCTATTTTGATGGCCTAAATCGGTGCTAATAACATGTTTCTCTCTCTATCATTGGAATCCAGCAACCTCTCTCTCCCCTCTTTCAACCAGGGACTAAAAAATAAAAAGATTTAACTTTTGTATCAAAATTAAATATGAAAGTATTGAGGAACTGAAATTATATAATCTGCGTTATTTTTTTAAGTTCGAGGACCAAAATGCATCTTTTTCAAAACTTATGGCACGCCATCCATGTTTGGTACCTCTTTCATTTAAGTCCCTCTTATTCCAATCTCACCCTTTCATAAGAAATCAAAATAAATTGATCTTCAATTAGGATTAAATTGTCAAAAAAAAGTTTGAGGATCAAATTGAAAAAACAAATTGCACAATCCATCGACAATAATGTGTGAGAGAATGAACAGTGAGATCATGCTTAACAAAAAACCCACACCTTTTAGTTTTATACTTAATTTTCCTTTTTTTAGTTTTCTTCTTTTCTTTTAGTTTTTCTGTTCCAATAAAAAGCTAACAAACTTGTTCATTTCTTAAAATTTCATAGCATTTTAAAACTCAAAAAACTAAAACATATATCCAAATTGTATTGTTTTCTATTTGAAAAAAAATAACAATAGAAATCATGTTCAAATTCACTTGTTTTTCAATATATTCTTTACATTCTTCTTTTCTTCTACTTGTCATAAACACATCTTGTCAACTAGGACTTAATTATATGTTTATAAATTTTAATTTTGATAAGTAAAATCTGATTTAAAAATTCAGCCCAATCCATTAACCCAAAAGATAAAAAAAAAAAAAAAGAAGCTCAAAGGTTCAATGTTATACAATTACTTGCTTTGAATTAGAGCATGACCTTAGCATTATGCCTCCAATATCTTCCATAATATAGGTACATTGTGTTTGATGTAAGTTCTTTTGTGTCCGTCTTAATTAAGAAGACTTTGCAACTTAAGATTGGAGTTTTAAGTTAACTAGTTTGAACTATCAATTTAGTCCTAGATCTACTCACGTAATTCTAAATTTATATTACAAAGTTACACGAGCATCAATATGATTAAATCCATATCCACATACATAATAGTTCAACTGTAAGAGTACCCAAATAATTAAAACAACTCAAATATAAAGTAAATTCAATAACTTAGGATAAGAAAGGAATACTTACATTCATAGAGTGATTCATACTCTAATTACATCCATGAAATGGAACTCTTGGATAATAGAACATCTTTTTGGTATTTTTGTTTATGGAATTGAAACTGCAAGCCTACTGATTACAAGGGAAATTCCAAGCCTACTTGATAACGCCTACATAGTTACCGCCTTCTGTTCTATCGCCTATAAAGTTATTGCTTACAAGCTATTGCCTACTGGTTTAAGGTTTGAATTTTCATGTGAACTTGATAAAATCATAATGCAGTGATTTTAGTTTTTTGTTGAATTATCGAGTTGTGTTCTTCTTGGTTGCTTTGCCTTCTTCTTTAAATAGAAAAGTTCAAGATAACTTTCAGTAACTATCCATTTAACTTATTGAATGTAACTTCTAGTAACTACCAAGTTACCCTATTCTTAGTTTACAGAACAAAAGAAAATAACGAATTGTTTAGTTGATGAGATTTCATAGTAATCTAAAATTACAAGTTATTGTTGATGATATTGTTGGTGGTGGTGCTGCTGCTATTGTTCAATGTTTCTAGTGATGAATGATGGGTGGAGAATGGAGGAGAAAAACAAAGGATGGAGACAAATTGAGAGAATATATTTGTATATGGTATAATTGTAATTAAATAAAAAGAGAAAGGTCATTTTTGTCAAAAAAACATTCATTATAGATGAAAAAACATTGGAGAAACATGTTTTCTAGGAGAGAAGAATAATTTTGGAAAACATCTTTTTCCAACTTCAAGCTTTGTGGTGGAAAATGAAAATTTTTCTTTTTTCAATTTATAAAAACACAACATTTAAACACAAAATCTATTTTTCATGTATCTTTTTCTATTTTTCTTGGGAAAATAGAGTAATACTCCATTACCGGACAACGACTAGCATTTAAACAAATCAATTTTGTGATTGCATAGTTGTAAGAAAATGCATATTAATGCCTAAAATTTTAATGACATGGCATAAATCATCATTCCATCAAAATCTATTAGCAATTGTTGTTAAGAGATTAACGAGACGTGTCACGATTCTAAAACAAAATCTTTAGTCATGTGATATGTTTAAAATACACGTTGTTACAATATTGGACACTAATATATTTTTTTAGCCTAAACCTAGATTTTTAACTAAAATTTAATAAAATCTTTGATATAAATTAACTATAGCAATATTATATTATATAGAGCAAAAATCATACAAAAATTATATACAAACCGATGTAATAAATGTTTAATTAAACATTTTTTTTATAATATCCACTAATCAACCATTCTTTATCATATATATTACTTGGAGTTTAAATAACTAAATATTTTCACCTAAAACTCAAGAAATCTATTTTTAAAAAATATTTAACAATAGAAAGAGTTTCATAATCCAATGATAAAAAAAAAATTGTTAATTTGTCTCTTCTATCACCATTTAAACTCTTTCATATTCGTTGCAATCTTTAGTTTTTTTTTTCACCCATGTGTGTTGAAAAACTTAATATAAATTCAATCTTATTTTTATCTATTAATCTAGTACAAAAATAATAGCCATAACAAACCTAAATCTCAAATTTTCATCCACCAATATTTCTCTCTTGTAAAATAGAAGTATAAAAAAAATCTATTTAATATAAAAGATTGATGGGACACTAAACCTAAGACACTGTTCACGAACACGAATGATCATAGATGATGGAAGGTAACTCAAAATATTGAGAAATTAGGTTTTAGTTTATGTTTTTTGGTTCATATTATTTGAAATTTTAGTTGAGCTTTGTTATTAGATCTGATATTATTTTATTTTGATTTTCAGTTTAATTTTAGTAGGCCTTTGACCAAATAATTCATTGTTTTAGGATTTATTATTTATATATAATTTTCTTGACACTTCTAATAATTTTATGATGAATTAAAGAAAAGTTGTATAGTTGCAATTCTTCTCTTCCTCCCTCTTACTCTTTCTTTCTTTTATTTAGCTTATTTCTTCTTCTTCTTTTAGCTTATTCTTCTTTTTATTTCTTTCTTAGCTTCAAATCTTTTTTTGTCTCGCATTGCTTTGGTATTAGAGATAAGGTTCTTTTAGTTGTTCTCACAACTAAAAGATCAATCACAAAAAAAAAAAAAATAGTTTCTTTTAGCCTACGGTTTACAATTAAGATTTGAAAAAAAAAATTCCCTAGCCAAACACACCCTTACACCCAAAACCCGCCACCCAACTATCTCAACCCCTTCTGTACAATCAACCTTCCAAATTAGACCACCCACCATAGCATGTCGCAACCCCCACCACAAGATGAGACTCATTGATTACTGTCAAACCCACCCACTATAACAGCAACCCAACATAACACTATAGTAGCTAGCTAAAAAACGTAAATCATATCAAATTCAACTCACCATAATAGATCATCTTCTCTCAATAGCCATCAACCATTCAACATAGCATACTCTCTTGATCAACCACCATCACAATCTAGTAATAGTCCTTCCCGATCTCTACCACTAACTACAATAAACTAGTAAACCCAATAACACCAAACGCTTGAGATATTAGGAACAACCATAATTGACGTCTACATTCATTCATCTATTACAATACCACACTATCTATGATGATAACCAACCACCAGTCTAGGCATCTTCTTCCATTTTTCTCATAACAACATCCAAATTAAACACAATGATTGAGATTTTAAAAACCCTGGCTCGTTAAATGAAGTTGGTTTGCATCAATTTAATTGATTTAGTTTGAATTTAAAGGATTTGAAATTGGGGATTTTGAAACCCTAGATTGCTAGAAGAAAAGGAAAGAAAAAGAAATACCCAAACACCATTTTTTTAAAGAGAGGCGTAAATACAAAAGAAATAAACAAAACTTTTTTTGCCACATTCCACAACATACTTTTTTCTTTTTATTATAGTCTTTTTTCTTTATCATACTTAAGAAAGTAAAAAAAAAAAAAAGGTAAAAAATCAAACCAAAAAAAGTCAAAAGTCATAGTAAAATAAATAGGTGACTATATGAAGAAAAAAACAAAAGCAAGGAAAAAAGTGACAAGTACAAAACTACTTCAGTGGTACTATATTAGTCGACAAGTTAGTCAACACAACATCGTGTTAATGTGCTACTTGTGTCAACAATTGTTTGTGTGATCCAAGTGGTCTATCACCATTCTTAAGCATCACGATCGATAAATTACTCTACCTCTAGATTTGTTGAATTTTACTTTTTTGGTATTGCATTTGTTATTCAAATTATCATTGATAGTACCTTTTATGCCTGAAAAAAAATATTATTCTTGCATTACAATCTTATATTTTTGCCATTCAAATTTAGTCATTAGTACTTTGTATTAATTATGGATCTTATTGAAAATTATGGAATATTGTTACTTTATTTGATTAATCATTTACACTTAAAGATTTATCATTAAATGCTTACATTTCTTTTAATGTATTCTAGTCTTGTTTAATCTAAAAAAATAGAATTACTTTTATCTTTACATTTTATTCCACTTGTAAAAATTAAAGTGGTCTCATTGCATCTTTACATTAGTGTTACATGAATTTGTGAATATCTTGAAAACACTGTAAAGTTTACAATTACCAATTACCATGGATTTGACATTGAGTGATATCTTTAGAACCAATCAAGAGCAGAACACTGTAAAGTTTGTGATAATTAGGTTGGGTATGATTAGATATACCTTGACACAACATGAGCGAATTGAAGATTAGAAAATGGCTATTATCTTTCACACCTATATCAAGTATGGGATAAAATTTGCAAGAAAATTATTGACAATAAGAGTTGTATCAATGCAATATCTTCTAGTATTATGGCTCACTTATGACTAAAACTCGCTTTCCATATTAAGTCCTATAGTGTGTCATGGGTTAATAATACCTCCATAGCAATCTTAGATATGCCTTTTTCTTATCAAATTTCTAGACAATCATGATGAGATTTGGTATGATGTTATTCCAATGAATATAAGACATGTTATCTTGGGTAGGGCATGGATATATGATATTGATGTCACCTTTTATGGTGGGTCAAATCATTCTCTTTCACTTTTAAAGGTAGAAAGATCTAGTTCATTGGATTACCACCAAGACCTAGCAATAAGAATAAAGGGAATATAAACGAATAAAGACTTATCATAAATGAGTTTGAAAATGAGATTAAAAAATAACATATTATGCCTGGTTTAGTTCAAAAGGAAATCTCAATAAACTTTTAAGGGGAACCACATGAAGAGGTAAGTATGGTTAAAATAATAAATCTAAAAGAGTTTGAAAAATATATTAATAAAAAGTCTATTGAGTCTTCTTTAGTTGTAGAAGAAGTTTTAGGAGACTCTATTAGAATTGTTTGAAGAGGTAAGTGCAGTGTTGAAAAACTTTCAAGATAGTCGTCCATCTAAGCTCCCTGATTTTTTACCCCATATACTCGGCATCGAATATGTCATAGATTTTGAGCAACCTCCTAAGCTCATTGATGCGTTATCCATATATTTGACATCCAACATGTTATAAATCTTGAGCGGTTTTTTGAGCTCCTTGAATATTTACCCCTTATTCATGATAAGAAGGATAAAAATGATTTCGACATACTAGGTTATGTCCAATATATATCCACCAGGATTAAAAAAGTCTTTGTTTCATTCCACACTCCTAGGATGATGTTCATAGTCATATACCTGGGAGGCTGGGATGCTTGAAGGTCTTCTTCTCATGTCTCCCTATACTAGAATGTATGAGTTAGCTAAGTTTTTGCATGTAAAGTTCATGATTTTCATGTTAAGATTATAAAATGAATTCAAGCAAATAACAAGCAATATAAATTTAAAGTTAATTTACTTGAGTATAATGACGCATTTAATATTTGAGATTATTCCATTATACAAATTAGACCTAAGCAGTGTCCTTTTAAAACCAGTCAAAAATTACATGCAAATATTGTTAAAACATTTAAAGTGAAATTTAATAATTAAGTATTAATTCAATAATTAATGAATTATTGTAAATTTTGTAAAGTGTTAGAAATGGTTGATTCAGATATTTATGTTATTAATCTACCACCAAACTTTAGTATTGGCTTTACTTTTAATATAAAGGACTTATATATAAATTACAACATTTTATCCTTGATGAACCTTTTGAATCTCTTACACCATTAACTTTATCATTTGCACAAAAGGGATATATTGATGTTATTTTGGATGTACAATTTGTTTCTATCAAGGATGATGAAATTCAGTGAATCCTAGCTCACGAGCACGTTGAATTGAGTTAGAGTCTATTAGGGTTATTATAGAGACATCGTCACAACTTAGTCTTGATTTTTAAGAGCATTATCAAAGCCTCATTGATCTACACTCAAAGAGGTTGAGTTCTTCCAATCCTAGAAAAATTAATAAGGATACCAGATCCGAGATATGGTTCATGCACACATATGATTATAGATTGTAAAGGGTAACCCAAATTGTTGAGAGATTTAGCTTTAACTTATGTTTCTGATTTCATATTATTTGAAATTTTAGTTGAGTTTTATTATTAGATTTGATATTATTTTATTTTAGGCCTCAGTTTAGTTTTAGTAGGCCTTTGACCAAATAGTTAATTGTTTAGGGTTTATTATTTTTATGTGATTTTCTTGACATTATGATCAATTTTATGATGAATTAAAGAAAAGTTGCATAATGCAAAACTCCTCCTCTTCCCTGATGCAAATGGAAGCTAATACGACAACAACATAGAAAACACAAAACATTTTAATGAGCAAAAATGGTTGTAAATGTGAATTCTAAATTCATAATTTTATTATCTGAAAATTAAATATATAATGGTTGCTTCCTAGAGAAGTTTACAAGACCTTTAAATAAGTAAGAAAATCCTACATCTACTAGAAAACCACTAGGAATCCAAAAACATATAGAAAATAAATAAAAAAATCCAAATTAAAACATGGAATCCTAAAAGACATGGGAAAAACAAAACAATTTGCCCAAATAAGGGCATTCAGTCCTAAAACCTTATTTTAAAAGATCCAACAATCCGATTAAAGACAAAGTCGCTAATCGTAGAGTCACCTGAAAAGACTTGAACCCGATCCAACAGATGAATATTCTATTATCGTAGCTTTAAGGAGTTACTTAGTCTAACGTGATCAGATCTCCTTTTTGAACCAGAACTTGTCATATTAATTCATAAAAGCATCTGCTAAGTAATTCATATAACTTGTCTGGCTCATACCCTCATCTAATAGTATCAGATTCTTACCCGAATATTGAAAGCCTTTAGTTTCTACAAACCCGACTACATCACACATTTCTCCTCTTCAGCTCCTTTCTTTTCTTTTTTGGCTTCTTCTTAGGCCCCGTTTGTTTGCTGGAAAATAATTTATTTTTGGAAAGTGAATTATTTTCTAATGTTTGGTAGTGTAATGGAAAATAAGTTGGAAAACACTTTCCAGTGTTTGGTTATGTCATGGAAAATGAGCTAGAAAATAACTTATTAATATTTTATTTTTCTCAAGTTTATTAAAATAATAAGAAACAAATCTTACAAATTAAAAAGTTGAATGAGAATAAAATTAAAAATATATATATAATTTCATAAATTATCTCAAATAAAATAAATAATAATTAAAATAATAGAGATCAAATCTAAAAAATAAAAAAATAAAAGATGAAGAAATTAAAATAATAATAATTAACATTTTATAAATTATTTCAAATAAAATAAGTAACAATCAAAAGAATGAAGATCAAATTTGATAGATAAAAAATTTCAATAAAAAAATGAAAAGAAAAAAGCAAATAACAGTTATAAAAATGAAGACCAAAGTTAATATAAAAATTAAATTTTAAGAGATGAAATTGAAAAATAAATATTCAAAAAAAAAAAATATATATATATATATATATATAAAGCAATCAAAAGTTTGAGGACCAAATTTGATATAATTAGCAAATAATATGACATTTTTAAATTTTTCACAATTTTCAAAAAGTGTTTTCCGTCCAAATTTTTAAGGAAAATACTTTCCTAGAAACCAAGCTAAATTTTTCTTTGACTGGAAAGTGTTTTCTGTTGACCAACTTTTCTAATGATAAATAAAAATAGAAAAATTTTAAAAATAATTTTTAAAAAAATAAATTCCAAAAAATAATCATAGCATTATTAACTTTTTTTTTCAAAACTATTTTTTTTTTCTGTATGTCAAAGATCCAAGCAGAATAGAATGAGATTGAAAGACTTGTGTAAATAAGTCTTAAATGATTTGATTAATAGTTAAAATGAACTCCCTCGAGTAATAAAATTATGAACACATGCCGTAGTAGATACTACCAAATCCATTCGTAACGGAACTATACAGAGTCGGATGGAGGAACAATCTATAAAAATTGAAAGGATCCAATTGCAATTATCTGAACCACTAGGTTAAATTTGACAGAAGTGCTATCGCTTAGGGACCAAGAGTAAATGAAAATGGAAAACAAAAATAATAAGTAAAGCCCTACCAAAACCCCTCTCTCCAGAGAGAGAGAGAGAGAGAGAGAGAGAGAGCTTTAATTAACACTGAATTTGAGTTAAGTGCATGGCGAAGAGTCCAAGTCGTGTAATCTGGACGGGTTCACGGGCGGTGCGGCATCTTTGTGCGGCGGCAGAGGCGGTGCCAGTAGCGGCGGAAAAACGGAAGAGGATGTACAGGAGGTTATCGGAACTGGGGGCAAGTGGAGGGAGCGTGTCAAAGACGTTAAATGAGCTCATATTGGAGGGTGGGAAAACAAGCAAAATCAATCTCACTACTTGCATCAAAAAGCTCCGCAAGTACGGCAGGTTCGACCATGCCATTGAGGTCCTCCCGTCTCTCTCAAATTTCTTGAATTTTTCACACCACGGGTCCTACCCTTGAATCCTCCCTTTGGTGCTCATTTCCTTCAAAACACAATTCTTATTGTTGTTGTTGTTGTCATGATTACTATAAGCTTTTTGTATGGCCTTCATCGGTTGCCTTTTGTTAATTTTATACTAAGATTTGGGCGTCCTACCTCTATGCCAGTCACAGTGAGCCAAATTGGAAAAGGAAATTTTCTGGACACAGCTTTTGTTGATGGACAGTATGAGTGCTGGGAATATTACTGAATTCGGAAATAAATGTGGCTATAGTCTATGGCTATGAATGCATGGATATTTTGTTCCTGAGATCCCAATATTAATACTAGTCAAGTGCTTTGGTTGGGCAGTCATGATGACTTGTTACTTGTAGTTAAGATTTGGAAAACAACAAGTGTGTGCTTTCAAGTCGTGTGTCGATTTTTCTGTCTATTTTTACTCCTCAAATTGAGCAAAATTGTTGCTTTGGCTATTGTCTGTTTGGTTAATCGTTGTACTCTAGTTTGTAAGCTATGTGTTTTCTTTCTTTGTTTCCTCTATTGTTTGAGTTGTTTGTGATGACTTTTGGTTTTTGTCTTGTAGGTAATGGAGTGGATGCAGAAGAGGAAAATGAACTTTTCCCATGTTGATCATGCAGTTTACCTAGATCTTACAGCAAAAACCAAAGGGATTGCTGCAGCCGAGAATTATTTTGACAACCTCCCACCATCTGTGCAAAATCATGTTACTTATTCAACACTTCTGAACTGTTACTGCAAGGAACTTATGTCTGAAAAGGCACTGACTCTTTTTGAAAAAATGGACAAAATGAAGCTTCTTTCAACTTCTATGCCTTTTAGCAATCTCATGACCCTGCATATGAGATTGGGCCAACCTGAGAAGGTGCTCGACATAGTACAGGAGATGAAGCAGAGGGGCGTATCTCCTGGCACCTTCACTTATAATATCTGGATGCAGAGTTATGGATGTTTGAACGATTTTGAGGGAGTACAGAGAGTTCTAGATGAGATGAAAATGGATGGGAAAGAAAACTTTTCTTGGACTACATACAGTAACCTCGCTACAATCTATGTCAAGGCTGGACTTCTTGAACAAGCTGAATCAGCTCTTAGAAAATTAGAGGAGCAGATAGAATGTGGACGCGATTGTGATTTTCAGAAAAAACGCAGACATGATGCTGACCGTGAAGCTTATCATTTTCTGATTTCCCTTTATGCTGGCACTTCTAATCTAAGTGAGGTCCATCGGGTGTGGAATTCACTGAAGTCGAGCTTCCGCACAACAACCAATATTAGTTATCTTAACGTGCTCCAGGCTCTTGCTAAATTAAAAGATGTCGAGGGTCTACTGAAGTGTTTCAAGGAGTGGGAGTCCAGTTGCCACAGTTATGATATGAGGTTGGCAAATGTCGCTATAAGAGCCTGCCTAGAGCATGATATGTATGAAGAAGCAGCGTCAATATTTGATGAAGCTCTTAAGAGGACCAAAGGACTATTCTTTAAGGCCAGGGAGATGTTCATGGTTTTCTTCTTGAAGAACCATCAACCGGATTTGGCTCTGAAGCACATGAAAGCTGCGTTTTCCGAAGCCAAGGAGATTGAATGGCAACCAGATCAGAAAACAGTAAGTGCTTTTCTGAATTATTTTGAAGATGAGAAAGATGTTGATGGTGCTGAGAGACTATGCAAGATATGGAAGCAGATTAATCGTCAGAAATGTAATGCTTACATTTTGCTGCTAAAGACTTACATAGCTGCTGGCAGATTGGCTCCAGAGATGCGGCAGAGGTTGGAAGAAGATAATATTGAAATAAACCCTGAGCTTGAGAACTTGCTTAAAAGGCTCTCCCCTAAATAGGCTTAGTTCAGAGAAGCCAGGATTAAGAAATGGCTAGAATTGGCCATTTATGTAACATTGAATCAGATTTTATAGATGCTTCCCGTGACGAACAATTTGAAACCTCCGAGAGATAATGTAATTGATATTAAAGGTATCCATTTGTTAGGCATTTCAAATGACTCCCAATCTTATTGCAGGAACAAAACCCAATTGATGTGGTTAAAACAAATTGTCTAGTCCAGTCTAAAACACAATAAACATAAGACAAGATAATTATTTATCGAGTCCAGTTTTATCTAGTCCAATCAATATTATCTAGCATACAATAAACTACCTTACAGTTGATTGAAGGTGTCTTGGATTGGAATAGAGGCTGAAAAATATCACAATATATGATTCATAATTGATAACACTCAAGCCTCTGAAAAATTATGTCAGAATGAATTTAAATCAAGGTTTAAATTTTATCTTGGAATCAAATAACTACCAATTACATATTTGATATTTGATTTCCTACCTTCCGGATATATATGTAAAACCCCTTCTAACTACTGATTTTGAATTTAATAGCGTGGATTTTTCAAACAATACCTATCATGTTGTCAATAAGATGAGTTCAATGCGGCAAAATAAGAGTCTTCAATTGTCCCATCCTTTTTTCATCGTAAAATTTGTACCATCCAGCCTGAGAAATAAAATCACCAGAACAGAATTGGGTCAGTATTCACGCAAATTTAAACAGCTTGATTCTCAGCAGGTCTCCATATCATGGTTGTGCCCTCTAATGGGATGACTCATCCCAAAATGCACCACTGTCCCTATGGCAAGTTTGAGTGGTAAAAGACAATCTGGAATAGAGGACTAAGGCAGCATGGAAAAGCTTCGGATTAGCACAACAGCTTTTAGATTTTCTGCCTCCAAGTCACATCAATGATCCCAGCATGAGATCTAGGTATGTTCTCTTCAATTTCCTGACAAACATTAAAAACTACAATCAACATTGACCACAAATAAAACTCTTACAACTGAAGGTCTTGCATGAATCAGTACCAAAGTAAGTTTTCAAAAAATCATCCAACAGATAATCCATCTGTTTCTGGGCTCTACAGGAGCAGTAAGCCCCCCACAGTAGTATCTTCAAAATATTGGTCACTACAACTTAGTAAAGTTTCCTGGTGGGATAATGCTGATATAAATTCCCAAAAGACAAGTCATGACAACCAAAAGAATGTTGAAGTCCGTTACCTGAACAACATCTTCTCCTCGGTAATCATGCTTTGTCTTGGAAGCTCCAAACATGAATACCTCATGTTTCAAACTGATCAAAGAATAACAAATACACTTGCCACCTCAAAAGTTTAGGGAAACATGCTGTTGAACCATTGAATGAAGAAAAACCAAAGAAAATATAAAATTCAAGCTAGTAACCACGTATCAAGTTGACTATAATGCTTCCCTCTCAAAGTCCAGTCTTCTGTATCCCCAAGAAGACCACCATACCCTGCTTGAATTACATAATGCTTCATTACACGATGGAAAAGGAATGCCCTTGAAGTGCCCCTTTTCACTGCAAAACCAATTAAATCAGAGGTCTGAAACCAGTTTTTTGTTCCAAGAAGTTGTTTATGCACCAGTATTAGATAAAACAAACTATAAAGAAAAGAGAAGAAGATTTCTGATAGAAAATTAACTATCACAAACAATTTCTAATTTGGAGAAAATGTACATTTTTATCCCGAAGTTGCATTATGGAGTAGGGACCATCAAGCTTATACCATATACTCCAAACCTCAACGAAATGGCTTGTCGATGTATCTACTTCATAAATAAAAATATGAACAATTAAACCATAATTACATCATGAGACTATAGACACATTATCAAGCATTCTGTAGCAGGATACCTTAAAAAGCTGTCTTAAATTTCCTTTGGCATAACCGAACCTTCCAAGTTGTCCTACATCACCTTGCAATTCCTTCCATCCCAAACCCCAAAGCATGAAAATTTGACCATTGTGATTTTCAACAGGAATACCAAGCATTACGATTACCCAGCTCTAGAAAATAATAATAACAGACAGAATCCATAAAAAGAAAAGCCTAGAGAGAGCTGGTGAAAGAGCAACCAAGCTGCACCTTGATATGATGGTACAAGTACTTATAACAAAGAAACCATATCACAAAGCCACGCAGTGCTTCCATATTACGGTAGGCGTTCAAGATGGCACGAGAAAAATACTCGTAAAAAAAATAGTCCTATGCTCAGTCTCCCAGGTACAAAGTGAATTTCCCAAGTTACGTTCTAACTTACAAGTTGGATGCTTAACCCTCTTAAAGCATAGATGAGTTCCTTATGGAATAATTCAAATGTAAGTGCCTCAGCTAAGATGCCTATTGATGAAACCTTATGCATAGATCCAATAAAGAACATTGTAAGCTTTCAAACTTTACAAATAGGTCTCTCTGTATAATATTTTAAAGGAAAAACTACTTTAATACTCCAGATACTCTAGACATTTGAGCACGATAATACTTTGCCTCCATCTGTTTAAAAATTACATTTTACTTACTGAGCCAATATCAAATTCAGATTTTGATGAAAAGCTTAAAATATGTCTTGACTTCTTTTTTTTTTGCCTTCCTCCTTTTTCTTTTTCCCCTTTCTTCTCCTTTTGCTTCTTTCACCTCTCTCTCTTCGTCTCTTTTCTCTCCCTAAACATCTCCTCTCTTCTTTTTTCTCTCTTTAAAACAATCATCCCTTCTCTCTCTTCAAAACAATTTCTGAATAATAGAACAAATATATTGAAACTCTCTCTTTCATAGGGCAATATAGATCCAAGATTGAAATTCCAAATTCAAATATGCTACCTTAATTCATTTTTATTAGAAAAAAAGAGGATGCATAAATTATGAAACTACTTTGGATATTAAATCAATTATAATGATATTTTTGTAATATTTTTGAAATTTTTCATTGATTAAGTTCGCTCACACCTCACTTGTAAAGTATTATCAACTATATAAATAGTAGAATGTAAAGTGGAACTTTTGAAAATACAGTGACAAAATATTATATTGTCATGTTCAAATGTAAGGAGGGTTCCTACTTTAAACAAAAGGCAAATTTCAGGACCATTGATGACATCGACTATAAGAAGAGCTATTCATGAATCTAAAAACTAGAATATTGCCACTCCATAGTTGACAATAGCACTCGCTCAATGGTGCCATTACAAGTTTACATGGCACTACAGACTGCAGTGCTATTATAATTTATAACAATGAGTAGCATCATCATCACCAGCAGGAACAGTGGTCGTAACTAAGTTGAAACTCATTGACAATGCCATGAAAAACAACGCTGAATCTCCAAATAAGAACCAGGCACCTATCAATCTAGGTTTTTACCGGTCTTTCAAAACAAACAGCCAGAGTTATCCAGTTTACCAATAAACTCAGCGAGAAGCATGTTAACTCAGAGCTAGCAAGAATAAAATCTGACCTAACTAAGATTCCAACTAGCCAAATGAAAACAAAGTTATTTTGTGCATTCTTAAAAAAAGGCTCTTTAGGTGCATTTCTAATGTATCGTCATCTAATGCTATGAAGAAAATTCCAGTGTATTGTTTATTCCAAAGTAAAGGCTATACTGGACTATATAAGGATAAGCTTTGCAAAACCTTTCGACAAAACAAAGTAGAAAAGTTAAAATCGCTCAGCATACAGAAAGACATACTGCATATCCAGGGAGATCATATTTCTTTGAATCAACAAAAGCATGACCACCCTACAGCAGACAAAACCAGGCAAGATTAGAGTCTGGCAGATTAAAATCAAGCTCTTGCATAAAAATTCTGAACCGCATGCATCAACATGCAAACTCAGCCAATCTTGCATTATCGTTTTTACAACAATTTACAAATGATTCTGTTGTAAATACCAGTCACAAATCCGGGATTTAAAGGGCATTATCCAATTATGATCCCGCCCCGAAGTTAGGTTCTTTGAGGTAAAACTAAGAAACAAACCTTCCACATCTTTTACATGAGGCGGCTGCTCTCAAGGCTCAGACCAACACCATTACAGTAGCAAGCCCAAGAACTTTAGCATGCCACAAGAACGGCCCCTATATATTTCAAACTTCTATAGAAAAATAGGTGGTAGAGGGGGTTGGCAATGGTAACCATCAAACCAAAAGGTTCTCTACAAAATGTACCCCAAAACCCGATTCAACAGTTTCAGTCTCCACACTTGACCTAAACACAAGCCTCAAATACCTTCATTTCCATACAAACAGATACAGGCATTTACCACCTGAGAATTCCCTCAATTAGTAAAACACGCCGAGTATAATAACAGCCAGAGAGAGAGATGCATAATCCAAGTTGACAATCAACACACAATAAATTTGCGTCTCCACAATGAGAAATATTTTAAAAAATACAGATCCAGATCCAGATCCAGCTAGTTTGGCGCATCCAAACTATAAAATTAAGCATAATTTATTACAACACAAAGGATTAAGAATCAATTTGAGGACTTGACAGACCTTAGCGACCAGTGTTTATAGGTAGAATACAAGAAAAATAAAGTCAAGAGAAGAATGAGGCAGTATGAAACAATAGCAGTGACGCTCATTCGACTCGGCGCTTTCTTCTTTTTGCTCTGTTGTATGAGATCTTGAGGTTTGATCCTTGCCATCTTCAACTCCCTATACTCCAAATCGCCACAGGTTGGTTTTGTATATATTTACTGAAAATAAGCAGACTATAGATAAATATTTTCTTTATAAAAGAAAAGGTAAATATTTAACTTGGATTTTAAAATTGAAACAATTTTCTTCTTTTTTTTTTCATCATGGATTGGTCAACAGTAACTAAGATCTAAAGAGATTCATACTGTTTTATGTTTATTTTATTTTATTTTATTTTGAAATAAAAGATTGAAACCATTATGAAAATAATTTAATAAAAAAAATTGAATATATATATATATATATATAGAGAGAGAGAGAGAGAGAGAGAGAGAGAGAGATAGAATCGGTACCTGTTTGTGAGGTGAATTCTCTCTGCTTTCTAAAAGATGCTCGATTTGGTTTTGAAGTTTTGTTTCAAAGTCTCGGTATTTATTTGAGCCACCAAGCAAAGCAAGAGAGGCTCTGATTGGGCCAAACTAGGAGATGGGCCTGGTTTAATTAATTGTACATGAGCCCGGAATGCTGATCTGTGGTGCGTGACTTTCGAGTTTGGTCCTGTGACTCTGACTCGAACTCTATAGTGTCCTCACGGATTTATTGCTATGAAGCTGCAAGATGTTGCCGTGTCATACCTGATGGGCAAATTAAAAGAGTTGCTGGTATAACTTTTGGAAGTTTGCCAGGCTATTTGAACATATACATTCATGTTTGCTACTTGGTTTAAACTGGATATACGGGATTATAAAGAGGGTGTTTTTTACTTTGAAATATATTAAAATAATATTTTTTTTATTTTTAATATAAACTATCAAAACAATCCAAAATATATAAAAAAAAAATTAATTTTTTTAAAAAAATTGAATTTTAGCAAACGTTCTCCAAAACAGGAGAGGTTTAATTGCATTGCAGAAACTGAACTGGAGTCAGTAGTTCACCGTCGGGCAGTGGACATCTATTGATGAAAACAACACCGTGATGACCAGTATGTTACTCCCGTAAAATTCTCTGTTACCTATAGTTAAGCTAGAGAACAAGATTTATGCATCTTTATGGATATGAAAAACCCACCGGCGGCACCATCTCACAAGAATACCACATCTTCTTCTTCTTCTTCCAGGACTACAGTGGCAAGGGCGAGTCTATATGCAGAAGATCTCAGGTTCCTAACAAGGACATATATTTCCTTCTTCCTTTGCTTCACAGGCATCCCACTCCACTGCTCCTCCCTAAGCTGAGCTAGTAAAACTGCCTCACAAAAAGCCTCAGCCACTAGCTTCTTGCTGCAAGCAAGGTACGAATCTGAGTTAACCACCACAGACAAAACTGCACATTTTATTGGAAGAGAAATGTCAATAGATGTGCTGCACAAGAGCTTATCATACTAACCTCCCTCGAACAAATCCAGCAGTGACAAAACCAATAGGCCATCTATGAGATTCTCTTACCACAGGGTCCTGCGGTATCCAGAGTTCCCACTTACTAGAAGGTTGCTCTTTGAAATATGAACCCACAGATGATTGGGAAATTTGAAGTCCACCTTCATTATTTTCTGATCTGCAGCATACAAAAGAAGTGGATGATATTAGCTCAAAAGTGTGATGGGCCTTAAGAAATGCCAAACAAGGACTCGTGTTATTTCTCAAGAATTATATCCTTCATGGAGTCAGCTTGCTCCATTGGTTCAACATAGATACTAATAAATATTCTTGAAGCTTCATAAATATCTTTATATCATCTTTTCCAATTATAAATCCACCATTTGTGAGTACAAAGCTCAAAGAATGATGATGAAATTGTTGCTGTCAAAGAGAGTAAAGCAGTTATCATCAGTGAGGAAAGGGAAAAGATAAGAAAAGTTTTGTTAGAATACCTAGAAATCCACATGGATAAATCACTTGGACCGGGAGCACAAACAACCGCTCCTTCTTCAATAAAACCTTCCTTGTATGCATGTAGAAGAACTCTAATGAAACACAATCTACGGTTAGAAGTGATTTGGTGGGCACTACAATGACCTTTACTGAGGATGCTTTCATCCTTCATAAGCTCTGAAAGCCTTGTCTTCTTATTTGGAATGTGAGGAAACAAAAGCAAATGACTGGCATGGATTTCACTCAAGAAATCAATCAGAATACTGGATGTCCGTCCTACAAATCCATCAAATGAATTACAATGACCAGTGGCTGCTGTTTTTGCACAATCCCCATCTTCTGAGCTCAATAATGAATTGTCATCAATGTTATCTTTTCGACCCGAAATTTGAGGATCTTGAACTATAGCAGATCCTTTATCAAGAGCAAGACGGACACTATTCCATGGGAGAGGCATGGGAACTTTCAGAGGTCTTACAGAAGGAGGTAGTCGTTCCACTTTGTGATCGAGGGCAGCACTTTCATTCACCATAAAAGATAAGTGCGCATTACAATCAGGAAAATCAGAAGGAAATTGTGGCAGCCCAACCTGCAAAGGCTAGAAAATTAGCATGCATGGTTTTGCAACATTGTATGGAAAACTGTACAGTTGTCAACTATGCATACTTCACAAGCAATCCATCGCTTTTCTCTCAGACCTATTGCATGTGCTCCTTTGGAGACAAAAGGAATCCAGAAGACCCTAACCCAGCTTAAGGGAAGTATAACAGACCATCTGAAAGAAAAGGAAGTGCTTATCAGGTTCTAATAAGGTCTTATAGCCCATTCACATAAAAAGGCCATGACAGCATACATTTAGAGATGGCAAAGGTAAAAAGGCAACGAGCAAGTAAATCTTATATATTCAGATGTAATTAATGGCAGAGTAGGGAATAATTTTTTTTTAATGAAGAGAGCAAGTTCCAAATTGCTTTATCCGAATGGTGTAATTAAGCTATCATAAACCACTTCACAATTTAATCCTGTGTAAAATATTTGCAATTCATTTCAACCTCTCTTGTCGAAAGTGATTCGATTTGGCCCATGAAGATATAAACAAGATAAAACTTGAACTACTTTGGCCCTGGGCTTTGGTTCAGGGGGCAAAGAGTTGGGCAGGGATAGGAATAAGCTCCTATAGGTTCAAAGTGTGAATTGATGATAAAATACATGAACAAACTCACTGAATAGGGTCAGCCAAGCAGACTCGATGGAATCCATTATAATTAATGGCAATATCAAGGGCGATTTTCTCTATGTATGCATGGGATTTTTAATTCCTTAATTCATGACTACTGCGGCACAACAATAACATCAGAATAACAATTTAGACAACTACTTCCAAAAACTTCTCATCATTTTAAGCATTTCTTCATTCTGCTTTATTCTTAAAAACAAGTGAACAATGAGTTCACGGTTTCACATATGAAGGAATTGGACAAAGTGTTTCTTCCTACTCTTGTGCAGGATGAGAAAAAATTTGTTTACTGAAAGAAAAAGAAACATTGTGACAGTAAAGGCAGGTCCTGATCATGCATTTTGATTCTTACTTGCAGGTTACATCTACAGTGATACTTAGCTCACAAGATACCTTTTAGAAGGTATCTATATTTGGGAAAAAATACCGAGGTAAAAAAGTGGTACATGAATATGTCCAACCTAGGTTTCAAGGCATAAACTGCAGAAATTAACATAATTGGAGCTATGCCAATTGGAAGAATGAACCTGGAAAGTGGAATTACCGCATCAGTGAGTCCATTCCGTTACTGTTTGTAAGAAGCAGAATAGGGCAAGATGTTGAACCCTGCACCTTAGTTGAAGTATTTGGTGTCCTTGATTTACAACCATCAAGGCAGATAAAATCCAAACGCAAATGATGCCTTTCCCAGCAAAGAACATTCTCTTCCACTGGGGGAGTTACTCTGCTGCTTGCATCCCACAAACTCCTATTGTCAGGGACACTGCTACTCCTTTCAGGTTCTGAAAGCGATGAGTGAGGATGTTTTTCACCATTTCCAAAATTTACAGTTAAGGCATCATGCTCTTTTGCTTCATCTTCTGGAACATTATTGAGTACACTAGTAGGGGTTGGCTTGGGAATGTCAACAATATTTACAGGCAGAGAACGAGGATCCTTGACAGCAAGAGATAAAACTGAACAAGGAGAAATGTTCTCGCTTTGAAATATAGATTTCTTCAACTCAGAGTCACCAGCAACTTCTAAAACAGAGCAGTTCCTCAATTGCCAAGAATTATCTGAATTACTGCACACGATAAGCACCTTTAGCCATTTTTTACTTTTTATCTTGATTCAGAATAATCTAATTGTACTTTTGAGTTGCTCACCAAGAAAAAGGATGTAATGTCTTTTGTAAAAGTTCCGATGCCTTTGATCCCATTACTTCTAACTTCGCAAGCTGGCCTTCGAGTGACAAACAATTGATCAAAATGCCACTCTCATTCATCTGAAGGAAAAAAAAAACAGGAAGTTAAGAAGTTAGCATATTAAGAGCACATTAACAAAGCCTTTTTTTTACAGAACCTTATATTCTTCATCCACTAAATGTTTAGAATGACAAGCTCCATCCCAAAGAAACATAGTTTTCCAGTTTAATATATAAAATAAATAAAAAACAGACAAACACACACAATTTTTACCAAAAATCAGTGAGCTCAAAGGAAAAAGGGTTCCTAAAAACCTTGGTTTTGAGGCAGGGTGGTCAAGCCACCAGATAGATATATAATAGGATTGGCCAAAAAGTCACTAAAACACGTAATTTCCTCATGAGAACAGAAGATAGACCATGTACCTGTTTCTGACAAGCAAATTTCAGAGCATCATATCCCTCGCTAAAAGCTGAAGCATGTATCCACACCCAAAGTTGACGATGGGAAGAAAAAGCATCAGAGATTTGAGTTTCATTACATCCACCAGAACTATGTTCGTTATTGCCATTCTCTCTATTGCGAAGACAAGAAGGTCGCCACATATAGTTCACAGGAGCTATCGGCTGAGAAACAGGTGCTCCAGCATGATGCAGCTGAGAAAAAATCAAAGAGTTTATATATCCAAATACTTAAGCTATCCTTGTTTCACAATGGTTTGCAATGGGCTAACCTACCATAGCAGTGCCATAGATAACACCAGTAAGAATAGACTTGGCAATATCGCGAGATTGAGCTGATGGAGAAGGCACTAGTACCATATTTAGAATTGAAATTAATGACTCCTGGAGATCACACAACGTATCATCTCTATTTAGATTATGAATTCAACAATGGAAGAATAAAAAATGCGCCACAAAGCTTGATATAGACAATGCTTATTCTCTAACATGTAATGTGGCAAACAAATAAAAAATATTTTGCTAACTTGACAGAAAAGTGAATGCCTGCCTCTGGACCCTCCAACTGGACAGCAGTATGGTAGCTTGCATCATGCACAACCGCTCCGTCTCTGTACCACTTCAATAGAGCCCTGGATCCCCTCCCTCTGCACCACACATAATACATCATTAATTATTAACTAATTCCCAAAATAATCAGAATAAGTTAGCCTTACTTCCTAATTACCTGCCGTGCAAACCAAGAGGAAGGTGAAATCCCCAAAGCTTAGTCATTGTAAAACGTTTGGCATGCCAGACGTGAGTTCTCAACCTCCTGGTGCCATCGCCGGAAGTAGCAAAACCAGATTCTGGATTCTTTTTCAGCTCAATTCTCCTGCGAACTCGGCGAGGGACTTTCCTTGGCTCTTTATTTTCTGAAGCCGAAGACAGGTCATCATTGGCTTTACCGAGGAGGCCTAAATGACGTCTCTTTCGATGTCTCTTTTTCGCAGCTTGATTTTCATAAGCAGTGGTTCTTCTTCTCTTGTTTCTTTGAGACCGGAAATTGTTGTTTAGCCGGTTTGATACGATTGAGTGAAGACTCTCCAGTTCAGATGCCCGGGTTTCTGCAAATTTTTGAACATTGATTTTTCTAGGTGGAGCTGTTGATACTTTAGATTTTTTGCTTCCATCAACAGCCATTGCAGCCTGATTCCCGACAAATAACCTATCTCCCTGCCTGCTACTGTAAGCTTTGGATTGATTATAGTTTGGCTAGCTGTAGTCTTTAGGGTTGGGTTAACCACTGGTGGTGTTAGAGCGCGCGGCACCTGGACAAAACGAGGAGATGAGCAGAACAAGACTCCCCGTTTGTTTCCTGTGTAAATCTAAAACGCTACCGTTTACTTTTTTCTGTTTAAATCTTAAACGCCGCCGTCTGCACCGTTTCTCCCAGTGGGCAACTTAACACTACTTGCTCTTTTATTGGCAGTGTTGTACGGTTGTATTTTGATTCAAAATTATTTAGAAAAATTATTTTTAATTGTAACTAGTTAAATAAAATATATGTTAAATTAAAATTATGGTTAAAATTATTATTGAATAAAAAATAGTTTAAATTATAGTTATTAATCTCGATCGAGTTTATCTGGTCAAAGAATCAAGTCTTGGGTCATACTAATTGACCCGGGTTAACTCAGGAAAATTAAAAAAATATTTAAAGTTTTCATATTTAACATGAAAAAGATAAGAAACAATTAATGTGAATTTAGGTTATATATGTTATAAATAATAAATTTTAAAAGATTATTTTAAAAAAAAAATTATTTTATATTGGAAAGATATTTTTTTATTCTTTTAAGTTGAAGTATTTAAACCAAAAATATTTCTTATTCCATGTTGAAAAAATACAACTTTCTTCTTGTGAACATAGAATATATATTAAAAAGCTTTTAATCTCATATTGAAAAAATAAAATATTTTTCTAGTATTTATATAATGAATTTTAATATGGATTAGTAACCAACAAGGAAATTGTGGTAAAGTCACGCATATAAGGTTGGATTGAGTAAGAGAAAAAAATTCCTTTTAATTTTTCTTATGTAATTACCTTTTGGCGGTTTAGGAAGATTTATATTAGGATTATCAATAGTCTCCAAAAAGAATACATGTATCATGTGCATCGCTTTCTCATTCTGCCAAAACAAATGTAAGGTGCATATCAAAGCAACATGCATCCATTACGTTTTGTATTAGTACACCTTTTCTAGTGATAAATAAAATTTAATTTTCTTGAGATACGTAAGCACGTATATATGTTTCATCAATCGCATAAATGCAATTCTACATGAAAAACAATAAATATCAAATTGAAAATAATTAATAACATTTTAAAGCAATTTATATTCGATACTAATGATTAAGAACGATATTTGTGTTACCGTGAAATGAGTCATGTATTTTGGATTCATCGCAATTTTTCATGCAGTGTTTCTAAATTCAATTCTTTTAATGTTATGACATCTATAACAACAAATATATCATTTTTAAGATTTTATTAAAATATTTACTAACAAACTTCCTAAACTTCCATGTTTAAAACATCTATTGTTATTGTAAAAAGAAATGCGATGACCTTTTCAATAATATTCATTCTTCTTGAAGTTTTTAACACATATTATGTTTCTAAATCATAATATAGGCTCATTATTATTATTTAATCCATTCCAAACATGTGGACACATCATTTTCAATGTCCTTTTAAATCTTCAATCAACCATATCATACATGTGTTGTATAAAAACAATACAGTGTTCTTTATACATATAATTACCATGATACATGTTTAGAACTCTAATTACGCATACAAGTAGTTTTTTAGGATCAAATTGCCGTTTCCAAAACAATTCACCATCCTCACCACTATCATTGTCATTGTTGTCATTGTCATCATGATCACCAACATCGTCGAAACCACCACTACAATCATCACCACTATAATTAACATGATCAACAACATGTTTCATAACATCTCTGTAATCTTCGTCAAAATCTTTTTAAATATAGCATTAAACCATATAGCTTCTAGTTCTACATGGACAAATTAATAAATAAATAAATATATATATATAATGTATTATTATGTTTTAATTAAAATATCATACCCTAACCACACATATATGAAGTTCATAAAAACTTATTAAACAATTAGTTAGAAGAAAAGTCTAGCTCCCTTGTGATTTTGAATATGGGCTTTTATATATAAATATTTATAATACTAACAGTATTTTATCAATACTTTGAAATTTTAAATGTCATAATAAAGTTATTATTGCTTTATATAGAATAGAGCAAAAACTGAATAATAAGATTCAAACAATAAAATATTAGGTACAAGGTTCAGTTAATAATCACTGCATAACCAAGACTTCATGATGCCATCAAATGCAAATGGTTTCCTAGAACTTGATAATTAGCGCATCATTTTCCATTAAAACTTACGGCTCTCTTGTGGCCACCTCTCAACAAAATAATAATTAAGCTTCAAATAATAAGAATTCATAAAAAATCACAAACTATTTTAGATCATAGAATTTGTTTTAATGAAAAAGGTGAATGAATAACCTATTAAGCTAGTAAAATAGTCAAAATTTTGCTAATATGCATAAGCAATTGATTTTAAGAAACGTTATTCAATGAGAAATGAAAATACTCATATAATATATTGTGCTAATATGTTTGAGCAAATTCCATTATTCATAAAAAAAACCAGCAACATTTATTCACACAAATATCCTAAGAAATCACATGGACACCATGAAATTCATAATCAATGAGCATTTACTGCCGTGCATGGATGATTTCAATGAGATTAGGAGATTAAATATAAGAAAAACATGTTAAATATACCGCTAAACCAAATCATCCTTCGCATAGTAAGCTTTATTAAAAACTGGTATCAAATTCACAAAAAATCTAAAACATAAAAAAAACAAAGGAAATCAATTTCCACTCAATGATGATGTATGAAATTTTTAAAAATAATTAAAAATGATTGAAGCGAACTCGATCCAACCTTTAAAATTTGTGACACAAATCATGAAGCTAGATCACAACGTAAAAGACAAAAAAAATTAACAATGTAAAATTCTAAACCAGTCAAAATAATTAGGGATAAACATGAAAAAACAAATTAAAAAAGAATTTAAAAAATATAGGTTTGAAAAGAAAGAAAACCAAATTTGACACAAAAGGAAAAAAAACAAATCATAAGGGATGAAATTGAAAAACAATTTCAAATAAGAAAAAGAATAAAAACTACTAAAAATAACAATTAAAAGAACTAAGATCATAATTGATATAAGAATAAAATGTCAAAAGATGAAATTCAAAGATAAATTAATTCAAAAAAGGATTCAAGACCAAAAATATCATAATTAAAAGAACGAGAACCAAATCTAATATAAAAACAAAGTGTAAAGGGATGCAATTGAAAAAATAATTAACTTAATAAATAATCCAAGACCAAATACATTGCAATTAAAAAAATAAGAATCAAATCTGATATAAAAATAAAGTATCAATACATGAAATTGAAAAAACAAATTAACTTAATATCTGATTGAATACCAAATACATTGTAACCAAAAAAATAATGATCTTATTTAACTTAACAAACAAATAACTAATTTTTTTTTTTTTTTGCAATGGTCAACATGTCTTTCTAGGTGGAAAGAGGAAAAAGAGGGAGGAAGGGAAAAACACATTGTTGGTGCCCCTCCGCGCGCAGCCTGTGAACACACGCTTCACCATCATAGCAAAGGTGGTGAGGTGCATTGAATGTCATCCCAAACAGTGGCGTTCGACACTATGTAGGCGCCTCACGTGCCACCTGAAGCGTGCGGGCGGGGCCTACTTGCTAACGCATGTTATGCACCCCCAATAGTTTTTTGAATTTAAAATTAATTTATATATATTAAAATATCAAATCACCCCTAACCCAACATGAGAATTATATATAAAAAAATAACATAGCAAAAAACCTAAAATGACCTTGCATCCATAGAAGAGAGAGTTTACTTTTTAGGGACATTTAAGTAATTGACATGCATATAAAAATAAAAATAAAACTCGTAAAGCCCCTGAACTAAAGGGAATTTTTTTAAGGGTTATTTGGTAATTAACACCTTTCTTTAACGTAATTATTGATAAGCCCCGTGGAAAAGATTCATATATTCCTAAAGTTAACCTTGCCCACAAGGACAAACTCAGCCTTTCACTGTGGATTTGCACAATGAAAAAGTTAATGCCTTTAAGTTATAGTTAATATACGGAAAAAAATTTGGAAAAACACTATGGAATTGCATGTTATTTTTTCTACACAGTTTAGATTATAGGCAATACTAATATATTGGCTCGTTCTCCGCAGCGGGTCAATATCAATTTTTTTAAAATATTAAAAGTATAAAGAATATTTTAAACGTATTGGATCTAACAGCCATGTGAGACCTAAGAGCCTTGGGTTTGGTAACAATGCCAGACCCAAACGACTTGGGTTTGACGAGCATGCTAGAACCAAGTTTGATTAAGTGATAATTAAAATGTTGAGATTTATATTTTTTTTATTTTTTATAAAAAAAACATTTAAACTATCATTGGAGTATTTTAAACATAAATCCAAGTTCAAATATTATTTATAAACAACAAATCATCACAAAAATCTAATTTAATATTTTATATCTAAAAATTCAAACCATATCTTCCTATTGAAATAATTTATTTTTTATGTTTATGAATCTGTTATTCCTTCAATAGAAATTCTATCTTCTCTGTTCTTTTCTCTTTTTTAACTATATTTTTTTAACTCAATGCCCGGGTATGGCATGATCCAAATACCTAGGCCTGACAACCATGCCAGACCCATCCAACTTGGGTCTGAACAGGTAATAATTAAAATGTTGACACTTAAATTTTTTTTTATTTTTTATAAAAAAATATTTAAACTATCCTTAAAGTATCATAAAAAATCTAAGTTCATAAATTATTTATAAATAACAAATCATCACAAAAATCTAATTTAACATTTTATATCTAAAAATTCAAATTATATCTTCCTATTGAAATTATTTATTTTTTTTATGTTTATGAATTTATTATTTTTTCTCTCTTCTTTTCCCCCCTTTTTTAACTATATTTTTTTTAACTCGATGTATGGGTCTGACATGACCCAAGCACCTGAGCCTGATAATCATGTTAGACCCAAGTCACTTGGGTGAAAGCAGGTGATAATTAAAAAATATTGAGACTTAATTTTTTTTAATTTTGTATAAGAAAATATTTAAATTATCTTTGATGTATCTTTAACAGAAATCTAAGTTCACAAATTATTTATAAACAATAAATCATGATAAAAATTTAATTTAACGTTTTACATCTAAAAATTCACATCATATCTTCCAATTGAAATAGTTCATTTTTTATGTTTATGAATTTGTTATTCATTCAAATTCTATCTTCTCTCTTCTTTCTCTTCTTTATTTTTTTAATTAAATTTAATGCGAAAAAACATTAATTTAATGGGTGATCCTTTGTGATTTTCACCTACAACAACATTATTTTATATGTTTTTTTTAAACAATACCAGACTATATGTGTTTAGTTTTATTCTATATATTTTCATTCATAATGCATGTAAAAAAAGTTTATTTTTGAAGACTTGAAATAAATCACTTAGAACTTAACATTGACCCAGGTACTTGGGTTTGACATGGTTGTTGTAGATAAAAAGACATTTCACTCTCGATTTAATAGTAGTTTCACTTTCAATAATATAAATAAGCTATTGGACAACTAAACTATACAGTAGTGTCGTTGTACTTTATTTCGATTATCAAAACTCTAAAATACTTTAAAAAATCAACAAAAAAATATAAACATTAAAATTCAAAACTTCAAAACTCATTAGAATAAATTAAACTCTCTATTAATTTTTTATAGGTTATTTTTTGCTACCGTTTTACGTTGTTTTTACTATTTTAAACAAAAATTGATAGTATCAAAGCATTTCTTGGTTGTTGTTTAGAGCATGAAAATAGTGTATGATTCAATTCTTTTCACGAACCAAAAATTAATTAATTAATTTATTATTAATTTATAATCATGTGGCATCTAATTCAATTCTGTACCTAATTTTTAATTAAGAGCAATTATAAATTTTATCATGTATTTCAAAAATTAAATAAATCAATTATTATTTAATAAAATCTAAAGGCTAATATGATAAATATTCAGATTTATTTATTTATAAATAATTCTAAACATTTGGTTGTCAGATTCACATACATTAGGTCTTGCAGCCATAACAGATCCAAGACAAACTCGTGCCTGGATTTGACAACCATGTCATACCCATACATGATTGCTAGGCTTACGGTGCTTGAGTCTGATGTATTTGCTAAATCTAAGATGTTTGAGCATAAAATAATTGTTAAACTCAAGGCTTTTGGATCTTGAATGATTGCTAGATAATTGATGTTCATGGGCTAAAATGGTTGAGAAGAAACAATGAATGAAAAGAAAAAAAAAAAAAAATCCTGATAAAAAATAAGAAATTAAAAATAAAATTATTATTATAATTCAAAATAAAATATTTCTTAATCTATAGTTATTTCTCGCATCATTTAATTTTTGTTATAATTTATTACTGTAGGCTGATAAAATTATAGGCAAAATACAGTACCCAGACTCTGCCCCCACCCAAATCAAGCCCAAAACCGATGCCCAAACCGAAACCAAAATGGGATAAGCTCCAGTGTTTTATACTTTTATTTGGCCTGCCTAATTTATATATCGTATTCTAAAAATCTCAAAATCCATAAACCCTCAAGTCGGAGGGAGATAGATACACTTACGCTCACAGTCGAAATTAATCCCACTAATTTAATCAATCACATGTGAAGTACCCACCACCAGATCTGTTCTCTCAAATCATCGCTAAAAATGAAGATGATCGGAGACTTATTTCTCTGCTTATCGATCGCACTAATTTTCTCCATCTCAGCTGTTTCCGCTGATTTGATTAACGGTTGTGGCGGATTCGTCGAGGTGATTCCCTAAAACATCACTCTCTTTTTTCCTTCCTAACAAATCTAAAGAAATTAACTTAGCTTAATGGAATATCATTACGGATCTGAGTTAATGGAAACTGCAGGCGAGTTCATCACTGGTAAAGTCAAGGAATCCAAGCGCCACAAAATTGGATTATTCTGACATCACGGTAAGATTTCATTTTCAAATTATTTTCACTTAATTGTGTCAACAATTTATCTCATTTAATTTTTGTATCCATGTAAGGGCAGGTAGAGCTTCGTACTGTAGATGGATTGGTAAAGGAGAGAACACAGTGTGCTCCCAATGGTTACTACTTCATTCCAGTCTATGACAAGGTAATAATTCGTTAAATCATTTCAGTTTTTTATTTAATAATGATTGATATTGTTTTCATCCTCTCATCCTTTTCGTATTTTCTTATAAATGATCTGCAGGGCTCATTTGTTATTAAAATCAATGGACCGGAAGGATGGTCGTGGGACCCGGAAAAATTCCCAGTTGTCGTTGATGATATGGGCTGCAACCGCAATGAAGATATTAATTTTCGATTCACAGGGTATGTTTAGAAGAATTATGTTTGGATAAGTTGAGCATAGTCTTGCATAATTCGCGAACTAAGTTAGCTGGTATTAGGACGATTTACTTATCTTAAGCTTGTATACTGTAGATTGAGTTGAGTTCATGTTTTTACATTACAGGTTCACTATATCTGGTAGAGTTGTGGGAGCAGTTGGTGGAGAGAGCTGTTCTGCAAAGAATGGTGGTCCTTCGAATGTTAATGTTGAACTTCTGTCTCCTAACGATGATCTCATTTATTCTATTGTAACCTCACCAGACGGGAGTTACTTGTTCAAAAATGTTATTCCAGGTACGGGGATTCCTTTTTCATTTTGTTTTCAAGGTTTATGTTAGTTTTATGCTTGTATTCCATACAAGAACACGCACATTTATTTCGAACTCATCTGAACATTATTAAACTTACCAACTATTTGCATGTATCACTATGAAAATGGAGAATGGTTGTCTTTAAGTCTACATCAATGAAACGAATGGTATGAATTGGTTATCTTACATTGAACTAAATGTGGTGGCATAATATCCCCTGTTGGGATTCCACGTTTCTTCATATATTTACATTAACTGAAGTCTCTTTCTCATTATGTTATCTATCCACAAATATGTGGTGAACGGTGTCTTGCAACATTCCTTTCCATTGTTTGGGGGTGAAAGGAGCTGAGCCTGGGCAATCTCATCCCGCAGGGCCTTAGTTTTAAGTATTCTACTGCTGGATCCATGCCTTGCTGAAATCTCAAAAAATCTTTGTATCTGTGCAGGAAAATACAAAGTTCGTGCTTCACATCCTGATTTGAAAGTTGAAGTTAGAGGTTCCACAGAGGTCAGATGTGCTGTCTGTCCTTTTCTCAGTGACCTGCAATTTTGTCCTTGCTTGCTGCTGTTTGCTTAATATTGCACTCCTTGCAGGTGGAATTGGGGTTTGAAAATGGCATAGTTGATGACATTTTCTTTGTCCCTGGATATGATCTTCTCGGATTTGTGGTTGCTCAGGTAAAACCTTGTGTGAAGAATTTTTTTACTGTAGCTGCTTTTTATATATATTTAAAAAAATTGTGTTGTCAGCAACAACGACCAAATCTCATACTAAACCATTCAGAGTCAGCTACATGGATCCTTTTGAACCTTTCTGTAAGATCATGCACCAAATCTGCTCCAATATTGAGAGATTTTAAATACTTTGATGCCACTTCCATCGATGTTAGCTTAGGTTCCTCTCTTTCCCTTTTGCCCCCTACTAATGACAACCTATCACGTCTCTGAACCAGGGAATAAGGTGCCCTGTTTTGGACATTGCCAAACCTTCTAAGGCGCCCATTGTGTACTACACAGACATTTCGTTGGATGTGTTCGTTTCTTTCATTTGCATTGCCTATCTACTGAAAAATCTATTGAATCTGTAGATTCTTACTATTTTTTTCTTGTAAACTGGGTCTTGGAACAGCTTTCTTCTTTTAATTTCCTCTTTTTAGGGCAGACTAGAATGCAAATCTTTCTTTTGATTTGAAGCTAAGAGTCACTATTCCACTTCTGACACAAAGAAAATTAATGGACAAGAATGTGCATTCATATATTAGACTATATATGCTGCCAGAGCTAGACATTATATCTCTAGTTTACGGCCCCAATAATGCAGCATTTATCATCGTGATAACTTTGTGCATGTTTACTATATTTTTCATAATTACAAAGCTTGTTTTCCTCTTTGGTAGGGAAATCCAATTTTGGGAGTTCACATTTATCTATGTTCATGTACAGGAATGTGCATTCTTATTAGACTATAAATGGGACCAGAGATGGACATTAGGTTTCTAGTTTATGTTCCCTATAGTGCAATATCTATCATCATGAGAACTTTGTGCATCTTTACTATTTTTTTGTCACATACACATGGCCTGTTTTCCTCTTTGGTAGGGAAATCCAATTTTGGGAGTTCACATTTATCTGTATTCGGATGATGTTGAAAAAGTAGATTGTCCCCAAGGCTCTGGTGAGGACGTGGGGCAAAGAAAGCCTCTCTGTCATGCTGTAACCAATGCTGACGGAATGTTCAGATTTAAATCACTACCATGCGGTAACACTCTCTAAGACTTTTTTTCATGTCTTCACTGAACTGGCGTGTGCATATAAATGCTTGTACATGTATTTGCTTGGCATCTTTCTTTATGCTTGTTCTGAATGTTATGAACATTTTGTGTTTAGTACTTAGCTGAACCCGATGCTAAACTAAATGGTAGTCGATGAGTTTCATTAACTTTACATCATTTCAGTGTCTGCATGCTATTTTACAGTAGAAAACTGAACCAAGTTTACTACATTCTGTTAGATGTAATAGCATAAGTTTAACTTGTTGACCCTACTGTAGCTTTGCATTTGTACTTCAATGCATACTTTCTGCCCGAAGTTACTACTTTTTGCATTTTCTGCTTAAATTGTCATGGTTACCATCTTGTGTTCATCAAGTCTTGAAATGTTTATTTATGCATTTGTCCAAATTAATAAAAGGTGCTAATTTCATGCTTCTTGGCGATTGTTCTGCATTGCTGTGATCAATTTATCTAATGCTTTATAGGTCATTATGAGCTTGTTCCATCCTACAAGGGTGAGAATACGGTATTTGATGTTTCACCTCCTCTCATGTCGGTTTCTGTTGAGCATCAGCATGTAACAGTTCCCCGACAGTTTCAGGTAGGACATATTGTAGTTCCAATAGATAAACTTCTATTCCTTTGTTATCTTTATCAACCATCTTTCTGGTGTTTTTTTTCTACTTTTTATCTTGAAAAGTATTGAGCACTGCATTTATTTTACATGAAGTGTTTTTCTATGGAATAAAAAAATAATAGTTGTAAGCACTATAAACCCGTGAGTCTATGCTGGTATTAACTGCCCCCCATTAAGCAGCATCAATGGCAAGAAATATGTTCACAATTTATAATTGTATAAGGTTTACTACGTCAAACCAGCAATATTCATTTCCTATGGTGGATGATGAGATCAATTGCCCCATTTGTTGACTGTTTCTGTTCAGATCTAATATCCATCTCAAAAGCTGTAACCCTCACAGAAAAATAAAGAGACTGTAATTGTATAATCATCCTGATTTTGGTTGTATTGTCATCCTTAAGGTTAGATCAACTTAATATCTTGATGGCCAGGCTTAGTATACTTTTCCTTGGTGCCAATCATTTGGTTACTAGCCTGCTGACAGCTAAATAGAGAAGTGAAGAACTAGCATTATGATGTTCGATCTGGCTAGTGAGATTCTTGTCCTTAATGGCATTGGTGTACATTCTTACTTCATAGGAAACAACAGCTCTGTTTACAAGCTCTCTGAAGCATCTCAGGAGTCACATCATTGTCATCTTTCTCACATTCTCACTTCCATCTGTTGTCAAAAAGGTCTATTCAGCTATATCATCCTTTGTTACTGTTGGTTTGTGCAGGTCACAGGATTTTCTGTGGGGGGTCGCATAGTTGATGGGAATGGTATGGGAGTTGAAGGAGTCAAAATCATTGTTGATGGTCACGAAAGGTCTGCAACTGATAAAGAAGGCTATTACAAGCTTGACCAGGTATAGTCTTGTTCATGATCTCAACTTTAATAATTATATTTGTCGTTCTTGATCATCTCAGTATTTTTAATGAGTATTTTTTTTTTGAGTGAGTTCACCCTATATTCTGCTTTTTTTTTTTCACTGGGTACATTTCATCTTGCTATTGCATCAGATGTCTTGCTTTATTCCTTTTCTTTTCAGCTGATCAAATAATATCTGCTGGCATCCTACTATGCCTTACCAACCTTTGACGATCCTCGTGGAGCTCTATGAAGCGATTGACAGATGCAATAAATTATACAGTAGTCCTGGGCTTAAACTCACTGCGAGTACTAAGCCCGGAACTCTGTCAATTAGATACATGGTTGTTTTTTTCCTAATTCATGGGGACCACTTAAGAGCATCATGGTATAATTTCTTGATGGATATGCTTAGTTCGATTTCAAATTGTGGCAGCATGGTTAGGGGTTAAGTTTCATAGAATTCATATCATAGGCTATAGCCACTTCATAATTTTAGGAGTTGATAACATCTCTGTTTATTAAAGCAAACCATTTACTGTCCTGAAATCTATGTAGTCATTCCTTTTTTCTCTTTATTTGTGGGGTGGGGGATATATTGTGACTCTTAGACTCTCAAAGAGTGAATTGATGATACTTGTTCAGCATAAAAAAAGAGTTTAAGGTTGTCCTTGTTAGAGTAAAATTTGCATAAGGATCCTTCCATCCATTGAGGCCATGGTTTTCTAAAAAAGAATATTTGCAAGCTTCTATTGTATGCTTTCAAACATTTACTTCTTTTTCTGTCAATCTCCTTCATCAGTCTCATGAATCTAGTACCTCTTAATTGTTGATCATGTTAATTGCTGTTCCATTATCACCAATAAAGTATTTAAGCTTAAGCTAGGTAGGAAAACTTTTCGTGGTCATGTAAGTATGTAGTTTCTGACCTTGAAACGTGACAGTTCCAAGCCAAAGTCTTAAAGTCAGGCACTTCATCTTTGCTAAATTGCTTGTTTTTAGGTTACATCAAATCGTTATACGATAGAGGCCAAGAAGGAGCATTACAAGTTCAACAAGTTAAAGGAGTATATGGTAAAGCATAACAGAATATTTCTTTAGCATCTTGAATACTCTCTTCCTCTTTTTTAATGGATATAAGAGGTATACACTATAGGTTTAATTATTCTATAGGTTTAATTATTATTTTAATTATGAGGCATCCACTTGACCGTTTCTACTTCTTTGATCAGGTTTTGCCAAATATGGCTTCAATTCCAGATATTACAGCAATCTCCTATGATGTCTGTGGTGTAGTAAGCATGATTGGTTCTGGATACACGGCAAAGGTAATGTTTTTTAATTAAAATATGATAGCATGGTAAAAGTAATTTTGCAGATTTACATTTTTTTCCCTTGGTTATTATAGAATTTGCACATTTACTATTTCAAACTTTGTCATGTATGACTTCTAGGTAGCCTTGACCCATGGACCTGAGAATGTCAAACCTCAAGTCAAACAGACAGATGGAAATGGCAATTTCTGCTTTGAGGTATGCTTGAGGAAGTGCAATTTGGAAACACTTTTGATCGCTGAAAAAATGACATTTCCCCCCTTGTATTAGCTTATTGAACTGTACATTTTAAAAATACAAGCGAATATATCCTGCATGTTGCAGCAAAAATATGAAATATTTTGAATGAAGTTGAAGAAAATGTGTGGATAAAGAGAGAAAAAAGACATCTGATAATCAATTTAAGGTGGTGGGACCTACGCAAATTTTCTTTTTTTCTTTTTGCTTTTTCATTATACAATCATTATAAACCAGTGCTATTTTGCGGCACCACAAATATTCAGAGAGACACATGTATATATATATGCATTATGAAAACAATAATGGAATGCGCCTTGATTAATAGATTTTTGTTTTAGGTAGTGCAAGCAAAGCAAGCCCTGTAAAATCTTTAAGAGTTGTGACTCAGTGAGTTATAAGTAGCTAGTTATATGAGGCATTATTTTAATGGATGGCTTGGGATCATTTTTTTTTTGTTTCTCAAGGTCTGGCTCATAGGTATCAGGTACTATGCTTCAAAATGTTTTAAAGAATTTAGTTGTTAACGTATGCGTGCAGGTAGATTTTTGCTATGTTGCTCAGAGTTTTTGAACTTGATGAACCATTGAGATATTTGTTTGATGTGGAGAGTATGATTTGCATTTTATTTGAGAAATCTCAGATGCTTCTACTTCTATTTTTTTTTTTATAGTGTCAGGAAGGAACACAGGATAGATATCTTTTTACCTTTCATTGTTTTACACCACAAACATATGATTAAGAAATAAATCACTGTTAAAACAACAGTGTTGAAGTCACTGTTCTAAGAACAGTGTTATGGAATAAAATTTGAGTACATCTACTAAAATATTAATGAATTCTCCTTGATTTTTTTTTAATTTTTATAAAGAGCTTTTAGGTTCATGGAAATCCATGATCCTTCCTTTCTGTCCCTCAACATGTGGTCATTAATTATTCTATTTATTTTTCCTTGGTATTTTGTGAAACTTGCGTGTGTTGAAAGTACAGAACTCTTCTGGTCCTATGCCCTGATATGTTTCTGTTCAAGATTGATTATATAAGCAGGTGGCACTGGGAATATGCAATTACTGCTCTTAAGTTGATCCATTCACTTATCTGTTTTTGATCTATGAGATCTTTGCTACAGCACTGTGAACTTATGAATATGCATTCTGGAGTGATTTTAAGTGCATGCCATGCAATTTTGATAACTTTCTTCAAGATTTTATTAAGATGATCACGTGGGATGCAAAAATTATCCTTGAGATGATTTAAGAATACTTTGCGAAACTCTCTATTGCTGTGGATTTCAACCATTTGTTTTCTTCCCTTTATTTTCATCAATCAAGCATTGATGCAATTAGAACTAAATCTGATGAAGTCACATCTTTCTTCTTTATCATCATTTGTCAGGTTTCACCCGGTGAGTATCGCTTATCTGCTTTGGCTGTTGCACCTGACAGTACTCCTGGACTTTTGTTTTCACCATCTTATGCTGATGTTATGGTCAAAAGTCCATTGCTCGATGTACAATTTACTCAGGTAACATGAAATGTTATATGAGAAAGAAATTATGTTTACCTAGTGATGACTTGTTGCAACTTTATTGTTATTGTGTCCAGATGACTTATTGCAACTTTATTGTTATTGTGTCCGTCCATTCTCAGAAGTTCAATTCCAAGTCCATGATGTGTTTAGTCAGGAACGGGTAGTTAGATTGGCATGTTATATGAGAAAGAACTTGGACACAGGAACGGGTTTCAGTAGTATTATCACATGATTTGAGTGGCAATCAGTTTATTTCTATCAATTAGAAGACAAATGTTATCCTTGGTCTGTGTTTTTCTTTTCTTTTCTTTTAGATCACTGAAATTGGCATGGATGAACTACCTCGGATTTCTAATAGTAATTGTGCATTCTTTGCTTGGTGAAAATACTTCTTACTGATGTTTATCTTCCTTTTCATGAAGGTTCTTGTCAATGTTCATGGTTCTGTTACTTGCAAGGAAAAGTGCGGTCCATCAGTTTCTATCGCCCTTGTGAGATTGGCTGGTAAACATACAGAAGAAAGAAAGTCTGTTAGTTTGACAAATGATAGTGATGAATTTCTCTTTCAGAATGTTGCGCCTGGAAAATACAGGCTTGAGGTAAAGTGTGTTCAAGGAAAGTTTTTTTATCTGAAAGATATAATTTTTGTTTTTACATGAATCACTACAATCATTTAGTAATAAATTGCGCTTGTACCCCTTCCTTATTATTTTCTTTTCCCAAAGCGAGCTGATTGTAGGTGCTTTTTGTGTTTTTAATGAATGTGATTTCTTAGGTTAAACATGGTTCCTCAAAAGCTGTGCCCAATGAAGATAATTGGTGCTGGGAACAGAGCTTCATCAATGTGGATGTTGGTGCTGAGGATGTTGCAGGAATTGCTTTTGTTCAAAAAGGTTACTGGATAAATGTTATCTCAACCCATGATGTGGATGCTTCCATGATTAAGCCAGATGGTTCGTCCATTGATTTGAAAATCAAGGTAGTTTTTCCCCTTAAAATGCGTGCTTGAAATTTGTTTGATTGCATCAGATGCCACACACAACTTCTGCTATATTGATATTCAATTATAATGTGAACTGCAGAAAGGTTCACAGAATATATGCATGGAATCTCCTGGAGTACATGAGCTGCACTTTGTTAACTCCTGTATTTTCTTTGGGAGCTCGCCAATAAAAATTGATACATCAAACCTGCTGGTAAGCTATCAAACAGTGCCAGCTTTTGTTTCGCCTTTACCTTTTCTTTCTTGAATTTGCCACTTAAAAAATCTCCTTTTTAGTTATTCCACTTTTATGTTTTTTGTCTGTAGCCTATCTATTTGAAAGGAGAGAAGTATCTTCTTAAAGGACAAATCAGTGTCGAGTTAGGCTCAGCTGATGGTGGATATGAATTACCTAATAATATCATTGTAGACATCCTTAATAGTGAGGGCAATCTTTTTGATGGTACCGCTGCCATCCTTGTATCACATGAAGATGATCAAACTGGATCTGCCTTGTTTGAGTACTCTGTGTGGGCTAATCTTGGAGAGAAACTTACCTTTGTTCCTCGGGACCCTAGGTATACAAATCATTTGTAATTGTTTTCCTTCTTTCCATTGTAATATCATGATATTCTCAATGCTGGCAGGTGTTTGGTACAAGCTAGCATGTATTATCAGATTTTGCAACTGGTCTTTTACAATATTTTACTTTTGTATTCTGGAAATCAGATTTGTTCTGTGTGAATTGGTTACTAAAATCTATACATTAATGTGAATTGCATTGCAAACGGTTCCTTTTTTACTCATGTAGTTGAGAGAAAAGTTTGTGAACCATGTGCCATGCTAGTTAAAGACGGAAGAGTTGCAATTTCTTTTTTTCATTCCTTCTGTGTCTATATGCATAAGCTCCCTTTCTCAATGATCTTATTGAGTTTTGTTCATGTTAAATTGAAGGGGCTGCAGCTCATTTGTTGCGTTCTCTCTTTTTGGTCTATTCTTAGAATGATACATAGTTTCCTTAATTTTTCTTCGTTCATGGTGTGCAATTTCATTTTTCTGGTTTCCAGTTTAAATGTCTAGAAATTCTGTTTCAACATCATAAATTTTACACCTCGGCAAACCATCCTATTAAAGTAGTTAACTTGAGCTTTGATGTCTTTCAGGAACAATGGAGAGAAGAAGATCTTGTTTTACCCGAGAGAACAAAATGTAATTGTCAATACTGTGTTTCGCCTTCTGAATTCTTCCTAAGATGCACGATTAAGTTTAATGCTTTAAATATTTTTCTTTGTTGTCGTAGGTTTTGGTGGCAAATGATGGTTGCCAATCTCCAATCCCCCCATTATCTGGCCGAATGGGGCTGTACATAGAAGGATCAGTTTCTCCCCCCCTTTCTGGTGTTCACATAAAGATTATTGCTTCCGAAGACAGCAAAATTACTCCACTCAAGAAAGATGAAATAGCATTTCAAACTGCTACAGGAGTGGATGGTTCTTTTCTTGGGGGCCCTCTATACGATGATATAACTTACAGAGTTGAGGCTTCAAAGGTATTGTTCTCTTACATAATGCAGCAAGTAAATTTAAGCACAAGGTTTCTATGTTTCTTTCCTGTTAGACTGGGGATTTTTTTTTTGCTTTTATATCTCAACTTATATTTCATATTTTATGTTATGTGATATTTCTCTCTATTCTTGCAGCCTGGCTATCATCTTAAACGTGTAGGGCCTCATTCCTTTTCTTGCCAGAAGCTAGGTCAAATTTCTGTACACATATACTCCAAAGATGATTCTAATGAACCCATTCCTTCTGTGCTATTGTCATTGAGCGGTGATGATGGTTATAGGAACAACTCAATATCTGGGACTGGTGGAACGTTCCACTTTGATAACTTATTTCCTGGCACTTTCTATTTGCGTCCTCTACTGAAGGTAAATTACCGATAAATTACCGAGACCTCTTATATTATCCGTAACTTAACTCAACTAGGCTGCAATCTTATCTAGTTGAGATTGATTTCATGAATCCTCTTCCTTGCTTTAGGTTTCATGCTCATATGATGTAATTGTTGATTTAAGCTAGCCATATACATTGCAACACTCCTTTACCAGTTCTAAAACCAGCTCAAGTTTGTTAACTATGTTTCTTCTGATGAGCATGCCCCTCCTCACCAAAAAAAGAAAAGAAAAGAAAACTCTCCTTCTCGAGTAACCAGTCAACATGCCTTGACACAGACGTTTAATTGGTTTGAATTTTATTTTGAAGCGAGGCTAAAAGTTCTCTCAATGAGTGCAAACTTTGATTATCCTGCTGAAGGTTCTGAAGCTCTCATTTACTGTACGAAGCATTAATGCATATCATTAAGTTTTGAGCTCTCCAGCTTTGGATCAACATCATTGCACATGCTTTTTTTTTCCTTTCAAACCACTGTTTAAAATATGATCATGTCATGTTAGTCACCTTTGGCTTTGAACCTCTACCAAGAGGGAATTACAGAATACCTAAACCCTCACAGATTATTTGCTTATCATCTCATCCAATGATTTGATGTTTTTGCAGGAGTATGCTTTCTCGCCATCAGCTCAAGTAATAGAACTTGGTTCTGGGGAGTCTAGAGAAGTCACTTTCCATGCCACCCGTGTTGCTTACAGGTCTTATACAGTCTTCATTTCCTGCTAGAGATTTCTGTTATTTCAGCAAATCAAGTAGATAATGCCACAATCAAATGTATAACATTTTTATTCCATTTCTCCAGTACAAAATCACATTCCCAAGTCTTACATTAAAAAAGAATTTTGAATCCTCCAATTTTTCCAAAGTTCAAATTTAATATTATTATGATGCTAGTTTATAATTTCCTAGCATCATGTAATGCTCTGCTACACATTCTCCTTTATTTGCTAAAATGCCGCTTGAATTCTTTAACATTGCTACATTTTCATTTGATCCCAATCTTACTGAAATTAAGATAATCTTTCCAATGTTTATATTTGGATATCTTAATTTACTGAAAGACTAATATGGGTTCTGCTCTTCACAGTGCTACAGGTACTGTCACACTATTGTCTGGCCAGCCAAAAGAAGGTGTCTCAGTTGAAGCTCGGTCTGTGTCAAAAGGTTACTATGAGGAGACAGTAACTGATTCTTCTGGAAGTTATAGGCTGAGAGGGCTTGTACCTGAGGCAACCTATGTAATTAAAGTAGTAAAAAAGGATGGCTTGGGTACCAATAGAATTGAGCGTGCATCACCTGAATCTGTTACTATTCAGGTTATGCTTTTTGGTGTTCTTTTTTTTCTTTTCCTTTTTTTTTTCCGGTGAAACAAGGAAAGAAAACTTAGATTTATTCTTAGATTAAAACCTACCCTTATTGGGATTTTAGCTTCATCTTATTGGGCTCCATGTTTAACACCCATGTATAATCTCTTTTTGCTGCAAATATGTGAAGTCTGATGTGTATCCATTGATTTTGTAGGTTGGATCAGGGGATATAAGGGATTTGGATTTTGTGGTCTTTGAACAGCCAGAAGTGACCATTTTAAGTTGCCACGTGGAAGGACAGAGAATGAAAGAACCACAGTCACAGCTATTGGTTGAAATCAAGTCGGCAAGTGATTCATCCAAGACCGAGACTGTCTTTGAGCTCCCAGTGTCCAACTTCTTTCAAGTGAAGAATTTACCCAAGACTAAACACCTCCTGCAGCTTCGAACAAGTTTGCAGTCAAGAACCCACAAATTTGAGTCGGAGACTATTGAGGTTGACCTTGAGAGGACAGCCCAGATCCATGTGGGCCCACTGCGATATAGTTTTGAGGAGGATCACCAGAAACAGGTTTGTTTTACATTCATTCAAAGAGAGTTCTCTAGAACTAATCTTACAACAGTTCTGAATCGTAGTGATCTAGAGATAACTCTCAATTTTTTTTTTTTTTTTTTGTGTGGAGAGATTGTACAGACAAAATCAGTTTGATTAATTGGGACAATAGAGCTGTAGTGCAATGGCTCCCAAAAAAATCAGTTGATTTGGTCTACACATACCAAGTCTATTGAACAATTTTTCTGTTAGGTCATTAGTCGACTCAATAATCATTGGAAGAAAAAAAACACCTCTATTGGTGGCTATCCCTTCCAAAATCTACATGTGAATGTTCCCTGGAAAATAGTCTGATGGGTAAATTAGATTCGATATCATTAAATGATGACTTAAGTCTCCCTCTCTATTTTTCTAATGTGTCCTTTTCCTCTTCCATGGCTGCAGGAATTAACTCCAGCACCAGTGTTCCCTCTCATAGTTGGTGTTTCTGTAATTGCCCTTTTCATTAGTATGCCAAGGTAACCATAATATAGTTACCCAAACAGGACACTTTTAAATGCTTCAAGACATGAAATATTCTAATGCAATTGGCTGACACCTGACAATTGTTTTCTGAATGGTCTTAAAGATTGAAGGATCTGTATCAAGCCACTGTGGGAATACCGACACCAGGATTTATGACAATTGCTAAGAAGGAACCCCGAAAGCCGGCTGTGAGAAAAAAGGCATACTAAAGATCCCTTTTGTGCCTATGGAAGGCACGATGGTAGAGTTGAATATGAGCCATTCTCAATTCTCCGTTTAGTAACGCAGAACACAGAGTTAACTTGTGTGAGAACACTAGCTATTGCACAGACTGGAGTTTCTTTCTTTCAGAATCCCTAGAATGCAAGTTCTCTGATTTGTAGAAGCGAAAAAAGCAGATCTAGTAACACACACTTCAGTTATATTTTTCCTCTTCTTTCTGTTCTTTCCATTTTTGTTTATGTTGTTGTATTTTGAATTAGCTTTCAGCAAATAGAACAATAATTCCAGTAGAATGCCACCAATTTTGTTTTTTTTAATATAACGTTGCAGTAAGTCATGTTACATGCATATGTAGTGAAGTGTGAAGACCAATGATTCACGTACTGTTGTGTATGAGTTCTTTACAGCCATGAAATGTCTTGAACCAAAAAGAAACTGTATGGTTCTTTTGGCATACCTAGCCATACACTAGCAGCCTTTTTTAGGGGCCACATGATCACTCGTGGGACCTGGGTTGGAAAATTCTTTTCTGGTTAAGTTGCTACTTCTACATAGAATGAGATGAGTAGGCAATTTGGCTGAGTTATATTCTTTTCTGGTTAAAAGTATTCTTAGAATACAAAAACACGCATGCTTTCTTTAATAGGGTGGAATAGAGTATGCAATTTGGCTGAGTTATATTATAATTTTACTTGTTTTAATTTTTATTTTTTTAGTCAGCATTTTACAAGAAGGTGCCATTTCTGACGTCTTTTAAGATTTTTAAAGTCAAAAGCCTGCCTGTTGTTGTCGTTTCTTGGTAAATAAGCTGAATACGACAGGCTTGTCGCTTATCGTGAAAGAAACTGACATCGCTGAGAGCCATCCTCCACGCTATTGAAAATGGGGAGGGGATACTTTAAAGCTTGAAGAGGTGTGTAAATTAATCAAGTTATTTGAAATTTTCATAAAAATTTATTCGAAATTAACTAAATAGAAAGGTTATTTGGTTTTTTTAGATGATATTGGTTATAATCTTTTTAAATTAATTAATTTTACTTTTTATTTTGAATTTTAAAAAATAAATTAAATTAAACCAAACCAAACAAAAATAAATCATTATAAACTTCATTTTGCAACAAATCATTATCAAACAGTTAGAAATTGATTCCATCGTACTTTAGCACAAAAAAACTAATAAATTGTTTAGAATTATGGTAGTGGTTGCGGTTTAAAATATTTTTGTTTAGAATTATATTAAAATAATTTTTTTAAAATAATTTTTGACATCAGTACATCAAAACAATATAAAAACATAATTCTTTTTTAATTTTAAATTTTTTTAAATTTAAATTTAAAAAAACACAGTTTGCATCGTATTTTCAATCTAAGTCAAACACATGCATTATAATGAATCCTATCCTCCCATGAATTTCCATTTTTTTGTCAACTCTTTAAGATAATATGGTCTCACCAAATTTTATAATTATTTTTTTATTAAATCAAGCTATCACATACAAAAATTTAATAATACTACACCAACACATTTGCTCTCTGATTATATTTTTATTTTATTTTTGGCCGGATGGCCCTATCATGCTACCCATGTCAAATTTTTCATGTTCCTTAAAAAGCGTCTGTCACCCACTTTTTCTTTCTTCTAACTAACACAACTCTATTTATAAAATCATCATAATTCAATCAAACAACTCCACACTTTTGCCTCTCATCTTGGCCGGATTATCCATCCGTGGAGGGGGTCGGTTTTCTTTTCAATTATGTCATCAATCCTTTTCCCACGTCTAAATCCATGATTATACAAGGTCAAGTAAAAATCAACCCAAAATCAACCTCTTTCCTAAGCAATGACTTCTTAGAGAAGCCATGCACGTGTTTTTATATGGTCAATTTCTCTTTTATTACACCTTTGCCCCAAGTTTTCTATAGTTTCAACTTGATCCCCACGTAATTTTTATGTTTTTCATTTTTCTAAACATTAACCCCCTTTTTTTTTACTCGGGGGTGCAAAACAATGTTTTCCCACGCCCCTTGGTTTTATTTTTTATTTATTTATTTTTAATTTTAATCCTCCGCCCCCACGGTACCGTTGCCAGGTTGAGTTGACATCCATTGGAGTCCAATCCAATTCAAAAGGTTTCCTTTATCTAAAAAATAGTAGCAGTAGTAACTTCCAAAGTATGACAAGGCTACTTTCGTAAATCAATCTACGAAAGGAGGTGACGTCCAGCACAGCTTCCTGTTTGGGTTGGTCAGCCCTTCAGTTATTTGTTGAGGGACAAAAAAACACCAAAAATTCAATCTCCACCGTTTATTTCAGTTCAATACACCACCTCCTCCTCCTGGGTCCCACAGATTTAGCGGTGGAGCCTTTAAGTTCAGATCTCCGGCAATTTAGACAACATCCCACCTAATCCTCACCAATTTGGGTAAAAGTCAAAAAGAAAAAAACGCCAAGAAAATTACGACGGAATCCGTACTTATTACAAAACAAAAAATCCCTGTGAAGATTCCAATGGCGACCCCGAAAACCTGTGAAGTCTCAGCTGAATAACAGTGGAGTGGACGAGCTGTAATCTCTCTCTCTCTCATCTCTAAACTTTACCCGTAAAACGCTTCACTTTCTCCCTCTAAAATCTTCTCCACAACCACAACCACAACCACAACCATGGCCGCCGCTTCACCTCCTCCCTCTCCTGCCCCTGCCCCTGCCCCTCCTCCCATCTAGCCTCAACCTCCCACACCCACCCGGTCTCCCTTTCCAACCAACACGTAATATATACATACCTCCTCCTACTACCCAGCCGGTATCTATATCTAACCGAATTGAATGGCGTCAACGCCACCGCACTGTTCAATCACAGCAACGACTAAGCGTTATCAAAACCACCCCTATCCACACAACCAGTTAAAAAACCACCGTCAAACCCACAACCAAAACCCCCACCAAAGATGGACTTCTAATCAAAGAGTCTCTCTTGCCAAACCCCCTCTTCCTCCCTCTTCTCGCAATGCACCAAAACCCGCCGCCACCACCACCACCACCACCACTCAACACCCCCAAATCCACCCCACCTTCCCTTCCTTTCAACCCCCCAAATCCGAACTTGTCTCCGATTTCCCAGGTCGCCGCTCCACCCGCTTCGTTTCTAAGCTCCACTTCGGGCGCCCCAGAACAACCATGGGCACTCGCCACACCTCAGTCGCCCAAGAAGCTCTCCAGAACGTAATTGAGTATGGGAAAGACGAGAGAGCCCTTGAGAATGTGCTGCTTAGTTTCGAGTCTCGTCTTTCTGGGTCGGATGATTATGTTTTCTTGCTTCGGGAGCTTGGTAATCGAGGAGACTGTGAAAAAGCCATTTGTTGCTTTGAATTTGCAGTGAAAAGGGAGAGGAAGAAGAATGAACAAGGTAAGTTGGCGAGTGCCATGATTAGTACTCTTGGTAGGTTAGGTAAAGTAGAGATGGCTAAGACCGTTTTTGAGGCTGCTCTTACTGAAGGCTATGGTAATACTGTTTATGCTTTCTCTGCTATAATTAGTGCTTATGGTAGAAGCGGTTATTGTAATGAGGCTATCAAGATTTTTTATTCGATGAAAGATTACGGATTGAAGCCTAATTTGGTTACTTATAATGCTGTTATTGATGCGTGTGGGAAAGGGGGTGTGGAGTTTAAGCGAGTATTGGAGATTTTCGACGAGATGTTGAGAAATGGAATGCAGCCAGATCGAATTACGTTCAACTCGCTTCTTGCTGTGTGTAGTAAAGGAGGGTTGTGGGAAGCGGCGAGGAGCTTGTCTTGTGAGATGGTGAATAGAGGGATTGATCAAGATATTTTTACTTATAATACGCTTCTGGATGCTGTTTGTAAAGGTGGGCAACTTGACATGGCTTTTGAGATCATGTCTGAGATGCCCGCCAAAAATATATTGCCTAATGTCGTGACTTATAGTACCATGATTGATGGATATGCTAAGGCTGGTAGATTAGATGATGCGCGCAATTTGTTTAACGAAATGAAGTTTCTGGGTATAAGTTTGGATAGAGTTTCTTATAACACCTTGCTTTCTATTTATGCTAAGCTTGGTAGGTTTGAGGAAGCTATGGATGTTTGCAGGGAGATGGAAAATTCTGGGATTAGGAAAGATGTTGTGACTTATAATGCGCTTTTGGGTGGGTATGGGAAACAATACAAGTATGACGTGGTTAGAAAAGTGTTTGAAGAGATGAAAGCCAGGCATGTATCACCCAATCTATTAACTTACTCAACTTTGATTGATGTGTATTCAAAAGGTGGTTTGTATAGGGAAGCAATGGATGTTTTTAGGGAGTTTAAGAAGGCTGGGTTGAAGGCTGATGTTGTTCTTTATAGTGCATTGATAGATGCCTTGTGCAAGAATGGGTTGGTGGAGTCTGCTGTGTCTTTGCTTGATGAGATGACCAAGGAGGGAATTAGGCCTAATGTGGTCACTTACAATTCCATTATAGATGCATTTGGCCGGCCAGCAACCACAGAATCTGTGGTTGATGATGCTGGTCAGACCAGTGAGTTGCAAATTGATTCTCTATCTTCAAGTGCTGTTGAGAAGGCCACTAAAAGTCTGGTGGCTGACAGGGAGGACAACCGGATCATAAAGATTTTTGGGCAGCTTGCTGCTGAAAAGGCAGGTCAAGCAAAGACCAGTGGCGGGCAGGAAATGATGTGCATTTTGGGAGTCTTTCACAAGATGCACGAGCTGGAAATCAAGCCAAATGTGGTCACATTTTCAGCCATTTTGAATGCTTGCAGGTAATTTTTGTTGTGCTGTTATTTCCTTTTTATTTGTTTAACAAAATCGAGGATGTTGTCCTTTAAGGGATTTTTTTAATTAATGTGAACACAGCATGTTTTGAACCTGTCTCTTTGGGATAGCCACACATGAATGAGGTTACTTAAAAGATGTTGAAATTTATCATTAGACAAAGGATAATTGTATATACTGCTCATTCTACCATAACTGAAAAGGTAGGGTGTTGTTGACGAGATAATTGAAAACTGCATAATCATACATGGATTGTGAAAAATCTCACAAGGCCCCCAGGATTGTGGAACATGTGTGCAATTTATTTTGCTCTTTGTTCATTCATACCTCAGTAATCGTTCATCTTCAGCAAAAATAGATCAAGCAGATGAGACTGTGCCAGTATTTCTTTCCAGTAAAAATGAGCAGAATTGTGAGTTTTCTGTTTTGGACTTTTGATAAAATTCCTTGTCCTTCTTATGTGCTAGTGTGATGTATTAGTTCAGTTTATTGTTTGATTTCAGGGTGAGAAAACATGTTTGTCCATGCATAAAGGAGATTCAGCTTCAAATAAAACATGGTTTAAATTCATTTTTATATTCTCTTGATACAGTCGTTGCAATTCCTTTGAAGAGGCTTCAATGTTATTGGAGGAGCTCCGGTTATTTGATAACCAGGTTTATGGTGTGGCCCATGGACTTCTTATGGGTTATAGAGAAAATGTTTGGGAGCAAGCACAATCCCTCTTTGATGAAGTAAAATTGATGGACTCTTCGACAGCATCTGCCTTTTACAATGCCTTGACTGACATGTTATGGCACTTCGGTCAGGTCAGTTTGAGCCATAGCTATTACTGATTAAAAGTCTATATTTTGTGGTTACACATTTATATAACTGGATTAGTTCTGAATGCACAACACTATTTCTTGTCTCAGAAAAGGGGCGCACAACTGGTTGTGCTTGAAGGGAAACGTCGCCAAGTGTGGGAGAATGTGTGGTCTGAGTCTTGCTTAGATTTGCATCTAATGTCTTCTGGGGCTGCTCGGGCAATGGTGCATGCATGGTTGCTAAATGTACGTGCTATTGTGTTTGAGGGTCATGAGGTGCCAAAATTATTGAGGTATGCCATTGTATGTGGTTGTATTTGTTAACCGATACCATCTCTTTTATTCAACCATTTCAAGAGAAAGTTCTGAACCCATGGTTGTTTCAGCATTTTGACTGGATGGGGCAAACACAGCAAAGTAGTTGGTGACAGTACGCTAAGGCGAGCTGTTGAGGCCCTTCTCATGGGCATGGGTGCACCCTTTAGGTCAGCCAAATGCAACTTAGGTCGACTTATATCAACAGGATCTGTTGTTGCTTCCTGGTTAAGAGAATCTGGAACGCTAAAAGTTCTTGTACTTCATGATGACAGAACGCATCAAGAAAATTTGAGGTTTGGTCAAATCTCTAATTTGCAAATGCTTCAATTGTAGCTGATTGGATCGTGTTGTGCATTTTGTCTCCCCTTTGTGTAAGTTATTGAAATAGAGATACAGTTGCTTGTGTGTGTGTGTGTGTGTGTGTGTTGAATGGATGCGGAGCTAAACATTAGAAGTTTCTCAAGTCGCGTGGGAGAATGTGTTCATTTTGCCATTTTAAGTTCACAAAAAGAATGAGGCTTGAGGGTTATCATGTTTGATTTTTGTGACGGCCATGGACTGTAAAAAGAAAGTGGCGTTTCTTTTCATCTAAGGACAAGATTTTAAGGCATATATGATAAAATCTTGATGATTTTACGAGTCAATACATGTTTATAATGTTAAATAGTCGGTAAAATCGTTTTGGTTTTGTTTTTACATTTTCAGTTGAAATATAAAATTCTCACCAAACTCGCCCTCTAGCCCTCTGCATCATAAGTCATACCCTAGAATCTCTTTCTCTCTGTCATTCCAACAACCACCTATATAAAACAACCCAAAATCAGATTGATCCACAAGCTGTCATCTCTTCCATGATGACCTGATGATCCATAGCTGCCACCAGCAGCAACAATATACTCAGGGAAAGGAGGAAGGAGGAAGGAGGAAGGTTGGTAAACTAATAAGGTTTGAATCTTTTTCAGTACCATGGAGATTGAAACTTTTACTCTTTTGTTCTTGTTTTGTCGAGATGTGTATATAATGGGTACTACCCATTGGGTAGCATTAATGGTAGTTTACCTAGGAATTGGATTTAAAGGGTGGAAAGTTGGTATACACTATACCTAGTGCTTTTTGCAACATGAATATGATAGGAGGGGAATTTATATTTTTGTTTTTGAAAAAATTATGTTTGCTCAAGATTACTGATTCCTGCTAAAATTGTTATATTGAATGAATGAAATTGATTTCATTTGCATTCATTCATGGGTTTTGCTTGTAGATTATTTTTTAAATTAGGTAATTGTTAGTTAATGAAAATTTATAGACATGAATAATTGTATTGTATTTTTAAGTTACTGAAATGATGTATGAATTTTTATTTGAACCATGTATTTTTAGGTGATTAAATTATGAATGAAAAAAAAAAAATTTCCCTGTGATTTTATGATCCGTTTTAATAATCCGAATTTATATTGTATTTTTCGTGTCGTGTTAAAAATGTGTTTTTGACAACTTTGAATAGATCCTATATTTATGGGACAATGACAAATTTTCTTGTGTGCAAATTGAATAAGTTATAGTAAAAGCTAGCTGATTGGTCCGTGCTATGTTGCGGGTTGTAATATAAAAAGAATTAGCACAAAAAAAATATCTAAGGATTGGTAATGTGTTTTTTTTTTTAAAATAGATGTTCACCATGAATTGAATGATATCTTGATCTAATCTAAGATGAAAAAACATTTGATTCACATGGATTAATTTAAGTTGATTAGCGAAACTTGCAGGGATAATCTTGAAAAAAAAAATTAAAAAATTCAATTTCAAATTAACTCAATAATGAGGAGGAAATTGATAAAAAATAATTTTTGATTAAAAAAATAAAATGAACTCGAGTTAACGAAGGAAACTCACAATGAAAGTTGTTATTAGATTTAATAAATTTTTTACTTATATTATTTTTCATAGATAATTTTTTTTCTATATGAAACAATATTTTTTTTAAAAGTAAAAAAACCGTGATAGTAACATGGAACTAAGATAGCAAAAGTAATTCATTGAGAATAAATGGTAAAATTATATTATTTTATGTTTGAGTTTAATTAAAAAACAATTGATAAAAAAAAGAAGGTGAAATTGTATATTTTTTTTTAAATTGAGGGACAAACAAATCATTAAACTAAAAAAGAAAAGGAAAAACAAATAATAGCCCGGATATTGTGGATTAACTCGTTAAGCCTGCTAGTTGGATAATAAACTCAATTGGGTTCATTGATTTATTCTATCATTTTTTTTTTAAATTAAATATAACTTAAAAAAAAAACCCCAAAAGAAGCCCAGTTGTGTGAGTCTAGGCATTAAAAGAAGCAGCCTAGACGCGTGGGCCTTCTAGCTCAGTTCACGTGCCTGGGTCTGTCTTATTTTTTTTCTTAAAGGGGGCAAATGATCCATCATGTTTTTTTTTTTTAAAAACAACAAATGACATGCCTTCTGCTTTCTGCAGATTCCAGCAACTAGGGTCTGTCAGACAATTACGAGTTAATTTTTTTGATGAAAAACCAATCTTCAACATATTTTTTACTCAAACACCCAAAATATTTCGATAAACCTATTCATGGCCATAAAAACCTAAAAAAACTTGAAAAATCAAAATCAACTTGAAGCCAAAATTATTTCCATGGTCAAATCTACCAACCTGGGCAAGGAAAAGGAAAAAAAAACACCTAGATCAATCTTCCCTGATGAAATGGAATTCATTGACACAAAAATTAATTATTCTTGTTATTAGAATTGCTAACAACGATACATTTCTCTCTCTATGTTGGAACCCTGTGAGTCTCTCTCATCTAAAAATAAAAGATCGAAAAATAAGAGAAATAATAGAATTGAATTTCAAGAAACTAAAGGGACCGGATACCTAATAATTAAAAAAGATAAAGGACTAAAATGCGCTTTTCAAATGAAATTTTATGACACCATCTATTTTATTTGTCCTTTGCACTTTAGTCATTTGTCTTTCAATTCAATTCTTCCTTTCAAAGAATATGTAATTCTTCCTTTCAAAGAATATGTAATTGGGTGGTGATTTGGGTTTAAAAGTGCTAAACCGTGAAAAATAAATAAATAAAATATTCAAGAATCAATTTAATATTTTTTTTGAAAATTTTATTATTCTAATCCAAAATGAGAGAATAAACAGTGAAAAAGTTCTATAATCTCAGTCACTATTGGCATTATGTTTTTGTCTCTTGATTTGCTCCAAGAGGCTGTACCACTATTATATTTTGCTCTCTTGATTTGCTCAAGAGGCTATTTGTACAGAATCCAAAACGTCTCTTCAAGGCTCGAGTGTTGGAAGAATTGATAACGTGACCCATTTTTGTATTTTAGCATTAATTTCAAACTGTTAAAGAAAAGTAAAAACTAAAATATGCGGCCATGAGTGTGTTAAACTAGAATAATTAATAAAAAAATAGAATAAGAAATTGACCCCATAAAAAATAAATCTTACTATTTCTTCTACAATGGATTGATTGTTTGGGTTTTTTTCATCTTTGTTTTTTTGCATAGCCATAAATTTTTTCTTTACATTCAAATCCTTTCATGATTGTTTTTTAGAATTGGCTTTATAGTTTGCTTTAATTAACTTATTATTGGGTTTTTGTTATGTCGGGTTAACATCCCGATACGAGGTTGATGCTCGAAATGCAAGAATTAATTTGGATTTTTGTTTGACAAATGGTTATAAATATAAGGATTGAAGTTGAACTTGGAACAAATAAGAGAAGAAAGACGGAAAAGAAAAAGTGGTTGTTGGAGACACAACGAGCGTGTATAGATTACACGTGTTGCCTTAGAAGAAAAGTCAAATTGTTAAGAGAGAGAAAAAAGTTACGAAACTAATTACGTGGTCATCTACACCTGAAAATAATTGCATGACTATTGATTTTTTTTTTATATTAACGTGGGTGTTCAGGCCAGCTTGCACGCACCTCGACTAATCTCACGAGTCGTGAAGTTAATAACCATGTAAGCCTCCAGTGACCCTGAGGTTTGTGGAACTCGAACTGGTGACTTCTAAAGAGTAAACCTATGGCCTGACCAGTTGAGTTACACCGCTCAGGGTTAATGATTCCTTGCGTGTATTAGTGGTGGTTGCTCTTGTGTCACTATTATAGAATCCATACTGACTTGGAAAATCAACTTGGTACTTGGTCAACTCGAGGCCTGAACAGGTTTGGATTGAAAAAAAATAGGGCCAGGTATTGACCCAGTAAAAAACCTAGATCGACCCGTGAACTAGTCAACCCGGGATGAAATTCGATCAAAACTCGAGTTTTTGTTTTTTTTAAAACTAAAACTTTTCTAACCTGTAAAATTCAGCTTCTTTGCTACTTTCCTAGTAACAACAGTAACCGAATCAACAACAACATTCTTAGAATCAATGAAAATCTCCATTGGGTTTTTTTTTAAATAAACTTTTGTAACCATTTCATTAAAGTTCAAGTTAAAATCTTAACCCGAGAAGGTTAATGGCATAAACCTTAACTAAGAATGTTCTTTAAAGGTAATATATATATTAAAGAACATAATCCATGAAGAAAAGGATTTATTGTTGTTTTTCTTTTGTATAGCCATAAATTTTTTCTTTTCACTTAAGTCCTTTCACAATTGTTTTTTAGAGTTGACTTTATATTTTGCTAAAACTAACTTATTATTGGGTTTTTGCTGTGCCAGATTAACATCTCGGTGTTGGGTTGACACTTGATTTGCAAGAATTAGTTTGAATTTTTTGTTTGACAAATAATTAGAAATATAAGGACTAAAATTGACATTGGGAGAAAGAAAAAAAGAAAAAAGAAAAAAGAAAAAAGAGAAAATAATTGTTGGAGGCACAAGAAGCGTTTCTATGTTACACGCGTTGCCTGAGGAGAAAAGTCATGCCTTCAATATAATAAAAAGTCACGGAACTAATTACATGGTCATCTACACTTAAAAAAGATCGAATGGCTATTGCTTGTTTTTTTTTTATTAACGTGGGTGTCTGGGCCAGCTTGTGTGTACCTCAACTAATTCAATGGGCCTTGAAGTTAATGACCATGTAAGCCTTTAGTGGCCCTGAGGTTTGTGAGATTCGAACTGGTAACCTCTAAGAAGAAAACCTAAAGCCTGACTAGGTCAATTACATCCCTTAGGGTTCCCAACCAATAGCTCATTGCTCTATAAAGAGGTGAGGCAAAAAAATCTTTTCATTACTCTAGCTTTATTCCTAGGCCTTTTAGAACGAAACGAACGTTGGAATAATTTTCATAAAATTGCCTCTATTGGTGGACATGAATTTGAGAAGATGAAGGAGAAAGCCCATCACAACTTCATGTTGGACTTTGCAGTAAGTAAAGAGCAAATTAATGACAAAGATGAAAAGATGTACATTCAAACCCGAATGGAAAAATATGCAGAAGAGCTATGGGGATTGCTAAAGAGAGAAAAGATTGGTTATTGATAGGTAATGTGAGTTGTAATTTTTGCCAATTTTTTTTATGAAGGAAGGTGATGTATTATTATGGAATTTGCGAACAAGATCTATTATTTGTTAAGAAATCATGGTGTGTAAAACATAAATGCATAAGTCAAATTCTATGATCTCTATTGAATGAATATTATAATTTCTTTAGAATTTGTTAGTTTCAAGCACACTTTATGTTAGTGAGTTTAGGATACCTATGTTTTGGGCACAATAAAATGAGTACAATTACCTTTAGAAGTAAAGAACTTAAAACTTGAATCAATGTGATTTTTAATCTTTTCATCCTTATTTCTTTCATTAATATAAAGTGGAGTAAGGAATCTGGTCTTTTAACATGTGAAAAAAATAAAAAAAAATTGTTAGTGCATGTAGCACATGAGCCAACAAGTTGAGGGTTCTTGTGCCCTTCGAGTAGTGTATGCAAGCTCCTTTGAGGGCCAAACACCGCCTTCCATGGCGGCTTTGGAAGAGTCACATCGAGATCTTCAAATGTAGGCAATGGATTAAAACTCCTCCCTTTTCTCTTTTCTCCTTGGCAAAACACAAAAGTATCTTTTCATTTGTTTTCTATATCCAATTAATCATCATTTTTTTATTCTATTTTGTTTTATTAATTTTTTTCTTCAATTTAGTCCCTCATCATTTGGTTGTATTTATTTTTTATATTAAATTTTGTTCTCATTCTTTTAATTGTTATTTATTTATTTTTATTCTTTTTTCTAATTGAATTTTATTTTCAATTTCATCCCTTAGCATTTGATTTTGATTTATTTTTATGTCAAATTTGATTTCCTTTCTTTTTATTGATATTTTTTAATCCTTTTTTGATTGCCATTTTTTATTTGCCAATTTCATCAATCATCATTTTTGTGGTTGAGAATTTACTTCATTATTTTTTAGGATTTGCCTACTATGTTGTAAGTCTCAAGCTCATGATAAAGGTAACATGTTTCAAATATTATCACAGGTTAATTTTAGTTTTTTTGTAGATTTTTTTTTTAAATTTAAATTTTTTTCCAATCTCATCCTTCAACATTTAATTTATTGTGAGTTAATCTTTGAACTTTGTTTTTGCTTTCTTATCTACAGGGTCACCCCAATTCTATGCTCGTGGTCACTAGGTTAATATGTTAACCTGAATTGACTCAAATATTTTTTGTTGCTTTTTTTATTTTTTTTAGTTCTGCCATTCGACAATGGGTTGTTTAAAAATTAAAGTTCACTACTTTATTCAATTCGCTTTTGACGAGGTTACCTTGCTATCATGATTGGGTCATGGATTTGACATGCTAACTCGGATGAGCTTGAGTTAGTTTTTTAACCTTTTTTTGTTGTCGATTTTTTTTGATAGTTTGTATGTTGTCGTTGCATTATTTGTTATTGAAATTATACAAACTTATTAAACCCAATCAATTCAATGACCTGAGTCTTGATGTTTTTGCTTCTTTGGGAACAATTGCATCACTTTAATTTCCTTTACTTATGGTAGAAAAAATATGGGTTGGCTCATGGTGTAGCGTGGACCATCTATCTAGTAATGAGTCAACTCAGGTTAACCTGTTTAACACTATTATCGGGACATGAGACTAGAATAACCACATAGAAAGCAAACAAAACAAATCATGAAGCTTAATTCTCAATCAATTCAATATTAAAGGATGAAATTGAAAAAAAGTTAATTAAGAAAAAAAACTCGAGTCAACTAGGTAAACCAACCAAACTCGCAATCTGTGTCATGAGAGTGGAATAACTAAATCAAAGACAAGTCTAGCATCAAAGGATAAAAAAAAACAAAAACATTGATTCAAAAAAAAAATCAAAGAAGAAAGATCAAATCACTTGTGCAAATAATGTCAAAATAGGGTTTTCACTGTGGATTGCTATATAAAAAACCCTACATGTTTTTAGTATATTGTCCTAGCTATTTGACTTGCATTTCGCCGCAAGTTGAATATTTCTCTTTCTTAAAAAAGTGTATATGCAGACTCTTACAATGTGTTTTTGTACATAAAAAATGGCAAACAAAATCTAAAAAGTTCATGCATATATCTAATTAAATAAATTGAGAACTATCTATGCACCAAAAAAATTTATCAAGCTCGATCCCTACTCAGCTAAAGTTAATAAGTCAAACCTGTGATTCGGGCTATGGACTCAATTGAGTCTAACAATTTATTTTTATAATTTTATATCTAAAATAGACACCTATAAAATAAAAAACCAACAGAATATCAAAGTGATTGGAAAAAAAATCAAACTGAAACAACTTACGTTGCCCAATTAACAATTAACCAAATATTAAGTGATGAATGTGGAAAAAATAAGCAAGAAAAAATGCAATTATAATGGATAAAAAAGTAAAAAAAAGGAGGCCCAGTCTCTCGGGCTAGGAAGGCCTAAAGCCCTTGGACCTCCAAAAAAGGCCATGCGCATGGCCTTGGAGCAACTCACATGCTTGGGTCTTATTTTTTAATTTTATTAAGGAACGGAAATGCTTTGAAAAAATAGTAGGCGACACGTCACCTATCGCGTTGAGGCAGACGACGCGTCGCTTGCACTGCCCAGATCTCAACAACCTCCGGTCGTCGGAAAATCAAGCTAGTCTGTTTTAGACCAAGAAAAGCCCATTCCAAAAAAAAAATCATAAACACCTTGTAAAACATATTCATATTCTCTAAAAACTCAAAAATTACCTTCAAAACCCACAATCAACCCGAAACTAAAGTTCTTTTCGGGATTATATATACCATTTCAAGGAAGTTTAAGGGGAAAAACACATTATATATATATATATATATATATATATATATATATATATATAGAGAGAGAGAGAGAGAGAGAGAGAGAGAGAGAGAGAGCTTTGACCATGCATAATACAAACGATTAGACTCTCTCCTCCAAAACTACTCACCTTTCCCATCAAAATCATTGTCGTCGTCGTCGTCATCATAATTATTATCATTATCATCATTTGTATTGCCATTATCACCAACACCACTGTCGCTACTGCTGCCACTACCATAATTAACATAATCAATAATACAATTCATTATATTATCATAATCCCTATCAAATAGAGCATTAAGCCATTGCGCATTCAAATCTACAATGATAGATAATTTATTATATTTATGAGTAGAATAAATTATAAGAGACTTTTGTTCCATTAATTATTTTTAAAGCAAAATAATTGATAAAAAACTAATTTATGATTTATAAAATAATTGCGCATCAAGGCTTGTTTGAAAATATATGTAATACACAATTAGTTTTATAAAATGTAATAACATTGGTTGAGAATAATTTATTATGATTGCCTAAGTTTCCCTGACAATATATTTTACACTGTTCTTGAATATTTTTGATTTTTTTTGTTGGTTTATTTCCAATATTTTTAATTTTATGTTGTTTTTTCATTAATATTTTTCATAAGTTTTATGACTAAAACATAATGCACATCACAAATAATCTCAACATTTATAGATATTGTCGACTTTAGTCCTTTGGATTTGATCCAGCATGCTAGCTGACATTTTAAAGAAAGCCACTTTGAACCTTTTTTTCTCATCTCAAAACCTCAACTACCTTCAAGCCATATATAAAATCTATACTGATATGAGATTTGAAACTTGAAAGATGTTTTAATTACTGTGTAAATTTGTCAAACTAACTTACACATTAAATATTAAGTAAATAAAATAATAAATTTCATCACATTTTAAACTATATAGGCATTGTATTCATTATCCATTCATCACAAAAAAACATCTAACTTGCTACGTTTTAAATGCAAGGTACTTCAAACTTGTATTCATTAAAATACAGTGTTTGGATCCACTAGTTACTTTCACTTGTAGTACAAATAAATGACCATCAATGAATAATCAAAAGTGATGCAGTAGACTTGCATTATTCAATAACTGTGATTGTCACACCTTGGTTAACATCAGTCGAGACTAAATATATATCGTGGGGAAAAATATGTATATCATCATGGAAAATTGGAGTCGCCACCTAGTAAGTTAAAGAAACTAGGGATCCTAAAATATGCATTGATTCCAGAGATCTAAGTAAGGGGTTGATTATGCTTAAAGGAAGAACAACGTTACTCTTACAACATCTTTTCTCATGAAATGTTACAATTACTATGTGTTTTCTTCTATATTTGTCTTTGTGATTTCCATTAATTATCCTAATTGTTTTTTATATTTTATATTTATAATTTCTAATTATTTTGTGAAAATCCTGACATTGGTCTTTATACATGTTAGAAAATAACATCAGTCCCTAAAAATAGGAGACTCATCAAAGATGTTGGCGTTAAGTCTTAAAATAGAATTTTTGTTGAAATTCATAACAATAGAGCATAATCCATATTTGATTTTAAAATTTGGACATTGATCCCTTTTTTAAAAAAGAGACGTAAAAAAATAAATCTTATCCCTAAAAAAAAAAGGTTTCATTGAGGTTGTTGAAAGAGTAAGTGTTAGACCCATATAGATGATAAGAATTGGGCTTTGAAACCAAGGGTGGCAAAAATAGGAGTAAAAAATTGAGTTATGATAATGATAACAATTATAATTCAAAAAAAAAAAAAAGTGTAACTTACTTGTTTGTATAGGTTAAAAGAGAATATTATACAACAAACTTCAAACCAACTTTTAAATGGTTTACTTATGAATATGAAACAATAATTTTGAAAGTGACATTGCAACTACTCTTAAAACTCAAATTTATTTACAATTGAATGCTTGAGTAAACATAGTTGAATATCAGTTGTTAAAATTATCAAACTAACTTTTAAAGTTTACTATTTTCACCTAAAGTTCTTCTCGAATGCTCCTCAAATGCAATAACACTAGAAATTCTATAGTTCTAACCATTAGAATGTTAGGTAATCAAGTTCTTATGCACACACAATAATAAGACAATTACATTAATGTTACAACAACTATATTAAGAAAATTGAAATTGTGGTGCACACAATGCAAGATTGGCTTAACTATAACAAAGAAAAATTAACACAACAACTACAACATATTCACAATGCAATGCGATCACTATGATTCACACCAGCCATGGCTCTCTTATTAGAAGTATACAGTAAACAACAACACTATATTTTATCCAAACTATTTTTTTTTATAAAAGAATTAACATTAAGATATGGTTTATAAAGCATATCAAACATACATTAATACCTAATGTTATCAGCATAGTAAAGACATTGTAATCACTTATTACACATATATGATTCAAATATCATAGTTAGAACACACATTGTACAAGCAAATGAGAAATATATGTACATAGAAACAACTCATATTATGTAATAAAAGTCAGTTCTAACATTATCTAAGAAAAATACAATGACATAAGTAAGTTAAAAAGACAGAACTGCACCTCTTGGTCTAACTCTTTGATCTTCATTCAAAAATTCATTTTAGTTGAGAGAACTTTTTATCAATATCATCCATTGATGATCATATCTTCTTTTTGCTTCTTATACAAAAAAATCAGTGGCAAAAATGTGCAATTCACTACCAATGTGAACTCCATCTATGAAGTGAACCTTTTTCATCACCTTTTGATGCTATACCCTTTTTTTATCCTTAAAAGTGGATGTGCAATCACTTTTTGTTGAAACGTTATCAACCAGTCGATCCTAACATAAAAATAATTGTGCTCCCATTTCAAAACCCTTTATTTTCCACCTTGAGGTGTAAGATCTTGTGTTTCTCTTTTCCTGCCAATACTATGGTTGTTACTGCTATTTGCAACATTAAAACAAGCTATCATGTTACTCACATCATCAATAAAATTAGAAATATTATTCTCCTCTAAATCACCAGTTCAGTTCTTTATCTAGATTGATATCATCATTATTATTGCTCGACAATCCATCATCTCCACCATCTTTATCAGACAACATTCATTGAGAGGGAGCCCAAACAAATTGTTTAGTAGCCATAATGTTACTAAACATTATGTCATATTTTCCACACAATGATGGCTCAATAATAGCATACCTAAACTTTCTTGCTCCTTTTATTTTCTACATAAGAAAAATTAAATATAATTAATGAAACTTAATGTATTGCCAAAGAAAAGAAAAGAATAGAAGAAGCATCTGACTCCTTCATACATGCTCCACTTGGCTCGGGGGGATATAGCTCAGTTGGTAGAGCTCCGCTCTTGCAATTGGGTCATTGCAATTACGGGTTAGATGTCTAATTGTCCAGGCTGTAAGGATAGTATCTTGTACCTGAACTAGTGACTCACTTTTTCTAAGTAATGGGGAAGAGGAACGAAACATGCCATTGAAAGACTTTACCGAGACAAAGATAGGCTGTCAAGAAAGTAGAGGAGGTAGGATGGGTAGTTGGTTAGATCTAGTATGGATCGCACATGGATGCTAGTTGGAGTTGGCGGCTCTCTTAGGGTTCCCTCATTTGGGATCCCCGGGGAAGAGGATCAAGTTGGCCCTTGCGAACAGTTTGATGCACTATCATTCTTCAACCCTTTAGCGAAATGTAGAAAAAGAAAGGAAAATCAAATACTTTAACACAACAAATGAAATTGAAAAGATGAAGATACTAACAACTGACCTGGATTTTTGTTTCCCACCAATCATCAGTTGTAGAAATAGACTCTAAATTCACCAATCCAACCAACTCTAGTTTTAAATATTAATTTTTTTCATACCATTTAATACTTTTTTATTCCATCCCATTTTTTCTACAATTGTGATTTGATGAAAGCATGCTCAGTCTACTCTTTGAAGACAGTTATCATAAATTTTCATCCAACTTTGTCAAAATAAGTGTTTGGTATCATGCCTTTCTTAATAATTTTGATGCAAATATCATAGAAAATGTGTAACATTTCTCTAGTCCAAGAAGCTTTATCTTTACTTCAAGAACTTTTCATTGCTTTGTTTGATAAGCTACTTCTAAACATACAATTATGCAGTTAATGTCGTAAGTGTAATCTAATCATTAACTAGAAGAGTAAACAATGTTTGATTGTATTGTATAATTTAGACTTTGTGAAGTATGGATTACTATTGACAATAGTTCTATTTTTGAATACAATGCCTAATAAAGAGATAAATAGTATGAATAAAAAATCTATTTATACAACAATGGAATAATAGTGAATGTTATGTTGATTTACATAATAATTTCAAAGTAAATAAGAAGTATTAAGAATTAAAATAATGTATTATAGTAGCCTATGTTCTTGTTCCTATTTTCATTAGTTTTTTACTTCATAATACAAGAATTTAATTTTTGTTAAATATAATTAAGGTTGTTAATAGAAGAGATGTAGTTCAGTATTGTCAAATCATTAAAAGACATAATAACATAATAAATAGGGGAAAGGTTCACACAAATTAGCACAATAGATTAAAAAAGCAGTAAACTAAAGACAACCAAATATATTACAGTCTAAGCACAAAAAGGAGAAACACCAGCAATGAACATATAGTTCCTCCAAAGAGCATGACATAAGCCTATAACAAGCAGGGGAATGTCATCTAAAATTACCACTAGAAAAGCATTTGAGATTGAAACAACCAATAACTATATCTAGCTTTAGCAAATACAAAGAAAGAACATCATTATTAGAGAATGGAATCTAAGGTAAACCAGCCTAAAAACCTAAAGTAAACCAAGCAATCAAGAACACCACATGATTGAATTCATTAAAAATATAACTATGAATTAAAGATCCATGAAGAAAAAAATTGATCACCCGTTTGACAATCCCTTATCTATTGTTTCTATTCACTGTTTGGGTTCTTCTTCTTCTTACTTTACCATAGAAAAAAAAGGGAGCAACTTTCATTCATGCATCACATAAATTAAAAGTTTAAAGGATAAATACAATGTAACTAACACACATGCATAAAAACCAAAAAATGTAATAAATTTTTATTGTTGATTTTAAAGAGATAGAAAAAGATGACAGATATTTTGATGCGAACCTCGTGATCACATGGTCACGCAACCCATACGCAAAGACACCAATTCCCGGAAAGCCAAGTAAATCAGGTTTGATAGGAGTGTGACACAAAGATAACTTGTACCTAAGCACCAACACTATTAGAAACGGAGACCCCCACCCAACGAATATTGATTCGCGAAAGAGAAGTATAAGGATGATGCCACGAAGATAGTTGTTCTTCGATAAGTTTTTTTTCAGTTCTTTAGAAAACCATGAAAGAGAGATTATCTCACCAACATACACACACAAAGTGCAGCAAATAAGAAGTTTTATTAATCTGAATTATCTAACCTTACATGTCTGATCATGCCTCTATTTATAGTGACTCCAAACTAAAATAAACCCTAATGGACCCCTTATGTGGACTTATATGATGCCCACTTACAATTAAACCCAAATAATATAAATAAACCCTAAACTAAAAAGAAAATAATAATAACAATAATAAATATGAATTTAATATCCTAAATATGATAGGATCAGATTTGTTGTCCTTTAGAAGTCTCATATAATATAGGAGAATCAAATCTGAAGGTATAATTAATTCTGAAATCTTCTTTCCTTTTTGTAGCTAGGATGAATATGAAATCTTTGTAAGAAAAGGATTCTAAAACATTTATGAATCCTTGCCACACATGGAAATTATGTTGCAGCCCATTAAAGATCTTTGAAGAATTAGAAGATTCTCAAAATAAGCTGCCACATCCTTTTAGGAAAAGAATCCTAGCCAAATAGGAAGTCCACAAGTCAAAAGGAAGTAAATAATAAAATTCATACAGCCTCTGTTGACCCGTATTGCAATGCCTTCCCGAACTTCGATTGATCTGAAAATTTAACCCAAGGTAGGACAACATGCCAGGAGACTTCATGTAACATTTCAGTCCCATCCAACGGTCGGATTGAAAATTATGACTATTGCCGTAAAACTAGATAGTTGCACATTTTACATCAAAATCTGAATTTGACCTTACCTGAATCGTATCATTCCCTCTCTCTTCAAAATGATTCATCCTTAAATCACCAACAAGTTGAATGAAAAATTCCTTAGCCTCCTTTTGAAGCCTTTGGAGTTCTTTTTTTTTGCCAATAATCATCGCCAACAACTTTGGATGAAAGTTGCAGCCGTTCTATTTTGTATATCATCACGGCAACCTTTTTTCTCCTCTCTTTCTGAAGCTTGCTGGGTATTGATTACTGCCGTTAACATATCAAGTTCTTGCTTCATCTCCCCTAGAATACGGGATAAACTCTTGGATTCTTTTTTTAGAACACTAATCTCTTTATTTCTCTCCCTTTGATACCACCTTTCTTTTTGAATCTGCCTTTTCTTTTGCCATAGCACCTCATTAAAATACATGAAATCCCTTCGGTTTCTAGGATGTCGAAAACCTTCCCGATAGCCTATGGTCTCATCCTTAAAACCACCATCAGCAATATCATTAATGTCCTCAAAATCCTCATAATTAGCCCATTTTGACCTTTCGGCCCCATTGTCATTGTTTGATTTCTGTTCAGCCCCAACCTTTCTCACGTCTTGGGTACATGTCCCTGCCATGATTCCATGTTTTCCCACTATCTCAAGTCTGTCACACACGTTCCCCATCACAAAATTCATGCTTTCCGTCATCTTCGTCATGGCTTGCATTTGGAATTTAAGTTCTACATCGGGAGGGGGTGGTGTGTTGTTTTGATCTGACATGATAGTACCTGCAAAAATTGGTTAGTAGGAAAAAAAATCCTCACATCGCTCATGTTTCGCTCAAACACTTTTAATATCCTCACAATCTCACACCTCTTATCTCACCTTCTTATTGTTCTTGCGGAACTCAAACCAACACCAAATAGAACCAACTTAGCAGCGCAATCCAAATATGTATATATGACTCAAGAAGCAATAAAAACCAGAAAACAAGCAAAAACAAAATTGCGATGATAGTCTCGCGAGTAGCAAGTGAATCTATCCGAAATACAAACGAAACTGAAGACTTGAATAAAAATAGAAAGGAAATATGCAAAAATGATGAAACAACACCTAAATATGTTAGAACTATACTGCAAGAAACAAAAACAATAGAAAGAAAGCGAATTTTAAAAGTTGACACAAAACATACTCGTTTAAGACAAGTCTGAATCTGGAACCTAAAGTAAATGATGTCCAATTGCGATAAAATTTCATATAAAGTGCGATATTAACCCAAATAGAAAAAATATAAAGTTTGAGCAATTTATAATAAGGTTTGTTATACTGACGCAAAGACGTTATGAATCAAACCTGATTAGACCTAGAATTAAAAACCAAAGAAAACGATATCCAATTGACCCCAAACTTAATATATGATGCGATCAGGACCCCATTAATAAGAGTATCAAATTTGAGCTAATTCCGAGTTGATTTGATCCAATTTTCCCTTGTTAAGTTTTCTGGGGTAGAAACCAATAAACATCTTTTTGAACGATTTTTTTTTTTGTTATTGATATATTTTGGACTGTAACCAAACGAAATAACTAATTTTTTTATTAACTATTTTTTATATATATAATTCCGAGTTGATTTTTATTGTGAAGATATTGTTAGGATGATCATTTCAGCATGAGAAACAATAACCAAACATCTGAGATAAGTGAAATAAAAAAGGGAAAAATTACTTCACAATGTTTACTTACCAAGATCTATTGACATAAATGACAATGTAATTGATAGGTTTGTCTAACACAAGAGAAAAAGAGAAAAGAAAAGCAAATTTAATGAAAAACATATGAGGGTTATTAGAAAAAGATGAGGGTAATTTGATCTAGTTTTTTAACAACCGTTCTTTCTCACTCTTTTTTTTTCTTTTGCCAAAGTTTTTGGTTGGTAGAGAATAAACTGAGGTTTGATCTCAAGATTTCATTCTACACACTAAAGAAGAAGAAACATGGTAGACATATTTGATGGCCTTAGGACTTCAAATAGATATATTATAGAAAACAAGAGTTCTTGGGAAGAAAACAAGGGTATTTTGTTCTGTCTCCAATCACAACAGTTCTTTCACTTTTTTTTTTTCAAAAGTTGTTGGTAGGGAAAGGAATAATTGAGGTATGACCTTAGGAAAAGCTGAAGCAAGATGCATCACGTGAAACTATGGTTCGACCTCAATTTTTAATGGGTCGTACACTTTAAAATTGTGTTTTAGTTGGAACCAAAGAATTAATTTTGGTGGTTTGGAGGAAACATAACAACTATCACACTACCAAACATAGTCTCTGTATACCATTTGTAAACCAAATGGCCAATGAACATGATATTAATTAAACAAATGATTTGTTAATATCAGGGAACTTAAGTTTATTTTTTCCTTTTGGTTTATACACGAGAATGAGCTTACAAATAGGGGAGGCAATGGGTACCCACAAGTCGAATTTCTTGATATCCATACCCTATTCATTACCCATCAAATAAAAAATTTAAATATTCATAAATTATCAATTGAGTTTTGAGTATTTATATGAGTATCTATTATTTGACTATTATTTATGAATCAACAAAAAATAAAATGGTGTATGCACATATCAAACATAGAGTGAAACACTAACTTGCAATTTAGATATACCTATATGCATTTATGATATTGAATTTTGATTATAAATAAGACGGAGCGGCAGTGTATATACACACACACACACACACTAAGATCTTCAATGATGAATTTATTTTAGTTTATTACAATAAAAAGGTGTAAAATGCAATGATAAATGTTAAGTTTTTTTAATAAAAGATTTCTTACTATGGAAAACAATCAACATCTAATATGAAAGAAGCTAGAATTACTCTTTAAAAGAGGCAAACAACATTTTAAACTAACTATTTACATAAAAATATACATAGTCAAATTCAACAATGAGTATGAAGAATTAATACATAAACTAGAATGTAAAATAAATTAGAAACAAACGTGAAATTGAAATACGATAATTATAAGAAATTAAAATATAAAACTACTTTTAAAATAAAACTTGAAATCTTTGATATTATATAGACAAATAAATACATAGGCACACACCGAGATTGATTGAATCTTTAACTTATTCAAGTTTTATTAATAAACAATCTCTCACGTTAATGGCAAAAATCTTTGATATCTATCTCCCTGCCGAATCTCTCAACTTCAATTATTGGATAATATCTCCTGTGGTCGTTGCATAATTCAAACGACATCGTCTCCTCGATTGATCCAGCTTCATGGATTGGATGGTCACCCGTTCCAATCATGGTTTTGTCCCTCTTCTTATTAAAAAATAATATAAATTATATTCTGAATTTCACTTAATAATTTAAATTATAATATTAAAATAATTTTTTATATGATATCAGAGCTTTAATAACCAAGTAATCTCGAGTTCGAATCTTACCATCTCCTTTTATTTAATAAAAAATTAAATACAAGGTGAGCCTGTATAAATTTCAAGTTCAAAAGTTTTTATTTAAAAAAATATATTAAAAAATAATATTCTTAAATTACGATGCTGAGATGATTATTTAACACTCCTAAACCATTTATTTAAATGCTCATGGTAAATCCCTAATCGTAAATCATCTCTACTTGGGATTTTCTGAAGGTTGCCGTAAATCAGCAATCCAAGAGAGGTCAACTATAGTTCTGCAACTTAATTCTCGGTATAAACAGAGAAGAGGGACGGACGGACAAATAGCAGTATCAGACATGGCAACCTTAGAAGAGAAGCAAGTGATGGTTGTTGGGATTGATGATAGCCAGCACAGTACATACGCTTTAGAGTGGACATTTGATCACTTCTTCACTCCTCCTCTGGCTTCCAATTCACCTTGGACATTTGATCACTTCTTCACTCCCCCTCTGGCTTCCAATTCACCTTTCAAGGTCGTTGTTGTCCATGCCAAAACTCCCGCTACCTCCGTCATCGCCAGTCTTGCTGAACCTGGTACCTATTTGTTTTCCGCTTTATTAATTCTGTACATATCCTCAGCTTTCTCCTCTTCTCTCTTCACTTCTATAGCAGTGTAGCATGTGCGTGTTTTAGTCGTTCTTCTTTGTTTTCAGGGATTGCTGAAGTTTTGCCACAAGTGAAATCGGACTTGAAGAAGATAGCTGCAAGAGACATCGAAAAGGCTAAGGAAATTTGCATCAGTAAATCGGTACTCACAATCTCTTGTAATCAATTCATTCCTTAATTACTTAAAATCATTCATATAATTAATAAATATTCAACGTTCTGTCTGATATATACTAGCCGCGTCGTCCTTGCAAAAGAAACAAAAACGAATTTGCAATCGTTATTTTTTTTGTTAATTAATACTATGACTATATCTAATCTAATGGGGGCAATGCGTGTTTTATTGTTATGACCTCGATCGTTCCTCTTGTAACCACTGTTAAAATCTTGAAAGAAATTTAGCGTGATTAACACTAGTGCTTAAATAAGCTCCAGTGCATTGTAAGATGATGCTTTCCGGTCCCAAAGAGAAAGAGAGAAATGGGGGCTAATTTGTTCTTCCCGTTGCCTTCGCTCTTTGTGAAAGCACATGATGAATTGACCGGGTCATTCATCTGACATCTAGCAAATGAACATTGAACTAAATGAGTGGATTTTGCGTTGGCTGTTTTCCTGATCATTTAAGCTTCTCTGCAGGTGAGCGATGTGATCTTTGAAGTGGTGGAAGGTGATCCTAGAAATGTTCTTTGCGAGGCTGTAGAGAAGCACCATGCTTCAGTGCTCGTTGTAGGAAGTCATGGTTATGGAGCTATTAAAAGGTATTTGATTTTATCTTCTCTTTTTCCCCCCCGAATGACCTAATGTATCTTATTTTGTTTTCAAATCTAGTACATTAATATAGTTAGATCCACTGGACTCCTGTTAGATATCCAGTAAGTACTGTTGAAAGGCTCTTAGGAAGCTCCACTACAGCTACTTTGCAGTTTACGCATGGTTGCATAATGTCCAAGTCACTTAGTTATCTGCAGAAAGTTCGTGCTCACAGGTTTTCACATTTCTCTTGCAGGGCAGTTTTAGGTAGCGTGAGTGACTATTGCGTTCATAATGCTCGCTGCACTGTGATGATAGTGAAGAGGCCTAAGATGCCTTGACTGCTTCTGAGTTGACAATATTATTGAAAAACATGTAATATATTCCTGTCGTCAAAAAAACATGATGGAATCTACAGTCTGTTCCAGATCCGAGCAATTCTCATGCTGCATAGAATTGTGATAGGAGTATTTTGTGTACACTAGTGCTAGAACTTGCTATGCATCCATGTTTACTGCTTGTAGAAAACAAACCCGCACCGCCATCTTCAAGTTCTTGATAATTGATTCTTGGATTGATTACAACATCTATATGATTATTATCAGTGTTGCCCTTTACCGATAACAGCAAAAAAATTACTTACCTGTTGGAATTATTGTTTTCATGCCCAGAATTGATCTCATTGAGATTTTTTTTTATTATCAGAATTCAATGATTTTTTTTTCTTCCATACCAGGAATAAAAAAAATAAAATTTTGAATCAAAATTAAATATTTTAAATTGATAAGAACTAAAAATTTATAATTTAAAAATTTATAGAATCAAAATGTCTGCTTAATTTCAAGTTTAGGAAAAAAAAATTATCATGTTTTTTATCCTAGTTTTTTATCTTTGAATCTTTCTCTACCATAATAATAATATGTTTTAATTGGATATTAATTTGAACTTATATAAAAAAAAAGAGGGACAAATCCTTGGTGTATAGTATTAAACAATATTTTCCCAAGTTTTTTTAATTAGAGTACGTAGTTCTTAATATAATAATAATATAATAACAATAATATATAATCAGAAGCTTGGCGTGGCGAAACTTCACTTCTCTTGGCAGAAGATAAGCATAACCCAAACGTCTTTCTTGATTAATATTTTATGTTATATAATGTTACAGTGTGCTGCGAATCTGCCTTTATTCTATCGGACAAAAACTTTAAAATATCAGCTTTATCACTAAATGATTTTTTATATCAATTTTATCTTTAAAATTATATAAATTCTTAAATTAAATCTATTTTTAAAATTTTCCATCCTATTTCCATCCAAATTATATCTTTTTTTTTTAAAGAAAAACAATGTCATCATGTAAGAAATTTAATGTTTTTTATTGAGTCGTTCTAACATAAGTCTTTATTGAGAAATAAAAATACTATGTTTGAGACATGTATATTTCAACACAATTAAGACAAGCACAATTGCTGGGGATATGTTTGAGATTTTCCATCCCTGTTTTTTTTTTTTTTGGTTAACCTAAAAACATTAACAAATCTCTCACCAAGCTCAAATGACTATAAAGATCATATACAGAGGAGAACAAACAAATCTTGATGGATAGTGACTTGAACAAGAATGAATCTCTCCATTCTTGCTTGAAGCTCATATAAAGTTTAATTTTCTCTCAAAATTATCTCTAATATATACGGTGGCTGCACACCCAAAATGACTGATCATCTCACTCTATTAACAAAAACAAAAAACAAAAGTTGAAGGTCAGTTTCACTGTTCATATGAACAGTGAAACACCAGCCGAGATATGCCTCCCTCAGCTAAACTAGCAGCCCAGTGTCATAAAGTGAACCATTTATTCTTTTACTTCTAGAATCTCCAAGACTAACCCAGTCCACCGCCACCCCTGCAAAAAACTAAGCACTGCGCCGCCACCGTACCCCTACAAAAAACCAAGCTTTCAACCCCGTATAATTGGTGATCCCTCTCGAGTCATCTTCCACATTAATCGATTCACGCATCTCAGTACCACCCACCAATCATGTATTTTTATATATCAAAGCTCATGAGTCCTGTTTAAAAACTACACCTACAAGTCAAATAAACATAATGTAAGGTGTAATCTCACCTGGAACTTTCCAGGTCTCTAATGCCAAACAGTTGTCACCATCATTTTTTAGCAGTCCAATCCACAAAGATTAATCTGGAGTATATATTCTATCAGCCTCAGAGGCACAGCTACTTTTGCTAGTATATATAAAACAAAATTACTTTACCCTACAGCACTGCTTTAAGAAATTGCTGGTAAATTACTTCGCATGCATGTGCCATGCATACGGAGAATTAAATTCTCCTCTGGGTTTCTATTCTGGAAAATTACTTCGCATGCATGTGCCATGCATACAGAGATTTAATTCTCCTCTGGGTTTTTATTCGGACTTTACATTCCTTCAAACGTTTCAGAATCTAACAACGACTTCAAAGCCACTACCCGAATGGAACAAATTCTCTTTTGTTGTTTCATGTAAAAGGTTTCTCAAATCTCATCACTAATATTTACAAGGGAGAAAAATGAAAAGCAGAATAAAGTAGAAAAAACCAACCATCACCTGCACGCGTCCAATCTTCTGATCTGGACAACATAGCTTACCTGATTTAACCACCC
>Ga0325410_1000042_pt1 | contig 108797 bp, 76 predicted proteins | sample PopdelMetagenome_16_FD_206182 | JGI IMG/M metagenome (GOLD analysis project Ga0325410, IMG submission 206182) | Populus deltoides microbial communities from Bellville, Georgia, United States - Xylem-PdIQD-R3 | ecosystem: Host-associated > Plants > Phyllosphere > Stem > Wood/Secondary xylem... | reverse complement strand
AATACTATAATTTGTACAAGAATTTACCTCCCCGGCAACGGCGCCAAAAACTTGACACGACCAAAAGATTGATGTCTTCTCCCAAGTGCAGGAGTGTCGAAGTAATAAATAACCCGGCAAGACCGGAGTCGAATCACAGGGAGGTTAATTGTATAAATTATAAGCAATAATAATAATAATAATAATAATAATAATAATAATAGTAGTAGTAGTAGTAGTAGTAGTAGTAATACTAATAATAGTAGTAGTAGTAGTAATAGTAGTAGTACTAATAATAATAATAATAATAGTAGTAGTAATAATAATAATAATATCAATAATACTATTAATAATGATAATAATAAAGATTAAGAAGAAGAAGAAGTTGATGAGAACTTGAGATGGAAGATTAATGTAACGATTAAACAATGATAACAACAAATGTCAAGGTTAGAGGATCCACTAATAGTATTTCAAACAAGTATAGTATAAACTCTGATTATTCAATTGGAAACCACACACAATGGAGGTTCCAATCAGATTATAAATTGTTAACATGATTACATTAGTTATCTTATTCGAATAATGTTAATACTTATAAATGTTGTCAGGCATTCATGATTATAACTTATGTTAACAACAAATCAAGTTCCTTTCATAGCTTAGGTGTCGGTTATACCATATAGTATGGGCTATGAAAGTGCCAAGTATTTGTTGTACCAAGTGTTATACAACATAAATCTAGATTAACTATTTAACAAGCAAAGTATTAAAAGTGAACAAGATAACAAATATAAAGCATGTTAGTATCCAACATTAAGGTCCATGTTAAGTTTATATTATACTTATTCTTACACCATTAGTATACCCTTTTCACCTTGACATAATTAACTTAGCTACACATAATGAAAGAAAGAATCATAAATAAACAAGATAAGAACATAAATGAGAAAGAAGTTAACTAAGTAAAGAAAAGGAAATGAAAGGCATAAACAAGAGATTAATATAAACAAAACTTAAGTATTACAAAAGAGAGAGCAAGAGCATGATCTTGATCTGAACACCAAGATGCCTAAATGCATGGCAAATGACTCCTTTTATAGGCCAAAATTCCGAACTATTGATTTGTTGACTAATTGATGAGTGGGTGGCCACATCTTGACTTGGTGACAATCCTTATCTTCTTGTCTGCCAAAAACATCATTGATGACGTCATAATTTGAACAAACTTAAATCATGAAAGTTCTAGAGAATTGTCTCATCTTTCCAGGGTAAAAATTTGCGATCATTTGGACTTCTAGAACTCGAGATATGGGTTGAACACTAAACAGGCAGGACAGATTCGGACTTCTTTATTGTTGCTGCAATTTGGACTTGAAAACGGCCTTTTTTAAATCTTGGGCTTCACATGAAAGTTGTAAGTCTATGTCTTATCTTTCCATCCATATAAAATGGACCTAAATCCAAGATCTGCAGCTCCAGATATGACCCAATTACCGAACAGTGTTCCAGTTTGGACTACACTAGCATCTCTTTTCTAAGTTTGGCCATCTCTTTGTCCTTTCAATTTCAGTACTTTAACTAATCAATCAATTCTTTTATTTATGTGATAGGCCTGCATTTAAGATGAACATTTACCATAAATTAAAGGTATCTTATATAATTAGATATGTTATTATAAAACATGCTTTAGTTAAGGAGTTATTGATACTTCAAGTGCAAAATGATGATATAAAACCTTAATAAAAATGCACTTTTAAGTACTAATCACCTTGCATTCTCAATTTGAGCCTCATAGAATATTTCTTTCAAAAATAAAATCCGGACATGGATCACACCCCACACTGGGGGCAAATGAGGGATTTTTTTGTTGAAAAGATGAAAACAATTTTAGAATCAATGGTAAAAGGAATGTTAAGAACAAAAGTCCAACGATTGAGAAAGGGCTAAAGAAAAAAGACATACATTATAAGGCATTTAAGAAAGCTTTGAGGAAGGCTATGTGAAAGCCAAAAAGATGGGAATTGCCTACACTTAAAGGCAAGTCAAGATTAAAGGTAGGTGAATGTCTATCAAGTCTAGAAGGGCAAAAGAGATTTCAATTGAGGAAAGACACAGCAAATGCCAAAAGTCAATACCAGAAAAAATACTAAGCTACAAACATGTCTTATGATATCTATGATAAAGCCTTTGGGTGCCTTCAAATGATTAGATTGGTTATTCATCAAAGGAGAATTTGGATTTTCATTATGGCCTATGTTAAGAGAATTTTGATTGTTGAGGTTGACATGGTTATACGTCATTTCCTCTACAAAGATAATACGAGAAAGAGAGTTGATGAATAGTTAAAGTTTATCCTGGGTCTTTGAAACCCTCAAACACTTTTTTAGCCTGTGAATTTCCTTTTCTTTCATAGCCATGAACCATAGCCTACATTACGTGCTTTTAAAAGCCCTTTTTAATCAAGTAAGCAATTTCAACCGATAAATGACGCTCTCAAAACTTGAGGAGTCTTTCCATAAGGATCGTAGCTTCACAAACTAAGGTACTGGTTATTATACATGCTGATAAAATAGGTACTTAAAAGAGACAATTTTTCTTCATAAAGCCTCGAGTTTTGACTTGAGTATCTTGTTTTCTTGAAATTCACAAAAGGTCACCTCATCACGTACCATCAAATGATATACCTAAGATCAGATATTAAAATTGACATAAAGAACCATAGCAAAAAAAAACTCTTTTAATCTTACAACGGGTCAATTTCTATCTTTAAAATAAAAGACAATCAAAGAGCTACATGTATTAAATGGAGTGTGTTGGGTTTTTGACCAAATAAGCTTGATTTTCAAAAAATGGTTTTAAAAAATAATATCTCTTTGATTTTATTTCAACAATTAGACTTGAACAGACATGATCTTTGAAATGTGTGAGTTGATTCCAAAACAAGAAAGATTTTCAAACAAAAAGAACATCAATTGATTTTTCAAAATCCTTGACAGAAATGATAGACACTTTTTGATCATCCTTGAAAAGTTGAGTAGTTAGGGGCAATACAGTGGACGAGCACAAATGCCTTGATGAAAAAATTAGTATTCAGATCAGTTAAGGGGGCAAGAAAGAATCAAATGATGAATCAATGAAATCCATAAAAGTTATGTTTAGTATTTGTTAATGACAAATTCCTCTTGATTATAAACAAAAGAACAAGCACATTCAGATCAACTGAGGGCAATGTTGTTCAAAGATAGTTCATGATCAATTAAGGGTAATTGCAATTAAGGGTAACGCTGCACTTGAAGCACATCTTTATATCTTCATCTAGGCTTACCCTCTGAAACATGGCTATGACTCCTGACAGATACGATCGGGAATTATTAGGTCAATCATGCAATCAAGAAGGACAAAGTTTTCAACCTTGACATCAGGAAAATCCAATTAAATTCAAACATTAAAAAGGATAGATGTTAACCTTGTAATCAGAAATACCAAGTTTTCAACTTTATCATCAGGAAATTTGGTCATCAAGAAGACAGATGTCAACCCTACATTCATGAATCACCATAAACAATCAATGAGAACTTGATCAAACCTTATCATCAAGAAGAAAGAAAATGAAGAACCCTGCAATCAGGAAGAAAAGTGAGAAGAACACTACTATTAGGAAATTCTCGAAGAGAGAAGAAAGTTCAAACCCTGTCATCAGAAAGGACAAGATTTTAGTTCTAGTTAAAGAGGATCGCCAGTTGGAATCTCAAGTTGACCCAATCGAAGACAAAGATTTTAGTTCTTGTTAAAAGGAATCACTAGATGAGATTTCAGGTTAACCATGCTATTGATAGAGATTTTGGTTCTAGTTAAAAGGGATCGCTAGATGGGATCTCAGGTTGACAAAGCCGCAAACACATATTTTTTTAATCAAAATGTAAGTATATAAATAGATCAAAATTTTACAGTGTTGGAGAACTAGCAAGTTCGTATACAGTGATTTACAAAAGCAGGAAATAGACTCCCTGAAAAAACTTCACATCAAAGCCATAGTTAACAAGATAAAATTATCAGACAATGGTTATGTGAGGAACCATAAATTACAAGGTTCCCAACCTAACACAAAGCAAAAGCCAAGACAAGTAGGCAAAAAGACGTCTTGGGCACCAACTAAAATAGGAAACACAAAAAAGACGCCTTGGGCACCATAAATTACAAGGAGTGACACATGAGCATCATGCAGCACAGCAAAACTTCAAGAGAAGCAGCAACAACCAATACGATCGGCTCAGAAGCAGTGACTATATGGACTGCAAACTGAAAAGAAGACAGCATCCCCCAATAAAGAACATCCAGAACAACCACCAATGCGGTCAGCTCACAGAAATTTGAGGATGATTGCGCTCATAAAAGTATAATATCATGTAGAATAAAACCTGAAATCTCTTAAAAACAGATTCAACCAGTGTACAAGAGTTTTCAAAAACTCTTTGATTCCTTTCTTCCCATATCAAGTAGACAATAATGCTGAGGGAGACCCTTTTCATCCTGGTAACAACGTTTTCCCCCCTGATATTAAGGCCCTGAACAACACTACTAATGGTGTTCATACCCCTGCAGAGCTGAAGCCAGGATTTCATCTTTGACCACAAGAGGGATGTCCAACTACAAGCAAAGAAGAGGTAATTATGGCTTTCCTCATGATCCGGACAGAAGACACAGGTAGCATCAGTATCAACAAAGTGCAGCCTGTCTCTTTTTCTCACTATATTAGGTTTTCATATTAACCCAATCAAAGACAGAGATTTTAGTTATGGTTAAAGGGAATTGTCAGATAGGATTTCAGATTGACCGAGCTACAAACAGAGATTTTGGTTTTGAAATGTGTTGATATCAAAAATAAATTTAAAAAAACATTATTTTGATGCACTTCTAAACGAAAAGTATTTTGAAAAGCAATTGCTATCACCATCTTGAAACATTACCCAAAATCACAATGCTTCATATTTGAATCCTTAACCACATGATTAGTGCATAAACTCTCACTGGCATTCATTGCATTTGCTTATTATACAATTAAATTAAACTTGCAGCATGAATATAATATTGTAATTATCAATAATAAAGTTTATATCATCCATGAAAGAAAGATGCCTTATTTTATCCAAGACTTAATTCATTCATCTGCTCTTGACTATATATTAACATATTATCTCTTATGCTTTTAATTCTGCTGATTTTGTAAGAGTCAATTGATTCTAAAGATCTGTCATAGCAGAATAAAACTCCTAAATACTTATATTTTTCTAGTGAAGAGCTCGTATGTCATTCTCTAATTGATACTACTTTGCAAGATTTGATTGAGTGAACTCCTTACTGAATGCATGCCAAGTCCATCTCTTAATAGGTATCCTCAAGAGCCAATTAGTTGATGCCTTCAATAATTAAAAAGGGAAACTTGAACATTCTTTTTATTCCAGCCTTTGCATCACTCCATAAGAGATCTTTGTATTGTTTGCTATGCCAATTATTCTCGAATTAACACCCAATTCTTCAATGTGATACATATATATATTTGTAATTAACTTTTCTGTCTCTTTTTCATCACAACCATTGACATTAGCTTCAACATTAAAATGCTGTGATTTTCTCTTTTCGTCAAGGCTTCAAATATGTTGATACCTTCAAGATCTACACCAATTGAATGGAAATCTAAACGTACTTCACAAAAAAGATTAAATATCACCACCAATTTTGATTAGTGACTATTTACACGAGGTAATTGTTCAAGGGACCTAGTACATTTTCCCTGCATATCTGTTTCCTATTTACATAAAAACAATTATCATATTAATCTTCTTTTTTCACCATAAACATTATGCCTTAAAGCAACAATTCATCCAAAATTATTTTATTATTCTTATCAATAATAATGTCTAAATATTAAATTAAAATTCATTAAATATATATTAAAATAAATACTAATTATAACAAACCTCAATATTCATACAAAAACCTATATTATAATCTAATATTATGATATTATATGGTTCTTAAATCTTATTTAATAAAAAGGTTTTAATTAACATTTTTTCTCTGTGTTTCACATTTTTCTTTTTAATAAATAAAATCAATAATTTAACAAATAATAAAAATATTTAATGCTATTACTTTTTTTAATATCTAAATTATTATTCTTTTAATTTCTGTCAAGATATATGTATACTTTTTATGGATTTTATAGCATTGTCTTTTCCATCCTCTTCCATTATTGTGTTATGATTAATTTAATGTTATAATTAAGATAATAAACATCAAGGAGAAATAAATTAAGTGACAGAAATAACTATATATAAACCAAAAAGTCTATATTGTTAAATACTAATTAAAATTTTATCAACCGGACATCATTCTTTAACTAGTTTGTTTAGTTTCCATGCCTTTATATATCAAGCTACTTTATGTTATAAATTTTATTACGAGAAAAATATTCAGATACTCACCCTAATTTCTTTTTCTACGTACTACAACCTAAATTGGGTTCTATTTAAATACAATATTTACAATTGAACGACACTATCACATGGCATCATTGACTATCAAGATGATAGTATTAATTACTAAATTACTTTTTATGAATAAAATCATTTAAAAAAATATCTCGTTGATAATTAAAAATATTCTTTTTTGGAAGGTAGCTGAAGTGAAACACTAAATCCACGAAGGATTTTCCTCAGTAACTATACTAGCATCGCTTTTTATTTCTTGTTAGTGTTTGTGTGGATTTAAGAAATCCATCCTTGGATTTAGCGTTTTCCATAGTTAAATTGTTGAAAAATATGATAATAATTAGTTCCACAAGTTTTTGAGTTTTTATTTATTGTTCTCTTATTTAAATGAATTTTTTTTAGGGATGGTAAATAATTAATTTCGAACCCTACAATTCAACTCCTAGGCTTTAAGTCATTAACCACTTGGCTAATGTCTTATTAGCTTTTATTATGTATATTGATCAAAATATATACTTGTACATTTTTTAATTAATATTGTAATATTCTTATTAAAAAACAATTTAATTTAGATTGCGTTACAAATAATTCCAACTAATATATACTATTGGGCTTTATTTATAAGAAGATATGGATGGAAGGAAGGATGGATTGGATAAAGTGAAAGGATGAGAGTCAATCCATCTAAATTGGAAATACCAAAATTACAAAGAAGAATATGAGCCAATCCAATCAAATTAAAAGGATTAGAAATTATAAATTAATGAGAAATTATTAGAGGGATCCCTTCAATTAATCCTTTCTTGGATTCTTAATTATCCTTCTCACCAAATGAAAAATCCACATAATCCCTTTCTCCTTATTCCTTTCCTCTTATCCATCCTTCATTCAATCCCTCCTAGCATACAGAGTGTTAATTTTTTAAAAGAAAAAAAAAACTATAAAATTTGAAAAACCTAGAAACATGAAAACTTGAAACATCTTTAAAAAATTGAAATAACCCAAGAAATTATACAAAAGAATTGGAAATAAATGAAAATTTTGAAAAAATCATGTCCTGCAAACTTATTTCGTTGACATAGACATCTTTTTACTTATCAGTTTCATTGACATGATTTTTTTATTTTCTATATTTTATAATTAATTATTAATTTTTTCAGGTTTTTAAATTTTTTATTTTTTTGGGTTTTTCTAGGATTTTTCATATTTTTTTAAATATTATTTTAGGAATTCAAGAATTAATTTTCCTTCTAGTAGTTGGAGGATATTTTTATCCAGAAAGTGATAAAAGCACATATGGGATGATTTATAAAGGTATATAAGAGTGAAAAAAAATTAAAATGCTATATAAAAAAATATGTTAAATATATAAGGATAAGGATAGATGAAATAATTATCCCTTTTAATTAATCTATTTTTAAAAAAATATATTTATTTTTTTGGTATACCTAATTTTTCTATTCTTCCGACTGTCAGTCTATTTTTCACTATATTCTTTTTCTGTGTCAATATTTTTTTTTTTATCTATATAATCAAAGTATGCGAAAGTTTTAGATATTTTTATATTTTAAAAGTTTCTAGTAAGTTTTTTTTTCTTCAAGATAAAGCACAGAGATTTTTTATGTGATTTGAATAAATATATAGTTTAATAAATTCAATTTGAGTCATTTATAATTTATATTTCAGTTAATTTCATAGGAAATATGTTTTTTTCTTTTTAAGCAAGAGCTAATTATCTATCTTATTTCAGTTTATTTTATATATGAAATGCCAATAAAAAAAATTACACTTTTTTCTATTATGATTAAAAAAAACGTTTGTGTTAGAGATTCTCTGGAACAAATCCTCTGGTAAAAAGGATTACGAAAAATCTTCTATTTCATTTATTGATTTTTATACTTTTAATATGAAATAAATCATCTTATATGATGACCAATAAAAACAATTATAGAAGAAATAATTTTAATGTTTCAATAATCAATCTAAATAATTTTAATAATTAAAATATATTAAAAAATAATATAAATTATATCTTAAAAATTCATTTAATAGTTATGTTACTAGATTGAAAAAATGAATTAATTATAAGTTTAACATTGCTAAGAGTAATGTAATTTAAAAATAATTTTTATTTAAAAAATAATATATTAAATAATAATATAAATTATATTATAGAAATAGAAGTATGGTTATTTGAGAAAATGAAACTATTTCTTCTTTTTTTTCCCACAAAAATCTAAACACCCTAAAGCACACCTTATCTTTTATTCTCTCTCTCTCTCTCTCTTTATATATATATATATATATATATATATATATATGCGCGCGCGCGAGGAGTGGACTGTATTGTTTGAAAAAATTAAATGCATGTCTCCTAGTTGGAGCAAATTAGCCGACACTATAGAAACTTTCGAGTCAGCACAGAAATGTTGCGTCGGTCGTTTATCCAAACTAAAGCCGTTCTCAAAGTAAAATTGAGCTGATGAACTAATTAAATATTGCTATCAACTCCCTTCCCTGGTAATTAAGCAGCATAAGCATCGCGTAGCCTCAAATATTTTGGCTAATAATTCAAATAAATATATTATATGACCAATTGCATGTAATGCTGTAATGATCTATTTACTCTTTAATGAGCTTCTCATCGATTTCTCAATTGACATGGATTAGTTATAATCATGGAAATAAATTGTGATCTGCTTCTAGCTTAGAGGGGAGTGGGGATTAAGTAGTAAGAAACTAATGGGGCTGGAAACTGATAAAAACAGCAGTGTAAACCGCGTTTCAAGACCCCACCAGTTACAGAAAGCACGGGCGACGAACAATCAATTGTTGCATTAACTGATTTTCAAGTCCATACCGTACGGTCCCTTTCTGACCTTGATCAGAAACTTCAGCTAAGCTTCCGATGCCCTAGACCACCTAGCTAGTATAGATATTTCCTCCTAGCTCGCTGGATAAAAAAGAAAAGCAACAGAAACTATAGATTCTACACCAAGTTCCCACCACACTTTGAGAAATCCATAACCATTGAAACATATGGAAGAAAGCCTTACAAGAGCAATGATGCTTAAGCTTTTCATAAGAAAGTTGAAGCGGGTTCTCTTGCTCTCAGCTTCTAGAGGAGCCAATATGAGTGAAATCAGGTTTGATGAAGAGATGGAAGCTACAAAAATGGTTCCAGGTGATGTGAAGAAGGGACATTTTGCAGTCACTGCAACCAAGGGTGAAGAACCGAAGAGGTTTATTATGGAGTTGCATCACCTCACCAATCCAGATTTCTTGAGCTTACTGGAGCAGGCTAAAGAGGAATACGGATTTCAACAGGAGGGAGTTCTTGCAGTTCCTTGTCGACCAGAAGAATTACAGAAGATTTTAGAAAACAGGAGAAAGAGAAGGGCAAGCACTGAATGGTAGAGTACATATTTTCCGTCATTCTACCACCACATTGAATTGCTCTTGAGCAAGAACGGTATAATTTTCAGGGTAGATTCCCCAACACAATTGTTCTTGCGTTAATTCTTAGAGCAAAATGTTGATTCTTCTAATCTTGTAATATTCTTTTACTACTTCAGGATTAATTCCTTTAGTCACCAAATGTTGAAGGGAATATGTATTCAATGAAACATGCTTATTGATTATAAACGGAGTACTGAGTCAGAATATTAAAGCTTACAAACACGATCTGGTACAAGAACTCTATATCTGGTTTGCACATCTCTGTGCCTGTGATACTGACACAAGATGGCCTCGCAAGCCTGTAACACTAGGAGGGACGACCTGCTCGAAGCTGGTCCTTTCTCTAGCTAGCCTGGCCTCCCGGTTAACCTGCGAATAAATTGGGTCTTGTTCTCCTTTACATGAAAATTAAGAATCTGAAATACTCCAACAAAAGCTACAATGATCGACTTCATTGACCTGTACTTGATTCATAAAATCCCCATTTTCTTTTTTTATTTTTTGCTTCTTTGTAGTTTGTACTGAAATTTAAATGTGCTTTACAAACATAACTCTAGTCTGTAAACATAATTATACAGCACTTGGAAACAGTAGCGGAGTATAAATAGAAAAGAATCTGGCATGCCGGAACCGGTATCATGTCAGTATCATTTCACCTCAGAGCAATTATTTGGGCCCACAGGTTCCCTCAAGCAACTGGAGATTGCCATCACAGCAGCTTCAATAGAAGCATCTTCCCCCTGTTTTTAGAATCAAGTAACGCGTTATTACTTCAGAATAAAATCTTTATATAGCCCGAACACCTAAGAAAATATTCCTGCAACTTTGTAATTTACCTTCTCTTTCCAGTAAAACATGTTTCCATATTTCCCAGCCAAACGGCTCCAGAAGCTACGGGGAATGTCTAGATCAACAGAAGCCCCCACATTGAAATTTAAAATATTTCCTGGTCATAGAAATCCATCAATCAAGTCCTCAATGGTTGATGCAGTCAAAAGAATGCAACATGTTTGAATCATCTTTACCAAAGTTGGGGTCAGCAACAAAGACAATTGTTCTATCATCCACTTGCCAAAAGTCTCTAATCGCCAATCCTGAAAAATAAAAGATAAACCAAAAAAAAAAAAAGAGTAGCTGACTAAGAGAATGCTTCAAAATACAGACTGATATAAGGTTAAGAGATGGTACAATTGTCTTAAAGATCAGAATATCAAACCCATTGACATGAACTTAACACGCAAAGATTACCAGGTGTGTCAGGATAATTCTGAGCTAAAACTCTTAATTTGAATCCAGTATCCTTTTCAATATCAGAAATCTCCTCTGCAAGTCGTTTCTCCTGCAAAATAACCATTACTTGTGCATTCATCTGACTGAAACTTCCTGCATTTAGCTCTAAGACACGGTACCATATACATGTTTTATGACTCAAGCCACCCAACAGTGTCTTTCAATAAAACATTATAAACGCTTGGACCCCTTGCAAAATGCATGCGACCAAGTGCTGGTAAACCAAACAAGTCTGGAAAATTTAGGACAGTTAAGAGTATAATTTTTTTTCAATATGATTTACAGCAAAATATTAACAGCAAGTGGATTTGTTAGTGTCTCCTTTGCTTGCTCATATACTGAAGGTAAATAACTAAGAGGATAAACATTAACTACAAAAGGATCTATGATACATAAAACTGCTCAATTGAGCCATTCAGCAATTGGCTTTGAAAACAAATTATTAACAATTGTTTCATTCAGTCGAGAGGAGCCTATCATATAATTTAGACTCACAACGCTACCGTGATAGCAACATTTCAAAAACATTAATCTCAATACTCGGTAGAGAATCAACACATGCTCCTGCCCAATTTACACGGGGAATCTGATCAAATTGGACTCTTGTCCTAAGAAAGATATAGGGAAAGCAGAAGGTGAAAAACTAACTGCTACACAAAAACTGGAACAGAAGGAAATAATAATAATAATAAAAAAAAAAAAAGGAGAGCAAGGACCATAGGTTTGAGACAAAATAATTTTCCACTCAAATGAAACGATGAATTTCAGGAATCCACAATGCTTGATTGACCAATCATATTCCCATTTAAGAAAATTCCACAAATATAGTTCACCTTAAAATAAATTAACATAATGTCAATCAAATTAGCAAGCAATTATTTAGAAATACTACAGGAAGGCACAAGTAGAAAAGTAAGCACCCCTCACCTGGCCATCAGAAAGGAACCCAGCTACATCTATAACAGTAGTAAACTCTTTAGGAAGGAGTTCTGGCTTGTTAACTCCAACTTTTGCGTCAGCAACTCCAACTCCTACAAAATTTGATGTCTATTAGCATAAACTATAATTACACACAGAAAAAGAAGGAAAAGGGGAAAAAAAATATGTAAGTGCTCTGCATCATTAATACGTAGTAGCTATCATTGCTTATCACTGGACTTCACATCCAGGGGCGGACCTCCGGCTTAAGCCACAGGTAGCGTGGCACCCCCAAACCTCACAAAATTTAGTTTAATATCATCTTAGTCAATCCTTGCCGTGGCAACCCCAAACTATCTTAGTCAACCCATGCCCTCCAACCTAGAAATTCTAGTTCCGCCCCTGTTCACATCATGAAGACATTGAATAAAACAAAAGAGATAACACATTGAACCCACTGTTGCAGAGTTATAACTTAAAATAGCAAAGTTAAAACCCATGTTGCAAAGATAAATAAAAAAATAATATCAGACAAAATCAACCACATGGATATAAATCAGCCATGACCCAGAATAGCGTAGTTATAATACATACATACTAGCCATACACAAATCTACCAAGCATTTGCAGAAAATACTAATGCGGAATACTTGCCTGGGAGAGATAGACCAAGTGCGAGAGCCCCAGAGAAGGCAAAATTCAAAGATTTGGAACGGAAATCGAGGACCCACTTGGTGAATTTAGCAGGATTTTGGATTGGTCGAGACGAGACAGTGATGGGTACTGGTGTCAATGCAGAGCGGCAAGTAGTTTTGAGTGCGAGAGATGAAGGAAGATGGGGAAATGCCATTCTTTTCTTTCCTTTTTTTCTGGAGCCGTAGTACAACTGAACTGAAAACTCAAAGTGAATTAAACTGCTTATCTTTTTGGATAGGCTTAATGGAATTCGTCATGTGTGTACAGTACAGCCCTAAACCCTTTACAAGCGCGTGATATGCACTCCCGCGCAGGCAGAATTAACTTGGTACTTCATTTCATTGCATAATGATGAATTTGCCTCTACATAATTACTAGATGTTTATTTGATCCCTTCAATGCCAATGTATTGTGGGCTGAATGGCATCAAAAGATTTAGGAGAGAAATGCCTTGTCATGCAAATTGCAAAAATCCCAGCTATTTGCTTTGAATTGTGGTATCTGCAACATCAATTTAATCAACTTTTGGACTTGGATGCACAGTTGAGATTGGCCAGTCACTAACATTTCAACTGTTACTCGCTTCTTCTGTCGTTAGGGTGATTAACAGAGATATTATCCTCGACTGGTTTCACCTCAACGCTTATCATACGCATCGCCTGAAGACCTTGTTTTTTATGTCTCCGATCATGCATCAAATAAACTACAGCCCAAACGCTGCCAAGCCCTGCTCAGCCCAGCCCCGTTCTGACAACTACTTACAAGTGCTTATTATCACGTCTCCGAAAACGAGTTTGCTATCCGTGCCAAAAAGCAGTTCAAACCGACAAGATCTACTTTGCAAGACTTAACATATGTTCGATCAAGAGACAAATCTTTAAGACATTACCAGAGCATTTGATTCCCTCGGGCTGCTGCTTTTGCTTTTTTTACTTTCCTTTCTTGAACAGAACTCTTGCTGTTCTCTCTCCCTCTCTCGCAAAGACAGCATTCAAAAAGGGCTTTCACTACATCTGTGGGGTCTCTTCTGAGTATATAAACTTGCAAGGCTTAAATTCTTTTCATTTTCGCATTTCTCATTCTTGTTTGAGTTCAACGGAGAAAAACCAAAGAAATCAATGATGTGTAGAAACTGGTTTGCTCTTGCTCTAGTTTGTTTCGTTCTCCTCAGTGGGTTCTCTTCAGTCTCGGCCACACCTCCTGCAAGTAAGTGAAGCAATTTTTTTATTTTCGAAGTCCTCTTTCCTTTTCTTTCTCTTTGGCTTTCAACTCTTATGATGATTTATCTTGAATATACAGAAATTTTAAGTGCCGCTGTGTCCAATGTGGTATCTGCCCTTGTGAAATGGCTCTGGTCACTTAAATCCAACACCAAAATGGGTATAGGGCCTTCTTTGAGCTCACATTTTTCTGTAGTACCCTGCTTTTGCTGTTCTTCGTAATTCTTAGGCTAATGTAGTTGAAATCTCAGCTGTTTCTAGCCCTTCGATGATGAAATTTGAGGGTGGATATACAGTGGAGACAGTGTTTGATGGAAGCAAGTTAGGAATTGAACCATACTCCGTTGAGGTGTCTTCAAGTGGGGAACTCTTGCTTTTGGATTCAGAGAATAGTAACATTTACAAGATCTCAACACAATTCTCTAAATGTAAGATGAGTTTATATGCTTCATTATATTTTTGAGTCATCCGATAACGTTTAATTTATCTGATAAACAATGCCAAAAATTTCATGACACTTAGCTTCACTGTTGCGACAACATCTGTTGATTCCTTAACTTTTTAATGCATGTTATCAAAGAGAACATACAAAAAAAAAAAAAGGTTACAATTGTGCTTTACATGCTTTTGTCAAGTACAAGTCTCCACTTTCGAAAGTACGTAAATCCATTCACTTCTGTTTCTGCCAACTCAATACCTTCTTTTTCGAGATTTGCACTCTCACGTTTTCATTCCTGAAGTCTACATTCTTTATTGGCTACTTAGCCTTGTAAATTACTCATCTTGCGCACCTTTATGCTTTTCTTCTTTCTCTAATCCACAGTTCTTTCTTCTCTTTTTTTGCTTTCCAAGATTGATAATAAATCAAGTTTCGTTGAGAAGCTTCAAGCCCTTGTTTAATTTGAACAGTTTAATCCCAATTCTGCGCTTGTTTTTCATGTTTGTAGATTCTTTATTCTAAATCATATATATGTTTATCCTACGCTACTTCAAGTCTGTATTTATAGATATGCAAACAGAGCATGCATTCGAGTTTTTCCCCTAGATTTGTATTGCCTTCTTGTTCTTCTTTAATTGTTTGGGAGGATAGCAGTTGAAACATTTAGTAGACTATCATTGTTTTGTGCAATGAGAGATTCTGGAATGCAGATGGCAGACCCAAGCTTATCACCGGATCATTTGAAGGGTACCCTGGACATGTAGATGGGAAATTAAGAGATGCGAGAATGAATCACCCGAAAGGTCTAACCGTGGATGAAAGAGGAAACATTTACGTTGCGGATACAATGAACATGGCTATCAGGAAAATCAGTACTGATGGAGGTGACTATTGTGGATACTCTTTTTCTTCTTTTTTTTTCCTTTGGCCGGTAATAGTTGTGGAATTCTGCACATGAGGAACAAAGTTATCTCCTTGTATTTTGAATATGTTATTGGCTGTTCTTGGAACATTGACTGGTTAAATTAAATATTTATGAAGGAGTTACAACCATTGCTGGAGGCAAGTGGGCTCGTGGAGGTGGTCATGTTGATGGTCCGAGTGAGGATGCTAAGTTCTCAAATGACTTTGATGTGGTTTACAGTGCAAGTAGTTGCTCTCTCTTGATTATAGATAGAGGGAGCCAGGCAATTCGAGAGATCCAACTCCATGATGATGATTGTAACTATCCACATGATGATAGTTTTCATTTAGGTATGACGACATAGCTGCAAACATGCAATCTGATTAATTTCCTCGACCTTATTCTTGCAATCATGGAGATCTAGACAACATACTCATCAATATTGCAGGATTAGCAGTGCTTGTTGCTGCTGGATTCTTTGGCTACATGCTGGCGTTGTTGCAGCGTCGGGTGCAAATATTGTTTTCTTCGACACGCCGTGTACCCCAGGTTTATTCACATCTTTCTTCATTCATCGTTTGGCCAAGTGTTCATTGGAAAGGCACCTCCATAGATCGGATCACCCCAGCAATTTATTTTCAAATGTTCAAATTTCATGCTAATATTCTTAAGAATGCTCTTGTTTTTATTTTGAATCAACAATTATTCAACTTAAAATTGTTGTAACGATTTCTAACACTTAAAATAACTTCATGGTCTAGCTAATGATGTTAAAGAGACTATTTCCTTGGTAATTAAATAATATAAATTTGTTTTAATTTAAATGCCATTGCATGCACCTGGTTTTCCTAACATGGACTGTTTTCTCCAACTTGAATGTCTTTGCTAGAACTACTTTACGAAGACAATTTTCTATAATGTTGTTTCTTTTTTAGGACTCAAGAACTCAAACAAAGAAAGGCCCGCCAAAGGCCCCATATCAAAGTCCTCATATGGCAGTCAGGCCTCCCTTTATTCCAGATGAAGATGAACCTGTGAAATCAGACGAGGGGCTTTTTGGTTCACTTGGGAGGCTTATCCTCAACACTAGCTCGACAGTAGGTGAAATATTTGGGGGAATATTTTCAGGATTTAGAAGGAAACCAATACATTATCAGTTCCAGCAGCACTACCAGCAACCACTCAAGCACTCAAACACGTGGCCCGTTCAAGATAGCTTTGTGATTCCTGATGAAGATGAGCCACCATCAATCGAAACCAGAAGTCCTACATCCCAGAAAACCTACCCATTTATGACCAAAGACGTGGAGCAAAACCACCATTTGGAGCAAAACCAGGGTTACTATAGCAATTGGGGAGGTGGTTATCACCAACAGCAACAGCAACAGCAACAGATGCATCTGCAGCGTTATAAGCAGCAGCAGCAGCAGCATAGGCATTATATGCCCAACCCAAAGACATACTATGAGAAGAGCTGCGAGACAAACGAGATTGTGTTTGGAGCTGTTCAAGAACAGAATGGTCGACGTGAAGCTGTGGTGATAAAGGCTGTTGACTATGGTGATCCTAGGTATAATCACCATAACATTCGACCTCGATTCAACTATGTTGGTTACTCTGATAGCTATTAATAATCCATCATGCCACCGGAGTGGCACGCAAAAATTATTTTAAACTTAACATGTAAGATTTGAAGTTGAGATAGGAATAGTTCATATAGAAATTAAGAATCCTTTACTGTTTTTCTTTTATGCTTTTTCTTTCGTTATTGATCTCTCTAAGGGAAATAACGATTTTCCAATGTCACTTGTCAAGAGATATATAAACAGAATAACATCTTCTAATAGCACCAGAATCAAATGGCTTCCGACATCATAGCTGGTCTTTTCTTGTTGGCTTTCCGTGACATTATTAACCAAAAAAAAAAAACGAATTATAGTACGGTTTTTTACTGTAATTTTTATTTTTATATCTATATTTTTTTATATCAAGCTTATTAAAAATTAAATTTCTTAATTTTTTTAATTTATTTTTTATAAGATTATTCTAGACTAATGACCGGAACCTCAAGTTTGACAGATTAATTCTATTTTTTTTTCTTTTTCTAATTGATTTTTTTTTAAAGATCATCCTTTAACATTGCATTGATTAGAAATTAAATTTCATGATTTTTTCCAGTCTACTTTCTATGAAGTTATCAATATCTCATAACTAAGGTAATGAGTTTCACGGGTTAACTCTAGTTGACTCAAGTCATTTTTTAATGTTCTTTTTTAATCAATTTTTTTTTCAACTTCATCTTTCAACACTAGGTTGAATTGAAAACCGGGCTTCATAATTTATTTCAATTTGTTTTTTATTGGGGTATTTTGGTTTCATGACCCGGGTCACGGGTTTGGCATATTAACCCGGGTTGACTCAGGTCAATTTCTGGGTTTTTTAATTTATCTTTTTTCAATTTTATCTTTCAATATTAAGTTTATTGAAAATTAAGTTTCATGATTTATTTTGATTTGCTTTATACAAGGTTATCATGATTTCATAACTAGGTATGTGAATTGACAAGCTAACCCAGGTTAACTTAAATCGATCAAATATGATATCGTCTTAATTTTTATTAAAATAATCTCATCTTCAATATTTATTTTGAGTGAAATTATATTTTTACTAGTTATCGAGGTTATCTTTAGACCCACCAAGATAACAAAATCACATCGAATTAACTTCTATATAATTTAAAATTTTTTTATTAGAAAAATATTAACAACACCAAAATATTTTTATTGCATTAAAAAAAAAAAAACTAATCCACCACTTGGTGCGTGAGAATGATATAGTAAAACTAAATTTGAGGTTGGAAAAGATGGCTAAAATTAATGAAACCAAATTTGGATTCATAAAGTAAATGTTGCAATATTCAGTTATTCCAAAACATGGTTCGAGGCTTGAATAAATGTCTACAAGGAATGATTATGAGTTTATAGGGAAAATCCCCTATCATATGAATACTTCTGTTGCTGCTGCCAAGGGTTTTACAGAGATTAAGGACTGTTAATTTTATCCCTTATGTAAAGCTTCCCAAAGTTCCATCAATATAGAAGCTGAGCATCAAAATCAGTAGCAGGTACGCATTGCAGACATCATGGGGACTCCTCCTGGGTATGACCAAAGTAAATTTAATTTGATGCTTCTCTGTTTATCCGGTAAAATGATGGTTGACTCGTTATAATGAGATTTTTTTTTTTTTTCTATTCGGATAGATCACTTTTTACAATGAGATTTTTTTTTTGAATGGTTACCCATTACAATGAGAATAAATTCTTAATCAATTTTAGACAAAACCAGTAATGCAGTCTGCATCAGGTAGGATGCTTAGAGTATGATAGCATCTTTCCTTTTACGTAACCAGTCATATAACATAGAATCTTTGTTGACCAATTAGGGTTTTCAATGACCATAATATTAGGTGGCGATTTCTTGAACAAAATATTTTTTCCTAAAAGAACAAGATGCCAGATATCTGTTTTTTTTTTCAATCGAGTAATAATTTTTAATCGGTCGTCGCGATGTCCGGTGTGACAATGTTCAATGGGGATTTGTTTGATATTTCGTTTTGAGTTGCTTTACAGGAATATCATGGTGTCAAAAAAATTTATGATATCACCTTGATGCTCAATTTAGAAAAAAATGGTTTGAATGTTTTTTTAAAAAATAAAAAATAAGGGGATCAAAATTGACAATGATGTAAAAAAAAAAAAAGGGGTTTTCTCCTCTTTCTTTCTTATTGTTCATCCAGCACCCTTTTCTACGAGAATAGCCTATTGGATTTTCCACTTCATTTTTTCATCCTCATAGTTTGAACATTTTATATTTTAGTCGAAGACTTCATTTTATTTCCATACCAATCTTCGAGTTTGAAAAATAAGATAAAGAATAATTGAAAACAGCGAAAGAAAGAAAAATATTTGATTGTCGAGATTCCTTTGCCAGAAAAAGTCAAGTTCAGTGTCAAAATATTCATCTTGACGTGGAGAGTGTTATTGAGATGTTTTCAATCTTTCATGTTACTGGGAAAATGTGTTAAAATTTGGTTTTTTAAGTTCAAAATATCTCTACTCAACTTTCTGATACGTTGTAGGCGATACGTTGTCTACTTTAAAAGAAAAAATTGGGCAAACAACATATCGTACATCCAATCTTAAAAAGTAATGGAGAAGGCTTAGGCACGTGTGCCTAAGTTAGCAAGCCTTTGCACCTATGCTTATTTTAAAGGCCCATGCCAACGTCTCTAGCCTCTCGTTTTTTTATTCTTTTTCCTGCAATTTAAATGTAATTTTTAAAAAATTAGTTAATTAAAATATATTAGGTGTATTGTTTTATTAAAATTTTAAGTTTATTAAGAATATATTTATATATTATTTTATATAACACCATTTGCTTTTTATTTTATCTTCAAATAAGATTATAAAAATTTACCCATCATAATTTCTCTTTTTTAAAAATTTTATTTTTTTTATTGTGGGCATCTATTTTTTTATTATTATATAATTAAATAAAAATTATTTTTAAAAAAGTAAAATTATTAAACCAAGTTAGATCGCAAGTTTGGTAAGTTTACCTGGGCCAATTCAATATATTGTTGTTCAATATTTTTTTAAAAAAAAATACGTTAAGCCATGTTTTTATAAATTATCCAAGTTGCTTTTTGACCTGCAAAGTCAACCTAGTAACGTTTATTTAATTTAAAACTCATGCTAGATAAAAAGTTAAGTCAGACAGTTTCAGGTTTAACCGCTAGACTGAATTTAATGACATTGTCAAAATATTCTTTGTGGCCAGAATCTAAGGGTCACCTGGGCAATTACCCAAGGCCTTCACATAAGAAACCTTGAGAATAAATAAGGTATATTTATCAATTTTACTTTATGAAATGAAGATTGACTCCACTTACCAAAAAGTAAAAATAGTTTTATTTAATTTTATTCTTTATCTTTATTGTGAGCATCTATTTTTCATTATCATATAATTAAATAAAAATTATTTTTAAAAAAATAAAATTATTAAACCAAGTCAGATCATAGGTTTGGTAAGTTCACTTGTATCAATCCAATATATTGTTGTCTTAATATGTTTTAAAAAAAAAGATATCTTCTTAGAAAAATAAGTTAAACCATGTTTTTGTCAGAGAATAGTATAAATCATTTATTGGAACCTCACCTAACAGTTTAAGTTTTTAGATGAAGATGATTCTTTAATTTGGTATCAAAGCCTTAATGACCAAGCGGTCACGAATTCGAATTTTATCATCACTATTTATTTGATAAAAGTTAAACACAAGATAATGTGGGTCTGTGCAAATTTTAAGCCCAAAAGGTTTTCACTTGATGAGGTGTGTTAGAGAATAATATAAATCATATCTTGGGATCTCACCTAACAGTTTAAACTTTTAGGTTGAGATAGTTCTTTGATAGTTTTTACCAATTATCCAAGTTGCATTTTGACCTGCAAAGTCGACCTAGTCACGTTTATTTAATTTAAAACTCAAGCTGGATAAGGAGTCAATTCAGACAATTTCAAATTTAACCGCTAGATTGAGTTTAATGACATTGTCAAAATGTTCCCTGCAACTAGAGCCGGCTAGAGTCTACAGGACACTTGGGCAATGGCTCAAAGCCTCCACTTAACAAAAAAAACCCCGAGAATAAATAAGATATATTTATTAATTTTGCTTTATGAAATGAAGATTGCCTCCACTTAACAAAAAGTAAAATTAGTTTTATTTAATTTTATTCTTTTTCTTTATTGTAAGCATCTATTTTTTTTTATTATCATATAATTAAATAAAAAATAGTTTTTAAAAAGTAAAATTATTAAACCAAGTCAGATCGCAGGTTTAGTAAGTTCATCTAGATTAATTCAATATCTTGTTGTTTTAATATTATTTTTTTTAAAAAAATATCCTCTTAAAAAATAAGTTAAACTATATTTTTATCAATTATCCAAATTACATTTTGAGCTACAAAGTTGACATAGTCATGTTTATTTAATTTAAAACTTGGGCTAAATAATAAATCAAGTTAGATAGTTTTAGGTTTAACTGCTAAACTAAATTTAATGACACTGTCAAAATATTCCCTACAGCTAGAGTCCAAGGGTCACTTGGGCAATGGCTCAAAGCCTTCACTTAACAAAAAAAAAAAAATCTCGAAAATAAATAAGGTATAACTGTTATTTTTATTTTATAAAATGAAAATTGTCTCCACTTAACTAAAAAAAAAAAACCTCAAGTACAAAATAAAAATCGCTTTAAGACTTCATTTGTCAGACATGCATAAAAAAATAAAAAAACATATTTCTTAAATATTTTAAAATATTTCATTTATAAGTTTGCCATATATGCTCTGCATGTGATGACGCGAAAGCTTTGTCTTATTTTTATGTTTTTCAATACAATGAGTGAAAATTATTAAAATATTATTTTTTTATATAATTATTACTAGCTTTTGAAATAATGATAGAATGTTGTAAAAAAATACATATTATGGTAGAAAATCTTCAAAAAACTTTTAGAAATTTTATAAGACAAACATGTTTTAGTTAGAAGAATAACTTTTTTATTCTTATTTTAAAATCATCCAAATTTTTATTGGTATGCCTGATGCTTTTTATTTTAATTAAACAAATGATATTGAACAAGATTTTAGGGTTTTTTTTAGCAAATTATTTTATTTTAATAGAATTTAAATTATTGTTCTTTTTTAAAGAAAAAACTAAGCAATATAATTAAATGAGAAAAATTTAAAGGCTACGTTATAAAAAAAACTCCAACTTTACAACTTAGCTTTTAGTTAATATTAAAATAACAAAAAATTAATACTTATTACGACATATAATCCGGTTGAAACCTGAAAACATGTTAACAATACTTACATATTACTTTTTATGTGAAAAAAAAAAATGATTCAAGATACGCTGCGGCCATGATCCAAGTAAAATCTAAAGCAGGGAGGCCATAAATCATTCTAGTTAGCTTTCAAAAGATTGACAATTTATACATACATGTTCAATCTAAGAGACCATAGAAGAACCAGTTCGCAAAATCCATGCATGGCCATTATATCAATTTGTGGGATGCTAATGCAGTCATTCGTGCCCACACAAAGGAAGCTGGAGAAGGACTTATTTTCCTACAAGGAGCAGCCGCCCCCATGCCATTCATGGCGGATAAGCTTGTTAATATGCATAATGCTATTCAAAAGGTGATTATCGTAGTTTTTTCTTCCATCTTCACATCCAACAGCATCACAACAATCTCTTAGATTTTTAAAGAGCACATTCGATACAATGGAAGGACAAGTCACTACAACCTATTTCAATCTGTTCAGATTCTCTGACTGCTCTTTTCGTGTAAACTGACCACCCATAATCAACTGTTTTCCTTTTCCTCATTGCCAACTTGCTCTTCAAATTAAAAGCACACATTAACCATTTACCTTGTCTTTCCCAGAGCTTTCTACACTAAATACACTTGCAAAAGGCAACTTAAAGATTCAGTGCTCGATAAAAAGATAAACAAACAAAAAATTGAGATGCTAATTGAAGATTTTCAGTCCACCAGTACACAGCACAAATAAAAAGAAAGCAGGTGAATAGGATACCGAGGAAAGCACAAGCTTGTTCGTATTGTTTTCAAAGTTCACTATAGAACATGCTTCTGAAACTATGGGAAGTAGATTGGCCAGTTGAAATAATATGAATCACGAACCTCTCTGTCCATTTTATTCCACTGCAACAAAGAAAATACCACATGAAAATTAATGTTCCAGTTGGATAGATTATAACTAGTTACAGCAAGCACAAAATAAACAAACCATCAAAGTAATTAATTTGAAAAGATTTAACTTTAAGCTAGCCAAATAGTGCACCTTAAATTTATATGGCTCCTTCTTCTTCATTGCCTTTTTCCAATGATACTGCTCAAATAAAAACGCCTTGTCATGCCAACTGCACATTGAAGTGTATCAAAATGTAAGATGGAAACAAAATTCGTTTGCTAAAAAACAACAAAAATAAAGCCCTAAAAAACAGTAAAAAATATTCAGGTACGCTTTAACAACATAAATACTTATGACAGCAATTCTCAGATAACTACAAGATGCATGTTCATGTAACCAAAGGTTATCATTTTGGAAGAGCAAGAGAAATGAAGACTTTTTGAAGGCTTAAGAGTACAAAAGGTTGCTCTTTTACGGTTGCATCGAAGTTAGATGAATCATCCAGTTCTCAAATTCAGTTTGCTATACATTGAAACAAGCCTTAAAGTAGTAAGGAACCACAAAACAATCATAAATCACAATCTCATACAGCACATGCAAAAGGGCCAATGTACATTAAAGTAATGGCTACGATTTCCGTCCAAAATTTTCCATGAAGAAACTCACAATTATTTTTTTTTTTTTCATAAAAAATAATCCTTTTAAGAGAAAATAGACAGGTTCAGAATATGGGAAACCTACCAAAAGTTACACCATAACTTCATATCTTACAAAATTCCACGGCCAAATTGTGCTTTATTTTTTCACACAATACTTAAACCCCTAGATTTGGTGGTGAAGGATCGTCATTCTCATTATAGATTTTTTTTTAATTAACGATTTTCGCCCTTAAATGCAAATTAAAACAAAAGAAAACCAATCCATAAGACACCCTTAAACAGATAAAAATTAACATAGGAAAAAAAAAAAACCAGAGTCGAACAAACATCCTTAAATATATTAATTTCAAATTTTATTTAGTAACTGAACTAAATTAATTTCCATGTAAATTGAAAAACCAAATGGGTTCTCCTAAATAAACGGTACAAAACCCTTAACAGAGCCAAACAAGCAGTATAAAAATTGCAAAAAATTAAAAACAAAAGGAAAGGAAAGGTATAAAAAGATTACTTGAACTGATTAGTGAGAGTCCAAAGGTAGGGATTGGACCAGGTGAGAATCGAGAACGCAGCCGACCCGATCCAAATGTTGACGAATCTGTCTGGGTCGGCGTGTGGGACGCCAGGGTCTCCTCTGTATGCATTTCCAAAGTACTTCTCCATTAGATCTCTTTGGCAACGACGGTCTGCAGTTATCACCAGCTCTGTGGTTCTGTTTCTACTTATCCGCTTGTTACCGTTTTTATATTTATTTATTTATTATTTTCGTTTCCTTTTTTGTTTACCTTAGGTTTTCTAAGCTACGAACAACACAGAGTAATAGTATATAGGCGGGACGGAGCAACTGGGCCGAGTTGGATTGAGATTGAGTCATTTTCATTTTCTTCTGACTTTTTCAGGGACTAAGCCCACAAAAACATATGCATCAACGTCTAGAAAAATTTTAAAAAGAAATCAAACGATTTCAACAAAGAAAAAATAAAAGTATATGTATCATTTTCTATTTTCTAGTTTTTAAAATCTAAGTTTTAAAAAAAATTGTTTGTTTTCTTCTTCATTTTTTTTCAAAACATAAAAATCCAACCTATTGTTAAAAAATTTCAAAACCAAGTGAGATGGGGTTAAAAAATTGGATGGTGATTTCTGGTTTTGTATTTTTTTCATGGAAAAAAGATTAAAAAAAACGAGTTTTTTTATTTTTAAAAATCATAATCACAATTAAAAATTAAAATAAGGGTATTATGATTTCACTGTTCAAAGAGAAAATATTGTAAATTATAATAGCATTCTATATTGTTTTCTTTTAAAAAAATAGTTTCATCCTCGGATTTTATTTTCATTTTGATTCCTTAATTTTTTTTCTTTACTCCTTTGAAGTTGTGTTTATTTGGGTTTGGGATTGGGATTGACGGTTTACTTTGGTTGCCTAGGTTATGAGATCTCAAGGTGTCGAGAAAAACTTATGATGCCAGTTTGGCAAAATTAATTGAAATTTTATTATTTTAAAATAATTGAAGCTAGAGGGATCAAATTTTAACAATAGACATATATTCAACTCTTTTTTCTTGAAAGAATCAAGGACTAAATTACACGAGTAAGGGACAGATCAACCCTTTTTTGTATCTCAATTTTTTTATTTAAATTTGATCCTTTTACATGGAGTTTATTTGGGATTGAACTTAACAATGTTTTTTGGTGGCTTGAACTTAACAATGTTTTTTGGTGGCTTGATATGGGGATCCCATTATGTTTAGGAAAACTTTTGGTGCACGGTTGATACTCAGTTTTGCAAAATAAAATTCAATTTTACTAATTTAAAACAATTAAGACTTAAAGGACCAAATTTAAAAATAAATAAAAAATGTTAGGCACTAAAGTCAATAGGGAACGACAAAGATGCTAGAACATGTGTTACACACGCCAACGTATGAAGCGTATGAAGCAAGTCATCGCGCTTTGGCAGCGAGTATAACGTCCACCAATGTTGAAATTCTGTCTTCCTTAGTGGTGTTAGAAAGGTTTCGATGAGACCTTGTAAGTGATACGGCCCGTATGAAGGTTAGAGGAAAGTGAAGGGCTTTTTTTTTTTTCTTTTCCTCTCTTTCTCTCTCCTTTCCTTAGTTTTTACACAAATCTTCATTAAAATAACAAGGTGTCTTGCCATTTTATTTTTATATCAAATTTGATTTTTATTTTTTTTATTGTTATTTTTTTTGTCTTTGATCCTTTTTAATTGAATTATTTTTCAATTTCACTCCTTGAAATTAGGTTAATTAAGAATTGAGTTTCATAATTTTTTACAGTTTACCTTGAATGAGGTAATCTCAATCTCATGACTCAAATCACTGAGTTTGGAAGGTTAGCATAGGTTGATTTCGGTCTTTTTTTAAATTTACTTTTTTTCAATTCAATCCTTCAGTATTGGGTTGGTTGGGGATTAAAACTTTCTAATTTTTTGTTTTTTTCTATGAGGTTATCCTTATCTCATAATCTCAATTCCTAATTTGAAGGGTTAACCCAGTTGACTTGGGTCTTTTTTCATAATTTTTTAATTGATTTTTTTTTCAATTTTACCTTTGAACATTAGGTTAGTTTGGGAATTGAGCTTCATATTTTTTAATTTTTTTTATATGGAGTTATCCTAATCTCACAAATTAGATATTAGATTTTGCATGTTGACTCGGGTTAACTCAGGTTGATTTTTTTATCCTTTTTTAAATTATTTTTTTTCAATTTCATCATTCAACATTAAGTTAATTACGAATTGAGCTTTAAATTTTTTCTTTTTTTCTATAGGGTTATCCCCTTCTCATAACTCGGGTCATGTGTTTGGTGATTTAACTTGAGTTGACTTGGGTTGTTTTCGTTTTTTTTAGAATTAATTTTTTTTGTTTCACCCTTCAACATTTTATTGATTAGTATCTTTTTGATTTTATTGTTAGATGACTTAAAAAAATTTTATGATATTATTTTATTAAATTTTATTTAATCTTTACTTTGTTATCGAGGAAGCTTATAAAAACCTTTTCAGAATATTAGCGAGATATCTTTCATAATATTGACAAGCGTTCATTTTGTGCATGTAATCATTATCATTTTTTTAATGTGGTTGATTCACTATCATTACATGTTTTTTAATCATATTATTAAATTAACAATCTTCTTAAACCTAATTAAGTTTATGACCCGAGTCTCAAGTTTTTCATGTTGACAACGCTGAACATTTTTTTATGTTTAAAAACAATTCGTTCAATCTGCAACATAGCGCAGACCACCAATCTAGTTTTAAAACTCAAATAGAAAGTGAAAACCACAAAGGACATTAAATTAAAGTTATCTCAGGTCATGTGTTGGACGGGTTGATCCTTGTAAATTAAAAAACATCATTTAATTTTTTTATTCAAAATGACATTATTTTGAAAACAAATTAAATAAAAAAAATCAAATTGGGTTTTGAGTCTCAGATTGACTTACTAGACTAGGCCAGGTTTTACAACTATACACCAAACAATACCAAATTGATGACATGTTTTGTTCCTCGTTCTTGATTTTTTATGATTTTTTTTAAACTTATACTTGATTAAATATTTCTTTGTCTTTCCATATTGTTTCACTATATAGAATGCTACTAAATCATTGGTCAGTAGTACTATGTTACGGGTCAGATCAACTTTTTTTTTAACATAAAAAAGATTTGTAGGCATTGCTAACGTGTTTTCTAATGAAAAAAAATTAAACTATATGGAGGTTGATCTTATGTAACTCGGTTAACTTGGAGGATCCATAGGCAACTAGGATGACTGGTAAAAATATATTTTGACTAAAAAAAATAAAAGACAACATTTATTTTAAAATGTTAAGACAACAACATATTTGATCGACCCAGGTCAACCTAAACTAACATACAAAAACCATATCCTGGAATATGAGACTATGATAACCCTATATAAAAGTAAATTAAAATAAATTATGAAACTCAATTCTCGATCAACTCAATTTTTAAAGATGAAATTTTAAAAAATAAAAGGGTCATAAAAAACAACTTGAGTCAACTCAAGTTAACTTGCGATCCTAGTCGTGAGATTGAGATAATTTCATTGAATGCAAATCAAAACAAATTATAAAGAGTAGTTCTCAATCAATCAGTGTTGAAGAATGAAATTAAAAAAAATAATTAAAAAAAGATGCAAAAAAAGTATCGGGTCAAACCAATTTAACATGGTAACTAGTAACCCGGGCCACAAGACCGGGATAACCTCATAAAAAGAAAATTAAAAAAATTATGAGTTTTAATTCCCAATCAACCCTAAAGTTAAAGGATGAAATTGAAAAAACAATTATAAAAAGGTCAAAAAAACCCCATCAAATCTGGATAACCTGCCAAAAAACCAATCCTAATAAATCTAATATTGAAGGATAAAATTAAAAAAAAACTAAATTAAAAGAAACTAAAAAAACCAAAGTACTATTTCAATGAACAAATCTATATAAGGAGGCAAACAATGAATAAATTTAAAAATGATATAAAAAAAATAAAATTCCAAACTGGAACATTATTAGAGGAAAAGAGATTATATGCATTTATCTTTTATTTGGATAAAATTAAATTACAATTAGAAAATATTAAGCTAATATTATTGGGTAAAATTATAGTGTGGAAAGGGAAGGAATATTTGTTATGGTTATCTTGTTTAATTAGTATTTGGATAATAGGAGATTTTTGGTAAAATAATGTTATAATGAACATTATAGCATTAATTTAATTTCTCCAAAATTTAAATTAATTTTAATAAATAAAATATAGGGTATATTCATGTTTTCCCTCTAACTTTAGCTCTAGTTTAAACTAGATTATTGGCTGGCGTTGCTAGCATGTTTTTTTAATGAAAAAACATTAATTATGAACTTAAAATATAATGTATATTGAAAGATATTTTTTTAAGATATTGATATGGTAACATATTGAATGATATTTTTTTAAATATTGAGACGGTGATATATTATAATGACTTATGTTAACCTTTGAAATTTGTGGCTTGAGTCATAATATCATAATAACTCTATAGAAAATAAATCATAATAATTTATAAAGGTTAATTCTTAATCAATCCAATGTTGAAGGATAAAATTTAAAATAAATATTAAATTAAAAAAAAGAACAAAAAAACTATATGAGTTAACCTATTAGTTCTTTGACACAAGTTAGAAGATTGAGATAACCTCATAGAAAGCAAATTAAATAAAAAAAATTATAAAATGTAATTTTCAATGAACCCAAAATTAAAATATGAAATTGAAAAAAAAAGATAGATTAAAAAAAAACAAAAAAACAACCTAAGTAAACGAGGGCTAACCTATTAAACCTGAGACTTGGTTTATAAGACTATGATAATTTCATAGAAAACAAATAATAAAATATTACGCTTCATTTTTAACAAATTCAATATTGAATGTTAAAATTTATGAGATCAAGATAACTTCACATAAAAGAAATTGAAAAAAAATTGTAAGGCCCAATTCCAAAAAACAACCTAATATTGAAGGATGAAATTGAAAAAGAAAACTATATAAGAACCTAAAAATCTCCAAGGCATTACCAACCAAAAATATTTGTAGATGAAAATTTCTAATAGCTTACCAACCCAAACTATCTATTCATAATTATTTCTAATAGATTACCAATTTACCTATATTGTTGTTATTATTGTGGTTGGTGAGTTGTTGGTAATTCCAACAACTTATTAAGGATAGAAAGACGGATAGTAAGATTTACAAAATTCAAATACAGCACACCATTTTATATATCTTTTATATCTCATCATATTTCTCTTTCTTTTCAAATTAAGCTCATCCCCCCCTCTCTCTCTTAATTTTTAAGTAGTTGTCAACGACTACTAACAAAAGTGTTCACACATCATAATTGTCAGCCATATTATAGGGGTGTTTGACATAACTTCTATTTCTATTTTTAGATGCTTTTGATTTGAAAAAGATATTAAATTGATTTTTTAATGCTTTCTGATGGTTTTTGACAAAGTTGTTAAAATTGCGATTTTAACACGGCACGGAAAGCCGTGCACAAACTCGGATCGTAAAAACGGATCGTAAAATCGTAAGGAATTTTAAAATATATATAAAAAAATTAATGATTTAAATAAAAATAAAGATTTTTTTTTAAATTCAAGGCATTTGAAATATGTAGATAAAATATATTTCTTTAATCTAAACTTTATTTTCTTATTAATGCATCTCTTAATCATTTTAATGAAAATATTTTTTTTAAAATTGCAAACACGATTTTCTAAACAACAATCTATCATAATATTAAAAGTAATATTTGCCTCCTGATAAATTTTGGTCCTTGAATTTTAAATTTTTTTTCAAGCAATGAAACTAAATTGTTTTGTTTAAAATTGAGCATTAACCCAATGACATAATCTTTTTTGACATTAAGATAACCACTTAGAAAAAAAGTAAAATAAAGTTTTAAGCTTAATTCCTTGTGAACATTACGTAGAATAACAAAAATGAAAAATAAATCAATAAACATAGTAGAAAAAATTTAAAGGACAGAAAAAAAAATTTAAAGGACAGGAAAAAAAAAAAAACATTGTTGTTTCTCCTTTTAATACCTCCTAGTATACAGTAAAAACACCTTTAGATATTTTTGTTAATAATTGCATGTTGTACAATATGCACAGAAGAAACCAAAACGTGAACGGCTTTCCGTATTTTTCTTAAACCAAATCCTAGGGAAAGCAAATCGTGCCTGCGAAGCTTTTGCTCTTACCAAAGCATCTGACAGCTGTCCAAGAGGGGGAGATTTTGTTTCAGGGCCTCATTTTATCAAAATCGCAAAATCGGTCCTGAAATCACGATTTTGCGCGATTTCATCCGATTTTTACGATTTCACTTGATTTCAACCCGATTTTACCCATTTTCAATTTTTTCAAGCGATTCAACCCGTAATGCATGTTTTGACTCGTAAAATCGTATGATTTTACGAGTCAAAACGCGATTTTAACAACCTTGGTTTTTGATGTGTTAATGTCAAAAATAAAAAAAATATGAAAAAATTATATTAATGCATTTTTAAGTAAAAAGCTATTTTGAAAAGCACTTTATACCACAATCTCAAACTCCTCCTATATAGAAAACTTATTAGAGTAGTTCAAACCATGTATTTTTGCTCCTTTTTTTATTAAATTAAGCTACATGACTAGTAATTTAAGGCAAAAAACTTAACAATCTATCGAATTTTATAAAGACAATATATGTATAACTTCAGTTTGACTTTTATTGTGTGAGGCATGTGTGTGTGTGTGTGTGTGTAATGATATATCTTATTTAAGGATGAGAACTTTAGAACTAAAATATACAATGACCTTTGTAAATAGAAAAATTGTTTTTCTAATTTGGTTCCTTCTAGTTTCTTATTTATCATGCTAGATTAGCTCCTGTTAACGCCCCTCTTTAAGTTGATGCAAAAATATCTCGTATGCCCAATTTGTTGAGAGAGAAATGAAACATTGTACTTGATACCACTTTAGTAAGTATATCTGTTAGGTGATCTTTAAATTTAATAAAACGAAACATCATAATCTTCTTATTGAAATTTTGTTCCTTACTTCTAGTTTCTTATTTATCATGTTAGATTAGCTCCTGTTAACGCTCATTTTTAAGTTGATGCAAAGATATCTTGTATACTCAACTTATTGAGAGAGCAATGAAACATTGTACTTGATATCGCTTTAGTAATTATATTTGTTAAGTGATCTTTAAATTTAATAAAACGAAGCATCACAATCTTCTTATTGAGTTTCTGCTTGATGAAAAGCATGTTTACTTTCACGTGTTTAGTTCGGTCATGTTGAACTAGGTTGTGAGCTATTGCAATTGCAGCAACTGTATTGTAACAATACACCTTTATTTCAGTATCCATAAGATATCCCAATTCCTCAAGTAACCTTTTTATCCATAATACCTCATATAATCATTTACTCATCCCTCTAAATTCTTCTTCAGCGTTAAATAAGGAAACTACCTTTTACTTTTTTCTTTTCTCGGTTACCGAGTGCCCCCAACAAAGGTAAAGTATCATGAAGTTGATTTCTTATCAGTTAGATTCTCAGCCCAGTCCACATTAGTATATCCATTAACGTTAAGATTATCATTCTTTGAAAAAATAATTTCTTTTCCTATAGAAGATCTTAAATATCTAAAAACTCATAATAATGTCTCCAAGTATACCTTAGTTAAGTTATACATTAACCGACTAACTAGGTTGGTTGCATATGTAATATCAAAACGTCCCGTCATTTTTTGATATCTTTTTTTTTTGTTTGAGGGAGCCTAATTAGGGTATTAAGCTAAATAATGATTTTGTACGATCGTTGTATCCATAGGTTTGTAGTCTAACATACCTGTCTCAGTTAATAAGTCCAATACATACTTCTTTTATGATAGGAATATGCTTTGTTGATCTATATACTTCAATGCCCAAAAAATACTTCAATCGCCCAAAATCCTTCATTTTAAATTCATCTGTTAGATACTTTTGTAATTCTAAAATTCCTTTCTTATCATTACTTGTGACTATCATATCATCAATATAGATAATTAAAGCCATTGTTTTCCCTTTATTTTGTTTCAGAAACAAAGTATGGTTTGAGTTGCTTTGGCTAAATTCATGCTTTCTCATTGCTAAACTAAATCTTTCAAACCATGCCGAGGGCACTTTTTCAGTCTATAAAATGATTTTTTAAGCCCACACACCATATTTCTTGTCTTTCTATAGTAAAACCAAGGGGGACATCCATGTAAACTTCCTCCTTTAAATCTACATGAAAGAATGCATTCTTCACATCAAACTTATGCAAAACCCAATCCAGATTTGTTGTAAATGATAAGAGTTTCCTAATTGTGTTCAGTTTGGCTACTGGTGAAAATGTTACCTGATAGTTTATGTTACATGTCTACATGTATCCTTTAGCTACCAATCTTACCTTGTATCACTCTACTATCCTATGCATTTTATATTTCATTGTAAACACTTATTTCTACCCAATTTTCTTCTTTTCTAATGGCAGTTTAGCTAGCTCCCAAGTAATGTTTTTCTAGAGAGCTTTCATTTCATCATAAATAGTCATTTTCCAGTGTTTATCTATCATGGCTTTATTGATGTTTTATGGGATCTATTCTAAAAATACATTTCTCATAAAGATCTTCGTTGCATCTGACACATTATGGATTATTACAAAATTTGCAAGAGTCCCTAGACCTCCTTCCTTTTATTTCTGGTGAGTTCTGGTTTGAGGGTATCCCCTGATTATGCTTGTGAGGTAAACCATAATTCATAAAATCAGGTAGAACAGGAGAGTCAAGAGATGTTATCTTAATTGAAGTGTCATAAAAATCCTCATGATTCTAATCTTGGTCATTTTATATGTTGAAGAGGGGGTTATTCAATATGGCCAGAGTATGTAAGTTGATGTGGTTGGTATGTTCAATATTCTCTATTAGAACACGACTTTCAATATGAACCCAATCCCATAGTTGTTATTCATTATTATTCTCCCCTTAGAGAGCAAAAGAGGATGGCACATTGAAAAAAATGTTCTTCCTTAATAAAAGTTACATTTATAGTAACATAGAGTCTGCGTGAGATAGGATCATAACATCGGTACCCTTTTATATGTGAGTTATATCCAAGAAAGACACACCAAACAACACACAAATCCAGCTTAGATCATTGGTGTTTTTGAACATGTATAAATGCAACACAACTAAAGATTTTTGAGGTATGTAGAGTATTAAAGATAGTATAACATATCGTTCCAAAGTTTGGAGGGGTTATTGAAAGTCAAGTACCTGTGATGACATGCAATTGAGAAGATAAACAACTGTATCAACGACATCAGGCCAAAATCATTAAGGCATATGAGTTGCTCCCATAATTTTTTATACTGTCTCTAGTATGTGTCTATTTTTATGCACAATTTTATTATTTTGAGGAGTATGTGGGTATGAAGTCTTATGTCTAATTCCATTATTGTCATAAAATTCTTTAAACTCTTGACTAATATGTCCCCTTTCATTATCATATCAAAGAGTTTTAATGCATATGAAAACCTAAGTTTGTATAGGATGTAAAAACTACTTAAAAATAAATAGGATATCATTCTTATATTTTAATACATATACCCAAGTTACCCTAGTACATTTATCAATAAAAGTGACAAACCATCTAAAACCAGCGGTAGTAATAATGGGTGTAGGACCCTGTAGATCTAAATGGATAATCATAAAAGTGCATTGCATTTATTATAACTAGCGGGGTAATTTGTTCGATGACTTTGAAACTAGAAGGTAATGCATTTATAAATAAAGTAGGGAATAAATGTTATAAATAACTAAATGATAAATGTCTTAACTAGTAATGCCACAACAAAATTTCTTGTCCCTGCCTCCGTAAAGATTGAATATCATAAGTTTTACCAAGGTTCAGATCATCCATATAATATAACCCTCTCGCTCAGTACCATGACCAAATATCCTCTTCGTGAGAACATCTTAAAACAAACAAAATAAGGAGTATATAAAAAATAATTTAAAACAAAAAAATAAAAATTAATTCTTTTCATGTTTAAATCTTTTGTTACGTAACCCACTAATAACACTTTTGTGGAGACGAAAGGTATAAAAAGAGTATTGGGGAGAGTGAACATGGTTGATAAATTCATTGTTCCTCTTCTTGAAACTGGACATGTATCACCATTGACATTTGGTATAGCTTGCCTTCAAGGAATTGATTTTGTTTTAAATTCATTTGGATCATATGTCATGTGATTTATCCCCTCAAGTTAATAATCCAATTGTTTACATTTTCACCATTCAATACTATATTTATAGAACCGATAATACCTAGGTCAAGGTTGGTAAACTGATGATGAGGTTGACTGTTGAGTGGCACAAATATGTGTGGGTCTATATTAGCGACTAATGTTGTTTGGTTGTCTTTTTTTATATATTCTTCAAGTTCATACCACCATTTCAAGTACCCATGTAACTGAAAACATGTGTTTTTGGTGTGGTTATTTCCTCCACAATGAGTGGACTCACCCTCATAGGCTCAAATTCTAACAAAAGATAGCCTGTTGGAATTTTATCCATGAGAACTAGGCTTAGACTAAATGACATGTCTATTAGGCCATAAGGGATCATGAGCTTGTTTAAATGGATTTCCACCAAGTCCAACCCATTTATTTGGGTTTGTGAGAGTTAATTCCTTCTAATCAACCAAATCCTTATCATCCTCAATTATGAACCAACAACCAAATTTTTCTCATCATAATGATACACCTTTAGATTTTTCACATCTCTTCTCGTCTCTCCTCAATTTCATATATCCCTCTCTTGACCTTTTATTAACAAGCCAAAAACTACTGTCATCTACTCTTGTTGTCTCCATCATCAAAGTTCTTCGATTGTGTTCTCTTCTCACCTGAGCAAAAGTCTGCTCAACCAATAAAAGTGGTGTCTGTTGAAGAATGTCCTCACAGTCCTAGTCAAATTAATCATCTAAGCCATCTAAAAAGGTATAGATTTGGTCTTTTTTGTACTAGTTTTTTGTACTTTTTTTTATGTCTTTATCATAGACCATAGGGTTCGGACGTTTGAAATCAATCTCTCTCACTGGAGATTTTGGAGTCTAACGTAATAGTCCTCAAGAGATCCATTGCCTTGTTTAGCTTGACTAACCTTTCTTTTCAAGTCATACACTCGAACTATATCTCTTTCATAAAAATAGGTTGTTGCAATTACATCCCAATATCCTTTAGCTATAGGAAAGGGAATGAAGTTTGCAATTAACTATAGGAAAGCGGATGAAGTTTTCCAATATTCTTTAGCTATAAGAAAATGGATGAAATTACCCCTTGATATTAATTTTAAATTTTTTTACCTCAAAGAGTATTTTAGTCGTTTCACTGTGTATTTGAAACGAGAAAATACTTATTTATTTCTAATCAATTTGATAATGACCAATAAACCTTGTAAAAAGACTTGGATGATCAAAATAATTAGTGTTAAGTTTTTTGGATAAAGAAATAAAACTATGAAAACTGAATAATGTTTTTACTCACCAGCTACAATGAAAATCCTTCATGGATTAGCTTTTGTAAATTTTAATTTTAAAATTAAATAATAATTTATTTTTGATTAATAAATGCATGGGTAATTTGTAAATTAAGTGATATTAGTTGTTTTTTAAAATATTTTTTTTTTTAGAAACACATCAAAATAATATATTTTTTAAAATTTATTTTTAACATCAATATATTAAAATAATTTAAAAATATTAAAAATCAATTTTAAACAAAAACATTTTTAAATTTTAAACAAACGTTTGACGTGATGCCAAACGCCCTGATTAACGCAAGCATGGTCCAGCAGCTGCGAGTTATCGGGTTCTATAATTACACCCACCCATCCTTTCACCTCTATAAATATCATCTCTCTCTTGATCCCTATCTTCCTTTCAATCTGTTTTTCAATCTTCCAATTTCCCTCCAAAAATATTACCCTAAACCCACTAAAACCCTAATATTTATATTCCTCCCTCTAGGTTTTATCATAATAAATCACTCTTCACTTTTACTCTCTCAATTCTCTAATTAATTTGTAGGTTTTTCATTTCTCTCTTTCCTACAATTCATTGCTTCTTTTATAGGTCAGGGTTTTCACTTTCTGTTTGATTCCTTAGAAAACTATAGCAGAAAGAAAGAAAACAAGATTTCCCTTCTCTTATGATTCTTTCCACGTCGGGGTTGAAATGGCCTTGTATTTGGAAAAGCCCTAATATTTCTTCTTTTTTGACATGATGGTTCAAATATGAGCAATGGAGGTGAAGAGAATACACCGGGAAGACCCAAATCCGATGACTTTGGCCGCGCTGTATCAAGAATGGCAGTGGCTCAGATATGTGAGAGTGCGGGCTTTGATGGGTTCAAGAAATCTGCTCTGGATTCTCTCAGTGATGTCACAGTCCAATACCTCTGTGACCTAGGCAAGACTGCAAGCTTCTACGCCAACTTATCAGGTAGAACCCAATGTCATTTCTTTGATATAGTTAGAAGTTTTGAAGATATAATAATAGGAGCTTCACAAGGGTTTTTAGGTGCGTCCAGTTCTGATAATTGTCTAGTTAATTCTGGTACGATTAAAGAACTTATTGATTTTGTGGGTTCTAATGATGAGATTCCATTTGCGCAACCAGTGCCAAGGTTTCCTGTTATTAGGGATAGAAAGTTAATTCCTACTTTTGAAAAAATGAGTGAAGTTCCGCCTGGGAAGCATATTCCGGCATGGTTGCCAGCTTTGCCCGATCCTCACACGTATTTGCATACACCTATGTGGAATGAGAGGCTTGTAGATCCTCGTGCAGAAACGATCGAGCAAGCGAGACAGAGGAGAAAGGCAGAGAGGGCTTTGTTGAGTTTGCAGAAGAGGTTGTTGAGTAATGGCTCAGCAGGGGCTTCATCCTCAGGGATTAGTAATAATGTTAAAGAGTCAGGAGTAGTTGATAGTGGTCAGTTTCTTGCCATGCCATCAGAGTCTGGGAAGAAGGATGTTTCTCCAGTTGTGTTGTCAGATAAGCTAAAAAACCATATTTCTGTGATGCAGGCATTTGCACCTGCTATTGATGCAGCAAAAGAAAGTGGAATTTGTGACGATGGAGATTTTGAGAGGAAGACACTTCCGGAAAAAAGACCTGCTGTGATTTTCAAGTTTAAGACTGGAAAGAAGTTGCTTGGAGAGTCTTTGGATCTGAGTCTTTCGAAGAAGGGTGGGAGGAGAATAGGGCATTGGTTAGGGCGGGATGACGAGAGGGATGACAAGAAGAGGAGAGCAGAGTATATACTTAGGCAGTCAATGGAAAACCCTCAAGAACTTACACAGTTGTAAACTAATTTCAAGACTGACTAGCTAATTCAGAAGTTGGTTTTAGTAGGGGCTATTGGTTCACTTATTATTTCAGGGACATATTTGTTGTTCCTGCACAGATATTATGAGATTCTTATTGAGTATCCCACGCAAACTATAACAATTTTTGAGGTATGTGAATGCTTTTGCTTATGTTACTTTAGCTTTAGTCTCAAGTGATTCTTTGACAGTGAAGATTGTGCTTCTTTGTTCCGTCATTAGATGTTGTATCAGCATTGAATTTTATTGTGGGATGGACAAAATGTGCTCTTTGATTCTGGCCAGTATCATCTGGACATACAACAAAAAGATAATATTTAGGATACTGTGCATTTCCACATGAGCACCTTAATGTCATTGCAAAATTTTATTATGAGGTTGTCTGGATTGTTGGGACATCCAGACCATACTGATGTGTAATGTTGTGTTTGGAGAACAATTTTGCTTTGATTGTGTCAAATAACTTGGGGATGGGAAGTCATACTGATGTGTAATGTTGTGTTTGGAGAACAATTTTGCTTTGATTGTGTCAAATAACTTGGGGATGGGAAGTCGCTCCCTGTACACAACAACGCGTGCATCTTGGCAATCACATTCTTTTTGTTATAGAAATAGGATTGAGAGATAATTGATAGTGTGTTTGTCGAAACAGTTACCCTATTTCGTCAGGTTCTTACATTTATAGTATAGATTGAGATAATTCAATGCCTTTAATATAGTGTTGGTTTAGCAGTTAAGGCATTGTTATATCCCTGCAAGGATGAGAACACAGGTTTGATTCTCGGGAAGCGCACTTGTTGGGAGGGGCAATCACAAATCCCAAACGGGACTAGTTTCACCATTTAAAAAGGTGTGAAAATACCCGAGCAAGAACAAAAAAATAATACTTATCTGGCCACTCAAGTTACAGACTCACTAGCACAGTTGCTTTTCGTTGCAATCAAATATATTGCTGCAGCCTCTGAATACTAATTTTCCAACTTTTAATTAATGACAAATGTTTTCTTAATTTAATCGGCTGTAAATTTTGTTCATTTTGGAAGTTGAATCTCTTCAGGTCTGCCGCTTTATAATAACCTTCAGGAAGTCGATCTATATACAGTTAAATAGGCAAGAGACACCGCCTAGTGCATAAGCTATCGTAGCTTTTGCTTTGACATACAGCTTCCGTTATCTGGCTTTAAAGCTATAATCGAGTTGTTAACGATGGAAAAACTACCAGCTCATGCAGCAAAATGACAGGATATCAGAATCAAGAAGCATCAATTTACATGCAGAAAAATTCTTCCATGAGAAAGAGCCGAGAAAGCCATGTTTTTTAGCAGGATGGCGCCATAGTCCATTCCACCAGTCAATCCACAGCATGCTGGCACGAGATTAACCCATGCATTTACAATGCCACTCCGATGTCCTCTCATGTGCAAACCTGTTGCAAGAGGACAGAGTTACCACCTTTTGATTTCTCTGCATATCACCCTGGTAAAAACTCCAGTGTAATTGGACTGATCATTAACAAATAAAAGTGAAGTCAGGGCACCACAAAAACGCCCTGCCCAGATCCAAATACAAAACTCAAATGCTAAAGATGCAAAACACATAACCCAGTTCAAGTTACATGACCATGATGAACAGTGATGATGAATATAAGACCAATACAAATCCAAAGGGACGATCATAATTATGTAATCCTAATAACTTGACAGTAGCCCTGTTGAGTTGATGAGCTTCTCTTTCGGAGTGCTAATTTGATTGAGAAACAATAGTCTACTCAAATATGTTGGAGGTGAATCTTCCATTGCTTTAATGACCTTAACGTTTCGATTTCATGTTGATTTCTGGAACAAATACTTTTCCACGATGGTTGAAGATTATGAAATCCAGGTTGTCTGGCAAAGAAACCATCCTGCATTGAAGAATATATGAATAATGTCAATGGCCCGTTATAGTGTAAAAACAACATTACTAACAATCATATTTGGTGTAATTCACATCTCCAAGCATATGTAGTGTAGAAAGAATCAACACAACTAAAGCATGCCCTCTAAGGAACATGAAATTGACACGGGAAACTTGACCATCTTTAACCTACCACCAAGTCTGGGCTAGACATATGTGGAGTTGATTGCTATTGTAAGTTGTAGCTAACAAAATTGTGAAGAAGTTAGATTTTTCAAGACAATAGTGAGCTGCTTTGGCCTCCAGACTGTCTTTTTTCTCATGGTCAAAAAGACCGGGTGGGTGGGTGATTCAAGGACGAGATCCAAGGGTTTTTCTTGAGTGGATTCTAAAGTCAAGGGTTGCTTCTCTTCCATTCTACAAGGGATTTGATACTTGTACTTTTTTGAGCGTATGCCTTTTAACTTTGTTAGTTAGGAAGTCATTGGTGTGTATCCACTAGATTCCTTGTGGACTCGAGGGATTACTCTTGTAGTTATGATCTTTTCAACGCTTAATTCCATCAATCACTGGATCCAGATTATATGCCGTGGTTTTTCCCTCTTTAAAGGTTTTCCATGTAGATCGCTTGCATTCTCTACTTGGATCTTAATTGTTCCGTGTTATATGCATCAATGTTCCATGTTCATCTTTTACCGTGGTAATTAAACTATTCACCAAATCTACCAATTGAACACAATCTTCAAGCAATAAGTAGCAAGATAACACAATCAGCAACGATGCAACATAACAAAATAAGTGTCCAGGAAGAGAACACAAGCAATTTAAATAAAACCATCTAAATGATGGAAATCTATGGGGGATAATCTGTTCCACTAATCACCAAGAACTAGAGTGCTAACAATGGCTCCTTAACTAACAAAGTTTTGGAACACATCCAAGGTAGAATGAGGAAAAAAAACTGCTGTGCCTAGATCTTGAACCATCCAAACCATAGGATGAGGTCTTTCCCATGGTTTCAGGAAACAAACAAAAGTCAGAAAACAGGGCTGACATGGTCCAGTCCTTACACTGACTTGCTGACTTGGCTTCTCTTTGTTTTTTTTTTTTTGTTTTTTTAATCATGTTTTCATCTATTACCTGAAACAACAAGCCTATGTCTAAATACAATTCACATCAATCTAGCCTAAAAACACTAGTGGTAAGCCTAGAGGCCCCATTGCCATGGTCAGGGCTTAATAAAAATAACAAGCCCTCTTCTTGCATATCAAGAAAATTTTAGTTTGATTAGTCCCTTGTAAAATGAAATCTTCAGTCAAACAAACTTACATTTACATGCACCTGATTATGCCTGCAAGGGCACACTGTAGAGCAACATATAACTTGACAATGAAGAAATGGTAGTCTACAGTTCAATCTAGAATTCCTAGGAAATTAATCATAAAGTCAGAATGTGTTCAAGCTATATGAAGGTACAACGCCCCACTTAAGGATTCTTAAGGATTTCTATATGTTCCTTAATTAACAAATGTCATGATCTACAAGATACAAAGATACTGTCCAGCTGACCAATTAAGGGACCCTTGATTTACTACAAAGTATGCTTATCATGTGGCAAGAATAAACAGAAATAACTTTAGGTGCAATTGAGACTATTGCTGTACCATTAACATTACCAGACTGGGATAGGAAATTTAAACAGCATCTTCAAAATCCAGATACTGATAAGTCAGAAGTGATAAAACCATTCCATGGTTTATCTTACATTTCATTCAGGAAAATTCATGACCATCTCGTGAATTAAAAAGAGGAAACTTCCCTTATAACATCCGGAAACTAAATAAATTATATCTAATCTAAGTTTGCCATGATCAATAAAAAGTGAATGACAACACTGTACATCAGATGCTGCAAAGAATGGATTCATGTATAATTTTTTAAAGCATGCAATGGTACCCAAAGGAAAGAAACCTTCAGAAATAAGTGTCACAACTAACAAGAGTAAGCAAGCAAACATGCCTCTCAATGGAGTAAATCACTAAAAATTCTGCAGTATGGGTTCATTTCAGCCTTCTAGCACGAGCTCTTTGTCTTAGTTGGCACATTAATCTGGATACCATATATCAACCAACTCAAGGAAATCAAGGGCCAACCTAAGGAAAACTAGAAACAAAACAAGAACCAACCTGAGGAAAACTAGAAACAGTTGAAGCTCATTTCAACTAGAAAGAATACTTCCAATAGAAGTTTACAGAGTTTCGGTCAACAATGAAAGGACAACATCCTTTTTCCAAAAAAAAAAAGAAAACAAAATTCAAAGGCTGCTTATTTTCAAGGTAATACATATAAATTTCACAAAGTGATGAATAACACACTCTTTAAAGGGAAACCTGATTACCTCATTAACTAACTCAAATATACTCACAACTGCTGTAAGTAAACCAGTCTTTATTTGTTTATTTATTCTCAATTTCTTAAAGAGCAATCTGATTACTTGACAGTGAATTACTCATATTTTATTGGCCCAAAGTAAATTTATATAACCCAATGAACGATCTACATATTTGAGTTGGAAAATGAATAGAAAGAAATCCCAATAGACGACATTGAGAGATATAAATATAAAGACAAAGAACGAATGAGTTACCTATTGTCATCAGAATCAGGATGAATAGAGAGCAAGATGCCAGGCACAGTTATGGCTGCCCACGTACACAAAACCAGCCCCACAATCAACTCCACCACCACCTGCATAAACATCCACACACAACCAAATAAGAGATTAAAAAAAAAAAGTCAACAAAAAAGAGAAATAGAAGGAAAGGAAAGGAAAGGAAAGGAGAAGTAGAGAGAGAGATAAGATACATTGAAAGGAGGTCCAGAAAACTCATCCTCTGTAATCTTCAACAAACCCTCATCTGAATCACCACCACCATCAGCACAAATAAACAGAAATAACAAAAAAGAAGAACAATCAGAAAAAAGAAGAAAGAAAGATATAAGAAAGAGAGAGGGAGAGAGAGTATGATGTGCATACATTGAGTGGTTGAATAAGCGGCATGAGAGAGAATTAAAACTCCAACAAATCCATTAACAAATCCTACCGAAAAACCCATTTTATTTTTCTATTGTAGCTCAGATGGCTTGCTCCTCCTCCTAGTGAAGCAGACAAATCAGTCAGTGACAGAGAGGAAGGGTTTCAGTCTCAGATTTGTGCGAGTTCCATTCATTAGCCCGCCGTTACTTGCTGTCGCGGCAGGAATTGTTTTTTTAAATTGATTTTTGTTTGGAAATATATAAAAATAATATTGTTTTATTTTTAAAATTTGTTTTTAATATTAATGCATTAAAAATTAAAATGATATATTTTAAAAATATTTAATATTTTTCAACGGGTTTTTTTTTTTTTGCAGTTGATGTCAAACGACACGACGTTGTAGTTGAAGAAGATACGTTAAATATATTGCACCCTTTTTAACACTTTGCATAAATACGCACCGTATTACGCTATTACTTCTTAACATCGCACCTACAATAATAAACGCGTCCTTTTTCTTCAAGCCGAGCAGAGAGCATATCTATATAGAAGAAGAAGATAACGCAGACAGGCATGCCATGGTGCTGTGACCCTCATCTCCTTTTCTATTTCTTGAAGGTAACCCCCCTTTTCTTTTTCTTTTTCTTTTTGGGTTTCTGCTTAAACTACTGAAGTGTTTTTTTTTTTCATGTTGGATTCAAGTGTTCTTACAAGTGAATAAACAACATTTTCAAAGATAAGTGAACCACTGGTGTCTTTGACTAGTGTAAACAATCCAATTATAGGGATTGGATTTTTCTAAAATAAATAAATCAACCAAGATAGTTCAACTTAATTCTTTTGTGCTCTTATATTTAACTTTCTGCTTACAGTTGCTCGGTAAGTTAATATAGAGGCGGCAGCAAAAGGAGGAAACATGTGTCAACCTCTAAATTCAATGGATGGAACTCTATCCTTATTAAACAAGTTAACGTTTTATGCTTTTCCTACCAAAACATCGGAGTTTCTTCATCCAAAATCTTCTCCATACCTCGGAAACAAGACTGCCAAACGTTGGAGATTTCGTGGTGTTCGATCACTATCCTTACAAGGTTCCTTGCCTTTTTCTGAAAATAAAAAATAAATGCACGATTAGTAGTAACATTTAACATTTTGTCTTTGTTTCTTCTCACTGTCTGATTTTTCTTTTTCAAGTTTAATTTAATGTTCTTGGCAGGTGGTTCAGAGGCAGCAGATCATGTCAAAAGCTCTAACAAATTTAAGGTACCAAGAAATCTAGCTGATGTTCCCTTATTGGCAGGTGCTGTTGCTGGAATGGGGCTAGTTTCTAAGAATTAGCTTTTCCTTTTTCTTCTTTTTTTTTGTGTGGATAGTACTGATAATTATATTTTTAATCTGTTACCAATACAGTAATTCTTTCATGTACCTGAACACATTGATGGTTCAACAGGAGATAAAAATATAAGTCATTGTATGTCTAATTGTAAACTGCAATGGATTTTCATCTCAGTTGACCATTATTGAAAGGTTAAGTTGGTGTACATTATCATCAAACTTCTTATCATTAAATTTGGATGATATCGACAAAACTGGAAGAAGTTGTGTATTTTCTTTGTGAAGCCTTTACCCGATGTGTTTTTTTGGACAAGAGGATTACTATCCCAACAATCCACCTCATAAAACTGGTGTGTTTGTAGTCTTGAAATTTTAGTTGGCATTCCTGTTGGTATACCACTTTCCAAGTTTACAGAAAATGTTTGTTCTATTAAGTTGAACTGAACTGTGTTTGCAATTCCTGTTCAAATGCCTTCCCATCATTTGTTTGAGCTTTTAGTTGAATCAACTTCAATGCCCATGATAGACAAAACACAGGACTCCTTAATTTATATTTGTATGATGTGTCTGCTTAGTCTGGCTAAGTATTCCTTAAAAATGGTTTTTTCTTGTTGGTTGGCTGAGATATTTAATTGTAACTCTCAATTGGGTTTTGTTCTTAGACTAATTGTTGTGATGAAGGAGAAATGGAGCCTTTCCCACATGTACAAACTCTTAGAAAATTTCCTAGAGAGGAGCTGGTGGGAAAAGTGGTCATGGTCAGATTTGATATTACCAATTTACTTAGGGAAGAAGAACAGGACCAGAGCTCTCAATCAGTGTCAAGTGCAGTTTTCACGATTAAATATCTACATGAAGCTGGAGCAAAAATAATTCTTGTGAGTGACTGGAGGAAGAAAACTAATTCACAGCTTCATGATGCTGAGACTGTTGCAGGTATCATTCCTAGAGCACTTCAAAGAGATTGCTTCACATTGTAGGACCAGTCCAATATGGTTGTAAACAGCTTCAGAAATAATTCATGACAATCTCTTTGTTCCAGACATGATATCATCAGTTATCCAACACAGAGTTGTTACCATTAAATGCGATTATTCTGCTGTGTTGTTGAAAATGGAACTCCTGAAGAAAGCAGATATATTCCTTCTTGAGAACCTTTCAGAGTACAAAGAGGAAGCTGCCAATAATTCAAAGTTTGCTGAACTATTATCATTAGGAGTTGATATTTTTGTTAACGACTCCTTTTCGCAGTCTCATAAAATTCTTGCATCAACAGTTGGTATTGCTCGCTTTTGTTCTGCTTGTATAGCTGGTTTTCACTTTGAAGAGAGCCTTTGTCAGCTGAAGAAGGTTGCTAGAACTAACAAAAGACCATATGTTGCAATTGTATGTCTCCACTGCTAAAGATATCTTTCATTTAGCTTCATTAGTTTAAAAAAGTTGCTTCCCCCTCTTTAAGTGAATATTAACTTTTGCATGTTTCCTTTTGCTCTTCACTTATTGCTAGAATTCTCTTATCTGATGCAGATTGGAGGGGGTAATCTCTATGACAAAGCAGCTGCAGTGCATTTTTTAGTTTCCAGATGTGATGGACTGGTCTTTGTTGGGATGATGTCATTCCAAATAATGCATGCTTTGGGACTTTCTGTTCCTTCATATCTGGTAGAACCCGGGGCGTATAAAGCAGCTTTAGATATAATCCAAATTGCACATGATAGAAACATTCCCCTTCTACATCCCATGGATTTTTGGTGCATGAATGAGCATCTTCCAGAGCAAATGGACATATTTCCTTCTCATCGTATTTTGGATGGTGAGATTCTACCCAAAATTATTACATTTTTTGGCTTCATGTATGGCCTTCCTTTCAAAGATTAAATATCCAAGCTCTTGAATTTATATTTGGTTGGGTAAATTGGTTTCCTCCCTCTATATTCTTCTAATTTATTCCTCAACCTGCTACTTTCGAAATTTAGATTGTCAGCGGTTCTTTTTGCAATTATCAAAAACTTCATCAAAAGTGCTATAGTTGTCGCGGTTTTACACTGCCTTCAAGGAGTTAGAGTTAATATTTGAAACTATCTTCCTCTTTAAACTTTCCATATTGACTTACTTCATTGTTCTTTCAGTTATTCTAGTGGCCGCATATTACATGAGAAAGCTATATATATACGTGTGTGTGTGTGTGTGTGTGTTGTATAAAGTGTTTGTGGCCCCCCTGCAAGTACCATGTGGTATATATACTTGTCTAATCAATAGCAGAAAGAAGAAAAATGCATCACTATAATATAGAATTGATATGTCTGCTGCATCCTTCCGTGGTAATATTATTTCAAATGTTACCACAATCAAAGCAGCTCCTTTAAATTTGTATGTTTGATGACTCCACATTTATAAATTGTTATTATTGACCATTCTTAGATGTAATAAGTTCTGTGCTTGAACTATCTTATGTTCCTTATATTTTAGGTTGGCTACCTGTTGATCTTGGTCCTCGGTCATTGGATGAATTAAACTCTTTACTAGTGAAATGCAAGGTAAAAAGGAGTTGGCGCTGAGCATCCATTGTTTTTAGCTGATCCAAACTCCATGTTTTTTTGTTTATATTCAACACTAATTAATTGATGAGAGCTTATTAGTGGTGCGTATAGGTGATTCATTAGCTATAACTTTCATTTACTATAATGAGAAGAATTTTAATTCATCTATCTGGAGATGGTAAACGTTGACGCATTATATTTCTATCTATTTGGCTCTGTTCATTTTACAATATCTTACCTCTTTATACCCACTTACTTTCATTGGTGTTGCATTGAGAATCAAGGCATAGAAGTTCTGTTTTTTTTTTGTTCAATTTACTAATTATGAGCCAAAGTTTGTATAAATTTTTCTTTTTTAGTTTTCATGAAGTAAATAAATCATATTGGACTTATTTTTTATCAATTGACGACATATCTGTTTCAAAAAGCCATTATTTGTGGAATCTGCTCGTGCATGTTGCATTTTGCTTTTAATTGGCAGCTCATTGTTGATTACTATCAGACTTAACTAAGTTTTTTTCCTTGTATTACAGAAAATTCTATGGATTGGTCCAGTGAAATTCAAGTTCTCAGGTCCATGTTCAGACGGAGCATCTAAATTGGCTCAAGCACTTAATGAACTAAGGCAAAGAAATTGTGATATCACTGTGGTGGGGAATATGGCATGCCAAGCAATGGTGATGGAATCAAAGTCTGTCTTGGTTAATGACATGTTTGAAAATGCTTCAGTTATATGGGAATTTTTCAAAGGAAGAAAGCTTCCCGGGGTTATGGCCTTAGATAGAGTATGTTCCGTCAACTTCACTATTTATTTTTTGCTGTAGTAATCAAAAACTAAAATGAGGATTTTCCTAGATGAGACCATGGAAAAGAGTACAGCTGTTTACATTGAGGGGAGTATTTTGCAACCATCATAGTTCATCATTTTTCTTTGGATGGTGTTAAAGAATATAATTTTACAGGCCCATCACTTCTTGCGATTTGATAAAACTGATGTCTTGGGTGCATAATATCCTCACTTAAGTAGTTAAGATATCTATCCTACCTATTCTTGCTTGAAGGTTTCGAAGACATTAATGTGCTCAGCTTTTTATGATGATTTTCTTGGGCATTGTTCCTTTCATGCTTTGTGCAGGCATATCCATTTGAGATCGATTGGAAGTCTGCCTATTGTAATCCAGCTCAACCATTGGTGGTTGATATTGGAAGTGGTACATTTTCCTTTTTCTCTTCCTACTATTTGATTTCCTCGTATTTGTTGCTTCAAAAGCTAAGTACATGTGAGATTGAGTAGTTGACATTTGAAGTGGTATTTAGTAATCTGTTTGATTTGCTCTTATCTGCTGTGAAATATGTGTGAAGTATTGAACGGAAAATGAGTACGTTGGGTACAGAAAAACAAATGTCAAATAGTGATTATTACAAGACTAAACCATGATATGCCCATCTTGTGGGGATGTGTGTCTGTGTCTGACAAAAAGGGTATATTATTGTGGTTCTTTCATCCATTTGATTAAAAATGGCAGGTAGTGGACTATTTCTTTTGGGGATGGCTAGGAGAAGAAAGGATTTGAATTTTCTTGGTCTAGAAATCAATTCAAAGGTTATTTGTTCTTCTGGGCTTCTTTTTGCTTTCTTTTTTTTCTCTTTACTTCTACGTCTTTCCTCTTTGGTTCAATTTCTTACTTCTGTTTTATTTTATTTTTTCAAAAACTTTAGCTTGTAAGACGCTGTATGGATTCTGTTCATCAGTATGGCATTCAAAATGGGTACGGTCCTTGCTTTACTTCTGCAAAAATTTGCACATTTATGATAGTAAACATAGGCCAAAAATAATTATGCTGTCCAAATTGGATGTTCATGACATCTTTGTAAATCATTGTGCATTTAAATTAGATTATATTTCAGTTTGATTGAATATTTCCATCATTATGGCTAAGAAATGAGTTTTTCAATGTGAATCTGATGGTAGGGTTTTGTTTTTGACAAAACTGTGTTTGCTTAAGATTATTGAATCCCTGCTTTATATATACAAGGCAATATGTAATGTTCTTGAATGCTTAATTTTCAGAATGAACTTTTATTTATATTTCTTTCACGTGTGCAAGTTTGGGGAGTGGATTTTCATTTATAATTGAACTTTTGAAAGATTTCTTTGCATTTTGATGAGTACTGATTGGAAATCATATGTAGTTCCTCATGTTATTAACTTTCTATTGCTAATTGCCCTGCGATTTTATTTACTCGTGTGGGAAAAGAGTAGGGATAGGCTTGTGTTCAAATATTGCCAATCATTAAGGAAAAAAAAATTGTGCAGGTAAAAGTTTGTTTTATTATCTCTGGATTTGTGTAATTGTTTCATCTGTTTCTTTTGTTCTGGATGTTAGGTACTTCATTGTAACAAATGCTACAACAACATTTCGCTCCATAGTTTCGAGTTATCCAGGAGAGTTGGTCCTTGTTTCAATACAGGTAGTGGATAGATTGTTCTTTCTACTTTCATTCTGTAGGATCCATTTCTTTGTGTGCATTTGTCATTAACTCATTCTTGTTGCACTCCTAGGCATGGATTTATTGAGATCTAGATAATCTTCTAAACCATTTAGGTGATGTATTCTAATTTGTTGTGTGAAGAATTTTAAATCTTCTATTTCAAGAAAATTGTTGTCTCACCGTCTTATTTCACCACAATACAATTATCACTTAATATTTCCATTTACCACCGTCGAATATGAAACAATAGGTGCTGCTACATTCTTCTGTTGTCAGCCTCAGTGGTTTTTTTCCAAGGAGTAGTAATTTCAGATTATTTATGGATTCTGTCTTCTTTAAGAAAGCACTTTAGTCTCCTTGTAGATGCAATAAAAGTACCTCAATAATCCAAAATAACTGCAAATTAGAAAATTGGCTAGTGGTTTTATCCCTTGTTTTCAATGAATTGCTGAGACATGACATCTATGCCACATAAGGACAACCTTTATCACCTTGTTCAGTGTCCCAACCCTGATTTCAACAATCCAGAACATAGATGGAGAATGCTGCAAAGGTCATTGATTAAAGCTGTGGTGGATCTCCTTGCACTGGATGGGAAGGTAACACGAAGTTTTTGCAGCTTCCGTTTCTGATATTGTGTAATCCGTTCTTCATTAGTCGATTTCTATCATAAAGCATGAAATGCTGCTTGCTCCAGCTTATTAACTCTATTCTTGAATTTCTTGCGCCAGGTTTTCCTGCAATCTGACATAGAAGCAGTTGCTTTGAGAATGAAAGAATTATTTCTCAAAATTGGCAAGGGCAAGCTCAATCTATGGAATGATCAATACCATGCAAGAATGAATCTCGGGGAATGGCTTGAAGAGAACCCATTTGGAGTTATGTCAGATTGGGAGCAACATGTTATCGATCGTGGGGACCCTATGTACAGATTGATGCTTTACAAATCATCCGGTATCGAATGAAATCAAAGTAGCTGGTGAGTGAAGGCTCGCTATATCACTTACCAGGATGCTGTTGGGATACCATAATACTTCTTGCTGATCATTTCAATGTGGGGGCAGACCAAGGTTTTCCATTTTATTGGTCATGATATCTTATACTGATCACCTACAAGTTATGTTAGAATATAAATCCTTGCAGCCTTGCCCCACCCCAAACCAAATAAATTGATGGAATTCTTGTGGCCACGGAAAGCTGAGGGGCGAATATCATCATTCTAAAAGTTTGTTTACACCATTCTGTGGAAGGAAGTGGATAAGAAGAAAGTATCTGTAAACTTTTATGAATAACAAGAACATAGAGACTCGGTACAAAAGAGATGCACTGCATTTGCTTTCGTTAACCAGCAAATTGGTTTTCAAAGTCAGGGTTTTGGAGCTTTTGGAGGCTGTAACTAATTGCTAACAGCAACATTAAATCTCAGTTGTGCCTGCAAAAATAGGAAAAACAAGTATTTCGTTATCCTTGGCTGTTCGTCTTTTGTTCGTAGAAGCTTGAACATGAAACAAAGAATCAGTTGTATTCAGCTGATGTCAACTTTGGACCTGTAACTTGTTCAATATTACCAGCATTAGTCCCTTTATTGTAATGTTTCCTTCATTCTTGTGTGGCTATCAGACATTTACAATTTAGGGCAAAGGGAGCTTAACATTTCTTGATCCAAATACCATAAAACCTGAATCTTCATCTTTTTTCTTTCCAAACATGAATATGATTCACGTGCTTTTTTCCTCCTTCTTCTTCTAGGAATATGGTAAATGTGACGAGGAGGAGGATGTCTTTAGCCTTTTGACATTTCAGGACAGAAAATATTTAAATAATTAAGACATGCGGTATCCTCGTGACAAACACTGTTTTTAACATTAGAAATGGAGACAAGTGTCCTTTGACGCCTCGGTTGTTCCTGCGTTCTAATATCTATTTGTTTATAATGAAATGTATTTAATCTCCAAGAATATTTTTTTTAGATAATCATAAATTTGATTATAAAAAATTGAATGCCAAGTTCAAGCCCACCCACGCTACAAGGTGGTAGGGTAATATTAGGTTGCTTTTTTAATTATTTATAAATAATAAATATTGTGTTATAAAACCTATAATTATATATATATATATATATATTAAATGTTTATTAAAATCTCTTAGATTTCATGATTCTCAAGTTTAGTCTCTTAATTTTTTTTTATGGTACTTGAGTTTTCTAGTATCCTTTAATGTTTTTATTTTTTTTCTTCTATGAATAAACTACTTGTCATGTATTTTAAGTATTAAAATAAATATACAAGAAAAAATATGAACTTCTCTTTTAAGTTTTCTTCTGAATATGTATGTTCTTACTTCTTTTTTATTTTATTAACACGTTATCAGCATGATTACTCTACTTAATTTATATTTAAATCTTGAACACATGAATTCCTATGTTACGTGACTTGTATCAATTTCAATATTTTTCTCTTTTCATTACTGTTTATACTTTATGGAATATATTTGGCTCTGTAACTTATTTTGATAAATTTTCTTTCTTTTTTGTTCATCAATATTTAAAGTTCCTGAATAACTAATATTATAAGTTTTTAAAGAATTAAATAAATTAAATACAGTTCTTGAAGAATTGGTATTTCTAAAGAACTAAATAATATTCTTAAGAGACCGATTTTTTTCTTCTATATTCATGATTTTATTTAATAAGTTGTTTTTTTTTTATATAGATAATGCCGAATCTAACAAAACTTGAATTTACCGCTCTTAATATATATGAGAATAATTTTTTTTCATAGATCCTTAATGCTGAGATTCATCTAGAAGCTACGAATCTTGGAGAGACAGACCATCAAAGAAGAAATAACGCATCCTTGCAGGATCGCGCAAAAGCACTGATTTTCATTTACCACCATCTCCATGAAGGATTAACTATACTCCCTCAAACTCGTTATGATTAGTTGCACCTGAGGTTGCAAGATTTTAAATTGGTTAGTGAATATAATTATGCTCTTTTTAAAATTACCTCATAGTTAAAATTGTGTGGTGAAAATATCACAAAAAACTAAATATTAGGGAAAGTATTATATACTTTTCATGCCTCAAATATTGTCTTGCATCAACAATATAGAGAACATAATTTCAAGAGTTATTCGAGACTGATTTTATGTCTTCTTGTGGCTTAACCAAATAATGAGCTTTTGATGAAAAATCATTAATCCCATCCCATATGTTCTAAACCATTCCCTGAAGTGAACAAAATATTTATCTGAACGAAATTTTGATTTAAAAGACAAGAAAGAACCAAGGGTATAGATATGGAAAAAATAAATATAAAAAGAAAAGAGGTAATCCTTCAAAAAAAAACCCATTATACCACAGAAGTGAAGACATAATGAACCCAAACTAGAAAATGACAAGAATTTGCATAAACCTGAAGATAAGTGTCATAGGTGTGGTATGCATGGTCATTGGTCCGCACTTTTCGAAAGCCAAAAAAATCTTACAAATTTATATTAAGCCTTTATGAAACAAAATGCAATTGAGACTTATTTTCTTCATAAAGATGATTTTGAAGGTCATAATGCTTATCTTAATGTTTTTGATTTCTTTGAAAACTCAGATAAAACAGATGATATACTTAGTGGTGGAATCCTTAGAGATGATCAATATTTTTATTTGTATTAAGATATTTATCTTATTGTATTTTCAATAAATAATGTCAATTTAATTTCAGTTAAATAATAAACTTTAATTATATCTTGAATAAAGGAATGACTTTTCATGATGACGATTTATGTTTGGCAGACAGTACAACAATGTATATAATTCTCAAGGAAAAGAAATACTTTGAATATTTGACATTAACCAAAGTTAATGTCACTACAATATCGGATCCAACAGACATGAAAGAGCTAATATTTTATTACCAAATAACACAAAACTAGGCATCAAAAATGCATTATATTCATATAAGTCCAGAAGAAATTTACTCAATTTTAAAGATATACGTGCTAATGGTTATTATATTGAAACTATAAATGAAGAAAAAAAAAGAATATCTTTATATTATTTCATGTATTTCAGGTCAAAAGGTTGTACTTGAAAAATTATATGCTTTCTCTTCTGGAATTTATTACACGATCATGAAATCTATTGAAACAAATGTTGTGAAACACCAATATTTTTCCGACCCAGAAACATTTATACTTTGGCACGGTCGACTTGGACATATAGGATCAATAATGATGCGACAAATTATTAAAAATTCACACGGGGATCCTTTAAAGAACCTGAATATTCTCTTACGATGTGAAAATCCATGTGTTGCATGTTCTTAAGGTAAATTAATTATCAAACCATATCCATTAAAGGTTGTTATAGAATCACAATCTTTTCTCGAAAGAATTCAATGAGATATATGTGGACCTATTCATCCACCATGCAAACCTTTTATATATGTTATGGTATTAATTGATGCACCAAGTAAATGGTCACATGTTTGTTTACTTTCTAGTCAAAATGTTTTATTTGCTAGATTAATAGCACAGATTATCAAATTACGGACGCAATTTTCTAATTATCAAATCAAGAAAATTGGATTGGACAATGCTGGTGAGTTTACTTCTCAAGCATCACACTTTTATTGGAATTGATGTTGATTATCTTGTTGCTCAAGTGCATACTCAAAATGGTCTAGCAGAATCATTTATAAAGTGCCTTCAATTAATTGTTAGACCATTACTTATGAAATCAAAATTGCTTACATCTGTTTGGGGACATGTTATATTACATGCTCCATCATTGGTTAGAATTTGACAAAATGTTTACCATAAATATTCTCCTTTACAATTTGTTTTTGGTATACCACCAAATATATTTCTTCAACAAACTTTTAGTCATGTAGTATATGTGCCTATAATAGACAAAAGACTAAAATGGGTCCATAATATAAAATATGAATTTATGTTGGTTTTGATTTTCCGTCTATTATTAGATTCCTTAAACCTTTAACTGGTTATTTTTTTAGACATGTTTTAAAGACTGTCATTTTGATGAGAATATTTTCTCACCATTAGGGAAAGAAAAGTTAGTGTCTGAAGTACGAAAAGAAATTACGTGAAACAACCCAAAGTTATCTCATTTTGATCCAAGGACAAATCAACGTAAACTTCAAGTTTAAAAGATAATTCATTTATAAAATATTGCAAATCAATTACCAGATGTTTTCACCAACAGTGAAAAGGTGATTAAATCCCATGTTCTAGCTATAAATGCTCCATCTAGAATTGAAATCCATAAAGGAAAAAAAAGGCAACAACGTAGCAAATGAATTTATACCATGCTTGAAACGCAGAAGACCTGTTGATGTTAAGGACAAAAATTCTAGAAAACAAAAATTATAACAATGAGATGGCGGTACTCTTGAAGATTCATCATCCATAAAACAGACGATAAAAATTATGTCAAAATCATCTTCTAATATTGATCCTATTAAAGAAAGACCTCTTGAAGAGATTCAACTACCTAAAAATGATGAGATCTCCATAAACTATGTTCATAAAGGAGAGATTTTGAATTGAAATAAAATTGTCATAAACGACATATTTGCATTTAAGGTTGTTTTTGGCATCACTAGAAGTAATGATAAAATTAAACCACAAACTATCAAAGAATGTCGACATAGAAATGATTGGTCAATATGGAAAGAAGTAATCTAAACAAAGTTAAACTCACTTGCAAAACATGAAATATTTGGACATGTAGTTCATACACCTAAAGATGTTATGCTTGTTGGATATAAATGGGTTTTCATTAGAAAATAAAATAAGAACAATGCAATTGTTCGATATAAGGCACGACTTGTTACACAAGATTTTTTACAAAGACCTAGCATTGATTATGAGGAAATTTATTCTTTAGTTATGGATGCAATCACTTTCAAATTTTTAATTGGTTTAGTAGTCTCAAAAACTCTAGATATATGTTTAATGGATGTAGTTACAACATATCTATATAGAACATTAGATAAACAAATCCATATGAAAATTCTTGAAGGATTCAAAATGCTTGAAGCCTTTATAATAAACATAGAATTGTTTATTCTATTAATCTACAAATATCTTTATATAGGTTGAAGCAATCTGGTCGAATGTGGTATAATCGTCTTAATGAATACCTCCTAAAAAAAGGGTTTGAGAATAATGAGATTTGCCCATATATTTTTATTAAGAAAACCACATTCAGATTTTTTATTATTGTAATTTATGTTGATGATTTAAATCTTGTTGGTGCTTCTAAAAAGCTCAGTAAAACTGCAACATATTTGAAAGATGAATTTGAGATGAAAGATCTCGAAAAGACAAAATTTTATCTTGATTTACATATTGAATATCTTTTAAATGAAAAATTTGTCCATCAATCGATGTATATAGAAAATATCTTGAAACACTTTTACATGGACAATGCTCATCCTTTGAGTACATCTATGATTGTTCGATCACTTGATGCAAAGAAAGACTCTTTTCAATCGCTAGAAGAGAATAAAAAAATTCTTGTTTTAAATAGACCATATCTTAGTGTTATCAGAGCAATCATGTATCTTGCAAATTATACAAGACCATATGTAGTTTTTGTAGTCAATTTATTGGCAAGATATAGTTCTACTCCCACAAAAAAAAAACAATGGAATAAGATCAAATATATACTTCGTTGTCTCTGCGGAACAACTAAAATGTGGATATTTTATAGTGGATCAAATTTATAATTAATTGGATATGCAGATACAGATTATCTCTCTGATCTCCATAAAGGACAAATTATATGTTTACATACGGAAGCACTGCAATTTCTTGGAAATATGTCAAATAAACATTTATGGCTATTTCATCAAATTATTCAGAAATTATTGTAATCCATAAAACAAGTCAAGAATATATATGGCTAAGGTCAATTATCCAACATATAAAAAAAATGGACTGTCAACCATTGAAAATAGTCCCATAATATTATTTGAAGATAATGTTGTCTGCATCACTTAACTTAGAGGAAACTACATTAAAGTAGACATAACAAAGCATATTTCACTAAAATTCTTTTATAATCACGAGCTTTAACATAAGGAAAAAATTGATATCAAGAAAATCAAGTCAAATGATAATTTAGTAGATTTATTCACAAAGTTTTTACCAACCTCAACTTTCAAGAAGTTTATTCATAATATTGGAATGCGTCATCATAAAGATTTATCATAAGACATGTACTTTTGAGGTGAAGTCAATGCAGTTTATTTTTTTTTCCCTTCATTTAGGTTTTTTTACCATTGAGTTTTCCTTTGCAAGGTTTTAATGAGACAATTTGATATTTTTATGAATTCTGAAGTATTCAAATATAGATCTCGAAGTATCTATATAAAACCTTTTATTGAATTAGATCTTGTAGTATCTATATAAAATTTTCTATTGAATTCTGAAGTATTCAGAAATAACACTAAAATGTTATACTCATTTTTTTTTGTTTAAGTTTTTTTTTTGTTGGATTTTTCTTTGTAAGATTTTAAAAAGATATATTTTTAGTGCATGATTATTTAAGAATAAATGTTATAAAATCTATAATTATATATATTGAATACTCACTAGAATCTTTTAGACTCACTAGAATCTTTTAGACTCTATTACTCTTGAATATAGTTTTTTAGTTTGCATAACACTTAGTTTTTTAGTATGCTTTAATGTTTTTTTTATAAATAAATTATTTGTCTTGTATTTTAAATATTAAAAAACATATAAAATATTATATAAATTTTTTAAATTTTATTCTGAATATACATATTTTTACTTAATTTTTATAGCTCTTATAACTTAATGCTTATTTGAGGTCAAGCTGACAACTTTTTTCTCTCTCTTTTCTTTAATCATAGTTTAAGACCAAACTCTTCTGCTTTGAATCTCTTAATTCTATATGTATGTATTTTTATTTGAAATTACTATTTGGCAAATAAACTGAACTTTCTAATATTTTCATTATTATTTTCTTTCTCCAAAGTAAAAAAAAAAAGAAAAGAAAATAGAAAAAAATTATCTCTTCTCTTTCTTGCAAACATTCTCTCCGGTTTCAATTTCTTTGTTCAAAAATTATCCCAGCTCGTGCTTTCCGTGCTAGGTTTTCTTCGATTCTTCGATTTCTCTCTCAGGTATTGCAAATTTAACTTCAGTTTCTCATTTTGATTACGCTGATTTTGATATTTTAAGGTCAAAATCAATCACTATTGTTCAAAACCCTAGTTTTGTTTGGATGTTAAAAATTGGGGAAAATATTAAAGGTGGAAAATTTCGTTAATCTTAAGGGGCTTTGTATGTGGGATTTTAGTGATCGATTGATTTGACTTCTCTAATTAGGTGGGTTCAGTGCTCTTAGCTTAAAATCCGGTAATTTGGATCTTAAGAAATTGAAAAGGATGAAATTTGAATTTCTAATCTGTTTTATTTTGCTGCATTTTCAATGGGTGTCTGTTATTGTAGTTTCTTAGCTTAGATGCATGCTTTAGTTTGCTTAATTTGATTTATTGTTAGTGTTCTTATTCTTAGTGAAATCACTGTTCTATAGTTTCTGGAGATGGAGTTTGTAGTCCATTAGGGTTTGCTTGTAAAATTCTAAACTTGGAAAATAGCTTGATGCTCCCAATTCTAAAGAAATTTCAACTTATCCGAGTATTAATTATGTGGTGAATCCAAGTTCTTGTTTATGGGTTCAATGAAAACATGTTATGTTTTGGGTTGGAAAACATAAAATTAAAAAAGATCTGAGTGATTGTATTTCCCTAAATTTTAAATGTTGAGGAGTTTTGGATTGAATAGTCATCTTATTGATTTATATGCTAATTAATTTTTGATGATGAGTTCTTGTTCAATTTCACAACTAGGGTTAGGTGGAGGTCAAAGGGAGAGCATTGAACTTTGAAGTGTATGGGTGTTTATTCTTCTTTTTAAAGCCCTTAGTATAGAGATGGAGGCACATGTCTCCTTGGACTCTGAGCGACAGCTTCTTCAAAATGGTTCAATTCAGGATGGAGATTCTGGTGTAACATCATCTACTCCGGATTGTGTTGAGACACGGCAGCCTGGTATGTTATTTTGCTTTTAATAGCTGTATTTGGTTTTACTAATTTAGGTGCTGCTGAAATATACTGCCAGAGTGGTAGTTTTATCTGTTTTGATCTTATGCTGAATGCAGAGAAAAGACCAACACGTCAATGGGCTGCTTGGACACGTCAAGAAGAGGAAAGTTTTTTCACTGCATTACGACAAGTTGGCAAGGCATGTAATTGCTGGGATGTGATTTGGATTAACAGTTTTTCAATTCTGTTTCACTTAACTATTGTGAGCTTTCATTGCAGAACTTTGAGAAAATTACTCACCATGTTCAAAGTAAAAACAAGGATCAGGTAACTTGCAATGAGATTTAGCTCCAGATGCTTTGTCCAGTTGAGTTGATGTATTCTTCATATTCCTTATCACCCACCTTTTTTTTCCAGGTCAGGCACTATTACTATCGTCTTGTGAGGCGCATGAACAAATTGCTGGGCCCAGGATTGTGCCTAGATGCAAAAAACTCTAAAGATACAAATGCTGCAATGCTCCGATGGTAATATTTCTTATGTACTGTTTGAATTGCTTTTCTTTTTATTATATGTATTATGAATTAGGGGAGTGATATGTAAAAATTAATCAGAAAAGGAAACTTGTGATACCATCAACAGATACATGTCATATTAATTTTTTTCATCTGGCTCAGTCTCGGATTGTTCTGTTTTCCTGATTTATATTTTGACCTTTTATACAGGTGGTCTTTATTGGAAAAGTATAGTTGCAAAGCCTCAAAGCTTCACCTAAAACCACGAAGGTTTAAAATATTTATAGAAGCTCTGGTTAGTGAAGATTGTCTATATTTGCAAAAGTGTTTATGTTTCTTGACCATAAACTGATTGATCTACTGGATGTGCTTAACTGATTGGTATATGTTTTCCTTGAAGGAGAACCAACTCTTGAAAGATCAAAGGAAGAATGTAAGGAAAAGGTCTTCACAGGGAGAAAATGGTTCTCCAACGACTCCTAGCATTATCACTAATCAGAATAGAGCATCGGTGCATGATACTCGAACTGTTAAACTTGTTATTGTTGATAGTCATAACATCCAAAAATTAGGTGGAAAGGGATCATTGAAGCGCAATGCTAATATGGGGGTTGTCCGTAACAACAATAAAGGAGACTCAGCTGCAACGAAACCTGCAAGGCAAAGGCGAAAACCAGGTGATTATTTGTTTCAGCTTTTCCTCAGTTTTTGAGACAAGTTTAAAATTTACTTTCCCCCATTTATCTTGCATCCTTTTATGTCATTCTTGAATTTACTTTAATGTTCATTTTGGATGATCCTTGAAGTATCTGTACAAAAATTGGACAGCTTACAATTGTCATTTTTGAACTATAAATGCGATATTTTTTTGGGGTTTGTTTGAAATAATCAATGATCATAAAAAACAGCTACTTTCTGCAGAAATGCTGAAGAATATTATTGCCCCTAAAATCTTACTTCCAATACCCAAATCAAATGGGGTTATGACCGGGTGATGGCCTTTATGCTGTAACCAATATTCCTTGCTAAAAGCTACGTGTCTCTGGTTTCTTGATTTTACTATTACCCGGTTTACTCAGATGATGGGATGAATATTCTTTCACTTTGTTTGGTCTGAAATCATGAATTTTTTGCACTGATCTCTTTGTTAATTGATTGTCATTGGGTCTAGTCTCATCAGCTGCATATAAAAAATGGGAAAAGGCTGCAATTGCTGGAGTTTCTTTGGTAGCCGATGCTGCTGAGCATTTGGAACAGACAGCCACTGATAAAGAGGATGAACATGACCAAGGTATGGTTGGTGGGGCTGATCCTCACCAATTCCTATTCCAAAAATTTGATTTGAAGTGCCAATAAGTGATTGTTCTTTCATTTCCAGGGAAAAAGGGTCTTGATCCTGTTGAAAAACTTCTTCCGCATTTTCATCCTTCGCTTCGCTGTGTTGAGAGTAATGCACTAACTAATATGAAGCTTAAGCTTCAATTGTTCCCAATTGATGATGGTACTCGAAGAGCCCTAGAAATGGTGAGTACAAAGATGGATTATGCTGATAATTTTGAGGTAGAAGAAGTTCAAGTTGTTGAGTAGTCTTCTGAATATAAAGGATGTAAATACATTTTCATCTGGTTGCAGGATAAGCATAATCCACACCTGGAGCTCACTCTTAGCACTCGAAAAAAGATATCATCAGTACTGGAACATTTAAACCGGAAATGGGGTGATTCTACTGTAGCATCTGGAGAACTAATGCTTTTCCCTTACGGTGTTAATAGAGAGAACCTGGTGGGTTATCAAAGATGGACACAGGACTCACTTGTCAGTGCAGCCGATGTATACTTTTCAATTGGCAGTCCTCCAGTGTTTCGCTTGAGGTTTCTTCTAATTCTCTTTTGAACTTAAATCCAAATCCATATCTGGAATCTACTTTAACTGACTTGTGCATTTTCAACAAAGGTATGGCTGGTTTTTCAATGTCAACTTCGCTTCTGTAACATTGCAAGCACCTTCAACATATAGTTGCCTTCCAGTTGGAGGAAATGAGAAGGACAAGACTCTGGATTCTGTATCCACAGCTGAGCCATCTACCAGTGATCAGTTTGAGAAACCTGAGAATCCCTGTAGGGATTGCCCAACTTCAGAGAACAATAATCATGCTTCTATACTTCATTCTGCTGGAGTGACCAATGAGAATAATGAGTTCGTTGCCACAGGACCCAGAAATAATCTGGTGAAGTCCTTTGATCCTGCTGCAAACATATCCTTGCATAGAAAGGAGACTGATGATAGGACTAACACGCAACAATCGGAAGATGTGGTAATTGCAACTTGTGATTTTAATCCAATTCAATGTTGTGATTTTAATCCAATTCAATGTTATCTAAGTTCATGTAACTTTATACCACTTCTTTCTTCTGCGATATATCATACTTACTGAGGCAGCATTCATGTCACATCCATAAATTGAGGTTTGACTATCTAAGTTTTAATATGACTTGTGCATTGGTATTTACATGCATCACCTATAATTGACTTTTGAAATGTTTCAGCCAAGATAAATGTGCATATTTTCTAATCCATTTGTTAACTTGTGCTTTGATCTTAATATACATAGGATGGCTTGAGATTGAGCAATGTAAATCCGCTGTCTGCTGGGGAGTGGGCTGATAGCCTTACCAATGTTAGCATTGGAGATCTACTATCAGAATTACCTCATGTAGCAAATCATAACTGCATTGAATCACTTATAGTTCAAAGCAATCAATGCCTTCAGGAGATCCCATTCAGCTGTGATTCATTTGATGCGGCAATTGCTGCACATATCTCAAGACATCAAGGCAAAATGGGATTTCATTCCGCAGTCGCATCCTATACATCTTCTATCTGGGATGGTGAAGAGACATGTGATGCTTTTGCTTTTCAAAAGAATCATTCTTTACGTAAGGAAGTTACTACTTCATCTGCTGTTGCTTCTCCACGGGTCAGCAAACAGATGGACAGAACAAGCTCTATCACATCCAGTGCCTTTCTTGAGGTATTCTTTTACACTTGTATTTTGTGCAAGTGATTCCATTATCAAGTAGAAGGGAGGGTTGATTAAAGGTAATGTATTCACACTTGTATTACAGGAGTTGCCTGTTATTGAAGGGCCTAATGATTATCCTACTGGTGGAGACCCTATGGACGAATGCTCATCTGATTCACAAGTTGTGTCCAATCAAGTAAAGGATTTCAATGGGCTAACAGATATCTATTGGGTATGTTCTTTTTTCATCAATGATTTCTTTCGTGTTGTTTTATGCTCTTTAGCTCCTTAAAGTTGACCGAGTTAACATTCTGGTGCCATAGAATGTATAGCCCCATGAAAAATCTAGCCAGTTTTATAGCAGATGTGATTCATGCTATCCACAATACAACCTGACTCCTTTCTGTTTCTTTTTTCCTTTTTTCTTTCCTTCCTTTTCTTTTGGCTTTGCAGCCAGACTCGTTAGGGCTATTAGATCTGGATATACCATCCTCCAAATATCATACTGAAGATTTGATTTTAAGTGAGAGCCTTGGTGGTTTGAACCATCTGATAGCCAGCAGCTTGGATGCATTTCAAAATTGCTCCTTTTTCGGGCTAAACAAGAAAGATTCGATTTCAACAGTTGAGGCTCGAGAAACTACCTCATTTTCAGATTTTAAAATCAGCGGGGGGGTTTGAATTTCACCAAAGTTGCTCTCAAGCGATGCCACCCTTAGAGAAAACGTGAACTTTACTAGGTTATAACAACTAATTGTTTATGTTCGGCTGACTTCGCGAGGAGTGTGAGCTGAGGAAGCAGTGCAAGCCAAGAAAATTCTGTCTGTTCCCTGATCAGTCAAGTCTCCTGCATTTGTACAAATATAGGCATGGAATACCTGTTCCATTTATCTTCCTGACTTGTTTTCTTACTATTTTTGTAAATTGTTTTCCAGAATTGTTGTAACTGAACGATCTTGGTACCTTAAATGATCGATCTCTCTTTATCACTCCACATCTTTAATGTATCTTGGTACCTTAAATGATCGATCTCTCTTTATCACTCCACATCTTTAATGTATTCTCTTTCTGGTTTTCTTGGAGGCACATTGTTAACATCTGATGTACTTATTTCGTCAAAATGACGTGGAAAACCCCTCTAAAACCCTCCGGTGTATGTATCCATCCGGCAAATTCAATTTTTACTAATCTTTAAATTTATTGTAAATTGATGAGATTTTTACTTCATATTTGTAAACTTTTGTCATTTTTGTTGGATTAACCCAATTGATTAGATTATAGTGAGTTAAAAGATGATTAATAATTGATTAGTTTAGGTCTAATCATGTGGCACTTGGGTTCAAGAGAGTGTAGCTTATGAGAAAAGAATGATAAAGGGAAAGAAGGGAATTTCTCATGCATGGGATCCTCTTAGAGAGGGGTTCTATTTTGTCTAAAGAAGAAAACCAAGGAATGCTGTCTTAAGAGCTCCCAAATCAATTTGAGAATTAAGGATAGAATTGTTCAAAAAGACTAATTGATGGATTTTTTAAAATTAAGTTAGCCACTCAAGATTTATGCATCAACAAGCTTAAAGATAAATCACGCACTGAAGAGGAATATGATTGTGGAGATGAAACTTGAATTTTAATACAGAAATTGTGTTCCATGAGATTTTACAATTTCTATTCTTTATAGATGTTAGTATATGGTTTAATGTAGTTTCGAGTATATGGTTTTGGCAAAACTTGTAATTCTCACCAGCATATGTTATATCTTTAACTAATATTCCACATGCTATTTTATTACTTTAACTTTTCTAAATTTTAAATTAATCTCCCATAAATATTTATTACAATTCATAAGATTTTCTCTCTAATTTATCATTTTTCATTTGATAGTTACCCTATTTAACCCAGATTTATCTATTTTTGACTAGGGGTTTACACAAGGTTCTCAAACTTAATTTTTAGCTTTCTTGGGAAAATAACATTTTTGTTAGGGGCTGCTTGACCACATGATCAAGAGGTTCGCATCAAGTTCTTATTTCTTTATCTCCTAAATAGGTTTATAAGGATCAATTAAAACTTAGAGAGTTTGTATTAGAATGAAAGTGTTATTCAGAACATATTATTTGTTAACAGGGTTTTACTAGGTTTTGATGATTACACATTGTTTGAGCCATGTAATGATGATGCGCTTTTAGTTGATAATTCTCATGTTTTAGATTTAAGGTCAAATCCTTTAAAAGAAAGGGAGGATAATATAATTTAGCCTATAGTTCAACCTTAGGTTACTCATGATGGGGATTCGGTTGAGAGCTTGGGTTTGAGGGGAAGACCATTCAGTCAAATGAGGTTTTTTCCTAGGGTTTTAGTTTGTATTCCATTCAGCCATGTTGGGTTTTTACCTTAGAATGCATTCAACTAGATTGAGTTTGTTAGAGTTGATAGGTCCGTCCTAATTATGGATGAATTGGTTACGACCAGATTTGATTTGGGCCTTGTGGATGTGTATAGGCTTGGGTTACATAGGGTTTAAAAGTGGCTAGGATTAATTAGGGTGTTGGGGTCCTTTTCCTTCAAGGATTTGTCAAAAATCCTAACTAAGTTTAAGTTCATGATAAGCGATTATAAGGCTGAATTAGAGAGATTATTATATCTCCATATTGGATAAAGATTCCATATCTAACATGGAAACCAAGGGCGACAACATGTGAGAGTAAATTTTCCTATTTATTTATCCATTACAAGTAAGGATTCCTTTCCTTACAAGGAGAACAAGAGGCGGCTAGATTTAAAGGACTTTCCTTGTTGTTTTCTTTCCTTTCTCTTATAGGATTTCCTTACTTTAAAGGGAGATTGTGGAAACTTTTTAAAAGGAAAGAATTCAACAAATTTTATTTCTATTTTTTAGAGCATTAATTTGACAATACAAGGGAAGAAGATCAAGCATTCAAGGCAACATGTTCCAAGCAAGGGAAAAGGTCTAAAAGGGACGACAAACACATATTATTTCTACGCAAGTCATACCTGACTACACAAGGAAATTAATCAAGCTAGGGATGGTTTTGGGGGCTGATTGTTTCCTTGTATTATTCTAAATATTTTATTTAGTTTTTATGTTGTTTTAAGAATTATTTGAGCTATAATACTTTAGTTTAGATTTTTTAGTTCAGTTGGGTTTGTTTTGGCCTAAATCAAGTGTTTTAGGCTTTAGGCTTGTGTTAGCTGAAAGCTCAATGGTTTGTAACCCAATATGGGTTCATTGTAGTTAATTATCTTAGGATTATTTAATGTTTTTCTTTCTGTGAATTTTAGAAGCCTTCAGATTAATAATATTATTGTGTTTTGCTTGAAGAAAACATTGTTTTTGTTGTGACAAAGAAGAAAACCTGATTTATGAAGGTATATCTGACCTTGTGATATCAATCCATGAACCCAATACCTTTAGTTAAATCAAATTCCCCAAGTTAAATCAAAGATAATAGAATTGAAAAATAAAAAAGATTAATATAAAAAAATAAGATTTGTTTGAAATAGTGGGAGAGCATCTAAAATTTGATGATGCTTAAGGATTTTGAAGAAGATAAATTAATTGTCTAAGCAAGGATACAAATAATGATTCAATAAAAAAGAACAATCCATCCAAACAAAGGGTAACACAATAATCCTAGAAAGATGAAATCAATGAGTTAGAGTATGATGCATATAACATGATGAACATGTTAATCACCCAAACAAAATTGTTTAGAGACAAAGTTAACAGTTGAAAGAAAGTCATATGAGAAAATATTCCAGTTGAGGAAAAAAAAGAAGGAAATCCCTAATGAACCTATAAAATAAGGAAAAAAATTATTTATATATAACATCAAAATAAAATGAATATCATTCAAATGGTATAATCAAACCAACAACCGATAAAATTGGTCAAAGCTTATAATGATAAGAACAATAAGAAAAACTACAAATAAAAACAACCAGAATCATACATCAAACAACATGATTGATCTCCATAACAAAAGAATCAAACATGATAGCTTGTAGTAACATATTGAAGGTGTAAAAAAGCTTAAGTGCCATTCTTGATAATTAGTTATAGGATTCGCTAGCAATGGCCCTAATACCTTAGAGGCTTCTTTCCCACTTTTTAGGCATTCATAAGCTTGGGAAAAAAAATTGAAGTTTTTTTTTTAAAATATTTGGTTAAAGGACCTAAGTGGCAAGATTCCTTATAATTTTTAATGCAACTTCATCTTTTTCATTAATCATATATGTGTAAAATAAAGTAAATTTCTTTTTAATAGTCTCCTCTCTACGGAGGCCCTCCCAATTAACACGCAAAACACAAATTGTACACTACGTATGCATATTAACCATGCAAGGAATTTCCCCCCAACCCAAAATTTCATCTCGTATTAATACCTGCAACATAACAACAACAACAACAACAACAACAACAACAACAACAATTCAAACCACATTCAACTCATATAACCAATACTTAGATAGTCTCAGGCATACCACCCAAACAATTTCATCAATTATAATTGTTCACTATATTTATACACAAATAGAGTTTATATTATTTTACAAGATATACACAAATATTTTTATATAATAAAATCCAGAATAATTAATAATTCATCCAAATACTTTATTACAAACTTGAAAATGTTAAAGCTTAATATATACATCAAGTTTAACTATATGAGATAAAATGAAAATTATTATATACATCAAGTTTAACTATATGAGATAAAATGAAAATTATAAAATTCTACCCAATACAAAAACTATGTAGTCTCAATAACGAGATCACTATTGTGTGGTAGTTAAGATGAACCTGAAATACATAGTAGTATAGACCATGAATAAAAACATGTAAATATAATTGACACTTACAGACTATACTTGTAAACCCTTGGCTCAAAATTATAAACCAGTGTTGAATAAGGTAATCCTTAACTAAAAAATATTAAATTAAGAGGAAAAATTTTAATGATTATGGGTGAAACCCCTCTAGTAAATTAGCTTAAATCTCTGATAAAATAAAGTAATAAATCAAGTTGCATGTGTTAACGGGATAGACTGCGCCCAAGACCATACGAATAGCTATCAGAATCGATTCCCACGATGTCATTGTACTCATCGACAGTGGGTTAACAACTTCATTAGTAAGAGGTTAGCCAACGGGCTACAATTACCAGTGGTGCCAACCAAGACTTTCACAGTGCAGATAGCTAATGGCGAGAAACTGAAGTGTTATGGGTGTTTTGAAGAGGTATGAATGGACCTACAAGGCACTCATTTCTCTTTAACTCTCTATTCTCTTCCTCTTACAGGGTTGGATCTAGTCCTGGGAATCCAATGGCTCGAAATGTTGGGTTTCATGATTTGCAATTGGAAACAGGTAATCATGGAATTTCTTTGAAAGAACCAGATCAGGCAATTGCAAGGGGCTATCGATGAGTCATTCAAGCCATATCAGTCAAAGAACTATCAAAAGACGTTGGCCAAAACCATGCTATTTTTGCAATATGCATACAAGTCAGTGCTACGGAGCCACACAAAAAAATATATCCTAACATGCAGAAAATCTTGCAAGAGTTCTCAGAATTATTGAAGGGGTCTTTTGGTCTACCGCCCATCAGAGAAGTTGATCACTGCATCTCCCTCAAAGAAGGAATCGAACCAATCCATGCTTGACCGTATTGTTATGTGTATTATCAAAAAAAGAAGATTGAGAAACAAGTCCATGGTATGTTAAACTCTAGCCTCATTCAACCTAGTACGAGGCCTTTTTCATCATCGACACTATTAGTGAAGAAAAAAGATAGAAGTTGGCGTTTTTGCATAAATTATCGTGCACTCAACGCTACCATCGTGGAGGACCACTTCCTCATTCCCACGGTTGATTATATGTTAGACGATCTCTATGGTGCTTTATATTTCACCAAGCTAGATCTGAGAGCTGGGTACCATCAAGTACGAGTTAATCCTCTAAATATTTTGAAAACTACTTTCCATACTCATAACGAACATTATGAATATTTGATTATGTCATTTGGCTTGTGTAATGCACTTTCTACATTTCAAGCTATCATGAACTCTATATTTCGTCATCATCTTCGAAAATTCATATTAGTTTTCTTCGATGACATATTGGTTTCTAGTCTTACTTGGGCCAAGCATTTGATGCATGTAAAACAGACTCTAGTGATATTGAAGTTGCAACAGTTCTTTGTCAATGTTAGCAAATGTGCTTTTGGCCAACAAAAGTTAGAGTACCTAGGGCACGTTGTCATTAGTCAAGGAGTGAAAGTAGACGAAAGCAAAATTGCAACAATGGTGGCATGGCCTCGGCCTACTAATATTTTTGAGCTACGTGTATTTGTAGGGTTGACATGCTATTATAGGAAGTTTGTCAAAAATTATGGCATTGTTGCGCGGGCCCTCAGTAATCCCCTTATAAAGGGCCAATTCGGATGGCATGAGGAAGTCGAAGTTGCTTTTCTTGCTCTTAAAAAAATCCATGACAACCACACCAATACTGGCAATGCCCAACTTCAATGATGTCTTAACTATTGAAACCGATGCATCAGGAGAAGGGATTAGAGCAATGTTTTCTCAACAAGGCAAACCAGTGGCATTCATGAGTCGAGCCTTTAGGGTAGTAGTAGTAATAGTAATAGTAATAGTAATAGTAGTAGTAAATACCAATAATATTATTAATAATGATAATAATAAAGATTAAGAAGAAGAAGAAGTTGATGAGAACTTTGAGATGGAAGATTAAAGTAAGGATTAAACAATGATAACAACAAATGTCAAGGTTAGAGGATCCACTAATGGTACATCAAACAAGTATAGTATAAACTCTTTTTATTCAATTGGAAACCACACACAAAGGAGGTTCCAATCAGATTATAAATTATTAACATCATTACATTAGTTATCTTATTCGAATAATGCTAATACTTGTAAATGTTGTCAGACATTCATGATTATAACTTATGTTAACAACAAATCAAGTTCCTTTCATAGCTCAGGTGTCGGTTATACCATACAGTATGGGCTATGAAAGTGCCAAGTATTTGTTGTACCAAGTGTTATACAACATAAATCTAGATTAACCATTTAACAAGCAAAGTATTAAAAGTGAATAAGATAACAATTATAAAGCATGTTAGTATCCAACATTAGGGTCCATGTTAAGTTTATATTATATTTATTCTTACACCATTAGTGCACCCTTTTCACCTTGACATAATTAACTTAACTAAACATAATGAAAGAAAGAAACATAAATAAACAAGATAAGAACATAAATAAGAAAGAAGTTAATTAAGTAAAGAAAAGGAAATGAAAGGCATAAACAAAACTTAAGTATCACAAAAGAGAGAGCAAGAGCATGATCTTGATCTGAATACCAAGATTTCTAAATACATGGAACATGCCTCCTTTTATAGGCCAAAATTCAGAACTATTGATTTGTTGACTAATTGATGAATGGGCGGCCACATCTTGACTTGGTTACAATTTTTATCTTTTTGTCTGCCAAAAATGTCATTGATAAAGTCATCATTTGAACAGACTTCAATCATAAAAGTTATAGGAAATTGTCTCATCTTTCTAGGGTACAAATTTGAGATCATTTGGATTTCTAGAACTCGAGATATGGGCTGAACACCAAACAGTGTCTGGGCTGCAGGACAGATTCGAACTTCTTCGTTGTTGCTACAATTTGGACTGGAAAACGACCTTGTTAAATCTTGGGCTTCCTATGAAAGTTGTAGGCCTATGTCTTAATTTTCCATCCATATAAAGTAGACCTAAATCTGAGATCTACAGCTCCAGATATGAGCCGATTACCGAACAATGTTCCAGTTTGGACTACACCAACATCTCTTTTCTAAGTTTGCCAGCAATTTGTCCTTTCAATTTCAGTACTTCAACTCATCAATCAATTCTTTCATTTATGTGATAGGCCTGCATTTAAGATGAACATTTACCATAAATTAAAGGTATCTTATATTATTAGATATGTTATTATAAAACATGCTTTAGTTAAGGAGTTATTGATACTTCAAGTGCAAAATGATGATATAAAACCTTGATAAAAATGCACTTTTAAGTACTAATCAGGTGGCAAAAAAGTCTTGGTCCACTTACGCCAAAGAGATGTTAGCCATCGTAGAAGCAATACGCCTGTGGCGACCATATCTCATAGGTTGAAAATTCTATATTGAGACAAATCAACAAAGCCTAAAGTATTTTCTAGAGCAACGTATTGCCACGCTAGAGCAACAAAAATGGGTAGCCAAACTCTTAGGCTATGACTATGAGATCACTTGCTGTCTGGGACGTGAAAATTTCATAGTCAATGCTCTCTCACGTAAGCAAAGTAGCCTTATTCTTCACCATATTTTTTCCTCAGGTTAACTTATGGGAAGAAATTAAGCAAGTTGCAAAGAAGGACTCATATATCCAGTCCATGAGTCGGGTAGCCATGAACCAAACTAACAATCACTATATGTGGCGCAATTGCCTACTTCGTTACAAGGAATGGGTCATCGCACCAGCCAACCCTGCCTTACATTCCAAGCTGCTGCATGAGATGCATTACACCAAGGTAGGTGGCCACTCAAGCATACTACGCACATACAAAAAATTGAGACAACAATTTTATTGGTCGGAGATGCTTAGATTAGTCCAAGAATATATCAAGGGTTGCATGGTGTGCTAGAAGACAAAGACAGAAACTTTAGCGCCAGCAGGTCTCCTACAACTGCTACCCATTCCTCATCAAGTATGGGACAACATCACACTGGATTTTATTAAAAGATTACCCACTTCGCAGGGCAAGAATACCATCATGGCAGTCATCGACAAACTTAGTAAGTTAGCTCACTTTCTTACCTTAACTCATCCCTTTACGACTAAAGTTGTTGCAGAAAAATTTATGGAGGGTGTTCTTAAGCTACACAGCATGCTCAAATCCATTGTTAGTGACCGTGATCCAATTTTTTTAAGCAACTTTTAGCAAGAGCTCTTCAAGATGTCAGGCACTAAACTGTAACTCAACTCTGCGTATCACCCACAGATCGATGGCCAAATGGAAGTCATCAATCACTGTGTCAAATCATATCTCAGATGTTTTGTCCACTAGTGGTCACGCGAATGGAGCTTCTACTTGCTTTAGGCGAAATACTTGTACAATACAACTTACCATATCTCCACAAGAATTACCTATTTTCAAGCACTGTATGGTAGACTGCCACCCACCATTCCATCGTACAATAAAGGACTATCACTAGTGCATAAAGTCAATCAGCAACTACAGAACCGAGATGAATTACTCCAATAACTCAAGGCCAACCTTGCACGCTCAGTTAATCGGAAAAAACAATTAGTATATCAAAAGTGAAGAGATGTGTCATTTGAGGTTAGCGAGTTAGTGCATCTGAAACTACATCCTTATCGCAAGCAAATAGATTTCAAAAGAGTACACCAGAAATTAGCCAGCGGCTTCTATGGGCCCTATAAAATTCTGGAGAAAATTAGCTATGTTGCATACAAGCTCTACTTACCGCCAGAGTGGCGCATTCATCCTATATTTCACATATCCCTACTCAAATGGTACAAACTAACAAAGAGAATGAGGTGGTGCACATCACAGAGTTGCCACCATTCACCGATGATGGGGTAGTCATACTAACACCATAGATTATTCTAGATCACCGTTGGATCAAACAATGAGCCCAAATTATCAAAGAGAGTTTGGTCCATTGCAAAAATCTACTAACAGAAGAGACGACGTGGGAACCCACTAAACAACTGTTGAAGATGTTCTCAGGCGTGGACCTTGAGGACAAGGATCCACATAATAGGAGAGGTATTGATAAGCCATAATGGCCAGTAAGGCCCCTTAGACCAAACCCTAAATACCTAGGATAAAGTTGGACGTGAAAAGCTAGCTACATGTGGCATACGTATAGAGGAGAGCTTATGGTCACGTGAAGAATGAGAAAGGTACACTAGGGTGGACTGGGTCACCTACAGAACTAGGTCACTTGTAGTTGTTAACTTTTCGTCACTTTTATTTTCATTCATTATGGTACTTTTATTCTGTTAGTTATGCTTTGTGTTTATGTATGTGGTATGTTCTGTTTTTACGTGTGTTTAATCTCCAATTGTTAGTTACCAATTTTTTTTTATTTTGGGTTTCTTGTACATGGCTTTGCTTATTTAAAGCAGTTGAAAGTTATCAATAAAAGCAAGTAATCAATTGTTATCTAAACCTTGCAGTACTTTCTCACCCAAAGAGAAACAGTTCACTTATCGTTTGAACATTTGTTGGGACCTATCACAATCAATTTTTTTGAATGCTTTTTTTAAGCTTTTAAATTGCAAACCTTGATTGTTAGGAGATGGGTGTCTAAGAAGCAACATATCAGTCAGATATTAAAGGAAACGCGAGAGCGAAAGGAGATTGGATCTGAGGACCTCTCGTGCTGTTATAAAGGCTAGGGTTCACGACGTGAAAACATTATGTCAATCCCCGATCTGGGAGAGAGATGTTTATTCTGAGATATTACTAGATTTTGTAATGATATTGAGGGACTTAAACAACAAATAACCTTTTATCAGCAAAGATTTCATCAACTAGAACCCATGTTTTCCCATTCCCAAGCTGAGTTGGCTCATTCACAAAAAGAGTTGGGTTGTTGTTGGGCAGAGCTTACTCATTGTTAGATGGAGTTGGCTTAACTAAAGAGGTTTGGTAATGATGTAGAGGGATTTTAAGCTATTAATGTTAGTACTCATGCTCATGGGATAGTTCTTGATGACGACTTGATGACGAGTTGATGGATATGATATAGGATATTCATTTTGATAATCATTATAAAAAATATCTTTATAGATCTTTCTCATGCATTTTGTCCTAATGAATTCCCTAATTTGATGAGATTTTTCCTCATCTTGCCCATGCTTACGTGCATGGTGAAATTCTCTCATTGGAGTTTAACGATGATGAAGGAAAACAGGATGGTGCTACTTAGCTTTTACTTGTATTTCTACCCTAGTCTTGTGCGATTTATCTATGTATAATATGTATCTTTGAACTTTTCATGGTAATAAAATAAATTTTCTCAGTGCTGTAATATGGGAAATATTGTGAAATTTTCATAACACGTCTCTTAAGAAAATAGAGAGTAATATTAAAATATAGTCTTTTTTAAATTGTCTATTCTTCACCCTAGATTATGGTACTGAGTTGTCTTATGTCTGTAAGTTTCATTCTCTACTGCAGCAGCTAAACTTACCTCTTCTACTAGGTCCAGGTTGCTCTTTGATGTTTTCCAATTTTCATTAGGAGAGAAATATAGCACCCAATTACTAGGACATCATATTTCAACTAGAGTAACAACATCGATCCTATAAATAAGAAGAAATGATGACCATAAAATTTCATCGAGGAGTTCAATCCATTCTTCTTTGACTCATTCCATCTTTTTCTTCGATCCACTTAGTAATAACTTATTGGTGAGTTATGTTTGTCTATTAGTTTATGGATATGAAACCAAAAGGAACATGTGTTCTATATGGAGCTTTTAGCATTGTTCTCTTATTTTTATGATGTTGAACTACATATTATTAACAATGATTAAACATTTTAGGTAGCCCAAACCTATAAATGATATTTTTCCATAAAGATAAGATAACTTTGATGGTAGTTATCTCTACTAAGACTTTTGTTTTCACCTACTTGGTGAAATAGTCAACATATATCAGAATGAATTGTCTCCTTTATGAGGCCTCGGGAATGGTTATAGTATATCCATTTCTTATTGAGAGAAAGGCTATGGAGATGCGTTGATGGTCAACTATATTGAGGGTTGGTGACATATAAGAGCAAATCTCTAACATTTGTTATATTTCCTCACCATGTCAGTGGCATCTTTTAAGATAGTGGGTAAATAAAAATCTATTTATGTTATCTAGGTAACCAATACATTGGCCTTATGTATAGGATAGAAAAGACTTCATGTAGATCTTGGATATGTTCAAAAGTCATGCTCTTAACCAACATATTATCAATACATGTTTTCTTGTATTTTTTAGGTGGCATTTAAAAACCTTATTCACCATTCGTTGATAGGTAGTTCCATAATTTTTTTCGATAGCAAAATATCCCTTTGTTAGTGATGAATGTTGTTTTCTCTTCATCATATGGATGCATGGGTATTTGGTTATACCCTAAGTTAGAATATAAGAAACTTAAGTATTCAAAACCAATCATTGAGTCAATCAACCTATAAATCTTAGATGGTGGAAATTTGTTATTAGGGCATGTTGTATTGAGGTTGGTGAAGTTTACATTGATACCATCACAACATTTACAATCCATTCAAGGTACATTACTTCATGAATGAACCCAACTATCAATAACTTGTCTATTTCTTTTGAAATGGCTTTTTTTCTTCCTCCATCAAAGTTTCTCTTCTTCTGGTGTACTGGAGAGAGTAAGAAACATACATTCAAATGGTGACAAGCCACTTCCAGGTTGATGCTAGGCATGTCAAATGGTTTGAATGTAAAGTGAAACGATGAAAGAGTTGATGTCTTATCCTAAGTACAGAAGTGTCAGAGTAATAAATAACCCGGCAAGACCGGGATCGATCTACAGGGAGATCAACTATATATATATATATATATATATATATATATATATAATAAAGCAAAGAATTAAATAGAACTTTGAGATGTGAGATTAATGTGAGGATTAAACAATGATAAAAACAATTGTCAAGGTTAGAGGATCCACTAATGGTATTAGAAATAAATATAGTAAAAGCTCTCAAAGGGGAGAGAGACACACTCTCTGTTGTAGTGAGAGAATGCGCATATGTGTTGCACTGCGCCTATTTAATTCTTTCATTGTGCACCATTCCTCTTCTCCACTTACACGACAGCTTCATCTTATGGCTAAATTGAAGAAGAAATCCTTGATTCTTCGGTTTGTTAAGGGGGATTTTAATCTTTAGGCCTCGCGTATACCTTGGGCACAATTTCACAGCTTATCTCTGGTACACTCTGACCACAACTCCTCGTCTCAGGCTTCTCCACCTCGTACCAAGATGATTTTCAGTGACTTCGCAATGCCATCTAGTGGAGTTGGGTTTTTTTTAAGCCTAGGGACAGAGCCAATTCCTTTTCTTCTTGTGACAACATAGGCGTCTCCTCTGGTGGCTCTAGGGCAGGTTCCTCAACGAACACTAAGTGGGCTGGGTCTACCCCTTCTGAGTTCAACCCCCTTGGCTTGCCTTTCCGGTCAACCACTACCCCAAGAGGTGCTTCTCCAACCTCTGCTGGTATTACTTTTGGTTCTTCTCAGGACCGGCCCATTAATCCACAAATACAGGCCACAGAAACTCACCCAGGTACTTCTCAGTCTCCCGGTCTTGTTCGCTTTCCTCATTTTACATCAACTGCTTCGTGTCAATTTAAGGATACAGACGTTGATAACCCTGCTGATTTGTGGAAATTCTGTTTAATTAGGTTTGTTTCCGGGAAGTTTCCTGGTTATGCCTCGTTGTCTCACTATATTGGTAAACATTGGAAATATCATGCTAACTTTACAATGCATGATTCTGGTTGGTTGATATTTGCATTCCCTACTGAAAATACAATGCTGAAAGTTCTAGGTGGTGGATCATACTATGTTTTTGGCAGGCCACTAATTCTCAAGGTCATGCCTGATATTTTTGACTTTAAGCCTCCTGACATGACCAAGATGTCAACCTGGGAGAGATTCCCCAACCTGCCTCTTCGATGCTGGACTCCCCTCTGTTTATCAAAATTGGCTAGTGTGATTAGTAAGCCAATACACTATGATGACCCCACTACCAGCATGACAAAGCTCTCATATGCCCAGGTTCTTATTAAGGTTGATTTGCTAGAAGATTTACCCAACTCGGTCAATGTTGTTCTCCCCAATGGCTCAACCCTTGCGCTCTAGGTTCTGTATGAGTCACTTCCCTGTTTCTGCAAATTATGTAATGTTTTGGGGCATAATACTACTGCATGCCACAAAAGCTCTTCAAAGCGCAAAAAAGGCCTCAAGACCCTCAGCAAGGTTCTGGTAGTCCATCTGCAGACACGGTGGCAGTTGAGAAACAACAACCGTATAGTCAAGGCCCTCATGTTGACACTCATGTTGATCCCATGACCAATGAAGCAGCCACTTTTGCTCTCAGGAGACACTCATTCCCTGGGCAAAAACAAACTAAACTTGCCACATCTTCTACTGCTAAACAAGCCTCAGGCCCTGCTCTTTGTCCTGGCTCTTGTGAGGATTTGCCTGTCTTACCGGTTCAAAGGCAATACTTAACCAGGAGCAAAGCTCACACTATGGTTGCCCAACCCTGTTCAGGTAAACCAAGGACTTCCAATTGACTTGTTACTGTACATAGTAGCTTTGATGATTCAGCACCATCATTGTCGATGTAGTTTAGTTATGGGCTTGATCCTCTGTTGGTTGTTGATGCCTTCTGTTAACTGATTTATGTTTTGTGCAATTCCTTTGCTGGTTGGCTTTTTGCTTGTTTGCTCCTGTTTGTCAGGCTATTTCCTAGGGGAGCTTTGCTGGGTTTGTTCTTTGCTTGTTGCTAGCTGGGTTCAAGCTGTGGTCTCTTGGCTTGGCTGCTTTTTCTGCAGGTTGCTATCAGGGCTTGCTTGTGGTTGTTTCTTGGGGGTGTTCCTGGGTTTTGCTTGTTGTTGGCTGAGTTCGTTTTAGAATGGTTGATTGTGGTCTCTTGGCTTTGCTGCTTCTTCTGCAGGTTGTTGTCAGAGCTTGCTTCTGGTATCATGCTGGTTTGCTAGGCTCTGCTTTGGCTAAGGGAATCTGTTCCCCTAGCCTCTTTTTGGTTTTTGCCCTCCTATTTGTACTACTTTATTGATCCTTGCCTGTCAGCTTGGTTAGGTTGCTTGATTTGCGGTTTATCTCTAGGAGTTTGTTCCCTATGTTTCCAGGGAGTTTGTTCCATGTTTTTTTTTATATGCCTGTACAGTTGACTGGCTGGTCTCCAGCGATGTTACATTTTTTTATCTATATATTTCTTATATTTGATAAAAAAAAAATAAGTATAGTATAAACTCTTTTTATTACTCAACTGGAAACCACACACAAAGGAGGTTCCAATCGGATGATTTATCCTTAATAGTTCACTATAAATTTTTAACATGATCATATTAATTATCTTATTTTAGTAACACCATACTTTTAAATATTGTCAAGAATTCATGATGGTAACTTATGTTAACAACAAATCAAGTTTCTCTCATAACAACGATGTTGGTCGAAGACTATGAAGGATCAAACATTTATTGTACTAAGTGTTATACAACACAAATCTAGATTAATCATTTAACAAGCAAGGTATTAAAAATTAGTAAGATAAAAAGATAAGACATATTAATAACAAACTTTCTTGAGTATAAACATTAAAGTCCATGTTGAGTTTATATTATACATATTCTAACACCATTAGTAAAACCTTTTCACCTTGACAAATTAAACTTAGCTAAACATTATGAAGAAGAGAAACATAAATAAACAAGATAAGAACATACTTATGATATAAGTTAACTAAGTATAGGAAAGGAAATGAAAAGCATAGACAAGAGATTAATATAACACAAAAGAAAACTTGAATATTACACAGAAAGAAAGCAAGAAAATGATATTTATCTGAAAACTAAAATTCCTAAATGTATGACAAATGTCTCATTTTATAGGCTAAAAAGAACTATTCATTTGGTAATTAATTATTGATTTACTGGCCAACTATTGACTTAGTGGACTTGGTGGTTTAGGTATGGATTTGTTTTCTGGATGCAATAACATTGATACAATCACAATTCGACAAGGTGGTCTCTATTACAGTTGTAGGAATCTGTTTCAGCTTTCCATCAAAAAACAAATGAGCTCATTTGGAGAGATATAGGCTGAACATTAAACAGTGTCTGGGTTACAAGACAGATCAAGACATCTCTCTTGTTGCTAAGATTTGAACTTTAAAATAGCGAAACTGAGTCTTAAACTCTTCATGAATGTTTTAGGCCTATGTCTTAGCTTTATATCCATATAAACTAGACTGAAATCCAAGATCTACAGCTCCAAATATGACCCAATGACTTAATAGTGTTCTAGTTTGAATTGAACAAGCATCTTTTTTCTAAGCTTAGCCCTTTCTTGGTCCTTTCACTTTCAATAGTTAATAACATCAATCAATCCTTTGAATTGTGAGATTTTCCTGCATTTAAAATGAGGATTTACCATAAATTAAAGCTATCTTATATTATCAGACTTGTTATTATAAAACATGCTTAAGTTAGGGAATTTAATGATACTTTAAATGCAATATGATGATATAAAACCTTAATAAAAATACACTTTTAAATACTACTCATAAAGTTATATTTTTAGATGTTGAGGAACTCTATCAAGTTTTTTCTTGTCTGAAGTCTAAAATAGACCTAATTTTGGTGATAACATCTATACTATAATAGCATATAACTTCTTTCAAATCTTTTATTTTTTATATTCTTACTTTAACCATTTATAATATGTTTTTCCCTTTTAACAAGTGGATGTGCATCTCTTAGATACTAAACGATTTCCTGTCATAGTTGCAACTCTCTTATTGGTAGGATATTTCATTACCAAATACTTTGTACTGATCATAACATTGATCTTTTACAAGAGGGGCCTTTTAAGTATGACGTTATAGGCTAGATCTATCTTGATCATCATAAGGGTTTGTCGGAAAGTGCTACACTTTAGGTGAGTTCTAATGATGACAAGAGGGTCCAATACACCTTTCACTAACATACCCTTCCCTTCTATCCCCATCAAGAGTGTTTTAACTAGAGTCAATTTAGATGGATTAACATTCATCTATGTCATAACCTTTATATAGAGAATATTGATAACATTTTCATCATTGACTAACACCCTATATATATATATTTTGATTTGATATGAATGTGGTATCACCAAGGCATCCTCATAGGGAAATGTTATTGCTTCCCTATCTTTTAGAGTATATATGATAAGCTCATGCCATGGGTTCTTAAATTGTGAGAAAAGTACCTATTTTTCATAGGATTTTTGTTTTCTACTACAATCTCATCATATTATTATTCCTTCTATAATCACATTAAAGAGGATCAAACTTTTCTCCTTGTTTTCCATGATCTCCTTTTTTCTTGACAAATTATTGGAGAAATATCTTAGCTTGCTAATGAGTCTTTTTATCTCTTTTTAAAAAAAGCATAACACTCATCTATATCATGCCTATCTTTGTGAAAAAGATAGTACTTCTTTGGTTATGTTTACTAGTATTTCCCTTCATGGGTGGTCCATATTGCACAAGTTCTTTCCCTTTGATGGTTGTTAATAATTTTGCTTTAGTGGTGTTAAAATGAATGGTCATTAATTTTAGATATACCATTTTGCTCTGTAATGGACCTATAAGATTGAGAGTTAACAAGTGGTCGCCTATATTTTGGATATTCTTTTATTTGCCTATAAAAGTATAGATGCTCCTGTCTTTCCAAACTTGTTTCTTCTATATGTATATGGTTTTAAACTATAGTACCAGGCTCAAGTTGATCCACGAAATATAGTTGAGAGAATTTTATACATTATATTGTTATCTTGCATCATCAAATTAAGGCTACTTCTCATACATTATATTGTTCTCTAGAGTTAGAGAGGTTATCGTAGTTATTACGATTCATTTTTATAGAGATAAAATCCTTGAGGAGGTGAGTGTTTAACACATTATGACACAATGACAAATCTCCTGTCTAAATTTGTTCTCGTTACAGTCTTTTATGCTCAAGACCACTTGAGTGAGACTCTAAAGAGGAGTGATAGTGATGATGATGGCTAAGAGCATAACTAGTTAGGGCCTTAATCCCTAATTTATAGAGATCATGTCTAGAAGTGGATCCCGACTCTTCATGATTATCGCACATGCACACGCGACGTGGCAGGACATATGGGTCAAGTCACCACCTAATTGTTTGGTTTAGAGTCATTAAGAGATCCTGATGGCATAATAGCTTTGAGATGCTTTTAAATGGCTAGGACAACCTCAATAAGTGCTCTTATCTATTGAGCAAGTTGTTAGAGATCTATAAAAGCTGATGAAGATGGTGAAAAAACCTTGGAAAAGATGTATGAGATGAGAAAATGAACTAGCTTGAGTTTAAATTCTTATAGAAAGCGTCACTAATAAAGCTATATAAACTTCAATAAAGAATCTAGCCTTTTTCATGGGGTAAACTATGATGTTAGGCTGATATTTGCACTTAGTGTTGGGCTAAACTAGGGTATTTGGGTCTGACTCTTCTCCTACACAACAAGTCCCTTATATATCTCGAGAACCTTACAATACTTAAATCAATAAACAAATGAGAGAAAAAATAGAGAGCGGGAAATGAAAGTGTATGTAGTGGTCGAGAGGTCTTGTATTGATTGATAGATGACACGTTTATTTATTGACGCTACTATCTATGATCATATGATTTCTTTTACTAGTAGCTTACCCATCTAGGACAGTAACCTGTTTAATGATATGTGGGCATGATAATTATTCACCCAACCAAGACTAAAAGAATATAACATATGTTTGGAAATCCATGAAAAGATAAGATTAGCATAAGAAATCATAAGAAAAATAATCTACGACTTGAATGAGAGCAAGCAAAGCATTGATTTTCTTTCCAAAATCCCTAGGATTGGTAGCAAAGCTTTCTTTTTCATTTGTATTTTATATATTTTTTTTAGTTGAGGACTCTTAATTTACTTTTGTATTTGAATTTCCATATAAAAAAAATAAGAAAAAAATTGTTGATGCAACCATATTATTCGATAGTTTCACCCACATTTAACTAGTGTTTAGCCTATATTATATATATAAAATGCCTTGATATTCCTTGTTTTATGTTTTGAAGGCACTTTTGGATGAAAAATGCAAAAAGGAGTAAATTGAAGGTAATTGGCAGATTTGATGTTCAGTCGATGTTTTGTGCAGAGCGTGAGTTCTAGAGGTCGAAATGAAGTGATTCTAGTGGAATTAAAAAGCTAACATCCATACCTTTCTGAAACTTTAATGAAAGAAAAACAAAAGGAGAAAGATCATGGAAATCACATCCTGCAAAGTCAAATCTCGTATTCTGACAGTGTTGACCTTTGGCCATTCAAAATTTTATATCTGGAGCTACAGAAGTCAAATTGATGCAAACTTACTTTTTTTGGATTCATAACTCAAATACCTATCAACGCTCCAAATTTCAGCCAAACACGATGTCATATGAGGGAGATATGATTTTTCAAATATGACAATTCAATTCTGCCAGCAAACAGGTTTCGTGAAGAAACGAGTCCAAATTACATTCTGAAGCATCTAAACCGACATCTAAGTTTTTATATCAGCAATTTAGCTCCTCTAAGTCAGAGCTTGAAGATTTCATGCAAGGCTATTTCTTCTTTTTAGGAAAAATAGTTATTGAAGTACTTAAATGTAAACTGCCAACTTAAGGAAGGACTATTTTGTAAAATAGAGACTAGGGTTTCTTAGCATATAAAAAGAAAGAGAGAAAGGGCTGGCAGCCAGTAGAAAAGAGGGAGAGCAGAAGGAGGCAGCAGCCAGCAGAGAATAAACACAAATTCTCTCCTCTACAAACCTAAAAAAATCATGATATCTTCATTCTTTAGGAGTAGTTGTTCAATAGTTATGCAAGGCTAAGCTCTTTTCTTGGTTGCAAGGACACAACAAACCTTCAGATTTCAAGAACCATGAGATTTATTCTTCCTTTTATTTTCAGTTTATGTTATAAATGAGCATGATTGTTTTTCTATGCATATTTCCTATGATTATTGTTGATGATTGCTAGAGCGAACTCTAAGTTATTATTGTGAACAATCTATTGCTAAGTTTAATATCAAAACCAGAATTGTGATATACGAACTTGTGAAGCAACTAAGCTTGATAATTGTGGCGGAACTACATTATTGAACTTAGGGAGAACATTTGAACAAAGTGACACAAGCTGCGGACAGCTTATATGTTCATCTTGATGAAATTATCTAGTTCTTAAAACTACCATTAAATTGAATCATTAGTGCAGACTCTTTGATTGTTTGTTGGTTAGGGTTAGTTATATGACAGATCCGTTAATTAATCAACATTAAGAAAAAATAAAATTTCAGAACATAAACTGTAATTTTCGTTTCAAGGATCGGTTCTAATTTTCATTGGTGAATGTGTGCTTGCGACCAAGGTTTGTTTTCTTGATAAATTTCAGTTTCAATTGATTTTGTTTGCTAGTTTGATTTCTTCCATAGTTTAGATCATCACAAATCAAAACTCCCCAATTGCATAACGTATAGCATAAAAATCTGAACTAAATCTTCCTTATGGGATTGACCCCTTGCTTGCTCTATACTATCTTGTGTGTTATGTTTGAAGCTAAGGTAATTAATTTATGCGACTGCAACATCGCAACAATTGTATTGAATCCCCTAGCCCAAGAAGAAAGGTTATATATATATATATATATATATATATATAACAACTAAAACAAAAGGAGGATTCAATGTAACCCTGTTATATTTTCTTATTCATTACTAAAGTGTAATAATCATTTTATCCCTCCCATGAAAAAATACATGTCTTTAGACTAGGGTTATTTTGGTATTTTCATAAAATGCATTAGTCATTACTGATTTATTTAGAAATATTTCTGTCTATTCAATGTTTTAATGAGTAGTAAAACAACCAAAATCCCCCAAGAGTAAAAAAAAAAAAATAGTGGTCTTGGAATGGGGTATATAGGTATTTTTATTTTTTTATACACATTATAATTACACATGTACTCTTGGATACAAGACATTGAATTCATTGTAGTGGAGGTGGTGGTGGTGATAATAATAATAATGGTGATAACAATAATTTTAATGATGATATAAATAATGATAAGTGGTCATAATGATATTAATAATGATGATATTTCTTATTAATAATAGTAGTGACAGTGATTTTGATCATTATTTTTTGAATTGTTATGTTTTTAAAAAAAATTGTATGATTAGAATTTATTTTATTTTATTTTTTAATAACTAGATTTCATGATTTTTTTTAAATTAAATGTTTCAAGTTTAATAACTTAAGTCATAAATTTAAAAAATTAACACGTTTTAAAAGACTTTATATTTTTTTTTAATCTGGTTATTTCAACCACATAATTTAAATGGCATGTTTGATAGAATATCCTGTGTTCACCTAGCTCTATTTAGTGTTTCTATATATTTTTCATAAACAATTTTTTATATATATATTTTTATTTTTAATACTTAAATATTATTTTTATTTTAAAAATAATTTATTCCCATGGTGAAACGTGCACACGGTGTATATATATAAAAGCAGAGTGTAATAAAATTGTTGAAGCTAGCCAAATAAAAGGTTGGTGAGTTTCCCTTTAGATAAAGAGATGAAAATAAATTATTATTGTATCTTTTTTGTTAGTATCCTAAATCTTTAGTCTAGAGTTATTAACTTTTTTATTTAAATTTTCTCTCATCTCATTTTTTTTAAGTTTATTTTATTTAGGCTCTTTTTATTTAAAAGTTGTTTTTGGAATCCAAATTATATGAAAAGAATTTCTAGAGACATTGAATAGGTATTTATCGTAATTTAGTGTGTCATAAAAATAAATATAATGTTTGATTGTTATATAAAAAGTAATTTAGTGTGTCATAAAAATAAATATAATGTTTGATTGTAATATAAAAAATAATCTGAAAAACATTAATGTTTCATTCACTAGTTGTCTTAAATTTTACAAAGGATTGCATAGTTTGGAAAATATTTTTCTACAAACAAAACAGAATATTAATAGCCTATATATATATATATATATATATATATATATATAAAAATGGGACAAGGAAAAAGAAAATGTGACGCATAGACACGAGTCAGCAATGAAAATCTTTTCGACGACTCATTAGTTTTTTACGGATAATCAGGTTAATATTTGAGCGGTCGGTAAAGCACGTGGAACATTCTAGATTATCAAGACCACCCTCCATTCTAAGCTTGCACGTACCTCCTGTCAAAAGTATTGGTCCCCCTCTTTATGCATCAGTAATTTTTCTCCTATTTTTGCTACCAATTGAAGAGTTTTAAATTGTAAATTACGTTGTCGCTAAAAAAATTGAGTAACTATAAATAAATAAATTATAATACAAACATATATATATATATAATGTAACCATATAATATAATTTGACAAGTTTCTTATTAAAGCTTAATTATTTCAAATCTCTAACAAAAATTTAAAATTCAGATTTTTCTGTAAGATATTTGTTTGTTTGATATTATAATAGTTTTTGTGGTTTTAAAAAATAGATTTTAAAAAAAATCTTTTTAGTTATAGTTTTTAAAAAGTAGGTTTTTAAAAATATATTTTTGGTTAAAACTATTATAAAATAAATTTTTACACTTAAAATAAATAAAAAAACAGGTCTTTCATTAATAAAAAGCAAGTTATTTTATCATCTACAAAACCAAGATTCATAACATAATTATGTGCGGGGGTTATTAAAAAAAAAAAGAAGCTATTTAGTTTACCTAGCAATTTTTTTATGTGGTTGAGTAGAAATCAGAAATTACAACAATACCAAATGATTTTTTTAAGCATGTGTGTATGTATCACATACAATAAAAGATTAATTTATTAATAAATAGAAAAATATTTACAATTTTTTAATTGAAGATAACTAAATATACTAAAACACAAGGGTGTTTTGAACAGTGTCAAACATTATCCAAACACGGTGAGCTAAAGTAGTGCCATTTTTATTTTTTTTAACTTTGGTCTCTTAACTCTTTTTTATTGTGTCTTTTAGTTGCAAAATTAGCATCTAATTGCATCAATTTTATTAGCTAGGGATAAAATTGAAAGACAGATGATCAACTTAGAAAATGTGTAAAAAATGGGTAGCGTGTTTAAAGTTGACATAAAAATACATTTTAATCCTCTAATTTATAAAATTAGACATTTTCGATCCCTTATGTTTTTTCTAAATTCAATTTTGGTACACAACTTCATTTCTGTTGTTTTTAAGTCCCTGTTTTTTAAGGAGAGAGAAATTTTTACTGGATTTTAGTTTAAAGAGAGAAAGTCATCGTTTTCACATATTTCAACCATTAAATTGATTGATATTGGTGTCTACAGGTTCCGTTTGATGAAAGAAGTTGAATGTTGATTGTTTCAATCCTTGATATTACCTAAAAAAGTAGATAAAGATCAAGAAAGAAAAATCTAACCCGGTTTGATTTCATGTTTTTGGGTTATTTTTGGAGTTTATTAGGTTGATAAATTGGTTTCTAAGTGTTGTGAGGGTGTTTAAAGGTGTCTATTGATAAAAATTGGTTGAAAAAAAGAATTGGGGCTAAAATATCTGTCCTGATTTTTTGGTCACCACATTGGTGATTTAATTATGGGCAAATGAGAGTCAAGTCATCTACTTCAATATGCGACGTGTCACTTGATTTATTTAATAAAGGACCCCTTAAAATTTTTTAAAAAGATATAAGGCATAGATGCGTAGGCTTGGGCTTTTTTTTTTTTTCATATGCCCAGACATGCTAGGATGTTAGGCTCGCGCACCTGGGACTTTTATGATTGTTTTTTGCAATTATTTTTAGTCTTTATTTAGAGGCAAAATAAATTTATTTAAAAAATTATTAGACATGTTAAGCCCTTGGTGTAAATCACTGATTCTACGGGTCGTGCACAACATGTATGGTTGTTTTTTAATGCATTTTCCCTTGAATTTTGAAAAGAAAAAAAATAATTTAGCCCTTTGTTATCATTAATTTTTTTTATTTAACTTCAAATAAGAAAAAAACAATTTCATCATTTTTTATTGCCTAACTTAAAAAAATTATGCCAAATTGAGATTATATTTTGACATGGTTCTAAATTTTGTTTGCTAATCAAAGCTGACTAAGATCAATATGGCATGATATATTTTTAAAATTAAACTTAAATTCTATTATAATTTTTTTATTTTCTTTGAGATTTAATCTGATTTATGGTTAATTAAAACCCAATGAATGTACCACCGGAAAAAAAATGAGAGAAAGAACATATTTATTGTTAAAGAATGATGCATAGGCTATGAGTTTTTAATTGTTCGAATGGTATATAACACTTATAATAGTCAATTAATTTATTCTAATATACTAGTTGAGTTTTTAATTATTGTTTCAAATATTTTATGACATACAGCAAAAACAACATCATTTATATTTTTTAATGTGGTTATATACTTTTTATATGATACGCATTGAAGCGTGAGCTCAAGACTAGTTTGTTTCTATAGATTGATTCCAAAATTTATATTTCTTGATTTAAAAAATAAATTATAATTATTTTGTGTGATTCAATGGCAAACACTATTAAAAAAAACTTTGAATTACCAAATCATCCAAGATAATCTAGGTAATAAAATTTTAAAAATGGTTAATTTGGAAAAGTTTGGATAATTTGGTTAAAAGAAAAAAAAATCAAGTTACTTAAGTTATCCCAATTAATATAATTTGGTATAGTCAAAAAAGTTTTGGGCCTAATTTTATCTAGTTATTGAAATTTATTGAGGAATTTTAAAAATAGATTAAAGGGGCGGCGAGTAAAATTTTTGGGTAATCCAGGTGAATTACCTAAAATATGATTCGAAGAATAAAATAATTACTCTAAATTCAAATATATGGAAAAGATTTTGAATAATTCAAGAAATTATATGAAAATGATAAATGTTTACTCAAATATTCAAATATCTGATTAATAGCCCCTTGCATAAACAAGCCTCTCAAAGCTAGAGAGATCTGCTGTTTATTTAAAAAAAAAACTCTAAAAATATATATTTTATTTTTTAATTCTTCAAAGTATAGTATACCAGGCTAATGTGGAAAGTATGCTTTTAAAATGATATCAGGAAAGTGTTTAATATCAATTAACATACAAACTGATTTAAATATCAATTAATATTTAAATATATTTTTTATTATAAAATAAAAAAATATATTTTCTTTTTATACAATCATCCCATTTTCTTATAATATCTTTTTTTTTTTTTAATTGACACACAATTCAAATACAGATCAAATAATAAGTTAATACAATTTCTTCATAAACCAAAAACAATTCAAGGACAAACCTCAACAATTTGAATACCAAGTTACAAGAGAAATTTCAATTTATAGTATATTTTGGAGTGTTGTTGTAGTTGGTTTTTAAAGTGTTTTTCACTCAGAAATGTATTAAAATAATATTTTTTTTTTATTTTTTAAAAATAATTTTTGACATCAGCACATCAAAATGATCTGAAAATACTAAAAAAATATTAATTTAAAGTTAAGAAAAAAAATAATTTTCAATTTTTTTTAAAAATATTTTTGAAACATAAAAATAAACAGGGTCAAGTCCCAACACAAACACGCACAAGTTATATATATATATATATATATATATATATATTATCAATCAAATCCTTCTTTTTAGTTTTAAACAACCACTTAAAACACATATAATCTTTTTTCTCGTGAAAAGATCAATGTATTTATGAAAAATAATAATAAAGCATATTATGTAATAAAAAAGCTTCCATGTTTCTTTATATAATTGAATCTATGATGTGAGTTTTACATGATCCAAAAGGTTATAAGGAATTTGATGGCTTTGTTTGAAAAAATAACATCACATAAGTTTCACTCGAATACTTAATAATTTTATTAATTGAGAATTTCAATAGATAAATTTAAAATATAATTGGAAAATAAAATACAGCAGGCCTAATTAAAATGACCGCTGTAAACTGGGACTACTACTTTTTTTTTTTGCCTAATATCCAAATCCAAATTAGAAAAGAAAAATAGATTTTTGGAGTGGAGTAAAAGTTAAAATAGAATATAAACTTTTCTTTCTAAACAAGAAACGAAGTTAACCCCTCTATAAAAGACCAAACAACCAGCCAGTCCTCTAGAATTAGATCCCACTATTAATATTAATTTTCGAAAAGGAAAACAGATATTTTCAATCCCTCTGAGTTCTGCCTCTCTGTCTCTCGACCATGTCTAACCAAGCTGAATCCTCTGACTCGTAAGTACATCATTACTTGCACAGATCTACACTTCTTATCTTTTGTATCTTTCGATTTCGATTGTAAAGTTATAATCTTTAATTTATCTCTTTTTCTTTCTTAATTTGTGTTTTGCAGTAAAGGAACAAAGAGGGATTTTAGTACCGCGATTTTGGAGAGAAAGAAGTCTCCGAATCGTCTTGTTGTTGATGAGGCTATTAATGATGATAACTCTGTCGTTTCCCTTCATCCTGAGACTATGGAGAAGCTCCAGCTCTTTCGGGGTGACACCATCTTAATCAAGGTTCGATTTTTCGATCCAGGATTAATCTTTGAGGGTTCTTTCTTGTTGGGGTTGGGTATTTTCTTATTTATGTTTCTGATCTGTTTGGGGTTGATTGAGGTTGAAATATGTTTTTCACTTGTATTTGTATACGGGTTTATGATGTTTTATGTTGGGTTTTAGGATCTGTGAATTGGGTGTCTTTGGCGTCGCTTATATCGATATTTTGTTAGGATTGTTGCAGATGAAACTGTTTTTTAGTGGGTTGGGGGTTTAGTAGTTTTCTAATGAGCGAATACTTTGTCAAATTTCGTTATTTTGGTTTGTTTTATTACTAAATCAAGGAGATTGAATGGAGGATGTATATGTATGTTGAATATGGAATTAGCTTTCTTTGGGGACTACATATTGTTATGATTTCTTGTTCTTATTATTTTGAAGATTTCAAATTTAGTTTATAAGATGTATTAGGAGCACATTCACTTCTCTTTTCCATGAGGGATGCATGGGTATAGTACTCTTGTTCTCTCTCTACTTGTATTTGTTATGTAATAACGTGATTTTGCTTGAATTTTTTATGACATTGTGGTAATGGTGTTCTTTGTTGCACGAGGGGTGTTCAGGGAAAGAAAAGGAAAGATACTATTTGCATTGCCCTTGCTGATGACTCATGCGATGAACCAAAGATCAGGATGAACAAGGTTGTGAGGTCAAACCTGAGGGTTAGGCTTGGAGACGTGGTATCTGTACACCAGTGTCCTGATGTCAAGTATGGAAAACGCGTGCACATCTTGCCCATTGATGACACAATTGAAGGGGTCACTGGAAATCTCTTTGATGCATACTTGAAGCGTGAGTTTTTTTTCTTAAGCCTTTCATTTTCAGCCAATATCAGTAGTTAAACTGAGATATACTACAACTAGTCCTTAATGATGGATTGTACTTAAAGGCTTATAAGCTCTACATTTGGAATTCATTAGGGAAAGTTTCCTCAAGTTAACAAAACAATTTTTTTTATCTTCTCAAGTTTGAGCTTGTTCTGAAAGTTGCTATCCTTTTAAACATGTCTCCTATGATTGCTTTAATTTGTCCTTGTTTAATTATAATATTTTTGGCATCTGAACTTGATATGTTTTTGTGTTACTTGCACTCGCTCAAATCACTTTTCTTTTTGTAAAGGTTTTAATTTCTATGTGGGGTCCTAGTTTTGCACATGTTTTAAATTTTTGGTCTGCTCTTTCTACTAAAAATTGTCTTATTGACGACCTGTCTCTGATTAATTTTTGCAATCCCCCTAACCATCCATGCTCAAAATCTCTTTTTGTGTGCCTGTGTGTAGATAGCTTTGTTATTTTGTTTTGCATGTATGAGATGATAGTTGTGGTGTGTGAAAGAAATGGAGGGTACCTTCTTCATTCTTCTTCATTCATTTTTTAATGAGAATTTTGCTGCTATCAGCAGTTTGTGAAGGAGTACTACTTGATATATGCATGTGGAAAACCCAATGGCTAATGATTTCTGCAGCTATCTCTTACTGCACTTGATTTTTAATGTAGAACTTTTTTGAGATTGTTGAATCTATAAAATATCATTGTCCATTTTTCTTGTTAATACTTTATCCTCATAACATAACGTTTTCATTTTTTTTTGGTATTTAAATTGCGATAAGAAAAGTTTACACTGCTAGTTCTTTTGTGGAAACTGCAAACATGGTTCTTGCTATTAGTCATTCTTTTGTTTTATAGTTATGATATCCTACATACGTGTTAAATTCTTTTTGTGCAAATGATGCAGCTTATTTCTTGGAAGCATATCGCCCAGTGAGGAAGGGTGACCTCTTCCTTGTACGAGGGGGAATGAGAAGTGTGGAATTCAAAGTTATTGAAACTGACCCTCCGGAGTACTGTGTGGTTGCTCCAGACACTGAGATCTTCTGTGAGGGAGAGCCCGTGAGAAGAGAGGATGAGGATAGATTGGATGAAGTTGGTTATGATGATGTTGGTGGTGTTAGAAAACAAATGGCTCAGATTCGGGAGTTGGTGGAGCTTCCTTTGAGACACCCACAACTATTCAAATCAATTGGTGTTAAACCACCAAAAGGAATTCTGCTGTATGGACCTCCTGGTTCTGGGAAGACTCTAATTGCCCGAGCTGTTGCAAATGAAACTGGTGCTTTTTTCTTCTGTATTAATGGACCTGAAATTATGTCAAAGTTGGCTGGAGAGAGTGAAAGTAATCTCAGAAAAGCATTTGAGGAAGCAGAGAAAAATGCACCTTCGATTATATTTATCGACGAAATAGATTCAATTGCCCCCAAGCGAGAGAAAACAAATGGAGAGGTTGAGAGGAGAATTGTTTCCCAACTTTTGACACTCATGGATGGACTAAAATCCCGTGCACATGTTATTGTCATGGGGGCTACAAATCGGCCCAATAGCATTGACCCTGCTCTGAGGAGGTTTGGGAGATTTGATAGGGAAATTGATATTGGTGTTCCAGATGAAGTTGGGCGCCTTGAGGTTCTTCGTATTCATACTAAGAACATGAAGCTTGCTGAGGATGTAAGCAACAAACACAATAACCTTCCATGCATTCCTTTTCTGTTTTTCTATTTTTTCACCAAAATTCTGGGTTTTTATGCAGGTTGATTTGGAAAGAATAGCCAAGGATACCCATGGTTATGTTGGTGCTGACCTAGCAGCTCTTTGCACTGAGGCTGCGCTTCAATGCATCAGAGAAAAGATGGACGTGATTGACTTGGAAGATGAGACAATAGATGCTGAAATACTCAACTCAATGGCAGTGACTGACGAACACTTCAAGACTGCTCTTGGAATAAGCAACCCATCTGCATTGCGTGAAACAGTAAGTATTGACGTTGAGATGTTTGGTGTGGGTATCATTTGTTTTCTTGTCTCTGACTAGGAACTTTTGATCAGGTTGTTGAAGTTCCTAATGTTAGTTGGGAAGATATTGGTGGTCTTGAAAATGTTAAGAGGGAGCTCCAGGAGGTAATTGCTGTATTTCAACAGTGTGCAATTGTTAAGTGTTTTTTGTGTTAACTTTTATAACTAAATGTAACTATTGTGCTGTGTGATTTAGACTGTTCAATATCCAGTGGAGCACCCTGAGAAATTTGAGAAGTTTGGAATGTCACCATCAAAGGGAGTTCTGTTCTATGGCCCTCCAGGATGTGGGAAAACCCTTCTGGCTAAAGCTATTGCCAATGAATGCCAGGCAAACTTCATTAGTGTCAAGGGTCCTGAATTGCTTACAATGTGGTTTGGTGAGAGTGAGGCCAATGTACGAGAAATTTTTGACAAAGCTCGCCAATCTGCTCCTTGTGTCTTGTTCTTTGATGAACTTGACTCAATTGCAACTCAGGTATATTAATTTATCTAGAGTGCAGTCGAATGTGTTACCCTTTTCAAGATCATGGCGATCAACTGGCATTTGATAAGATTGTTATTCATTAAGCATGCATGTATGATTCTAGGGTTAATCTAGCAAGTCATGGAGATGTATTTTATTTTGCCTCTTTCTTACGCTGTTCTATACCACACTTGCAGAGAGGAAGCAGTGTAGGAGATGCTGGGGGTGCTGCTGATAGAGTTTTGAACCAGCTTCTGACGGAGATGGATGGCATGACTGCAAAGAAAACTGTTTTCATAATTGGGGCCACAAACAGACCCGACATCATAGACCCTGCCCTATTGCGTCCTGGGCGTCTTGATCAGTTGATCTATATCCCTCTTCCTGATGAGGAGTCACGCTTTCAAATATTCAAATCTTGCTTGAGGAAATCGCCAGTCTCCAAAGATGTTGACCTCAGAGCACTTGCCAAGTACACACAGGGTTTCAGTGGTGCTGATATTACAGAAATATGCCAGCGTGCTTGCAAATATGCCATAAGAGAGAACATTGAGAAAGTATGCTTCAGATTTTTTTAATGCTACCATCTTCTTATGTCTTCCCTAGTTAGCTGTCTTGTTACACAGATACTTATTTTGGATCTGTATTTTGTAGGATATTGAGAAGGAGAGGAGGCAAAAAGAGAACCCTGAGGCTATGGAGGAAGATGTTGAGGATGAGGTGGCAGAGATCAAGGCAGCACATTTTGAGGAATCCATGAAATATGCCCGTAGGAGTGTTAGTGATGCTGACATCCGGAAGTATCAGGCATTTGCTCAAACACTGCAACAGTCAAGAGGGTTTGGAACTGAATTCAGGTTTGCTGAAGCTAGTGCTGGGTCCGATCCGTTTGCAGCTTCTGCTGGCGGAGCTGATGAAGATGACCTTTACAGTTAAGTTTTCGTAAAATGTCTAGGCTTATAGATTTGGGCCCTAATATGTGTATCTGGTTAAATCCGTGCATGTTTACTGAAAGTTCCTTGGGATTTTATTATTGTCACCAAATTGGCCTTGCGTTTTTCAAAATTGAACGCTTCCTTTGACTCCTTTCAAGTCAAAATTGAACATGTTATCTTATTTTGAAAGATTATTACTGATACTATCTGAAACTAAGTTTCCTTCTAAATTGCCAATGACTTGCGAATTAATTACCATCAAAATAATCATGTGATTAGCTACTTGGAAGTTGATAGAAACAGAACCGTTTTATGGACTTGTCATGCATTAAATTGCATCTTGTAGAATCCTCCAATGGAGAAATCGTCGATTGTGCACTGCAAATTTCAGTTTCCTGATCAAAATATCATGCAATTTTTATCATGTTGGGCAAGTAATTTCTTGGGTGAAGAATGGGATATGGACAAAGAAAATCGAAAGGCGCCTGATTGAATGAAATATCATGTGCCTATGAAGGGCTGCTGACTGATTGAATGATATGTTGCCAAAATGGAGAAATTGCTTTGAATTTGCGACATGCAAATGTATGTATTGATCTATGTTTTACTTTAGAATGGATTATTGATTAACAAAGGGGAGACGGTCAGAATCTGCAGAAGAATACTAAGAAGCAAGAAGTCCTTTGATAAACTCAAGATACCCGGTTTTCTATTATTTAAGATCTAAGCATCTGTCACTTCCACACAACTAAAAATCATTCAACAATATTTGGTAACGAGGCTGACTGCTTGTTAGTTAAAATTTATTTATTTTTATTTTTAAATTTTTTTAATATATTAATTTTAAAAATTTATATCCAACAATATTTTATTGCGGCAGACAAAATGGAATAAAACTTGCTGTGTTAGCTCGGTGAAGAGAGTGCAATTATTCAAAAGCTTTTGTCTCATAACTCTCTTAGGGATTTTTTCTGGGGTTTTATTCCTTTCCTAACACACTTTGCCAAAGACTTAAAATTTTGACAAAATAGCATTGAAAAAAAAATATTAGAAAAAAATAGTGTGGAATAGACAGGGACGAATCTCATTTGTGTCTTTTATTAAAACATGCGAATCTAATCTAATTCGTGTCTCTATGTAAAATAGGCGAAAGAACAAATAAAAATTTTAAACTACCCTAAATTAACCTCAAATACTAATCTCAAATTTCTAATCCCTAAACATTAACATTAACCCTAATCTCAAACCCTAAAATCTTAAAACCAAATACTAAACCCATAATCCTTCTAAACTCTTAAATCCGAATCTCAAACCCCTGATCTCCAATCTAAAACCCCAAACTTTTAAATCCATACACCAAATCTATAATTCATGACTATACCCCACCTCCTAAATCCAAACCCTAGACTCTTAATCCCTAATATTAAACTCTAAACTCTTAAATCCATACCCCAAACCATAAACTCCAAACTCTTAAATTCAAACCTCAAATTCTAAACACAAACCTTTAATCCCTAAACATTATTAACACTAAATTCAAACCCCAAAAATACACCTTAAACCCAAAAACATATAACAAAAATAGGTGGATATTATTAGGTTTAAAAAAGCACAAAAATGAGATTTTTTTACATTGATGTAATATTTTAAAGTTGTTTTTGTTTGGTTAATATAACTTTAGTTGATCTTTGCAATAACACAACTTAACAATGTGCCACAACAATCGTTCACTTGTAAATGTCACCGTATTCGTTAACTTGAAAATGTCTGCTTCGCAATTATAAATAATTTATTGTCATTAATCACATGTTCACTTGTAAATTTATGACTTTAAATTCTACCTAATTGTCCAAAATAAATTTGAATGTTCATAATATAAAAGACAATATTAAAATCTCAACTTGACAATCCCAGAACAATTATAAAAATACAAGTGCATAACTAAAAAAATAGCACAACATAATTCTACTATCTTTCTATCTATGTCTACGATGATGAGTCAATGAGCTAGCTTCATCAATAACACAGCTTCCTAATGTCTGAGTCATCTCATCCTCCGCAACATCATCATCCAAACATAATGTCTCTCTAAGCATTTTAAGTCTAAAGCAACATGAGTTGAACCAATGAGATGCATAATAATGAGCAAGTGTATTATCTTCAATGTCACAAAGATTAGCAACGGCTTTTCAACCGTCCTATAATAAATTGTCAACCTAATTTTCAGCAAATACATTTATTAATCCATAAATAAAACACATTTAATATCACATATTAACTACAAAATGTATGAAATACTTACAACATTTTGAATTTGTTGTGTATGTGGTTATAATACATGTTTTCACATGGAAAAACTTGCGTTGGATTTAGAATGATGACATGTCATTTTATTTCCCTAATACCACTCTATGTGAATCCTCTACAATAATAGGTTATACATCCGTAAAGATAGTCTCTCTATGCATCACACTGTGTTATGTAATGGAGATGTTGATTCATCCAATTATAATCATCATGTCTACCCCGTCAACTAATGACATGCAACAAGTCATTTGTATCTATATCAACTGGGATGTATTGCCGCCAACCGAACTGTCGCATTACACTATCTGGACAATGCAACTCAACAAGCATAAAAAAAATATAAATGAGACCTTTGTTGTCCATAAGTCCCTGTCTGGTTTGTATAAAGGAGTAACCAACAAGTCATCTTTTGAATAATAATTCCACACAACTTATCACACCATCCATAATGCAATTAATTATACACATATTATACATAAAAACTAATTAAACCAATAATTTTATTTATGAATTATAGATGGACACAATCGATAAAGTTGTTTATCCAACTTGCTAAGATAAAAAGACAAAATACATGTTGGATTATTTTCATAGTTTCTAATCCCAAAACATCTGACATTTAAAATCAATAAACTAATTAAATATGTTAAATAAAATTATTTTAATTTAATATACGACTATTAACATGTTACACCTATTTCTTAATAGGAGTGGTAGGTCTACTCACAAATATGAACAAACATATCGGGTTTTGGGTTAATATGGGGATGTCTTAAGTAAAGATGCTCTCATGATCATAATTGTATGATAAAAAAAAATGCAAGCACTTAGTAACCAACTAAAAACTGACTGCAAATGTTACATAAGAAAATAAAATATATAGAGCAAGCATCCCACAACTTGTTTTGACCCTTTCATGCTTGCAATACACAAGTGCCTGTATCAACAAGCGGAATGGACTCCGAGTTCTTCAAAAGTTGAATATAAAACAATGGCACATATGTTCCGTTGAGATTTGTGAATAGTCTACCTCCAAATATATGAAATAAGTATGCTTTAGCATGCTTGTGCATAATGGAATTTTAAGTTTCACAATTATTAATGCAATATATATATATATATATATATATATATATTATTTAATAATGCAATTGACATACCATTGAACGACTGTGTCGTCATACTTATATGGTAATGCAAAGAAATTCTGCTAAAGCCATTCTTTCTTCATTAAGTTTCCCTCCGTCCAGATGCACACTCATATAAAGCAACCTTATCATAAATCCCCGAGGCAGTAAGTGCTTAACCATCTATGAGCAAGCCAAGCAGAACCATAACATCCTCTCACCTAATAGAAGATGGAAGGTGTGAGTCTTCCGTCCCCATCGCTCAATAAGAGCATCAAGCAAGCCATGATCTAGTTGAATATGTTGCAGATGGGTAATCTAATAAAAACATGTCTACTTGATGAGAGGAATCATAGGATTTGGTAGCTCCATCAACTTACACATTTGATAATACATCTTACCATCGTTATGCAAAAAATAAAAATAAAAACTAAAAAGGTTATAACTTTTCAATATGGATTATATGCTGAGTGATTTTTAACTTATAATTTGCAATTTAATATAATATAAAAAAACTTACAATCCCAGTTTATATGTCATCCAATCGATGCATATCCTATAATCATAATACAGAAAGTCAGTGGGAATAGGATGTATGTACTACAAAGCTCCATCAACATGTGTATGCACACCTTATGAACTAGATGCATCATGACCATGATTATATGGATGGCCTCTATATGCATATAAACAGATCCCCGAGTACGTGGCATCCTACTTAATTATACCTATAACACATGTTATATCAAATCAACATAATATAATATGAAATCTAAATTGACACATAACATCTTTATATGCAATAACAAATAACATATAATATGTTAACAACATGCAAAAATATATGAACACGGCCGATAAAAAAATTTATATTTATCTCATGTGCATATTCCTTTAGCTAATTTAATTGTTTGTTGAATTTTTTCTTGGACACTTGTAATTTGAGGGGTGTGTACCTAAAACTTTATCATCAACATTAAACATTCGTGCAATATGATCTTTCAATGTTTTTCTGTTCGAGTTCAATTTGAGTTGTACAACTGGAGGTTATATTATCCCATATATAATGTAGTTATATACATTCCCTTTTCAGGTAACAAAATCAACATTATTCTTACAAGAGGTCAATTGGACTAAAGTAAAAACAAGCGATACACGTACACCTTTTAAGTGATAAATAAAAGATTAAAAAATATTTGCTATCATATTTCCATACTAGTGACCCTTATCATAGGAAAGTGCCCACCTTTCTTTCGGTTCACTCCAAAACTATTTTTTCTATTCTAGGCTAATATTGCACATATTAGCAAACTATACATCAAATTTACACTTTAAAAGTTCATAACACATCTTAAACATATCATTTTTAGTAAACAAATTTTTGAATTTTTGAATTTGTGATTTAAGTTTTTTGTATAATGTCAGACATAATAATGAGGATAGCCTATCGTCTCAGGCTAAATTTCTGTCATTCCATTCTCAATACCAGTGTGCTTGTATGAGATTATACATATACTAGTACGATCATCGATAATGTGTTGTTAAAGGCAAAGTAAGAACAATCTCCAATTGATGTTATTTTCTTTTTCAACTAAAGCATAAAACCTTTTATGTAGTGGGTGTCATCCACACTGATAATTGGTCTTTAAAACTTGAATCCTTCAATAAGAGTACTAAATGCCCAGAATACTCTCTAAAAAACAACAGTTCCATTATCAAGATACCTATTGTAATCCACTCAACAAATATTATAGGAAAGGAACAATCCCATTATTTCTCTCAAAACCAACTAGAATCAATTATTTCCCATTAAACCTTCCATGGAGATGAGTGTCATCCACATTGATAATTAGCTTATAAAATTTGAATCCTTCAATAAGAGTATTAAATGCCTAGAATACTCTTTAAAAAATAATAGTTCCATTATCAAGATACCCATTGTGATCCACTCAATAAATATCTTAGGACTAGATTCTTTTATTTCTGAAAAAACAATTTAGGCAATATTTCAAATGACTCATTGTGTGTACCAAAAAGCTGCTTTAGTTACCCATTCTTTATAGTATGAAGTTCTAAATTTATAGTGCAATTTTATCTCATTTTGTACACTCGCTACCGTATAAGCAAAGTTATTGATAATCAAAGTTAAAACCACTAATGAAATAAATTTGAATCAAGCTGATTGTAGTGTTCTTACACAAAGGTCATAGTACATGTGCGAACACTTTTCAACTTTGCTATCTCAAAATAATTAGATTTTTTTTTATGGTATCCTTCATATAGGTGCCATTGACATTCCAGTGCTCGAATACATTGTAATTGTAAAAAGTTATTATAGATCATTCAACTTAATATTCAAGCAAATATGCAATGTTTCACCACTTAACCGTATTTATTAAATCAATCTTAGTGCTGAAAGTTTATCCAACTACTAAATCTGCACTATCAACTAAATTTCTACAATAAAGAGATGTATCATTGCAAATCATATCATCTACTCTAGTATCATAACCAAATTCCAGAATAGAAGGCCTTATTATCTCATCATCATCATTTGATGTCTCAACTAAACCTAAAACACTATCATCTTCATTATCACTAACTTTAGAGTAATCATATCTACATTGATCATAATATGTGTCATTAATCCTAGTTTGACCAAAATTTCTTACAACAATATCTTCCACTGTCCTAGAAGTAACATTAGAAAGTGTTGTTTCTCTAAGTGGTTGAGAAAATATAGGAACCAAGACAGTAGATTCATCATGCTCTATATCCGAGGAGGAGCATCTTTATTTAGGTCGACTAATCATATACAATTCCATCATGTTCAATTCATATCGGATGAACGATTCCAAAACTCACATCATCTTCAATCGGTACAAGAAAATACTAATGTCCTCCAATAAGAGATGATGCAAATCATCTTATAAACACTATTAGGGATCCATTAGATGTTCCAATTGGGCTAATTACAAGGTCCAAAGCAAAGGCATTGAAGGAAGCATTAAATGGGCTTGCTTTATAGGTTTCGTCCAAGGCTAATATAGGAGATCTATTGGACCATCAAGAGGATGCTTTAGTCCATTTAATTAATGTAAGAGGTGATATGAATCAAGTCAGGTCTAGATTTGACCTTAAAATATTTGTTGACCAATGTTACGAGATCATGCATATCTCTCAAATAGTATATCAGAACGAGATGAAATTTTACAGGGAGATACTAAACTCATAGAACTATATTTCAATAACTTTTCAGGTCAAATGGAGTACAAGAACATATTATTTCAGAGTGTAGAAGATACTAGACAAATCTTGTCAAATCTGCCAAATTAGACCTTTGTGTACTGTTTAGGACATATCTGGAGTTACAAGTGGAATTTGTCTCGATTCAAGGTGGTTTGGAAACTAGACATCTCACAATTTCCAACCACATATGGTAGGACTGGTAATTCTTCCAAACAAGAGAGAACAATGTGTTTAAAGTCAGAAATGAAAGTCTGGAAGAATGTACAAAAATTGAAGATTTGGGCTACATAAAGGAATTTTGACATGAAGATTTTTTTTATTATCCTATTTTATTTATTTAATTAATTTTTAATAATTATTTTTAATTTTGGTTTTTTCTGGCTCATTAGACATTGGTTAGGAGTTTATTTCATTATTGGACTCATGTTAGTTGATTACAAGTTTCGGCGTATAGCTTGTAACCCAAAAAAGATCTATTAGAGTTAGTTAGAGGAGACTATATTATATTTTTTTAGCTACAAGTTTTAGCAGAAAGTTGGAGAATAAAACATGAGTTTACCTTTCTTTGCGGCAAAACAACCTTTCTTTGCAGGGGCACAAATTATACATTGACTTATCGAAGATTAACTAGCTTCGTGACGTCATTTGTATACTTATGGTTCTTAAATACAAGGTTATCTATGAGTCCAAGTCTTTGTCCAATTCTTTTGGTTCTTAGATACATGGATACCTCTAGGTCAAGGTTTTATCAAACATGATTTTTGGCTTTTTAGGTTGTTATCTACTTTATTAGGGGTTGCTGGACCACGTGATCAAGAGGTTCACATCAGTTGGTATTAGAGCTAGGCTTTAAAATTAGGTTATATCCTTTATTTTCTTCTTATTAGTTTTGGCTTCCTTAGGTTTTGTTGTCTTTGATTTGATTTTTGATTATCTCGTGTCTAGAGCTTAGTAGTTTGCGTCTAAGGTTCTCTAAAAAAGTGTTCTATTTTAGTTTGTTGCTGTCTCAGAATATATCAGTAGCATAAATAGTAAAAAATAAAGAAGAAAAAAGTCCAAAAATCACTTTTGTCGAATCTGTTACAGTACACAAACAAGGGAGAATTTAGACCAAACCAATTCAGAAAATTCTCAAATTTTAAATACTGGTTCTTGGGGTCCTAATTGCACTCTATATAGAATTTGAGGTCATTTGGTGTTCTTTTGCTATATGAACTAAATTCAGGATTGAAACTTTTCGTAATAGGTCTAATTCGTATTAGTAATTCAAACTTGTTTTGTTGCTTTTATTTTTCAATTATAACATTATAATAACATCATAATTGATATATTTAGGTTTTATTTAATTTTTTATATAAAACTTGCATCTTTTTTCTTTCGCCTCTTTAAAAACATCAATTTTTCTTACAAATTCACTTGTTACTCATGAATTGTAATATTAGTTTTGTCTTTTCTTGTTTTCATATTTTTCTTACTTCTTAAGTCATATACACATATTTGGATATGTTGTTATGGCTATTATATTTGGTGTTAATTTCAGTTATGCAAGAGTCAAAGAAAGGTGAGATGAGAGGAAAAAGGTGTCGCAAACATATTTGAGTGAAAAACCTATATTTGAGTGAAACATGATAGGAGTGTAAACATGTGAGGGAGTGAACGAGGAATATATATTTCTTGTCAACTAACTAATTTTTTAGATTCAAAGATGTCAAAAGCAAGCAACAACCTGGCACCATAATGAGGAGACAATAAAATTGTAACTCAGTTATGCATTATCAATTAGTGAATGGATCAAATGGCCAATGATTAGATAGGTTGAAGCAACATGTTAATGATCATGGTAGGGTTCAAATATTTAGGCCTGAACAAAGAGAATTTAATGTTAGGAGGGTTGTTAGGTGAGTTAACACTAATATGAATGAATTTGTGGCTGAAAATACGGATATGAGTGATGTTGATTTTGAAGTTATGTCCGCGGGACATGGGGAATGTTTTGGACAGCAACAAAATTGCCAGTTTATATGGGAGAGATATTGTGATAATTTTAGCTAGAGGGGTAATTATATGTATTAGACCATAATGATGAGTTAGGTGGAAATTTGGGTACAATTAAGTTAAAAATACTGGCTTTTCATGGGAAGAATGATCATGAAGTTTATTTAGAATGAAAGAAGAATGTGGAGTGGATTTTTTAGTGTCATAATTATCTAGAGCCCAAGAAAGTCAAGCTTTGCTGTGATTGCTTTTACTAACTTTGCCATTGTGTGGTGGGATCAGTTAGTGACAGACTATAAGAGGAATTATAAGAGACAAATTGATACTTAGGACAAGATAAAATCCCTTATGAGGAGGAGATTTGTGCCAAACCACAATTATAGAGAATTGTATCAAAGGTTGCAGAGGCTAGATTCATGAATGGCTTTAATCATTATGTGAAGCTGGAGGAGATAATGCATATGGCTAAAAATATGGAGAAACAACTTAAACAAAAGGGTACCATTAGGCAAAGCCAAACATTAGAACCTTCGTAACCTAGTTGAAAGGATAACACCGGGGTTGGTCCATCACAGCAGAATAAGAAGGGCAAGGCCGAATACCTTAGAGAGAAGAAAAACACCTCAATCATTATTAAAGGTAACAATATTACTCCTACTTCTTGTAACTGTGATATTAAATGCTTTCATTGTCTGAGTTTTGGTCATGTTGCTTCACAATTTCCAAACAAAAGAGTCATGGTTATGAAAGCTAATAATGAGGGGAGGATGAAGAGGAGAAAATGTCACCATTAGAGGATGCTGATGATGTTTGTGTTGAGTATCTGGTTTAGGGAGAGTCACTTGTGGTGAGGAGAGCATTAAATATGCATGTCAAGGTGGATGATTTGGAAGGTTAGAGGGAGAAAATATTCCACACAAGATTTCATGTTCATAATAAAGTATGTAGCTTAATTATAGATGGTGGTAATTGCACTAGCTAGTACTGAATTACAATGGTTGAGTGATGGTGGTGAAGTGAAAGTGAATAAGCAAGTTTTTGTTGCTTTTTTCTACTGGTAAATGTTGTGATGAGGTGTTATGTGATGTTGTGTCAATGCAAGCTAGTCATTTATTGCTTGATAAACCATGACAATATGACAAGAGAGTTATAAATGATGGAGTGAAAAATAGGTATTCCTTTAAGATGAAAGAAAGACCTATAAATGTTGTATCTTTGACACCTAAACAAATATATGAGGAGCAACTAAAATTAAAGAAGAAGAAGATGGCTGAAAATGAGAGCTTGTATATCAAGAAAACCTTCTTTGCTAACAAGGTTTTTCTTGGGTTTGATGATGATGATGTTATTCTTTAGCTTGATACTGATTTGTTAACCTTATAAGATGTTTTCTATGATACAGATTTAAGTTTGAATATTTTTAAAGAAGGGGAGTATGATATGAACTAAGTCGGGTCTGAATTTAGCCTTAAAATGTCTACTGACTAGTTTTGCGAGATCAAGCATATCTCTCAAAGCGTACATCAAAATGAACTAAAATTTTACAAGGAGATACCAGATATATAAAACTATAGTTTGGTAAATTTTTAGGTCTAATGGAGTCCAAGAACATATTATTTTAGAGGTTAGAAGTTACTAAATAAATCTTGTTAAATCTGTCGAACTTGACCTTTGTGTACTGTTTGGGACATATATCGAACTACAAGTGGAATTTTTCTACGATTCAGGTTGTTGTAGAAACTAGACATCTCAAGATTTCTATCCATATATGGTAGGATTAATAATTCATCTAGACGAGAATGAAAATTTGCAAAAATGTATAAAAATTAGAGATTCAAGTTACATGGAGGAATTTTGGCATGAAGACTTTGTTTTATTATCCTATTTTATTTATTTATGTTTGTTTAATAATTATTTTTAATTTGAGTTTTTTCTGACCCATTAGACATTGTTTAGAGATTTATTTCATTATTGAACTTATGTTAGTTGATTACTAGTTTAGGCTCATTAGCTTGGAACCTAAAATGGGTCTAGCAGGTTTAGTTAGAGAAGAGTATATTATATATTTTTAGCTTCAAATTTCAGCAGAAAGTTGAAGAATAAACATGAGTTTTCTATTTATTTGTTCGTGACAAAACAACCTTTCTTTGCAGGGGCAAATATTATATATTGACTTATCGAAGATTAACTAGCTTCATGATGTTATTTGTATACTTAGGGTTCTTAAATACAAGGTTATCTATGAGTCCAAGTCTTTGTCCAATTCCTTTGGTTCTTAGGTACATGGATACCTCTCGGTCAAGGTTTTATCAAACTTGATTTTTGGCTTTTCAGGTTGTTATTTACTTCATTTGAGGTTGCTTGACCACGTGATCAAGATGTTCTTTTTTTGGATAAAGTAAGTATATTAACCAAAAGGGAACAAACCAACAACATAGGGTAAGGCCCATAAAGCTTGAATAGGTGACTAAAACCCGCCCAACCTAAAACCAAAAATGAACATGAAATAAAAGGGGCATGTACCAAAGAAAGGCTAAAAGGACATGCCCTCAAAAATTAAATAAAAAATAAATTAACTAGAATAAAAAAAAATATCATCAGAAATACCCCACGAAATATAAAGCCTTTTATTAGTATCCGAGGAGGCCATATTACAAAGAAGATTAACTTTATAAATAATACACTTAACGATATCACTATAAACAACCAAAACATTACAAAAAGCCTTACCTTGGAGCCAAACATTCGTCTCCCTCCAGATATAGTACACTACACTAGCTAACATCAATATGATTATTAGATATTTAAGAGAGCTACCTCTACCCAAAAGAGAAAGCCATGCAATGATACTAACCCAAGATCGATGTCTGAAAGGAATATAGCATTTAGAGCAAAGATCATACTAGATGCGTTGAGAGATAAGACAATAAAAAAAGAAGTGATCAACATCTTCACTACCACCCTCACATAAAAGACATCTATTAACCTGAATAAGACCATAGGACATGAGCTTATCCTAAATCGAAAGGGCCTCACGAATAGCAAGCCATAAGATGAAAGAGAATCATAGTATAACATGTTTATGCCATACAAGCTCCCACCACTCCATTTTGTTATGAAAGGGGCAAATAACATTCCAAACATTGCAGATGAAGAAAATACCTCTAGGAGCATCCTTTCAGCACACAATATCACACCTCCTATCATTCGGGTGAAAAGAAACAGGGGTACACTAAATAAGCTCAATCCACTTAGAAGATCTTGTAGAAGGCAAAATCCACTCTTGACCAACTATAATACAACTCAACCTCGAGTCTGTACCCAAGCTAGATTAAATGACAATTCTTTCCCCAAAATACTTCATTAAGGGCCCAAAAGATGTTAGTTATCAAACCAAAGAGAAGTAGAACGACCATCACCTACATGGTTGCATATGAACTGACGAGTAAAACTACAAAGACTAAAAATCTTCCTCTAACTCCAAGAATAGTTCCTTAGACAAGTCACCTCCCAAATATTCCTACCTCACAATAAGTAAGTATGAATTCAAGATGATCGAATAAAATGAGCCGATCTAGTGTGTGTGTGTGTGTGTATTCCATTGGTGTTTAACCATTGTAGCCTGATTCCACATCTCTAGGTTTTTTATACCTAAGCCCTCTTCCTCATTTGGCAAACAAATCTTATCCCAAGTAACTTTAGCACCACCTGAAGCTAGATGATCACTACTATTCCATAAGAAGCATCATAACAAAGAAGTGATTTTCACAATAATAACCTTTAAAATTATTAATGGAGAAGACAAATACACCTAAATAATAAAGAGAATTGATTTAATAAGTTAAATTTTACCTGCATATGAGAGAGTGCAATTCATCAAACTCTTAGCCTTAGCCATAACACGGTCCACGAGGATCAAACAATCAGGAGAGGTGAGTTTTGTAGTGATAAGAGGAACACCAAGGTACCTGACTAGCAACTTCCCTTCCTTATAATCGATAACATCAAGAAGCCATGTTTTAGTATTATACTCAACACCACACAAAAACATATTGCTATTGTCATGATTAGGAGACAAACTAGAAACTAGCCAAAATTGATCAATGCAATTCTCAATTAAGGAGATCATACCCACCTCAGCTCGATAAAAAATCATCAAATCATCAACAAAACACAAATAAGTAAATTACTCCTTTTCATAACGCCAATGAAATCCAAAGTCCTCATTTCTAACCAACTGACCTATCAACCTTGAGAAAATTCCATAGCAAGAACAAATAGGTAAGGAGATATAAGGTCTTCCTACCTTATGGAATAGTAGTGATCATAAGCTTTCATCAAATCCATCTTCAAAGAACACCTAGAAGGGCCCCTTTTCGATGATAATTATGGAGAAGCTCTTATGATAGTAAGATGTTGTCATTGATATTTCTCCCCTCAATAAAAGAATATTGAAACAGGCTAAGTAAATCTAGAAGCACACTTTGAACTCTATTAGCAATAATCTTGGCGATGCATTTGAAAACGGTGTTACAACAAGAAATAGTCCTGAAATTCTTAACCTGAGTAAGGTTAGGAACCTTAGGAATTAAGGCTATAGAAGTAGCATTATCTTGCTTGAGTAACCGGCTAGAAATAAGGAAAGAATGAACAACATTAAGATTATCTAGACTAATAATGCTCCAAGTTTTATTAAAAAAACCCATACTGAACCCGTTTGGACTAAGAACCTTATTATCCTTAAGAGAGAGAAAAACCTTTTGAATTTCCTCATCACTAATTAGATTATCAAGAGTCATGATTTGAGATGAAGATAACTGTTAAGGAAGGGTCTCGCTAATAAGAAAATAATTAATGGAAGAATCTAACTTAGCCCCCTAAAAGATTTTCAAAGTAGTTAACAATTGTATCATTTACCTTTTTTTCCTCTATAATACAAGTGCCATTATCATCATGAATGGAAAGAATTTTACTTCGGCATTGATGATTCTTGATCGAGTTGAAGAAGAACTTTGAATTCTTATCACCTAAATTCAACCATTGAACCCGATATTTTTTTTTAAGACCTCACCTTGAGCAAGTCTCACATACTCCTTAACCAATATAAACTCAGCCTTATGAATATCCAAATCAAGAGGAATCTACTACATCAGACATTAGACATCTTTCATGGCCTTCCTTGCTAACAAAACCCTATTCAAAATCTTAGAAAAGAACTTCTTATTAAAGTCTCTCAAAACACCTTTAACACGCTTCAACTTTTTACACAAAATAAACATCGGAGTACCAGTAACTTTCTCCTCCCAAGCTTTGGCAACAGTCTGTTGAAATTAGGGATGATCAACCAAAAAATCAAAATACTTGAAAGGAACTTTCCTTTTAGACATGTTTGCAAGCTTAACTAACATCAGAGAATGATTTAAGATACCAAAAGGAAGAAAAAAAGCTTCAGAACTCGCGAACTCACACTTTCACTTCACATTAACAAGCACCTGGTCTAATTTCTTCAAAATAGGATTATCACATTACCGATTAGTCCAAGTGAATATAGAGCTCGTGAATCGAAGATCCTCCAAACATGATTGAGTGAGATACTTATTGAGATCATTCTACCATACAGACCACATAATTCCACTTTTCTTCTCATCTATAGAACGAATAGCATTAAAGTCGCCCATAAGAATCCAAGGGGTGGACTCTTAACTATCATTATGTCTTACAATATTAGTCTCATCTATAGATGGACTATTGTCTCTATAAACGATTGAGGTGTTCAAACAGGTATTGATATCCAACATAGTAACACGAACATGAATAATCTGATCCGAGCAATCCATCATATCCATCTTAACCACACCAGCAGCCCAACATACCCAAATTCGACCATGACATGAGTAATCATAGTTGTTCAAGAATGACTGGTTCTGAAGAAGAAGAAGACTAGAGATATTTTTTTATATTTCTTTCTCTAAACTGAGTCTCAATCAAACCAAAGAGAGCCACACTTTCCTTTTGGACAAGACAAAGCAATTTTGAATGCTTTAAGGGATCATTCAAACCTCTAACAAACTACTGATATATATATATATATATATATATATATATATATATATATATATATATATATATATATAAAAAATAAAGATAAGAAGACAAACAACACAACGATTGTCTCGACTTGCCCCTTTGCGAGGAATTAGGTCTCCTTTTTTTTGCCCCTTTTCTTTCTCTCAAGATAGTCTTTAGCCTTACTTACTAATTAATTAATACTCTTTGTTGACCGAATTCAAAGGAGATTGATGAGAAGGACTTACCGAAATTGAAAACATAGACTCTTGATTAGTACAGTCCCCATCAATGTCACCTGCCCTAACTTCAATATCCATCTCCTCTTTACACCTATTTCACTCATTTGTAGTCAAAGTGTTGCGATGTCGCGGTCGCACAAATTAATTATCCTAGCTTCAAACACAACACACAAGATAGTATAGAGCAAGTAAGGGGTCGATCCCACAAGGAAGTTCAAGTCAGATTTTTATGCTAGATGATATGTAATTTGAGGGGGTTTGGACGTTATCTAGGCTAAAGCAAAAGAAAATAGAAAACTATCAAATGAAATTTAATAAAATCAAAAAATTATCAAGAGAACAAACCTTGGTCACAAGCACACATCCACCTATAGAAATCAGAACTGATCATGGAAACGAAACATCAATTTATATTCTGAATATTTATCTCTTCTTAACATTGGTTGGTTAACGGATCCGTCGTATAACTAACCTTAACCATCAAACAACCACAGTGTCTGCACTAGTAATTTAATTTAATGGCAGCCTTAAGAACTAGATAAGTTGATTAATCAAGAAAACATAAATGTTTGCAGTCTATGTTTGATTTGATTGAATGTTCTCCTTAAGATTAATAACGTAGATCCGCCACAATTATTAAACTCAGTTGCTTCACAAGTTCATATACCACAACTCTAGTTTTGATATCAAACTTAGCAATAGATTGTCTACAATAATAACTTAGAGTCCGCTCTAGCAATTAAAATAAACAATCATAGGAAAAATAAGCATAGGAGAACAAACATATTCATCATATAAATTGAAAATAAAAGGTAAAATAAATCTCACAGTTCTTGAAATTCGAAGGTTTTCGAGTCCTTGCAACAAAGAAAAAGTGTTTAGCCTTGTATGTTTGTTGAACAACTAATCAAAAAAAAGGAAGAATGCATAATTTAGGGTTTCTTAGAGGAAGGGAGCGTTTTTCTCTTCTTGGCTGGCTACCCCCCTTCTCTTCTCTCATTCTTTTTATATCTTAGGAAACCCTAGGTCTCTATTTTACAAAATAGTCCTCCATTAAGTAGACTGTTTACATTTAAGTACTTCAATAACTATTTTCCTAAAAAAAAAGAAATAGCCTTGCATGAAATCTTCAAGTTTTGACTTAGAGGAGCTAAATTGCTGAAATAAAAACTTGGATATCGGTTTAGATGCTTCAGAACGTAATTTGGACTCGTTTCTTCACGAAACCTGTTTGCTGGCAGAATTCAGATGTCATCTTTGAA
>Ga0325410_1000038_pt1 | contig 112847 bp, 56 predicted proteins | sample PopdelMetagenome_16_FD_206182 | JGI IMG/M metagenome (GOLD analysis project Ga0325410, IMG submission 206182) | Populus deltoides microbial communities from Bellville, Georgia, United States - Xylem-PdIQD-R3 | ecosystem: Host-associated > Plants > Phyllosphere > Stem > Wood/Secondary xylem... | reverse complement strand
AAATATCATTTTCATAAGAGAAATGATAAAATAATATTTTATTTAACACTCCATTCAAAGCATGTAAAATAAGTATAAAAAAATCAAAATAATATTTATTTTTCATTTTTAGCTTTCCATTTATCTTAGATGATCTAAGGAGATGTGGTGGCTCTAGTAACCACAACTTTTCTCAATTCCACAGGTAAATTCCATCTCCACGTGGAAAGCAAATTTAGTACAATAAATGCACCGTGGGGGACCTGTAAATGTCAAGCTCTCTCTCTCTCTTTTTTCTTTTTTTTGGTTTTATCCGGTGGACAAACGGAAAATGTCAAACTCGTGCAATGGCAGAAATTCGTTTGAAAGAATGCTTCAACTAATCAAACAGAGTTACTGTAGAATTGTTGACCCAATGCAAGTATATTTATTTATATACAGTACTGGTAGGACCTAATCCCCTGGTTCAAAGAGTACATGCCTCCACCTACCGAGAGTAGAATGATCATTTCTAGGGCCAGAAGAACAACGCATGGGCAGTGAAGAGTGAAGACCAGTTTAAAACGCTTGACGTCCAAAATTCTAGCTCAGACATTACAGATTCTTTGATGAGGAATCTCGAGTGACCTGCATCACTTGCCTGGAAAAGACATCATAGAATTATAGAACTCTTGCCTGATATTATTCACTTAGGAATATGTCCTTTGAGCCCTCGAAAGGTAATCTGACTATGAGTTGCCTGTGTTTTTAACATATGCCATGCATCCACAACCACCTTTTCTCTCCGAGGCTTAAATTATTTCTGATGAGAGTATGTCGAACCTTGCTCTCCTAAGCAGAGGATTATCACCGACTCTGTATTCTTTTTATTTAAACGAAAAGGCATTGATCAAAATGTCTGTCTCTTCAGAAACAACATGGACGGATGTGTGAAGTCATTTTGGTTCAAAATTAAAAAGTCAAAGGCAGTTGTTGGCAGGGTTTTGGTGACTTGTCCTATCATAGAAAATTGCTTTCGGTACTGCCTTGGCTATTTCAGTCGTAAGACTTGCCGAGAACCTCTGAATTCTGGGCAAAGAACGTCTCCAGATTGCCATACATGCAATTACAACCATGCTAGTTATGCAGGAGGATTTTGTTTTTTTAACCAAGTTATGTTAGCAGAAGAGGCCTAGCTTATTTGAAATTGCGTAGTTTTTGTTTTTTAATATATTTTAAAAATTCATTTTACTTTTAAAAGACATCTAATTACTATATTTTTTAATTTTTTTATAGTTTTTATATGATTATATAAAAAATAAACAAATCTATATAAAAATAATTTTAATATATTTTCAAGCAAAAAAATCACCCCAATACTAATTTCCAAACATAAAACAACATGGTGGGTCAATTTTTTTGGCCCTACATACGGTAAAATGGTACCAAAAATGAAAAAAAAAAAAAAAAAAACAGAATTACTGAATGAATCATGGCATTTTAAATGAACAAGAAAAGAACCTTGAATCTTGTTATTTCTGCAGCTTGAGATTCTTTGATGACATTGAATTGCTAAACTTAGTGAATACAACAGTTTAAAGAACTTTTCTCGTTTTCCGTTCTGAAGCTGCGCTTAAGCTCGAATAGGGAAAAAAGAATGGAAGCTCATGTTCCTTCTGAAAGGGTAAGGAGATCAGCAATGGACTATTTCTCACTTCACTGCTTCAGCAATCATCTATGTCCAGAGCTTTCGGAATGAAGTTAGAAAAAAATCATGTATCACATCCTCCTTCCAACTGCAAACCTTCTGGCGACTCCAAATATAAGTGCCTTAGTTGCGAGCCCCCGGTCAAGAGTACAAGCAAGAGCAACAGCCCCACCAATCACTAAAAACTTCGGTATATTATTCCCAACACGTTTCTCAGGTGTTTCCTGAGATTCAATCTCTAACATATCACTACTAGTCCTGCTCTCCAAAGATCTCAGGTAGTCTGCACTCACTTTGGTGTTGATCTGAGCCATGAAAGCACTACGTGAAAGTGGAGCTGCAGATGCTCTATGTTTCTGATATGCACGTAGACCAGGCTCAATCTTCTTCACAGCTCCCCACATACCCTGCCGGACTCCAAGCTTTGCAATTTCCCAAGGAATACCCATGTCTTCATGGTGGAACAGCATCACCTCACAGGCAGTCAGCTGGCCATCCCCTCTTTTTGATTCAACTGGTTCACATCCAACAGAGACATCTCAATCACACAAGGAACATGCTAGGCGACTCATATAAAGAGAAATGTACAAACGTGTATAATTTGGAAAACTGAGGATAAGTTACCTGCCCGAATGCACCAGCTTGAATAGTACAAATCAACACGCCTTGGTTTGTTGCGCCTTGGCACAGAGGAGCAAGGAACTCCCTAGAACATGAAGAGACATGCTATTAAGTTTCTAAAATGAATAGAAGCAATTAGATTGGGGAGCAACCGGTTTTATCTTTTTTCATACCTTTGTAACACAGTAGTACATTCGACCTGACTCCCAAATTCGACGGCCTATGATGTATTCTCTGTCACTACAAAAGAAAGGAAACTGTGCCAGAAAAACCATAAATTCAGTAAACAAGCCAACACAAACAGAACGCTTCAAAGAAACAAATGATAAAGCGGATGCTCTTCCCACCTTGCGCACCCACTGGACCAACATGGTTCCTGTGGTAGGGCAATCCTCCAAAGTTTCAGCGTGTAAAAGCATGTCATCCCACTTTGCTCGAAATTCATCATCCCAAAAGAAGTCCCTCATCAGTTCAGGTGTGACATCCTCGTAAACAGTTCTGCTACGATATTGTGGAGGGCCAGTCTAGAAAATTCATTGAAACATAATCCATATCAATCACAAGGGTTGCACAAGTCTACCAAACAGCAACATTGTAAAGCAAGAACTAGCATTGATAACTAAAGGTTTATTACCAAGACAGCATTAAGCAGTCCCGTTACGCTAATTCACAAAACAACACCAATTTGACAAAAGGAAACCTACCTCAGGATCTCTGCGCCAAGCTTGATAGCTCATAGTAGGTGTTGAACGATCCATCATTTGAATCCAAGCAGGACCTCCATCTGTCACTTCCACCAGCTTACTCAAATGCTCCAAATCATCTTCCATCACAAGATCTGGTTTTTCCTTTTTCATTTTTGATGAACTGCCCAGTTAAAGTCAACCATATCAGTTTCTTCCTTTTTTTTTTCAATTCAATCAAATGCCACAAATTCTAATCATAATCCATAGCTAAGAGCATCATACTAAACACGCAGGCTGAAAATGCAAGTAATTGCAAACAAAAGTCATAAAGACATTTACTTTGAAGCAAAAACAACTGACCTGCATTCAGAATTGAGGGTAGGTGGCACAGAGAGAGAGTCCTTTTGAAACCCACCATCATCAGCAACCCAAGAAACACAACTTGGCAACTGAAACTTCAAAATATTGAAACTTGGAATCACAGAACTTGTTGTTGTTGCTGAAAATTCTCCTTCTTTTTTAGCCTCCTTTGAAACCTTGGAATCCAACAACATTTCTCTACTCAAATTACTAGCCCATTTAGGCTTCCATGCCCACCCCACAAGAACCCCAACAGCAACAGCAACCCACAAAGGAATCACAAAAATCAAAATCTCACTCAACACTTCCCCAATTGTAGGTCTTTGCAAAATCTCCAATAAAACTGAACCTAAAGCCATCTTTAACCAACAAAAGCAAAAAGCAAAAAGCAAAAAGAACCCAGAAATCTCCAATTAAACCCTTGAAAACAAAAATCAAACAACAAAAACCCTCGATTTAATCCAAAAGAATAAACCTTTAAAGCACAGGATTATTCAAGGGTTTTCAAAATAAATAAAAAAACCCACAAACCCCCTCCAAAACAACCTCCACGATCCTAAAGAAGATATGGGTTTTGCAGAGAAAATGTCAGGGAATTGAAAAAACAAGTTAAAACTCCGTTCTTGTTGTTGGAAAAAGGATAAGGATTCAGAGATAAGCGGTAGAGAGACGTGTTGTTTAGATTACTGTAGGGCCACCATGATTTTCTTTGTTTTTTTCTACCTTGCACCACACAAACTGTGTTGTCGTAATAATACAAGCAGTTACAACTTACAAAATATCAGGGTTTTTCTCTCCTCTTTCTGGACAACTTAATTTGGAGCAAATGTTGAGAGATAAATGGGCACAGAATGGATAAAATTTTGTAGGCTTTTATTACTATGCTAGAGAAAGAATGATGAGGATTGGTATCTTCTGTGTTGTTGTAATGTGTGAGGAGTTTATGTGGCCAAGTCTCTACAGAAAGGCCAACGAGTTCCCGTGCTTTGTTTGTTGAAGAGGATATGTGAAGTGGGTGTCTTTTTATATATGTGGAGAAGTGGTCTGTGGTCTGTGGTCTGTGGGCACGCTGCTAGCTACCGCGTCTGTTTTTTCCACGTCTCATTTATCACGTTTTACCGTTTGTCTTCTTTTTTTTTTTTCTTACCTGATAATTTCATATTCTTATAAAATATAAGACTAATTTCATTTAAAATTTATGACTTTTCATTTTAATAAATACATTTTCAGGAGATTAAATTTATATTTTTATCTTTATATAGATATAATAATACCTTAATTGTTATACCAATACTTCATAGATATTTTACCATTTATCTTTGATGATGTTTTGAATTTCTATGTATTTTTTATTTATAAATATATTAAAATATTTTTTTTAAAATTATTTTTAACTTCAAGACATCAAAATAATTCAAAATCATAAAAAAATAATTCAAAATAAAAATAAAAATTCAAAAACTTTTAAAAACTAAATAAATAAATGGATAATTTTACTCTACAATTTGGACTAATTTTGGCGTAATTTTTATTATTGAAAGATTGATGTAATTTACAACTTAACCCAAAATCCAAAAAACTAGATAAATAAATGGATATTATTCAGATTTTATCATTTGATGCATTAGGATCATGGATAGTGGCTTCGACTCGTTGATTTAATTAAGGAAATGTTTGTTTTTATAGAATTAGTTTAGTATCCTTGTATATAATATTTATTTCCAATATATTTTAATATATGTTACTAAATATAAGCACGATGTTCAAACATACCATGTTCTTGAAATTCTCTAACCTATAGTAGTGGATTTTAACATGCGACATCCATTAGCTTATACAGAAACTTTTCTTCTTTTGCCTGTCCCTACATCTCTCATCATGTAAAATAATAATATCAATATAAACAAAAAAAGCTTGGACTTTCCTTAGCTATTCATCATAGATTGCATTATTCCACTGCATCGCACCAAAAAGTTTTAAAAAAGTACAGTTAAGTCCTTCAAGTCTTTTATTTTCATATTATTTGGTCTATTTAGTTTTGTATGTTTACGTCTCAGTCCTAAAACTTTGTTCTTTTACGTTTCAGTCCTTGCATATTGATCACTAGAAAGATCAATCTTTGTATCAATGGGCTCGTTTTCGAAAGCAAAGTTCAATTCTTTGCATTATTTGATCCATTTAGTTTTATATATTTACATCTCAATTCTAAAACTTTATTTTTTTATGTTTCAATCCTTGTATATTCATTATGAAAAAAACCAATTTTGATGTCAATAGACTTGTCTTGGAAAGAGAAGTTCAATGTAAGTGTTTTATTTTATTTTGTTTGATTTTCGTTTTATAAAGTCATTAAATGGTGTTTTTTAAGTTTAAAATGAGTTTATTGAGGTTTTTATAAATTTTTTCTGAGTATTTTGCTTATGAATATTTAATGAGAATAAAATATTAATTTTTTTATTATTAATTTTTTTATATAAATTTTAAAATTAATTATTCATTTATTTTTTATACATGTAAAAATTACCAAGAACAAATATTTTTTTTAATTACTGCAAAACATGGTCTTGAGGCGTAAGTATGTAAAAACTAGTTATATCCAAGTTGATTGAAATTTCACATATTCTTAAAAACAAGATGGATCATATTCGCAAGATCTTAACTACCAAATCAATTTATTTTAAAATAAAAAACTTCCTAATTATATTTTTGAAGAACTATCAATTATCCATGTATGAATGCAAATCCTATCCAGTGATATGATTTCAAGAATTTGATTTGAAAAAACATACTCGACCATGTTCCAAATAATCATGATCTCTACAAACATTTAAGAAAGTGTTAAAACTCAATAATTCATACAATATAACCAGAAAATATTCATAATTTAATATTTAAGAAAAGCTAGTGAGTTTACACATATATATTATGGAATTTCAACAGCGGTAACACTGATTTTCTCACACATGGCTGTGTGGGAATGTTAAAAAATTATTAAAAATATATTTACAAACAATCATATACATAAATATCCAATAAAACTACTGATAATTAATTATGAGGGGTAATTCAACTGGTTAATTTTTTGATTTGCTCTTTAATGATTACGAGTTCGTATCTTTTGATAAGGGTCAATAGAGACTTACATGATTGTTAATTTCAAGATTCATGAGATTAATCGAGCTGAACGCAAATTAATCTGGATACCCATGTTAATTAAAAAAAATAATACTGATAATTTTGTGGTGAATACAGTAGCACCCGTTGCCATCAATATGCAAATTGCAAACTGATAAACTGGGTACGTATTTGATTAACTTAGAGAAACACTTTAAACTGATTGACGAAGACTCGGATTTAACTTAATCATACTTGTTAGAATGTCTTATTTGACTAATCTGGCTGCTCATAAAAGAACGAATCATTAAGCTTTTTTGGCAATGAATTGTTCTTGGTCATGGCAATACTGTTCAACGATTTTGACCTGAATGTTTCAAAAGGATTGCTATGGAACATGTTCCATGACTCTTTTTTTTTTTTTTTTTGAAAAGGGTTCAAACTTGAAATTAGAAAGAAAATAAGTCCTCGAGTGATCCAATAGATCAACCCTTTAAAGTTATAAAAATAAAAAATTTAAGTAACATGACATGCATGATCATAAATGTTCTTTGATTATCTTCATGAGTTTGACAAGAGTAACGATGAGTTTTGAATTATACAATAGGGATAGTTATTTCCTCCTCGTACCTAACTTTCATTCAACTCTTTCAAACATTTAAACCTAAAATCTTCATGTAGAAATATCAACTTTAATGGTGATCTTTTCTTGAATGTTCACAGGGATAACAATTTAGTTTGAACCTCAACCCAAAAAAGATAGGAAATTCTTAGACCCGATTGGATGAGAGTAAAATTCGAAGGCAAAATATTAGTTTTCAAGTTAGGTATGGATACCGTTCTATACAACCTGACTACCTGACCTGAAATAAATAAATAAATAAATAATTATAAAGTTTTAAAAGAACACATGTATATCAAATTATAACATTTGAATTTGAATCATAAATTCTTGTTGAGTACCCAAAACCTGGTCAGGTTAGAGAGAGAGAGGTAGGGATTTTAGCTGAAGCATGGTGAAAGGTGAAGAAGTTAGGCAGCGATCGATCTTTTATTCATTTACTACACACATCTCAGTTCCTCCGAACGAAGGCATCATCAACCTAAGTATTTAAAGAAAGACCACAACCACTTAATGTTTCATAGAAAAAAGCTAAGATGATGTAATGATATTGATGATGGGGACATATCTTGCATCTCCACCGGAAGCCCACCTAATATTCTTTATATATGTAAAATAATGAAGTCCATGTCTGAAACCATCGTTCCCAATATCAGAAATACTGAAACCGTGCGTTTTTGTTCTTTAGTGCAAGCTTATTTACTATATGTTGTGAAAAATTTGAGGAAGATTTCTGGTTTTATTTATTCTCCAATCCATATTCTGGTTCAACTTTATCGTGACATGCTGCGGTTCTCATGCAAAGTCTTTTATTACGAGTCCAACATCCTTTTTTTTTCTTGTTCAAAGCCATCTATGGCTTCTCAGCTCTACCGACCGATATTTGATCCTGGGTCAATACCATCGATCATTGTTTTCGAACCGACATATGATTCGTTTTCATGGTTAGGTTCGTCGGAATCTTTCAAAATCCAATAAAAACTATGATTTTGTTAATAAAAGAGAGTGTCCCTTCACTGCGAAAAGAAATTAAAAAGAAATTATCAGTTGTATATCAATTATTATTATTATTATTATTATTATTTTTTATCAAAACTATATATTACTTCATTTTTTTAAAAAAATATTCATTGATATGAAACTTTATTGAATCAATCGAGTAATGAATTTATTGTGTTTTGCCATGTTAATATCTTTTTTTTAAAAAAAAAAAAACTAAAACTAGATTTATATTAGATTTCCTCTCGCTAGTTTTCTATGTGAACTGCATGGTAAAATCTAGTTGACTAATTATGTTCTTGGTAGACATCACATATGCTGACCATTGAAAAAAAAATAATTCTTGAAATTTAAGCATATTTTCATATTGGATACCTGGAAATTATTACTAAGCCCTCAAAATATTTCATAATGTTAGTAAAGCCTCGTGATATTTTTACCTTGGCCCTCCAGTAATTCAATCCACCCTCTGCCCCTGCGAGGAAGTTGCGTGATAAGAGAAAATTATGTCCATAACTTGGATTCAAATCCAAGTATCGTAATTTGAATTCTTGGGGTATTGTATTAATTACCTAAAGATTGAGTATACGTCTATTATTATCTTATTATGTGAATTAGATAATTTCAACATATCTTTTCCAAATTAAACAACTGATCAACGTATACAAGAAATGTTGTGTTCAACCCAAGTAGTAAAAGACGTATGAAGCAGTAGCTAGCACCGTGACATGGTTCTCTGCCAAGCTTGCTAGGAGATTTTTCTAAAAAAAACAAGATGTGAACATGGAATAAAAATCAAATTCGTTAAACTCGAAATCACGTGTAACTATTAGAGAATAATATAAATCATATCTTGAAATATTATCTAACAGCTTAAGCTAGTGAGTTGAGATGGTTCTTTGACATTGTACCAAAGCTTTAATGACCAAGCGGTCACGAGTTCGAATCTCATTATATTCATTTATTTGATAAAAAATTAAGCACAAGATAATTGTTGGCATGAGCTGTTACACATGGGTAATAGCAGATATTATAGGAACAGTATAAATATGTAACAAGCCACTATGTAAGATTATTCAGAAATAAAGAGTAATTATTCTGACATGGTATCAGAGCATTCTATTTTTTTCTGCTGCAAAAAACCCTAATACTTGCCTTTGTTTTTTTTTTCTTTGCCTACCATGACTTCAGAAGCTTATACAGAGCACTATGATGTACCTCAACCAGAGTCCATGTTTACAGAATTGACTGAAGCTCTTAGCAAAATCCAAACACTGACCATAACTACTGAGCCTCCTGCTGCTTCGATCAGCATCAAGTTGAACAACACCAACTATGCCCTCTGGTCCCAAGTTGTCGAGATGTACATCTCAAGCAAAGACAAATTGGGATATATCAATGGCGATTTTCCACAACCACCATCAACAAATCCTTCCTTTCATAAATGGCGCACAGATAACGCCATTGTCAAAGGATGGCTAATTAACACGATGGATCCCTCATTAATAGGGAATTTTATGCGGTTCCCCACTGCAAAGATGGTGTGGGACTCCATTGCTACCACTTATTTTGATGGAAGTGATACATCTCAGGTTTATGGCCTGAGACGTCGTGTGACACAACTCAAACAAGCAGGAGGGTCTCTAGAACAATACTACAATGACCTTCAGGGGTTATGGCGCGAGATCGATTTTCGGCGTCCTAATCCAATAGAGTATGTAGTCGATATTCACAAGTATAATACCATCATTCAAGAAGACCGGGTGTATGTTTTCTTGGATGGCCTTGACAATCGATTGGACAAAATCAGAGGAGATATAATGCAACTTCGTCCATTCCCTACTGTTGATCAAGCATATGCTTATATCCGCCGTGAAGCAATCCGCTTGACTGTTATGATCACTGACAACAAGAATATTTCAGGGGCTGTTCTCGCCACCAAAGGACTTCGTCTTGGGCTAATCAACTCTACTTCTAATATACATAATGGGAAGCAGAAATCTCAAGCATCAACTGAAGGCTTCAAATGCACTCATTATGGAAACCAAAAGCACACATGTGAAAATTGCTTCAAGCTGCATGGGTATCCTGATTGGTGGAATGATCTCCAGGCAAAAAAAAACGTCATGACATAGCTAACAAAGAAGCGGCTCTTGGCAATGCAGCATTGGTCAATATAGAGCCTCACCTGTCTTTTACACCACCAGTTGCTCACAGTTCCTCATCCTCAGACCCAGGTAACCTTGGTTGTGTTTGCTTTAATTCACCATGTGATGCTGAATGTGGTGCATGACTACTGGACTCTGGCGCTACTGACCACATGACATTTAATGCTAAAGATTTCATTCAAACATCCTTACCAAGACGCACAAATATCACCAATGCTAATGGTGTCATCTCTCCAGTCACTGACACGTGTACAATGATCTTAACACATACATTGCAGCTGCCCTAATACATTACTTGTTCCATCTCTGTCTCATAAGCTCCTCTCTGTAAGCCAAATGACTTCTGATCTTAATTGTCTTGTGCTTTTGTATCCTACCTTCTATCTTATTTAGGACATCCTCACCAAAGAGATTATTGAGCGTGGTACTAAAAGAGGGGGACTCTATTATGTGGAAGACTTCAATATGGGAAGAGCATATCATATGCAGCACTCGGTTGGAATAAAAGAGAAGGAGATCTGGCTTTGGCACTATCATTTAGGACATCCGTCCTTCACTTATATGAAACACCTGTTTCCAGATTTGTTCTCTCAAGTGCAACATTCTGTTTTTCAATGTAAAACCTGCACTTTAGCAAAAAGCCAAAGGGTCACTTATCATGTGCATTTGAATAAAAAGGATACTCTGTTTTCTTTGATACATTCCAATGTGTGGGGTCTTTCTCCAATTCATACAATATCAGGGTTCAGATGGTTTGTGTTCTTTGTGGATGACTGTACCCGCATGACTTAGCTCTATCTGCTAAAACATAAAGATGAAGTATTCAGTGTGTTTAAATCATTTCATGCTATGGTAAACACATAATTTTCTGCTAAGATTCAAGTGTTTCGATCGGACAATGGGGGTGAATATGTTAAACATCAATTTCGTGATTGTTTCAATCTTCACGGCATTCTTCATGAAACCTCATGTCCTCAAACTCCTCAGTAAAACGGTATTGCAGAGGGGAAAAATTGACATAACCTTGAAACTTCCAGAGCTCTCCTTATTAATGCTCATGCTCCCTCTCGGTATTGGACTGATGCAGTTACTACTGTCGTGCACCTCCTGAACAGATTGCCCTCTAAATTGTTAGGTTTCCAAACTCCATTACAAGTTCTTGCAAAACATACTCCTCTACCTTCGGTCTTGATGCTTCCACCACGTGTGTTTGGGTGCGTTGCTTATGTCCACCTTCATAAGAACCAGTGAACTAAGCTGGACCCATGTGCTCGTCGATGTCTTTTTCTGGGATATGCATTTCATCAAAAGGGCTATAGATGTTATGATCCTGCTTTTAATCGCATCTATATCTCTATGGATGTCACCTTCATGGAAATATAATCTTTTTTTCCCACCCAATTCTTCTCTTCAGGGGGAGACTGGACAAGAAGAGTTGAAATGGATGAAACTGAAATGGTCGGGCCTGTTTGAAGCACATATGGAATCACAGTCTGCGCTCCTCATCAATAAGCCAATCATGAAGGTACAGGTCCAAAAGCTGCAGAAGATACAGTGTTAGAAGCTGCAGTAGATACATAAACTGCAGAAGATACAGTCTTAGAAGTTGCAGAAGATGACGGTGCAGTTTCTTCCCCCTCTATAGTACCCGAACACCCAACTCTTGAGAATGATCCTGAGGTAAGTCTTTTGAACACCAATATCATGGAATCTTCTGCTGGTTATGAATTACCTCACAGGCACAATCGTGGGAAACCACCAAGGCGGTACTCACCAGATATTGAAGAGAGAAGATCACGATACCCCATTGCTAATTATGTGCCCACACAGGGACTGCCGAATCCCCTCAAGACTTTTATGCATGACATATCTACTAATCACGTTCCTACTGGAGTGGAGGAAGCCGTGAAAAACCCAAAGTGGACTCAAGCAATCAAAGAAGAAATGGAAGCCTTAATGAAAAATAAAACATGGAACCTAGTATCATTACCGAGAGGAAAGAAGACAGTGGGGTGCAAGTGAGTGTTTTATGTCAAATATAAAGCAGACAGATCCGTGGAAAGGTACAAAGCAAGACTTGTAGCAAAAGGGTATACACAGGTATATGGTGTAAACTACCAAGAAACTTTCTCTCCAATTGCTAAACTAAACACTATTAGAGTATTATTGTCGATTGCAGCAAATTTAGATTGGCCATTACTTCAGTTTGATGTGAAGAACGCCTTTCTTCATGGTAATCTTGAAGAGGAGGTGTATATGGACATTCCTCCAGGCTACTCAATAACCATGGGAGAGAATAAAGTGTGTAAATTACAGCGAGCCTTGTATGGACTAAAGCAATCGCCACAAGCATGGTTTGGAAGATTTAGCTTGGCAATGATGATTATTACAGGAGATGATAGAGAAGAAATATCGCGACTCCAAGGACAATTGGCCTGCGAATTTGAAATGAAAAATCTAGGTGGGTTGAAGTATTTTCTGGGAATAGAAGTTGCAAGATCAAATCAAGGCATTTTTCTGTCCTAGAGAAAATATATCCTAGATCTATTATCAGAAGTTGGATTGTTGGAGTGCAAACCAGTAGATACCCCGATTGTCCAAAATCATAAGCTTGGGATTTATCCGGATAAGAAATTAGCTGATAAGGGGAAATATCAGCGATTAGTTGGCAAACTAATCTATTTATCGCATACTCGTCCAGATATTGCATATGCGGTAGGCGTGGTGAGTCAATTTATACATTGTCCAAGTGAGGAACACATGAAGGTTGTAACTCGAATACTGAAATACTTGAAGTCATCTCCAGGGAAAGGGCTTATATTTTCCAAGAATGGTAATTTGGAAGTCAAGGGCTATACAGATGCAGATTGGGTCGAGAACTGCCTAGATGGGAAGTCGACCTCAAGGTATTTCACATTTGTTGGTGGAAATCTTGTGACATGGAGGAGTAAGAAACAAAATGTGGTAGCACTCTCTAGTGCTGAATTAGAATTTCGAGGGATGGCTAAAGGTTTATGTGAACTTCTTTGGCTGAAAAAATTGCTAACTGAGATTGGTTTTGCTCCTAAATCAGAAATGAGTCTCTTCTGTGATAATAAAGCTGCAATAAATATTTCTCAAAATCCAGTCCAACATAACAGAACTAAACATGTGGAGGTTGATCGGTACTTCATCAAACATAACCTTGAAGCGAAGACAATTCAATTCCCATTTGTCAAATCTGAAGATCAACTAGCAGATATATGTACTAAAGTTGTGTCCAACAAAGAATTCCACAGCTCACTAGTTAAGTTATGCATAAAGGATCCATATGCATCAACTTGAGAGGGAGTGTTGGCGTGAGTTGTAACACATGGGTAATAGCAGATATTATAGGAACAGAGATGGAAAGAATAGGAGATATTATAGGAACAATTTCTTTCCATCTCACGATAGCATAATTATAGGAACTGAATATGTATAGCTTAAAATAGAAGATTTACTCTGGTAGTATAAATATGTAACAAGCCACTGTGTAAGATTATTCAGAAATAAAGAGTAATTATTCTGACAATAATATAGGTCTCTGCAAGTTTCAAGCCCAAAAGAGCTTTCACTTGAGGGGGTGTGTTAGAGAATAATATAAATCATATATTGGAACCTTACGTAACAACTTAAGCTATTTAGTTGAGATGGTTCTTTGACAATAAACATATTAAAGTCCTGAGTCATCACGGGTTAAATAATTTAATTAAAATTGACTTGGGTCAATCAAAACAATATAATTTCAGGAGTTTTAAAAACATTAAAACAACAAAACAGGTTTTGACCGGGTTACAAATTAATTTACTAGATTAATTTTTACATTATTTAATTTAAAATTTTAATAGTTTCTGGATTAACCCAATAAGTTGGGGCAGATTTAAAATGAGTGATAAAAACTGCATCTATCCCGTCACAAAATTATCTAGGGATCTTGCAGCAAATCTCTTGATAGCTACGTATATAAAAAAATGAACTGGCCAGACTCAATACATGTGTTCATCATGTAATTAAATTTATGTGTTTGTGATACTGATGTCGTAGTGCTCCTTCAACATGGCTGGAATCTTGAAAAACCTTTTTCCCTTAGTGGAGTTCAACACTTTTATTGCAGCAACATCGTTTTTCTTGTCAGGAATTCCTCATGCTTGCAATAGTCTTCTTCATGCGCTGCTGCTAATGGAGGTTGGGACCCAAAAAGAAAGAAAAATGGAGCGTATGTGGATGGTCCCTTCGCCTGACATGCTAATCGAATTGATATGTCCAATGGAAACAGTCTTCTTCAAGGGCTGCCAATCTCCCAATGGAGGCTAATGGAAGCTGAGTTGACATCCAGCGATAGGCCTAACAAGCTCTAAGCAAATGATATCAAAGTGTATGCGGATGGTCCCTTGGCCTCCAATTGACCATGGATTTATAATCATTTAGATTCTCAGGAATTGGACAAGAAATATGAAAAAAGTAGGTGTATGAAAAAGAAGGTACCTAAAGATGCTGAAATTAAGGTAAAGGACGGTGATTGTTTAGTGATGCAGTGTTTGTTTTGATTTATACTTGAAAATATATTTAATATATATTTTTTTATTTTTAATATTAGTGTATTAAAATTATTAAAAAAAAATTAATTTAGTATATGTTTTTAAATGAAATAAACCCAAAAACAGGTACGTTGGTTTTTGGTGGATATTATCCCTAGCTCATCACTAGATTGAATTTAGAGTGGGATCTCATCACTAGATCAGCATGTTCAATATATGAGATTTTCATTCAATTGGTAAGAAATTTAGAAACTTGAATTTGAAGATTTGTTGAATTTTTTTTCCTGAATTTACTTGCCAAAAAATTTCAGTTATTAGATTTATGGGATTCATTAGCTTGTAGGATCCATATATTCAACGTATGAAATTCTCATTCGATTTGCAAAATTTTTTTAAGAGGTGAATTCAGGAAAAATATTTTGACAAGATCAGGAATAGGAGTGATCATTTTCGATTCGGTTCGGTTTATATATAAAAAAAAATAACTAAACTGAATTTTTTTTAAAAAAACCGAAACCGGTTCAAACCGACTGGTTTCGGTTCGGTTCGGTTTTTTAGGACAAAAATCGATTCAAACCGGTTTGGCTCGGTTTTGGCTTGATTTTTTTGGTTTGGGTTCGGTTCGGTTTTTTCGGTTTTTGGCTTATAAAACCGAAACCGAACCGGCTGGTTTTTTCAAAATTTTAATCGATTTAATTAGGTTTTTTTTACAGTTTGGTTTTTTCAATTACTTTTTTCCAGTTTTTTTGATTTAATCAGTTTTTTTTTTAATTTTTTTCTCACCCCTAACCAGAAGTGTTCAAAACTAAATTAGTATAACCAGAAGTGTTCAAAACTAAATTAGTATAGTATAAATTTGATGTTGTGTATCGATCTTCACCCCCCCACCCCCCCCCCCCCCTCCTTTTTTTTGTTATAGAATTTATTGTGAATATTTAAGAATATTACCGTGTCAAATAAAAATAATTTTATCTATATAAATATTTATTTCCTTAACATACAATCTAATAACAAATAAGATACAACAAGTGGCATTTAGATAATGTCTATTTATTCATATATAAAATTAAAGTTCTCTGGCATTAAAAAAAAATGCGATTAAAGGAAATTTCAGACAAGTTTTAAACGTGAAAGTATTCAACACTTCTCCTCTCTTAAAGACCTAAATTTCATACCATGAGTGCCTCACCAAAGATCACCGTGAACTTTTTTTTTTTTCCTTGATTATGCTCATATTTTTTTTAAAAATGAGACTAGTTCCATTCAGAATTCGTGGCTACCCTTTTTAATAAGCACGCTTCTTGAAAATCGAACTTGTATTCTCATCTTTTCAGGGATATAATAATATTTTAACTACTAAATCAACACTTCATTGGTATTAACATAACCTAATAACATATAAAATACAACAAATGCATTTTTTTTGTGTTGTCATCTTTGTTTTACTAATATAAGGGCTATGTCACATGAGTTCATAGAATTTGAGAGTGCATACCGTCTTTACCAATGCTCACACACAAAGTAAATAAAATAGTTGCATGCATAAAAAATGTTGATGGAATGAAAGGAGGGATGACAATGAGTATATATACTATATTCATATTTTATTTATTATTTATCGGGATAAAGATTTAGATATTTATATTTTATCTGTTGGGTTTCACATATTTATATAAGTATTCATTATATAGTAAGTAATTTTCTTCCACGTTTTGGTAGAATTTGGAGAATATCAGGCTACATTCTATCATGTTTCATCCACGTTTTGGTAGAATTTGGATATAGTACGTAATTTTCTTTATGTCTGGGTTAGAAGCGAGCTGTGAATCTTTGGAACTACACCATATTTCTTTTCCTGACTTGATAATCTGTATGTGAAGTAATTAATTTAATCATGCACCAAATGTCCGAGGCATCGACAGCAAAAATCGGGCAGATGGTGTTGTCTAAACCAACAGCTTAAATCACACACAAAAAACTATATTACAAGGGGAAAAGTTTCAGAAACTTGTATGCCAGATTGCTCCCTCACCTTCCCCACATCGTTGGTGTACTTCCTCCATTCTTTCCACTGACTTACAAATGCCACTGCAGCTCCAATCAAACGATGCAGCACAAGGATTACCTGCCTGGGCTTTCCACTCGCAATCTATCACAATATTTCAACAACATTAGTGAAAAATCTTTTATTCAACTTCGAAGAGACACCATTTTGGGTAATATGCAAGAGTTTTTTGTACAAGGGATAAAAAATCATGCATAGTATAACGATTTGCTTCAGTTAATGTGCTAGAACTGAGGCTATCAAAGTATTAAAAGCATGCCATGGAGGGGAACGAAGAAATATATATTTGCATTTATCTTACCAGGTGCAGTCCCACAGCAGAGGCTTCGATCATCAATATGCTCAACATCAAGACCAATAAACCAAGAACCTAGAGAAACATCTTCATTTGCATATCTATGAAGTATGTGTCTGCAGATTAAAATGCCGTATATCAGCAATAAAGAAGGATGATATTATCTAAATAGAATTGATGGCGCAAAACTCAGGCTTACCGATTTACTGAGATATAGGTGGCCAAGTCTTTAGAAATTGCATATATTTGCCCAGTTGCATGCCGGAAATACTTGTTTCCCTCCTCGCCAAATTTCCAATATTCTGGCTCATGGTACTTGACTCCTCTGCAAATAGAATGCAGAAGTAAACGTGTTAACAAAGTTGAACATTGTACAGTCAGAAAATTTGATTCCATTTGAATGCTTACGTCTGTGCTAGTACAGGTCCAGACTTCATACAACCCATATAAACACGAGGCTTTGATCTATGACGGGCCAAGGTAGATCCGACCATGCCTGCCAGATATTAAAATCAGATGACTATGCCAAAAGACATCCTTCTGTGCTCCATTTTGTGAGGTGTAAAGCATTCAAGTAAACTAACCAAGATTTATGTGCACATCATCGTCAACTTTAATATAGAAGTCAGCATCCCACTTAGCAACAGCTGTTGAAAAATATATTTGTGTTTTCGACGATAATTCATGATAACCTTCTACATGATTCTGCAACAAAGATTACAGTAACTCTGCGTAAGCAATTGAAAACTTGTTGCGATTATCGTACACCGCCTCCAAATACATTTCAAAAGCTTCTCTCTCCCAAACCAGTAGCTCTGGCTTTTGAAAGGGACCAGCTTCTTCAATAATGTCCAATTTTATTTTATTTTTTTCATCCAAGTGTAGAAAGATTTTTTATCCTTAAATGGGATGGAACCGGAAGACTAGGCAAATGTTTCTGCTTGGTGTTCAAGATAGGTAAGGAGAAAAAGGCAATTAACAAAATGATTTTGCAAATAGTTTCATAGCCTTTACTTGGTAGCTGGTTACAAAACATATTATCCTGCATAATGCCTGGTTATCAAACAGGTCCCGCAGAGTTCTAACCATAACATACCAGTCTCAGGAAATCCTTGTGTTGATCATCTTCTGCTTCAATAGCACGGTCCAAAACACCACCTGGAGATGCACTGTCAAATACAAAAAAAATTAATCATGCCAGACAGATATATATTGTCAAACTGTTAACACTGAGCTACTAAATAACCACATGCCCTTTGAATAAACATACCTGTGTCCTATAACAAACCGTATTATAATACCCTTCTCTGTTTCCAACTTTTTTAACTCCTCTCCTAGAATAAAAAATAATCAATTACGTGTAAGCATCTACTGACTCGTAACAGCTACTAATGGTTTAGTTCAGAGAAGGATTGGTATGATTTGGATTTAACCTTTGGGCATCCAGGTTTCTCTAATCGAGTCCCTTCGCTTCCTGCTGCTGAATGCAGTAATTATTCCCATAACAAAGAAAACCTTTGGTCGCTCCTTTAAATGCTCGGTTCCTGATTTTGTGACCATCGGAGATCCATCCTCATTAATAACTTTTGCAGCTCTTGCTGAAGCTAGCTGCATCTCCAATGAGGAAATTGTTTTGTCCAGTGTCCTGTAATCATCATAGTGGGGATATTACATGAAATGATACTTCAATGCTTCTCTTGAAGGTTCCATTCCAAATTTACAATACCTATTAAAGTAAATAGCCTTTTTTAAAAATTATAAAACAATACATATTTATTGAATTACATAAGTGATCCAGAGTTCTTTTTAAAGCATAAAACACCGGGTTTTAGAACCTCACATGATCACATCATGAGTTTGAGAAACCCGAGAAAGGATGTCTCCTGCCTGAACAGCAGTTTCCTGCAATATCATAAACATTATCATCTACACGAGTTTACTGCTGGAAACAGAGCTTATGAAACACTATTTTAGTAACTAGACTTGCCTGCTTCTCACAATTAACTGTGGGATGATCTGCTGTTAATTGATCCTTCTTCACAGATGAAGCTTCCTCATCCATTTTTGCTGGATCAGGAAAATCCCAAAACCTATAAAATACATGTAAGTGGCACATCAGACTTGAGCAAAGTTGCTGGAGGGCTTAAAGATGATGAAGAAGAAAAAGTGAAATGCAGTAATAGCTTACAAGCTATCCAATATATAATCAATAGAATGCACCAGATTAAACTATCATACTACATTACGGCCAGCTGCTAGAGATACGGTGTTAATTGATGTGTTCTCAACACAAATGCTGGCTGTTGATGAAGTGCTAGTAAAACGGCAGCACAAGTTGGACTCCATTTCACCGGTTTCTTCAAAGTAGAATCACTTAGCAAGTCTCATCTAATATTTTGCCTTTTTTCCACAACATAACTTGATTCAGCTTTTTGGCTTTACACGCCAATTCTCATCGTTTAATTGATATTTAATAAATAAACCCAAAATTTGGTATTCAAATATTATAGCTGATTTCTCTCAAAAGACAACCTGGAAGCATTTCTACGCATCAAAAATTTAAGAAACAGCTCGATTTCCAACCTGGCAGATATTCATTCGGTACTTGCCTGTTCAAGGCATCAAAAGACCGGAAATATTTCTGCACCTGTTCCACCACCAATATCCAATCAATACCTCTTCAGCAACTTGACACTAGCCTATTCACCAACCCAATGACCTTCCATTTGAAACATATACTTAACCATCCAAATCAATACTTAACATATTCTCCTTACTGGGAATTCATCTCCGCGGTTAGAACTAAGCTCGTCCTTCACTTCAAGCATTTCAAAATCATTCAATCAGTCTCCACCACTCCACCTATAACTTGAAATTCTGTAGACCCAGAAGGCCAGAACAGCAAAAAGTCCCAATATTTTACATGGATTCCAAGAAAAAAGCCCTCAATCTCATAAAATAACGGCCAAAATCTACACAAAAGGATTACATTTTGCATATGATTTCATAAGAGAGACCATGTAAGATTCTCCATCCTATACATAAAGCAACGAAAGCACAAAAACAGAACCACAACCAAAGTTAAGCTTTCCAAATCCTACTAAGATAGGCAACAAATCTAAACGCTGATCACTTCAAAAAGACAAGATCTTTAAAAATTCCACACAAGAGAAAAGGAGAGAGAAACAGAACCTGTTAACAACAAGAACCCCCAAGAAGAAACTGGCAATGCAGAAGAGATAAACCCATCTGGTGGGAATTCCATTACTGGACTTTTGAGGTCTGCTTATACCCATTTCAATCTAACAAGCTTCAGCTTTAAGAAAGCTTCCTTCTTTCTTCTTTAAAACCTTTGGGGAATGGTACAACGCTACAAGGACACAACAAGTGACCGCATTTCCTACAAAGACCGAGGAAGATAAGAGAGCACAACAAAACCAATGCCTGAACTTAATTGTTGTCTTAAACAATAGGAAACTGAAGAACTATGTTACTTTCTTCTTGCTTTGTTTCATTTTTCTTTTCAAATCCAATGAAAATGGGCAACGACAAGATGTAAAAATTTATGCTCGCCTTTACTGTTTTGTCACAGAGAAATATTCTATATAAAATAATGCAACGACAAAAGTCACAGCTACCTAAAACTGTCCTTGGTGTGCCTTCCTACCCTGTGTGCTTTTTTGTTTTTTTATTGCTTTTCTACTTGGATTCACGCATGGACCCCTAGCTAATTCCTTTGTTATACTACTTTACATAAACCTTGAAGGAAGCTTAAGGTTTAAAGAATCTATTATTTTGGTGAAATATGTAATTCATGAGAGATCATGTGTAGATTTCTTGTTAATGTCACTTGTTATCTGATGTCATCTGATGTAATTACTCTAACCCGTCTTGTTCGTCCCTGTCCAAACATGTTTATGATATCCAATTAATGTGCATGAATCCATTTGTTTAATAGTTTATTAATAGATTCGATAATAAGCTTGTCAAAAAAAAATTAAGTGATTAGACATTAATTAGCATCTTATTAATTATTACTTGGATTTATCTTAAAAAAACAAATATAAAAAGAAAAGATAAAATAAAATCTATAACCCATAAAAAATAATAAAAATATCTTAATATAAGATTATTAGTTACCCTCTAAACAATATAAAATTTTTCCATACTCATTATGTTGATATTTAAAAGAAAAATTAAAAGAATCATTTAACATTATTATGGTGAATGTTGTTGAAAAAGAATGATTGTCTTATAACATGCATTAATATTAATAGATCATTAGGGAAAGATGCTAGTTTTTGATATTTGGATGGATTTGTGCTTTGATGATGAAAATGATGATGGCAAGTGTTTTTAACTTCCTAAGTGCAACAACCTTATTAAGGACAAACACAAATGAAATCAAGAGACAAGAAATCTTGTTATGTGGATTAATGTACAATCCAAAAGATTATTACATCTTCTAATTAAGCAAATCATATCATATTATAAGCAAATTATTTCCTTATTGTTGAGCCAGCTTGATCCTTTTCGGCTTAAAATTAATGATCGAAATCTTATGATATACAAATACAACTTGCTGCTTGACCCATTTGTTTAGTAATTAACTTGCCTTATGATATCATGACTATTAGACTTTTGTTTTGTTGGTTTTGACAAGTAAATAATTATTTTTTTTGCCTTAGCTACTCTTCTTCGAATGGTATGCTACTAGTAATCAAACTAACATTATCTAATCTCCTCGACATTAGTAAACTAATTTGTATTTTAGCAAAGTTCAACACAGGAAGTTACAAGTAAAATGATTTTAGAGTAAGAGCAATAAAAGGAGATACCATTGTTGCTATCTTCAAGGAACAAGATGGGAATGACACGACCAGAATACAAGATGGTAAACTATATAGTTTCTTTGGTTTAGAGAAACATTAGACTAAAACATGAAGAAATTAAGTAGGGCATGTGAATATGCTCACATGGGGCTCACAATTCTGTCTAATAACAGGACTCTTTCGGTGTAAAGTTGTGAGATTTAATTAGTCTAATGATAATACTAACATGGGTATTTCATTTTTTTATAAACATGGGAGCCAAATTTTGCAATGCTTTATAGCTAGTTTGAGAATGTAATAACCGTTATTTTTTATTTAAAAATATATTAAAATAATATATTTTTTTATTTTTTTTAACCTTAACACATCAAAATTATTCAAAAACTAGTAGTTGATCAAATTTCTAATATGAGTTGAATTTCTAAATGAAAACATCATCTAAGAATTGATTTAACAGGTCAATCAATGATACAATTTCAATTCCAATCAACTTGATATTTAGGTAGTGGACCAAACTTTTAGTCTGAGTTGAATTAAAAAAAACCATCTTGGCATTAATTTGATAGGTTAATCAATGATCAAATTAAAATCTGATTTAACTCTATTTTTTTATAATAATGTTATTTTGATTGATCCGAGTGGTGTGGGTTGATCTTGAGTGGTGTGGGTTTAATAATTTTAATTTCAAAGTTAAAACAATGAAGACAGCAAGAATATAACACAAACAGTTAAAAAATTGTCATTATTTATTTGCATGATTAAGAAAAAGAAAAGTGCAAAGACGGAAAGGAAAAGGGGAGATTCCCGTTACAAATGTCAACTCGAATCAACAGAGAAATTTGAATTCAAATGAAAAAAAACTTTGTTATTAATGAGGAAGTAGCTAGCTGGATTCAAACGTTCGAAAAAAAACCAAAATAAATTGTTTCCTTCGTTTGAAATGCGAAGCTAGCTAGGCTCTCATTCTACATATGCTTGATTGGAATTACAATTGAATTATATTTTTAAAAAATTTAAATTTATTTTAGTTTTAAATTCTATTTTTTCTTGTTTTGTTGTGTTATATGAAAAATAAATTTTAAAATATAAAAAATTATATTATTTTAATATATTTTTAAATTAAAAAATACTTTAAAAAATAATATAACGATACACAGTCCAACCACTATGTGTCAAATTTCAAAAATTCGAAGAGAAAGTCAATGAAAGGAGTTTGTGGAGGTGATAAAAGGGAAGAAGGACAAGATGGGTCCATGGGGGAGGATGGTGAGTGCACATCTTCTATCACTAGTCTTCTTCTTCTTCTTCTTCTTCATCCAGGCATGAAAACTACACAGTAAGTTGAAAATTAATGTGTCCTAACATGAGACAGGGAGACGTGAAGACATCAAGAAGACCACTCTGATGGGATTTGGCCACCTTGCATTCTTTTATTACATAACTCCTTCTCTCACGGGATCTGATTTTATTTGGGCCTATGCCTATGCACGCAACTCTCTCTAACATGCCCCCCACCAGCCTCGCTCCTTTCTGCACACACACACACGCACACGCACACACACACATATATAAAATTATTGTTGATATGGGATTTACTCTAATGCCATGCTTGTTGTCCAAGAGGTCAAGGCTGGCACATGAAAGGAATTTCTGTTTTTTCTCAGCCTAATTGAAAAAAAATTATTTAAATAGCTTTGTTTATTTTTATATTAGATTCCATGTATAATTGCTTTTGAAAATTTTATTTTTATAAGAGCTAAAATAACTACTTTTTATCTTAATTAATTTCACAATAGTTGTAATTAAATATATATTTTTCTAAACCTATTTTTTAAAATTGTAACTAAAAGTTTCTTTTTTTAAATTATAACTGGAAAAACTATCACAATATCAAATACATACTTAATGATACACTATATATCTTTTTATTATAGTTATTAAACTCAATTTAAAAATTAACATTATGTTAATTTACAGATTATCAAGTCAACATGTTAATCATGAATCACATGTCAATTACAAGTCATGAAATCCATCATTTTATTGAAATGTAGTTGTTTTATATATATATATATATATATATATATAATTGACCTAATCAAGTTTAAATTAGGTTTGACCGAGTTAATTAAATGACTAAAATCTTGTTTAGTCAACCAAGTTTAATCAAGTTTTACAAAGTTAATGTATTAACTAGTAGTTATACATTTATATATGTGTAAAATCTTATATTTTGAACTATTGATTTTCTTACACATAACGCATAATATATAATAAAAAGATTTCCGATTTAGCCATAATTCTATCGTTGAGAGAAGAATGTAAAAAGGGTCATTGTTTTTAATGGTAACTAGAGTCATATTACCCATGGCATTTTGAAGATAATATAATATATAGAACTATATTCTAATTAATAAAAAGAGGATAAATAAGGTAACGTAATCCATGGCTAAAAAATATATGAGATGAATTGATGATTAAAAAATCATGAAAATGATCCATGAAAATGATCTATGATCCATTATCTCCTCGTATGATTCCATTAGCAATGGGTCATGTATTTGTTTTTAATATCAGCGTATTAAAATGATTTAAAAATACTAAAAAAATATTAATTTAAAGTAAAAAAATAAAATAAAATTTAATTTTTAAAAAATATTTTTGAAATAAAAAATAAAGATGATTGTTATGCCTATGGTATTCAAGTCCACATCAAGACCATGCCGTCTTCCCATGCTACTATTTTTGCACACCTAGGATTCTCTTTCTGTGCTTTTCCAATACTTGAAGTGGCTACAGATCCATCGTATTTAGGAATAATCAAAGAAAGGACATAACTCAAGGTACAATGTTGCTACCCACCTCCTCCCCTTTTTGTTTCCTTTACCTTTTGATTTTTCTCCTTCCATTTATGTCAAACACCCAATCAGCAAATAGTGCACTCACTATTCCCATCATCATTCGTTGGCGATCTTATATTTTGCTTGCCCTAATTATGAGCCCAATTATTGTATATGATTGCATTTAAAGTTGCATCATGCTCAAATATTATTTAGTTTTTCATATTATTCCTCTCTTTAATTTTAAAGCTTAGATGCTAACTTGGCCTTCATATCTAATTTATCAAAGTTTTTAGACCGCTGACTAACGTTTTGTTTAAAACTTAAGTTACATGTTGGATGAGTTACCATAAATTAATGAAAAACACATTGATTTAAGATTAAAAAAATAAATTTACAACAATCTCATTTTGTTTTTTAGAATTTGATTGGATCGATCAAGTAACATGTTGGTTTACTGAGTCAATTGAAGGTTATATCAAATTAAATCTTACTCAGTTTAATTAAAATCCAACCTCAATATAAATATTTAGGAACTGGATTGACATTATATTGACCTGTGATTGAGTGTGAGTTAGCTTGGTATATTCACAACAAGAAATTAACAATAATAATAAATATTGATGTATTAATTTGTTTTGTTTAATTTAGAAGTATTAAACATAAGAAAACTGAATGATTTGATCAAATCTAAACTTCTTCATTTAATACTTATCTAACCTCAGCATCTTTTATTACTATATTAAACTAATGCTAGCTGCTTACATTATTGTCTTTGGCTACATTTTGGCTTTAGAAAGTGAAATCCATTTCTGGGTTCTTTTCATGTTTTCTAGGACTGGTTTAGCGAAAGTGTGACAATGGTAAGGTACAGTTATGTCTCTGGGAGTGAGAGGGATGAGCTTGCAGTGCCATCTCAAAGACTGATAGAGGCTGCTTTGAGTGGAGATGTAGAGTTTGTGACAGAGAGTTTGAAGTCTAAAACAGTAGATGTGAATTATACAAGGGCAATAAGCTTGAAAGTGATGTGTGTTGAGACTGTGTTGAGAGAGGAAGAGGCTGATGAGATTGAGATTCATTAAAGGGATTTTGTCACTGATGTCACTCCACTTTTTGCTGCTACTCATTCAGGTCATGTTGAAGTTTCCAGGAAATTGCTTGTAATATGTTGAAAATTATGGATTGGAAAAGGCATTTATACCCTTTGACGAGTAATTAAGGGTATAAATATTTGAAGGTCATTTTGAGTATTTTCTTATTATGTTTTGATAAATATAAATAGAAAGTAAAAAAAAAAAAAGAAAAGAAGAAGATCGGTTCCCTAAGATAGAGAACCGAAAGAAAAGAAGAGGGGAAGAAGGAAAAAGAAGAGAAAGGAGGAAGAAGAAAGGAAAGAAGAAGTAAAAGTTACAAATAAGGGTTTCTAAAATAAGATCATGATGTTCTTATGCTTGAATATGTTAGTTAAGTTTGATTTTAAAGTTTGGATGATTTAAGATATTTAATTGATGTTTTAGGGAATTAATTTGACTTCAATCATTTGATATGGGATTTGGAATTATAAGTTTTTAAAGAACATGTCGATTTTTTAGGATTTGCAGTTTGAGAAACTAGCAAATCAAGATTTTTAAATTCCCATCAACTAGTTGACTGGTTGGCCTGATGGTCCTCGTCAATCAGTTGGTCAATTTTGGTTGAGTGATTTGCCTGATGGTCTTGGTCAACCGATTGGTCAATTTTGGTTGACCAGTTGATCGAGTAGTAGTGATTGATTGATTCTTTTAGGTTCAATTAATTTGAGATATGTTCGGGATTAATTGGGTAGATCTGTATTAGTTTTATAATTATGTTTTGGTCTATAATCTTGAAATTGTAATTTTTTATGTTATCTTCTACGAGTTATTTTTGAGTAATTTTTGTATTCGTTATAGATTCTGCTGACATTTCTCTTAGCGATTCTCAGTAGTCTCCAATTCTACATTTGTTTGTCTTTTAACTTTGTTTTCTAAGTGAGTGAGATTATATATATATATATATATATATATATAGAAAAAAATTGATTAATTCTAGAATATTTATATATGTTATTTTATTTTCCAAGTATTCATCCATTCTTAAATTTATATTCTTATTCTGTTGAATTAAATTCTATTAGATATGATATTTATTTGCTTTGATAATTATGTGAATATCTGTTATGTTTTGATATTAGGATACTTGTTAGAAATTCTATACTAATAGAGAGTAGTTAATTTATATGCATATAATAGTCTGTATACCTAGCTAGTTAGAAGGATTCTTAACTTTTGTTACCATGTTGACTTTGTTGAGAGTTATTGCTTCTTTATCATTTTTGGTTGGTATGCCTTGTTTCCATGGGGTTTTCCTTTTAGTCTTAATTTGATGTCTTAGCTCTACTATTACATTGTTTTTTTAAAGTTCAGATTTTTATATTGTAATAAGTATTATTTAATTTTATTGATTTTGAAGAATATTTTGAAAGTTTACAAAATGCTGTGAAATTTTATATAATTTGTTTTATAAGAATTAAGTGTGAGGTTTAACATAAATGATGCATCCTCATAACACCACTTTTGCGTTGCTAGTCACAGACCCAGAATTTGGTTCATGACATTGTATGAATTTTTTATTTTTTTTTATTTTGTTTGCAAATTTTATGAATGGTTTTCTTCTACTTCAGGTAGATATTTTTGTTTTCCTAACTGTGAATAGCTAGCTCCCTTGTTTGCTGAGACTCTAAAAAATTTTTTTTCAATTTTTTTGGGACTTCTCTTCTCTGTTTAATGGATAATTATCACCTAATTATTCAAAGTTTGTGTAATTTGCGCTGCTATAATTATGAAATGCTTTTTCGTGCTTAATTGGAGGCTAAACAAGGGTATAAACAAAACAAAAATGGCAGAATTTAGCTGCCGCGGATTTGTTGATGTTGCCACCACCTTAATCCAGGTGCAAATTGAGTATTTTGGCTAGTCTAATTTTCAAATGGAAGCATCTGGTTAACCCAATTCTCCATTGTTTGTTGTATGGTTATCAAGTTGATTAAAGGACCGAAACTGGTGACAGCCTTGATGTTGGCTGCCAAAGCTGATCAGGCTGGTTACTTCCTCGAGCTTATTGTATCGGGAGCTGATTTGGGTCTCGTCAACAATAATGGGGAGACTGCAGTACAATTGGCAAAAAGAAGTATGTTTGGGTCCTCTTTGGCAGATATTTTTCGACAGGCTATTACCACTGGAAGAAAAGTCTACTCCTCCAATCTTGAGGTGTTTTCTTTGCTGCACTTCGTAGCTGGAATCGGAAATACAGAGCTTTTACAGATGATCCTTCAATATTCAACGGAAGAAATAATTAAACATGATGGTCTTGGTTTGACACCAACTATGGTTTCAGTAAAAGCTGGCCATACCGAGGCCTTCCGGCTCCTGATTGATGCTAGAGCTGACATCAGTGAGAAGAGCAGGGATTGTCAGGCAGTGGTGTCTCTTTTGCAGAATCACGCCGGTTCCAGTTTGAGGAATCGATTTGAAGAGATATTGCTCGATGCTGTGCTTATTCACAAAGTGACATGTTATTCTGAATTTAGAGCTTTGCACTTTGCGGCACGTGTTGGCAACTTGCCTGCGATAGTTCAGCTTTTTGAAATGGGATTCCCCATAAATTCTGTGGATGACAGTGGGCATTCACCCTCATGCTTGCTTCCAGGTAAGGCCACGCTGATGCCTGTAAGCTCTTGTTGCAAAGAGGTGTTGATTGCAGGATTGTCAATCTGAGAGGAGAGACAGCAATATCTCTAGCTAGGAAAATTAGTACATGTAAGGCTGCAGAGGGAGTGATATTCGATTATTTGGATCGTTCACATGTGATACTCGGTGAGGAGCTATGGAAGCACACTCGCGAGGCAAGGGGTTCCCCGCATGTGAAGGTTGTTCATATAAATTTAAAAGAAATTTATTCGTGATTTGAAAATTCATTTTCTTGTTCTTAGATATTCTTTCAGTGTTACTTCCATTACTAAAATCAAATAGATATTTCATAGTATAAATATCTTTATAAATCTTGTCAAATTAATTTAAAAAATCAAAAGATAAAAGAAAAAAAAATCATTATTTTTCAAAGCAACTCCTCAAAACATTTGGATTAGGTCCATCCCTCGTGGATGGACCAAACCTGATCCAAAAACAAACATCTCTCACTCGCTCATGAAGGGCTAGATCTATCTAATATATTATATTTCAAACTTGCACAAGAATTTCATACTAGATAAACAGACCGTGCAACCTGAAGCACATAGTGAAATGAACTCTAATATAGAAACTTAATATAGGCCATATTAAGAGATATCAACCTCATAATTAGTTACACCTTAAAGTGTACTGCTATAACCCAAATATTTTTAGTTATACATGATTGAATATAATTCAATCCCTCATGAATTTCATACTCAATCCATCCTTACAATTACAAATATTCTAAATCATATCAAATTTATTCGAGTAATATGATCTCGGCTAGTGAACCGGTGAATACAAGTAACGGATGTAGAAGTAAAATTACCTTTTCTTTCGCTCTCATATCAATCAGATCTGAATTAACTTGTTTTCTTAGGAGTATTCCTGAAAGTCGAATCATTCAATGACTATATGATATACTCTTAAAGTATCGATCATTTACACATCACCTTATGATATAGTTAAAAGTCATAAAGGGTAAGATATTAAGATCTTATACATGATCTCCAGGACTCGCATAATAAAGAAGCAGAGATCTATTTTTTATTCATGTAATGGTCATCAGCACATGTAGTATGAAATACATGCTATAGTGGAGCTTACTCTTTTCTTATCTGAAGACAAAAAGTGTATGTCGTTGCTCTCCTTGTTAGAGAAAATACATCATATGAGTCTTAGTTTTGTCGCTAAAAAAATATAGACTTCAAACCAGAAATTCTCATTTGCTCACTATCATTAGTGGCAGATGAATAATTTCATACTCGACTTCAATCATAATAGACATATGAATGGCGAGAATTCATTTATGTTGATTATTTTATTTAAGAACATCATCTTGTTCCCAACCAAGGTGACTTTTTAATAATTACTTTGAGTTAAAATTGCTCCCACTGTGCGCATGTCGCTTATTGAGCATTAAAACTCAAATAGTCTCATCTCTACCCACCTTACAAGTGTTAGAGGTGATTGCTCATGTGAGTGAGCTAATCTAAGTCTATCGATATACTTTAACAAATTTTACTATACGATAATCACAATATATTCTATAAAAAAAATAATGAATAACATGATATCACTATTATTAGTAATGTTGGAACTTTGAACAACATAAATAGAAGCATCATCTTTAATAGATACATTAATGATGTCAAACACCATAAAACTATTTAATACAAAATCAGAACCATAAAAAATATTATCCAGATATATTTTTCACACAACAACCAACAAATACAATATAAGAGCCCAATTATAGTAAAATAAAAACAAACACAAGATTTAGTTAAACTTCTGTACATCATAAAGATAAAGTGTGCGACTGCCCCGCAAATCCAGTTTGCAGGTATCAATCCCAAACACAACAATGAAAGCATTATTCCCCATGTATATGTATCTACTTCCCTTTGAAATTCGACAAAATAACATAAAGGTTGTTCGATCTGTTGCTATATGGTCGATTGCTTCTGAGTCTACAATCCAAAAGGGAATTGAACAGATTCAACAAGCATTAAACAACTGTTAACGTATAAGTTAGATGGATGATTGTTGTTAAACATTACCTTTGGCACAGTGCAATTACGAGCAAAGTGACCAGGTTTACCACAATTGAAACAATTCATATTTTTGCCTTTCTTACCACCTTGTTTCCCACAATTGGGTTTATGTCCCTTACCCTTGCCCTGTTTATGTTTAGAGCCATATGCTCCTCGCATCTTAGTCTTAGATATGAAAGCTCATTTACAGGCTTCTCAACGTGAAGTTGATTTTCTTCAAGCTCAACATGACGAGCAACATCATCAAATATCTTGATGTTGTCATTGTGGGTAAGGTAACACACATGTGTTTCCAATTGCTTGGCAAAAAGCGGATTACAACTTAGACTTGTTGTTCATCAATCATCTCATACCCAACATCCCTTAATTCATTGATCATGTTAGACATGACTGTAAGATGCTGCCTCATCATCTGATTTTTGTGCTTCTTGTAACCATCAAATTTGATGGTTAATTGACAAAGTCTAGTAGTGGAGGTTCTCCATACTAAATCTTCATAGCATCCCAAACTGCTTGGGCTCAACGATGCCTTTCAAAACACAACATTATATCATTTCTCATATTGCTCAACATCAAAATGTGAGCTACATGATCCTTGCACTTATAGGTTTGATATGTTTCCATATTAAGCGTGTGCTAAGCAGTGTTTCCTTGCTCAGGTTCAACCATCTGTTGTGTGATTGTTTCCAACATTTCTTGCTTTCTAGGAGATACTCAATGTTACGATGCCAATCATCGTAATTCTTTTCATATAGTTTGTCTTCATGGTTCAAATCAGTAATAATACTCTTAGATGTAGCCATATCAAGCGCTCTTGATACCAATTACAAATATTAGTAACTAGTCCAATTTAAATGACATTTATTGCTACTCTATTCTAAATTAAATAAATAATAATCTGACATACATAATAAAAATGAAAATAATGTTAAACACTTAATCAATTTCCATTTGTATAGTCTAATTATTATTAGAAATTTAAATGAGTGAAAAAATTATAATTATTAGTTTCAATTAACAACTCCCACTGATCAAATTGTAGATATTTTCATATACATGGATATAATGTAATTAAACCTTAAATTACAAAAAAATATGTAGTTCAACAAAAAAAATCAACCAATTATCTTAACAAAAAAATACTGAAATAATAATAAAAATACAAAATTAAGAATAATAAATTTCAAAATTATTTTATATTGCAGGTACATAATTAGGGTCTCTAATTACGCCATCTACTTCATCAAATTCATCTCCTCCAAGTTCATAATATGCAGTTCAACAAAAAAAGATACGATTTTCTAAAAGATTTATAAATTTAATAGAAAAAATTCTAAATCAATTAGAAAAATATAACAAATCTCAAACAATAATTTATAAACCTAATTTGGGGTCCTTACTGACCTCAAATTACTATAAAAATACGATTTTATGATGTGTTGGGTCTTTAGAATATTCTAAAAATATTTCAATTCGATCGAACGGTTAAATCAAAATTTATATACTTGTTTGACCAAAATTTCTTGCATCATCTTCCTTATTTGCTGCATATTTATATTGCAGTTATTGCCCTTCATCTTTTATACTAGCAGAAAAGTCGATCCCCCTTTTCCTAGCAGAAAAGTCTAGCATGGAGAATCACAAAGAGATCAAGGTAAACGTTGTTCATCATATATATTGTGTGATGTTTTGAAATAAATAAGTAAGAAAAGACAATAAAGCCCTTAAAGGCTTAAAAGTGAGTATAAATGAATAAGGGGTATTGTGGTAATTGAATAAACATAATAATTATATAAAAAAAGAAAAAAAAAGAAAGAGTGATCTGAAATTTTAGTGTGAGGGATGGCATGAGAGAAGGGAGAAAGAAGAAGAAGAAGAAGAAGAGAAAAGAGGGAAAGATAAGGGAAATAGAAGGGAGTTGCAGAAAATAAGTTTAAAGGTAAGATTTATGTTTTTTTAAATGTATAAATGTGTGTTCTTTGAGCTTTAATTTTTTTTTTGTTGAATGTTAGGGTTTTGAATATTGTGTTTTGGGTTTATTGATGAATTGATTTGAATGTTATGGATTGATTGTTATGGGTAATGAATTGTTTAGTTGATTTTTGAATATTGTAAGTAAAGATGATGATTTTGAGTTATAATTTTGTTTAAATGGTGAATTTGAGTTAGAAATCTTGAGATAACAGTAGGTAATCTGTGGAAATTCTAGGTTTGAGGTTGAAGATGACAAAATTTTGGTTTGGTCCCTCAATTTATGAAAATTACACTTTGACCCTAAAAATTTGATAAAATTCCAGAATGGTCACTGGAGCATAATTTGAGATTATGGACAGAAATGAGGATGAATTATGGACAGAATTACACTACAGTCATGAATTTATGATATTTTTAGTTTGGTCCTCCAATTTGACAAAGTTACAATTTGACCCTTAAAAATATGATGAAATTCCAGATTGGTCCCTAGTGTAATGTTAACTTTTTCAAATTGGTTTGATGAATAATTAAGGGTTATTTAGTGAATTATTATCAAGTCTTACTAGTTGTTTTATTATGGATTAGATTTCGGGGAAAACCGTTTAGTTTTTGGGTTTTTAGGAAAAATGACTAGTTAGTTCAAGAACATATAAGGTTATGAAATAAACCCTTAGTTAAGTATATTAAATAGGTTGTATGTTCTTTCGATTCGTTCTTGAATATGTCTTCTTTGTATTCAGATAATTCTGATATTATACCAACAGGACATTAGGAGGATTTCCTTCTTTATTTGCTTTTGAGTGCTGTTTTCTTTCGAGTCAGGTGAGTGAAAAATTTTTCATATGCATGAGAAATATTATAAATATGAATTGGATCATGCTTCTTCATAATATATATGTTGATTATTATCCTTGTTATGATAAAGCGTGATCAATTGTTGAATCTGAATTCTTGATATGAACCAATATATATTTTGAATTGACTTCTGAATTGATATCTCCTCATTTGATTGATGTCATGAGTTGAGCCTTGAGATATGAATATGTCTATTTGATTATGATTATGAACTTATATACGCCAGTCAAAATACCCATGTTAATAGGGTAGTGTTAGTTTTTGTGCACATCGTATCTGAATCCTAGTTGGTTGGGGGAGTCACCAACCTGTGTGGGCTAATTATCTCATAGTACGGAGCCTCATGCTTATTGCATTTTGATTTTCTAACAAGCTTTACATTATGATATTCTTGTTATGGCCTATTTGAAAAACCTTTTTATAAAAACCTAGAGCTATATATATATTCCTTGTTGTTGTATTACCTCGTGTGTGTATATTGAACGTTATCTACTCACTGAGTTGTTGAACTCACCCTCTCATTATTTATCTTTTCAGGTTTATAGTTTTAGTGCTCAACAACTATGAATTTGTATTAACTCTTGCATTAAGACAATCAAATTATATTATGAAGTTAATTTTTTTTAGTAGTGTTGCGTTGAACTCCGATTGAGTTATTTAATAGATTAGTTTATATGTAAGTTTGAGTTTGCATAGGTATGGAACCTTTAAGGGGAACCTTGCCTATGTGCCGGTCATGGATCCGGGAATCGGGTCGTGACATATTGGTTCACATTAAGAGTGGATTAGTGGTATGTAACATCTATGTAAAGCATAATCCTCTATGCATGCATGTAACAAACCCTATACGGAAGAGAAATTAACACTTCCTCCCATCTCTACTCTTCCATGTTATGACTGTAATACTGACATAAGAATACATGAAGTTGTTTGTCTTCAAACCCTTAACTCGACTGGGATATGTTGTGATTGTTAGAGAATAATATAAATTATATCTCGAGATTTTATCTAACAACTTAAGCTTTTGGGTTAAATTGGTTCTTTGATGACCAAGCAGTCATGAGTTCGAATCTCACCATCCACATTTATTTGATAAAACTTAAGCACAAGGTAGTGTGAACCTGTGCAAGTTTCAAGCCAAAAGGGCTTTCACTTGAAGGGGTATGTTAGAGAATAATATAAATCATATCCCGGGACTTCACCTAACAGTTTAAGCTTTTGGGTTGAATTAGTTTTTTAACATGATATCAGAGCTTTGATGACCAAGTAATCACAAGTTTGAATCTCACTATCCCTATTTATTTGATAAAAAAATAAGCACAAGGTAGTGTGGATCTAATCATGTAAATCATTTATTGAAACATCACTTAATAACTTAAGTTTTTGTGTTGAATTAGTTCTTTAACATGATATTAGAGTTTTGATGACTAAGCAGTCAAAGGTTTGAACCTTATCATCCTCATTTATTTGATAAAAATTAAACACAAGGTAATGTGAGTCCTTATAAGTTTTAAGTTTAAAAGGCTTTTATTTAAAATGGAGTGTTAAAAATAATATAAATTATATATTAAATAATAATATAAATTTTTAGATTGAATTAATTATATGGAATTTTTTTTTTTGTCAGGAATTGATAGATGAGTCATCGGATACCCTAACCTTTTGCAAGATTGGAGAGGAATCTTGGAGAGCCATTGAGTACACAAGCCCCTGTAGAGAGGGATGTTTCAAAAAATGGACTAGGGGGGGAGTCGCACACTGCACTTAAAAGTGAAAATCTTTCCCGGCTAATATTTTTTTATTTTTTAAAAATTATTTTTAAAATTAATATATTAAAATAATTTAAAATATATAAAAAATTAATTTTTAATAAAATAAAATTAAATTTTTATGCGGTGCTGAGTTAACAGAACATAGGTGTTAAAAAGAGGCATTCATTTATCATTATTATTCTCCAATTATTGCATGATAAAAAAAAAATACGAAAGCTTTTAAAAGTATAAAACTGACCTTTATATATATATATATATATATATATATAAAATCAGAATCTCTAAACAATCCGAGAAATTAAATAGAATATAAAATTAAAGATGAAAAATTCAAAACTAAACATGAAAATAACAAAACTTTCAAATTAAAATATAATATTCCAAGCATTTTCTGACGGTCTTCTCTACCTAATTTAGCATGAACAAATTTGTTTTGGGCTTCAGGATGCAAACTCTTCACATGATACAACTGGAACAATCTGTTTTCACAAATGTTCTGTACTCTTGCATCACATAACCATGCCTAACTCGATTATTTTTTATTTTTTGGCATTTTTTTATGTTATTGGAATATCCAAGTATCCTTCAAGAAAAACAATCTTGAAAATTAGGAAAAAATATTTGGTTAAGAACATACTTGTTGCCTAACTATCATGTGGTTACCAACTAGATCCCAAACAAAACAATTTCCAATTGGATCCCCCATTGAATCCCGCTATCTGGGTTATTTTAAGACAAATATGTTCTTATGTCTTATGATTTAAAGGAGAAAAATCCTAAGGTGAGGGTTAGCTGGGAAATGTCTGATAGATGAAGGAGTTGATTGGAAATTGTTTTTGTTTGGGGACCTAATAGAGAATCGGATGATAATTGGAGGATGAATATGTACTTTTAACCAAGAGTTTTTAAGAGGTATGTGATGAATTCAAAGTATCACGTTGGATGTTCATAACTATCTTCAATAATTTCTCTTCTCAATCCATCACAGAAAACAAAACCATGAGCTATATTGGAACCAAAATGTGCTCTTTTTAGTCCAATCTCCTAAGCTTTTCACCTGTCTTCTTTTCTTGAGAATGACCATTCACATGCTGAGAAATAAAAAGGTTTCTTGGTATAATTGCACTTCTATACTACAAACTAATCCAAGAGGCAGATGAATTGTCAAGCTATAAAAAGACAACTACTGTGTTAGGCTTACCTCCTTAGCCAATTCATGACTAATCTAGGAGATTAACTCTCCTTAAGGCTCTGATAAATCCATCGAGCTAGACTGAGTTTACATAATACATGTTTTTGCCTTTGTATTGGTGTGGAAGACTTTTGCTTTTGCTGTACAAGATAAACCAATACTTAAGTAGATACTGTTTCAAATTCCTTAACAACACAAGAAGTGGTTAGCTTCAAGTTAAAAAAAAAAGTGAGTGGTGTGCACTCGTTTTGCTTTTTACCCCATATAAAAGCTTGCCGCTCTCCCACTAGCAGGGCTTAAAAGGTAAGTGATGTTAACTTCTGCTCATAGACTATTCATCTTGATAGAATATAGCTAGCTAGTCTACCAACTCTGATTCCATTTCTTGCAAAACTGCATTGAAGTTTCATTATTTTTGGTATTTAGCTTAAGGTGCAATGCAAGATATTCTATTTTTTTCTAGCTCCAAGTTCTATATCTTTTAGCAGCTTGAGTCTTCCTCTTTCAGCAACTTTGACAGAAAAATATGGGAAAACCAAGACCAATATGTGCTCTGGTTTGTCTTCTTCTCTTTCTCTGTGGCCAAGTCATCTTGATGATCACGAAGGTGGAGGCCACTAGCAATGTAAGTAAGCCCTTCAAGAATCTGCAAGAGATTTCTGTTCCTCCATGTTAAATTTAATTTTCAAAGACAATGAAGAAGTTAATCCATAAATTCTCGTGTTATTCAAGCAGGTTCATATTGTTTATCTAGGAGGAAAGCAGCATGATGATCCTATGCTAAAAACAGATTCACATCATGATATGCTTGCTAGTATTGTGGGGAGGTATGGCAAGCTTTATTTGATAGTTGTGAATCAGAATCATAGTGATCTGCTTGTTTTTTACTCGTCAATGTTATTCTGCAGCAAGGAAATCGCCTCAGAATTGATGGTGTACAGCTACAAACATGGTTTCTCTGGGTTTGCAGCCAAGTTGACAGAGTCTCAGGCTCAAAAAGTTGCCGGTAGCTGCACAAACAAACATTACCTTTTGTCTCATTTATGTTTCCCCACTTTGATTTAATGCAATCAATAATGATATGATCATGTTCTAGTGTTAGCGAGCCATTAGATTGTCATTTGTTATATAAGCCTATGTTTTGATACACTGCACCTTTTCAGAATTGCCCGGCGTTGTTCGAGTTATACCAAACAGTCTTCACGGGCTACAAACAACTAGGAGTTGGGATTTCCTAGGCCTATCTGCTCATTCTCCTGTCAATACTCTTCATAACAGCAGCATGGGTGATGGAGTTATCATAGGTGTTCTTGACACAGGTAATTCTCTCCGATGTTTCTTAATCTGTCTCTCACATGTTCATTAAAGGTATATTCTGAAGAAGTAATCTGCTGCAAACAGGAATATGGCCTGAGGCTAAAGCGTTTAGTGATAAAGGACTTGGACCAATCCCATCCCACTGGAAAGGTGTTTGTGAATCCGGAAAGCGCTTTAAGGCTAAAAGCCACTGTAACAAGAAAATTATCGGAGCCCGTTGGTTTGTTGAAGGATTTCTTGCTGAATATGGTCAGCCATTGAACACATCTGGGAACAGGGAGTTCTTTTCCCCAAGAGATGCAAATGGACATGGGACTCACACAGCTAGCACTGCAGCTGGTACTTTTATAGACAATGTTAGCTACAGAGGCCTTGCACTTGGAACTATAAGAGGTGGTGCACCTCGTGCTCGGTTGGCAATATACAAGGTTTGTTGGAATGTTCTTGGAGGACAATGCTCTTCTGCCGATATATTGAAAGCTTTCGATGAAGCCATACATGATGGGGTTGATGTGTTATCACTGTCCATTGGGTCTTCAATTCCTTTATTTTCAGATATTGATGAACGTGATGGCATAGCTACAGGTTCCTTTCATGCTGTGGCCAAGGGAATCACCGTAGTATGTGGAGCTGCGAATGATGGACCTTTTGCTCAGACAGTGCAGAATACAGCTCCTTGGATTTTAACCGTTGCAGCCAGCAGCATGGATCGAGCCTTTCCTACTCCTGTAACACTTGGGAACAATAAAACCTTCCTGGTATGGAGCTTTTCCTACTTCTTGGATTTTAACCATTTCAACCAGCAGCATGGATCGAGCTTAAAACCGTTGCATTCAAAGTTAAATTGTTAACTGTAGAACCGATGATTTCAGCACAGGCTTACAACATTGAATTTTCACACAAATCTTGCAGGGCCAAGCTATATATTCTGGAAAGGAAATTGGTTTCAGAAGCTTAATTTATCCAGAGGCCAAGGGACTGGACCCCAACTCTGCAGGGTAGTTTGATTCATTGGCTCATGACAAAATGCAATGTCTTTTTTGACAGAAATAAATTTCATTGTCCAACCTGGTTTGCTTGCAGAGTCTGTCAATTTCTCTCAGTTGATAATTCTATGGTAGCCGGAAAGGTGGTTCTATGCTTCACCTCAATGAATCTTGGCGCTGTAAGAAGTGCTGCAGAAGTTGTGAAGGAAGCAGGTGGAGTGGGGTTGATTGTTGCTAAGAATCCCAGTGAAGCCTTGTACCCCTGCACTGATGGTTTCCCATGCATTGAAGTCGACTATGAGATTGGGACACAGATTCTGTTTTACATCCGGTCTACAAGGTAACATCGCCATCATTCATGATTACCAGAACTAGGATCTCTTTTGATCCTTAGACCCTGTCTGTTTGATTGGCAATATGCAGGTCCCCTGTTGTAAAGTTGAGCCCTTCTAAAACAATTGTGGGCAAGCCTGTGTTGGCAAAGGCGGCACATTTCTCATCTAGAGGGCCTAATTCAATTGCTCCTGCAATTCTGAAGGTAACATTACTTCAATCAATGACCTGCAGAATGTTTTACATCTTAACTTAACTGAGCTTAAAGATAGTGACTAATCATTTGGGAACAAGTTTCATAAAAATTCATTCCTTTTAAGCATGACATTAGTAATAATCAGGAGAATTCATAACCTTTTTCTTCAAATTAAAGGGTGTAGGTATCCTAAAAACAAATTAAAATGAATGCAGCTTGTCTTATTTATCCTTCAATTCAAGTTAGATAAGTCCTATGTCTTCAGTCATATGTCCATGTTACCTGCAAGTTGCAGGTTACAACTTGGGCCATGTTTAGGATATTTGAGCATAATTCGAAAGCATTGTGTTGCCTAATCTGAAAGTTTCTGTGTGGCAAGCCTGATATAGCTGCACCTGGGGTGAACATTTTAGCTGCTACTTCGCCTCTAGATCGATTCCAGGATGGTGGATATGTCATGCATTCAGGAACATCAATGGCAACTCCTCATGTCTCAGGCATAGCGGCTCTTCTTAAAGCAATGCATCCTGATTGGAAGCCAGCAGCAATTAAATCTGCAATTGTCACAACTGGTATCGATTCTGTTACCTTTGGCAGCCTGAATTGTCTTCGTAATCTGATCACAATTACAACACTATCTACGCAGGTTTCTCTGACTGTATTTAATCTTCGAAATCTTGATGCAGCATGGATAAATAATCCTTCAGGTTTTCCAATATTTGCTGAAGGATCTCCCCAAAAGTTGGCCGACCCATTTGACTATGGAGGCGGCATTGCAAATCCAAATGGCGCAGAACACCCAGGCCTGGTTTATGACATGGGTACAGATGACTACGTGAATTACCTCTGTGCCATGGACTACAACAACACTGCTATCTCTAGGCTCACAGGAAAGCCCACAGTATGCCCCACTGAAGGACCATCCATTTTGAACATTAACCTGCCTTCCATAACCATACCAAATCTAAGAAATTCCGTTATCCTCACCAGAACTGTTACCAATGTAGGAGCCTCCAACTCCATTTATAGAGTTGTGATTGAGGCTCCATTTTGCTGCAGTGTGTCAGTAGAACCTTATGTCTTGGTCTTCAACCATACAACTAAGAAGATCACCTTCAGCGTGACGGTCAACACAACATACCAGGTGAACACAGGATACTTTTTTGGGAGCATCACATGGATTGATGGAGTGCATACTGTGAGAAGTCCCTTGTCTGTCAGAACTGAAATCTCACAACCTTACATTGATGAAAAATAAGAAATACTTGTTTCCATGAGGCTCATTACTTCATGAATCCAAAGTCAATTTAAATAACAGTTTTTTTAGTGTGTTTTTTTTGTCAATTCATTCAATGTTTCCATATTCTGTGTGCTCCTTGGTCACAAGTGTAGCTTCAAAGAAGTTAGGCCTTTACACACCCTGTATCCCTCTAGTTTACTCTGTTGATGGTCCACTTTTCAGCACAAAGGTTTAGCAATGGACAGAGAACAGAATTGTCAAGATGAATTACATTAATTCCATCCCTTCAAACCATAGTTATTAAACTGGCTGGCTCAGAGAGTAGAGAGTTGATCATAGGAAACCTTTGCCCCAAAGCTTGATCCAGACCGAGTTTCAAGTTGAACAAAAAAAAAAACATTGACTTTGTGAAAAATGGTTGACACGCCAGGGTTTTAGTGACTTGATTGTTCAAACTCAGTTCTAACCTGGTCAAGTTAACTCCAAAGAATTATTTTAAAAAGAACGAAATGATGTTTTTTTAATAAAAATAATAGACCTAGGTTACAAGTATGTTTTAAACGGATAATATGTGATGTTTATAAATAAATGAGAAGGAAAAAGCAACAAAGCCTTGGAAGCTTAGAAGTAGGTACAAATAAATGAAGGGTATTGTAGTAATTAAATAATGAGTTGATAAATATAAATAGAAAGAAAAAAAAGAAAAAAAGAGAAAGCTGTGTTCTTAGAGAGAAAACCGGGAGAGGAAAAGAAGAAGAAGAGAAAAGAGGGAAAGATAAGGAAGGAGAAGGGAGTTAAAGGAAATAAGCTTAAAAAATAAGGTTTAGGTTTTTAAAAGTATAAATGTGTGTTCTTTGAGCTTTAAATTTCTGTTTTGATGAATGTTAGGGTTTTGAAGATTGTATTTTGGGTTGATTGATGAATTAATTTGAATGTTATGGGTTGATTGTTGTGAGTAATGAGTTAATTAGTTGATGTTGAGAGATTATAGGTAAAGATGATGATTTTGAGTTATGATTTTATTTGAATGGTGAATTTTAAGTTAGAAATATGGAAAGACCAGTAAGTTTTCTGTTGAAATTCTGGGTTTGAGGTTGAAGATGATGAAATTTCAGTTTGGTCTCTCAATTTGTGAAATTACATTCTAGTCCCCGAACTTTGGAGAAATTATAGATTGGTCCCTGGAACATAATCCGAGATTTTGGGCAGAATTAAAGATGAATTCTGGGCAGAATTCTAGTATAGTTATGAATTTTTAAAACTTTCAATTTGGTCCTCCCATTTGAAAAAAATTACAATTTGACCCTAAAAATTTGATAAAATTCCAGAATGGTCCCTGGAGCATAATTTGAGATTATGGACAAAAATGAGGATGTATTATGAACAGAATTCCACTATAGTCATGAATTTATGACATTTTTAGTTTGGTCCTTCAATTTGACAAAAGTTACAATTTGACCCTTAAAAATATAATAAAATTTAGATTGGTCCCTAGCAGTAATATTAGCTTTTGCAGATTGGTTTGATGAATAATTGAGGGTTATTTGGTGAATTATTATCAATTTTATTATTTGTTTTATTATGAATTAGATTTCAAAAAAATCGTTTAATTTTGAGTTTTTGGGAAAATAACTAGTTTAGTCTAAAAACATATAGGGTTATGGAATATACTCTTAGTTAGGTGTATTAAATAAGTCATATGTTCTTTTAAGTTGTTCTTGAATATGTCTCCTTTGTATTCAGATAATCCTGAAATAAGGGTACGTTAGTAGGATTTCCTTCAGTATCTGCTTTTGAGTGTTGTTTGCTTTCGAGTCAGGTGAGTGGATAATTTTTCATATGCATGAGAAACATTATAAATACTTGATTTGTTAATATGAATTGGATCATGTTTTTTGATAATAAATATGTTTATTATTATCCTTGTTACGATAAAGCATGATCAATTGTTGAATATGAATTCTTGATATAAACCAATATATATTTTGAATTGACTTATGAATTGATAGCTCCTCATTTGATTGATGTCATGAGTTAAGCCGTGAGATATTAATATGTCTGTTTGATTGTGATTATGATTATGAACGTATGGTATGCCAGTCAAAATGTCCATGCTAATACTGTAGTTTTAGTCTTTGTGCACATCGTATATGAACCCTAGTTGGTTGAGGGAGTCATCAACCTGTGTGGACTGATCATCCCACAGTACGGAGCCTCATGCTCATTGCATTTTGATTTTCTAACGAGTTTTACCTTATGATATTCTTGTTATGACCTATTTGAGAAACCTTCCTATAAGAACCTAGAGCCATAATTGTATATATTTTTTCATTGTTGTATTACCTCGTGTGTGTATATTGAACGTTATCCACTCATTGAGTTGTTGAATTCACCCTTTCATTATTTATCTTTTCTGGTTTATAGCTTGTTAGTGGGTCACTTTTGTTGAACCTTCAGAACCTGCTCTTAGAGTTGAAATTAATACTTTTTTTTTATGTTTAGTTAGTGCTCCACAACTATAAATTTATGTATTAAGACAATCAAATTATATTATGAAGTTAATTTTGTTATTAATGTTGCGTTGAACTCTGATTGAGTTAGGAGAAGTTTGTATGTAAGTTTGGGTTTGCATAAGTATAGAATCTTGGAGGGGAACCTTGTCTATGTGCCGGTCATGGATCCGGGAATCGGGTCGTGACATAATAGAAGCAGAATAGTGAACAAAATTCCAAATTCTGATAGTTGATAATTAATTGCCTACTCTAATCTCTGAAATGTTTTAATAATGTTGGGATTCTTGATTTCTGATGTATTTCATACATTAAAATGCACTTAAATAGAGGAAAAACAACTGTTTTCTGCATGATTTATTTGGTCATGTGCTCTACAAGAACTAGGATTTGAAGGAGGTGAGTGGTCAAGGAGCAAGGGCGTGGATAATTTGTATGCAAATCATATCATAAAAAAACAAGAGCATTATCCAGCATTTTTTCGGATTTCAAACTTCCTGATTAGTGACTTTGTAAAGCATTGTGAAAATATTCCTGCTGAGAAAAAACAGTTACCAAACCAAAATTGTCATTGCAGCTTCTGTGAGTCACTTTCATTTAATGACACTTCAGTAGATGGAAAAGTAGTTTTGTGCTTTACAACAGTAGGTGCTCGAGCTGTTCTAACAACAGCTGCTTCAGCTGTGAGAGAAGCTGGGGGTGTGGGAGTGATTGTTGCTAGAAATCCAAGTGACATGCTAGGTTCCTGTGGCAATGACTTTCCATGTGTCGTAGTAGACTATGAGCTTGTTACCCAGATACTGTTCTACATCCGCTCTGCCAGGTATCAGAATCATTGTCAATGTTATCATAATCATAAATTTCAATTAACATAAGACTTTTTTTTTATGTAATTAACATAGACATTTCTTACTTGTTTTAAGTGCACAGATCTCCTACAGTAAAAATAAGCCCTTCTAAAACTCTTGTGGGGAATCCTGTGGCAACCAAGGTTGCTGACTTCTCCTCCAGAGGACCTAGTTCCATTGCTCCAGCCATTTTGAAGGTATCCATCTGTTTTCAGTGCTTACCTTGTTGTAAAGGTTATGTAGCTTCAAATGGGACAAAAACTAGTTAATTGATGCCTTTGTGCTTCACAGCCAGATATAGTGGCACCTGGAGTAAGTATATTGGCTGCTAGTTCTCCTGCATATCCCTTTGAGGCTGGTGGGTTCTCTATTCTTTCTGGGACATCATTTTCCACTCCCCATGTCTCTGGAATTGTGGCACTTCTTAAAGCAATTCACCCCAATTGGCCCCCTGCTGCTATCAGATCAGCAATTGTCACAACAGGTGCATCCATAACCTCAACAACAAGAAAACATTCTTCTAGTTACATGGACAAAGTCGATTGCTGTAGCATTTGGATTTATCATAAATGGCTAACCGTTAAGTCACGATTCTTCTTTTCAGCAATGAAAACTGATCCATATGGAGAGCCTATATTTTCTGAGGGATCCACTTGGAAACTGGCCGATCCATTTTACTTTGGAGGTGGCTTAGTGAACCCAAATAAATCTGCAGAACCTGGTCTTGTTTATGACATGGGCACAAATGACTACATACATTACCTCTGTGCTGTGGGTTATAATGACTCATCAATCTCTCTTGTTGTAGGAAAAGTAACAACCTGTCCAGGTACCAAACCCTCTATTTTGGATGTGAATCTACCTTCCATTACCATTCCAAACCTGAGCAAGTCAGTGGTTCTGACAAGAACTGTAAAAAATGTTGGTTCTGTCAACTCCATGTACAAATCCTTGATCGTGCCTAGCTCCCATTGGCATTTCTATATCCGTCTGACCTGCCAAAATTACATGTGCCTTTGACATATCTAATCACTCTCTTTGCAGCCTTGAGATGCAATTCACTTGCACAGTGCATAAACCGAGACAACATACTTACAACATTTAAAATGTTAGGCCGAGTTGTTGTGAGGTACATTAAGCAACCAATTAGACTTCTGAAATGTGCTGGATCAATCTTATCTGTTCCATCTTCTTTACAGAGCTTTTCCTTTTGGTTCATAGGAGTGCTCATTTCTTTGCATTTTTCACGTTTAAACTTCTTCAGAATCTCCTTGGTGTATTTCTTCTGACAGATAAAAACTTCATGTTCATCCTGCACAATTTCCATTCCAAGAAAGAAAGTCATCATACCGAGATCTGTCATCTCAAAACCCTCCATCATTTCTTGCTTAAACTTCTCCACAAGACTTGTATGGTTTCCTGTCACAAGCAGATCATCCACATACAGTGAGATGATAGGAATGCTAGCACCATTTTGCTTGACATACAATGTTGATTCAGAGAAGCTTTTAGCAAATCCCAAGTTCTGCAGATGTTCATCAATTCTACTGTACCAAGCTCTTAGATCTTGTTTCAATCCGTAGAGAGCCTTCTTAAGAAGACAAACTTTGTCTTCTTCTCCTTCTTTTACATAGCCTGCTGGTTGCTCTACATAAATCTCCTCCTACAAAAAACCATTCAAGAACGCTGACTTGACATCTAACTGGTACACCTTCTAATTTTCTTGAGCTGCAACGGCAAGTAAGAGCCTGATAGTGTCGAGTCTAGCTACTGGTGCGAAGGTATCTGAGTAATCCACACTGAATATTTGAGCATATCCTTTGACCACGAGTCTGGCCTTATGCTTATTGATTGAGCCATCAGCATTAAGCTTGGTTCTATACACCCACTTGACTCCAATTACCTTTCTATTTTGAGGTTGATCAACCAACTCCCATGTTTTGTTCCTTTCAATCATGAACAACTCCTCCTTCATTGCAACAATCCAATTTTGATCCATCTTGGCTTCTTCAAAATCTGCAGGTTTACACACAACAATGTTGCATCTTTGATAAACATTAGAAAGTAGTCTTGTGCCTCTGATGGGAGTGTCATCTGTCATGACATTCTGCCAGTCTTGTATGTTTTGATCCTGTGTCCGAACCGAAAAGGTTGATCATTGGCTCTTTTGAGGTTGAATTCATCTTCTTTGCATCATCCCAGTTCCATTCTTCATCCTTCATAAAGTGCACATCCCTGCTTATAACAATTTTTCCAGTTTGTAGCTTGAAAACTTTATAAGCTTTTGCAACTGAGCTGTAGCTAATGAAGATGCCTGGAAGTGCTCTTTTATCTAGTTTATCTCTTTTGATATGTGGAACAAGAGTGAAGCACAAACATCCAAATATTTTAAGGAAGTTCAAAGATGGTTTATAACCATACCATGCCTCAAAAGGTGTTTGATCCTTTAAAGCTCTGGTTAGAAGTCGGTTTTTTAGAAAAACAGCAGTGTTTGCTGATTTTGCCCAGAACTTCTTTGGTAGATTCTTCTCATGCAGCATACATCTTGTCATCTCCAAAATGAATTTGTTCCATCTCTCACTAACTCCTTTTTGTTGTGGAGTGTATAGAGCGGTTAATTGATGTTGAATGCCTGCCTCCTCACAAAAACTGTTGAATGAGTTAGAGGTGTACTCTTTGCCATTGTCTAATCTAAGAATTTGAATTTTACAGCCACTCTCATTTTCAACTCTGGCTTTAAAGTTCCAGAAAACTTGAGCCACCTCTGACTTGTGCTTCAAAAAGAAAATCCAACACATACGGGATAAATCATCAATGAATATAGCATAATAGAGACTGTCATTTAGAGAAGGCGTTCTTTGTGGCCCTGCAATGTCCATATGAATCAATTGCAACTTCTTTGTTGCTCTCCATGTTACTTTGGGAAATAGTTTCTTGCTTTGCTTTCCAGACTGACATGCTTTGCAATTGGGAATGTGATCATCAAGTGCTGGAAGATCATTTGCCATCATCTTAGATTTCATCTGCAACAGCCCCTTATGATGATAGTGCCCGAGCCTCTTGTGTCAAACTTCTATGATATTTTCTTTGATTGGGAAAGCAGTTTGCTTCTCCTCCAATGGATTTAGAGCAAAGCCTTTCCCTTTCATTTTTACTTTGAAAATATCGTGGCCATCTGCATCTTTAATCAAGCAACTTTTGTCTTCGAACACAACTTTATAACCTTTTTCAATTAGTTGTCCAACGCTAAACAAGTTTTGATCAATTTCAGGAATATACAACACATCAGAAATGAACTTTGTACCTGAACAGGTTGAAATTGCAATTGTTCCCTTTCCTTCCACAGTTATGTACTAGCCATTTCTAATTCAAACTTTCAACGTGTTTGAGCTCCTTAGTTCTTTAAATAGATCCTTGTCATGTGTCATGTGGTTAGTACAACCATTGTCAATAAGCCAACTCTCACTTGATTCAATGCCAGAGAAACATGTAGTCATGAATAGTTGATCTTCCTCCTCTTGATCAACAATTTGATCAACAATTTGTGCCTCTTCACCATGTTGTTGATTTTTGCTCTTACAGATGACAACTTCATGCCCCCATTTGGTTGCATTTGTTGCACTTGGCGTCTGGTCTTCTCCAGCATTTAAAATGTGGATGAGATTTTTTATTACAATGCTAGCATGGTGGATACGATCCCTTCTTGTTTCCAGTATTGCTCATGTTGTTGTTGGCCTTAAAATCTCCATTTGAACCTTGATGGCTTTTACCCTTATTTTTTTTGTAGTTTCTGTTCTCTTTATGCTTGACAAATAAGGCTCCCTCAACATCATCTTCTTGCCTCATAGCCCTTCTTTGCTCCTGTGCTTGTAATGCATTCAACATCTCTGACAAAGTGATTTTTGACATATTCTTAGTGTTTTTTAAGGATGTAATTGTTGCCTCAAATTTTTCAGGAATTGTTACAAGAATTTTTTTGACAATCCTTGATTTTGGCATAGATGAGCCAAGTAGTCTGACTCGGCTAGCAATGTTAAGCAACATGTCAGAATACTCTTTGATGGATTCAGTCTTTTTCATCTTCTGCAACTCATAATCACGTACCAAGTTTAGCACTTGCATCCCTCGGATCCTTTCATCTCCTTCGTATTTGGTCTTGAGATAATCCCATATCTCCTTTGCTGACTTCAGAGACATGATACGAGTAAAGATGGTGGATGAGACTGCAGGAAACAAATAGGCTTTTGCCTTTGATTTCTTTGTTTTCTTCTCCTTATGTGCTTTGATCTGTGCCATGGTGGGATTGTTAGGAAGTGCAGGGATTTCATAGTCTTCTCCCACTGCTTCCCAAAGATCCAAAGCATCCAAGTATGTCTCCATGCGTACTGCCCAAATCTAGTAGTTGTCTCCATCAAACACCGGTGGAGCAATTGATGAGAAATTGGCTTCGGCTTCCATGACGTATCAAACTCACACAGGTCCCTTTAAGAAGAAAGCTCTAATACCAATTGTAGTTGTTTTAGAATAAAAAAAGAAGAAAGAGAGTATTGCTGCAGTAAAGAAAATAGAAAATGAGAGCAATATATTTTGAAGCTGAAAACTGAATATAATTATAACGTCTGAAACATTACAATTTAAAGCTTGATTAATAACAGAGAAAAATATGGCAGAGGAAGAGAACAAGCAGCGGAGATGGTCTCTGAATTACTTCTCTTCTACTTTTTATTAGTATATCAAAACAAGGCGTAAGCACACAATACATTCATACGTGCAGGATGTAAGTATATATAAATAAGAAACAGAGTAACTATTGACTTTCTATAGTTGTATTTGTTTCTATAGTTACAGGATTTCCTAATTATGGAGGCTGATTTGTCTCTGATTTGTTGCCATTCTGGAGTGTAGTAGTCGTTGGAGTATTTTCTTGATTATGGTGGCTGATTTGTTTTTGATTTGCATGCAGCTGTACTTTCCATGTATGATGAGTTGCCATCCTGGAGTGTAGTAGCCGTTGGAATATTTTCCCTACAATCTTTGATGTTGGCGTGACAAGAGTTGATCAAGATTTGGTCAGGAGATGCTGTTATGCTGCTGCTGCTACTGCTTTGGTGATGCTGCTGCTCCTGTGATGTTGCTTCAGGGGATGCTATGATGCAGCTGCTGCTACTACTTCGGTGATGCTGCTGTTGTTGCTGATCCTGTGATGTTGCTGCTATATTATTGCTAATAATAACAACCCACTAACATCATGGTCCTAAGATTACGCCATGATCACAATCATGGATAACAAAAGAAATAACTGAAAACAAAGAAACAGGAACAGGTTTGAAATATTTCAAACCACTAAACAATGTTTATGACTTCAACAACAGCAATTCTAAGCACGTTTTCTGGATTGGTTTCTCGAAACACCCATCAAGACAAGTATACCTTGCCAAAACAATTCTGCACGCTCTTGATCAAAAAAAGATTTTTAGGGTTCGTCGCTGCTCTCCCTTAGATGTAACTCGAGCATGCGACTTCTTAGAGACACCAACGTTTTTGAGGATGAAATCTGTAGTGCCACCAGTTGACGAAGGCTTCATCTCCTAAATATTGTCGATGTTTCATGGATCGCATTGAACAGATCAATCCTGAAGGCTGAAAGGAGAGCAAATCAGCCCCTCCAAGCTGATTCTGAGACGTCATCAAGTTCTTTTGAGTTTTGACTATATTAAACCAATCTTATTTTTTGCTTTGGACTTCACTAACACCTACCTCCTCTTTTTGGTGCAGGTGCCACAACAGATACAATGAATTGCATGAACATCGCCTCTGCTAGGATTACAAAAATTAACTTCCAAGTACTAATAGCCTGTTTAAAAGTGTATCCTATTTAAAATTACGGTAAAAATTGTTTTATAAAGTGTTTTTTTTTATAAATATATTAAAATATTTTTTTTTATTTTTTTTAAATTTATTTTTATCATTAGCACATTAAAACAATAAAACAATAAAAAAATTAATTTAAAATTAAAAAAAACATTCAAAAAATTTCAAAAACACATTACATGGTAATATTAAACAGAACCTAAGTCATTTAATTATCTTTCCAGACATTTTCTCAAAATATGTAATATCAACGTATATCAAGCAATGTGTACTCTGAAGGAATAAAATAGAATTTTAATAATAATAATAATAATAATATTTTTTTTTATCTAAGAGCTAAGTTAAAGATAATTTTATATTATTTATGGAATAATTGGTAATATTCTATTAGAAAAACTTTTATGATATTTTATTAGATATTTACCATGTTTATTTTGAAAAAAAAAAACAAATACAAAAAAAAATGAAAAATAAAATTTATAATCCATAAAAAATAATAAAAATATCTTCACCTAGAATTTTTTTTCTCCTAATAATATCTATTTTTTTCTTTAAAGTAGGCTAAAAAATAATTAATATGATATCTTAAGACTGCTTTTCTTATTGGAACTGAGTCGGTTAATAATATCATAGCTTATAGGATTAAAAGATTATGTTGGATTTATTCTTTGCTTATTAACCACGTATGTAGGAGTGTCAAACGTGGGTTGCTTATTTCCCTGATTTCTGTTGTAATGGTTTGTTATATAAACCAACTTTCTATTCAATAAAGGTGATGTCTTTGACTCTTCATTTGAACTGTTAAACTAATTGTTTAGATTTAACAATTGGTATCAGAGCTTCATCAACAAAGCCTGATCAAGAGAGAAAAGTGAGAGTTCTTGAGAAGAGAGGAGTGAAGAGAGACACACTGAGTTTTGTTTTAGTGAGACCATCAAGAAAGTATAGAGGAGTGAAGAGAGAAACACTGAGAGTTTTTTTTTTTTTGTGAGATCATCAAGAAAGCATAGAGTGAAGAGAGAACAGTGAGAGTTCTAATGAACCTGAGAGGAGTGAAAAGAAAACAGTGAGAGTTCTAGTGAAGAGAGGTGAGACTTTCAGGAGATCAAAGTCATGGCTGAAGGAAATTTTGTTCAACCAGCGATTCCCAGATTTGATGGTCACTATGACCATTGGGCCATGCGAATGGAAAATTTCATACGTTCCAAAGAATATTGGAGTTTAATAGAGATTGGAATTCCTACAAATACAGCTGGCGCAGAACACACGGAGGCTCAACAAAGGAACGTGGAGGAGATGAGATTGAAAGATTTGAAAGTAAAAAATTATCTCTTTCAATCCATTGATCGTACTATTATGGAAACAATCTTGAACAGAGACTCTGCAAAAGGAATATGGGATTCAATGTGTAAAAAATATCAAGGGTCTACTAAGGTGAAAAGAGCTCAACTACAAGCACTGCGGAGAGAATATGAACTGCTTGGAATGAAAGATGGTGAGAGTGTTGATGATTATTTTGGGAGAACTCTTACCATTGCCAACAAAATGAAGACACATGGTGAGCGTATGGAACAAATTGTCATTATTGAGAAAATTCTGAGGTCTATGATGGCAAAATTTGACTATGTCGTATGCTCCATCGAAGAATCAAATAATCTTGCTGAAATGACTATTGATGAACTTCAAAGCAGTCTATTTGTGCATGAGCAGAGAATGAAGGGACACAAAGAGGAAGAGCAAGTCCTTAAGGTCATGTCTGAAGCAAGAGAAGATGATCGATTTGGAGGAAGAAGTAGAAGTCGTGGAGGCCTTAGAGGCAGCTTCAGAGGCAGAGGCAGAAGCCGAGGAAGACATTATTTTAACAAAGCTATTATTGAGTGTTTTCGATGTCATAAACTAGGACATTTTTCTTATGAATGTCATAGTTGGGAAAAAACAGCTAATTATGCAGAATTGAATAAAGAAGATGAAATGTTGCTCATGTCATACGTGGAACCTCATAACTCAACCAGAGAAGAGGTATGGTTTCTGGACTCCGGTTGCAACAATCATATGAGTGGAAATAAACTGTGGTTTACAGAACTAGATGAAGGATTTAGGCATTCTATCAAGCTAGGCAACAATTCGAGAATGGCAGTAATGGGAAAGGGATGTGTAAAATTGAATGTAGCTGGAGCAATACAAAAGATTGATGGAGTTTATTACATTCCGGAGCTAAAAAACAATTTACTCAGCATAGGGCAACTGCAAGAGAAAGGACTAGCAATACTTATTTAACACAATGCATGCAAACTATTTCATCCAACTAGAGGTCTCATCATGGAGATAGCTATGACAGTTAACAGAATGTTCATCATGTTTGCAGCAATATCTCTCACTGAATCAATAGCTTTCTTTCAAGCTAGTGAAGAAAAAGATGGTTGACGGGATGCCACTACTTAAAGCTCCTACTAAAGTGTGTGTTGATTGCTTAGTTGGCAAACAACATAGAGAGAATATTTCAAAGAAAAGCCACTGGAGAGCATCATCCAAATTGCAGCTTATTCATTCGGATATATGTGGACTTGTGAATCCAGAATCCAATAGTGGCAAGAGGTATTTAATCACTTTCATTGATGAATTTAGCAGAAAGTGTTGGGTTTACTTCATTTCAGAAAAATCAGAAGCTCTTAATATGTTCAAAAGATTCAAGAATCTAGTTGAAAAAAAGGCTGGTTCTTTGGTGGGATGTTTACGCACTGACAGAGGTGGAGAATTTACTTCAAAAGAGTTCAATGAGTATTGCAGTATGAATGGGATCAAGAGACAATTAATGGCAGCATATACTCCTCAGCAAAATGGCGTTGCTGAGAGGATGAACTGGACGATCATGAATCTAGTTAGAAGCATATTGTTGGAAAAAAACATTCCCAGAGAGTTCTTGCCAAAGGCAGTAAACTGGTGCATGCATGTACTAAACAGGAGTCCTACTGCAGAAGTGCTAGAAATCACACCTGAAAAAGCATGGAGTGGAGTTAAACCCCTAGTGGAATACTTTTGTGTGTTTGGATGCATTGGCCATGTACATGTTCCACATGAGAAAAGAACAGAGTTGGATCCAAGGAGAACAAAATGTATACTGTTGGGCATCAGTGAAGAAACAAAAGGTTACAAAATGTATAATCCAGTAACAAAGAAATTGATAATTAGTCGTGATGTGATCTTTGAAGAAAATGCAATTTGGAACTGGGCAGAAAACAGTACCAATATGTTGCTACGTTGGGGAGATGATGATAACAGTATAAGTGAAGAAGAATTTGAAGGAAATGAAGATGGGGAGCGAGCACAAGAGCAGATTGAAGAAATTGGAAATGAAGCTGGTACTGGAAATGAAGTTGAAGAACCTGAAGAAGAACATAATGAGTTTATTCAAGCTGCTGCTGTTAGAAATCGAAGGACACCACATTGGATGGAGGATTATGTCACAGGAGCAGGTTTGTCTGAAGAAGAGGAAACACAAAATATGGTGTTCTACACTGCTGCTGGAGATCCACACACTTATGAAGAAGCCAAAAAAAATCAAAAATGGAGAGAAGCCATGGATAATGAAATTGCTGCAATAGAAAGGAATGACACATGGGAGTTGACTGTACTGCCGAATAATTCAAGGAAGATTGGAGTAAAGTGGATATACAAGACGAAGCTAAATGAAAAGGGTGAAGTTGAAAAATACAAAGCTAGACTTGTAGCAAAAGGATATGCACAACAACATGGGATTGACTACACTGAGGTATTTGCACCAGTGGCAAGATGGGACACAATTCGGATGGTTCTAGCAATAGCAGCGCAGAGAAAATGGAAGGTGTATCAACTGGATGTAAAAAGTGGATTCTTTCATGGAGAATTAAATGAAGATGTATACGTAGAGCAACCTCTCGGTTATGAGAAGAAGAGAGAAGAACACAAAGTTCTCAAGTTGAAGAAAGCATTATACGGTTTGAAACAAGCACCAAGGGCATGGTTTAGCAGGATTGAATCATATTTTCTGAAGGAAGATTTTGTTAGATGTCCAAGTGAGCATACTTTATTCGTCAAACATCAAGAAGAGAAAATTCTGATAGTATGCATATACGTAGACGACTTGGTGTTCACTGAAAGTGATGAAAGGATGTTTGCTGAGTTCAAAGCTTCAATGAAACAAGAGTTTGATATGACTGATTTAGGTAAAATGAAGTTCTTTCTTGGAGTAGAAATTATGCAGAATGATGAAGGAATTTATTTAAGCCAAAGAAAATATACGCTTGAAATTCTAGAAAGGTTTGGCTTAGAAAATGCAAATTCAATTCGCAATCCAATGGTACCAAGTATGAAACTGATGAAAAATGAAGATGGAGAGCAAGTAGATATGACTCGATACAAACAAATGGTAGGGAGTCTTATGTATTTATTAGTGACTAGGCCAGATATCATGTTTGTAGTTGGTTTGATTAGTAGATACATGGAGAAACCTACAAATCTACATATACAGGCTATTAAGAGAATTTTAAGATATGTGAAGGGATCTGTGAATTTGGGAATTTATTATAAAAGGGAAGCTGCAAGTGATGAGAGGTTAATGGCTTACTCCGACAATGACTATGCCGGGGATCAAGATGATCGTAGGAGTACTTCTGGATATGTTTTTATGCTTAGTGAAGGAGTAGTTGCTTGGAGCTCGAAGAAGCAACTGGTGGTCTCTCTGTCAACAACTGAGGCAGAATTTATATCTGCTGCTCACTGTGCATGTCAAGCAGTGTGGATGAGAAGAGTGCTTGAAATGTTAGATTGCAAACAAGGTACACATACTATCATACACTGTGATAATATGTCTACAATTAAATTAGCAAAGAATCCGGTTATGCATGGCAGAAGCAAACATATAGATGTTAGATTTCATTTTCTACGTGAACTTTGCAAAGAAGGAGTAATTTAGTTGAAGCACTACAATACACGAGATCAAATTACTGATATTATGACAAAAGCTTTGAAGATGGATGCATTTGAGAAACTGAGAAACTTGCTGGGTGTATGTGAGATGCCAAGCAAATAAACTGTTTGCTGCCAGCAATGCAGTTTAAGGGAGGAATTGTTGGAACTGAGTCAGTTAATAATATCCTAGCTTATAGGATTAAAAGATTATGTTTGATTTATTCTTTGCTTATTAACCATGTCTGTAGGAGTGTCAAATTTGGGTTGCTTATTTCCCTGATTTCTGTTGTAATGGTTTGTTATATAAACCATCTTTTTATTCAATAAAGGTGATGTCTTTGACTCTTCATTTGAATTGTTAAACTGATTGTTTAGATTTAACATTTCTAACTCCTAAGTTCCAATTATTATTTTTTTCTCTAAAAAAGGGTGGGCTATTTGTCCGTACAATCGTTGGCAAAACTAATCCCAATAATTAAAAGAAAAAACTAAAAATGAATGAGTGTTTTACTATGCATTTTAATGTTTTTGCCGTCAAGATTATCACCCAATGAAGTGAAGATTTGCAGGCAAAATGATATTTTTATGAGATTTAATTTATATTATCAAATTGAATAGAGATAAATCAATATTTTTATTTTTTATATAGTAAAATAATTTAATTAACCTTAAAAAATTTATCATATATAAGCTTTTTAGTTTTTTCATATTTTTTAGACCAAAAAATTAACTAAAGTACCTCTAGAAACAAAATTTACTAAACGGGCTATCAAGAGCTTTTTTATCCTTTCATAATAGTTATTTTATTAAAATGAAGTGTATAGAGAGGCAATTTGATATTTTAATAAATATATAAATGTTATTAAAAAAAATTGTTAATGCGTACAGTGCACACGTCATTCGAGTGGGATAAGCTTACCCACTTCGGGCAGTGCATACGATGTCGCCTATGGCCGAACATTGGCTTCCTAGGCGGCGTTAGATTCTCCTCGACGACGCGTGTGGAGAATAGACCTTGGATGTGGCAATGCCAGCCTTTTCTTTTTGTCTCTATCTTTCTTGATTCGTACACCAAGCCTTCTATTTTTTTAAAAAACAACCATTTCATTTCTTTTTCACTTAGATGTGATTTCTATTTTTTTTTATTCCTATTTGTTTTCTTTGAAATAATTTTTAAAATTATAATTTTTTTTATTTCATCATTTTTAAAAAAATTTCATCTATCATATTTGGTCCTTATTTTTTTTATTGCTATTTTTTTTGTTTTTTAATCCTTCTCTTGATTTATTTAGTTTTCAATTTCATCCCTTATTATATTATTTTATTTAGTTTTTATACCAGATTTGATCATCATTCTTTTAATTGCTATTTTTATTGTTTTTTATCATTTCCTCATTAATTTTATTTTTCAATTCCATCCCTCATTGCTTTATTTCATTTAACTTTTATGTCAAATTTAGTCTTCATTCTTTTGATTACTATTTGTTTTGTTTTTAAATTTTGGATGATTAAGAATTTTGTTTCATGATTTTATATTACAAAGTAACATAGTCTCATGACCCGAGTCATGGATTTTAAAGATGAGCCCAATTTAACTTTGGTTCCTTTGTTAAGTTCTTTGTTTAATTTTTTTTTTGTTTCATCATTTAACATTAGGTTATTCAGTATTCTGCTTCGTAATTTTTATCATTTATTTTCTATAAGGTTATTTCAATATCATATCTTAGATAACAAATTAGTCAAGTTAACTCCAGTTAACTTAAGGTTTTTTTTCAACTTTTTATTTATTTTATTTTATTTGTAGCTTCACATTTTATTATTTAGTTTGCTTAAGAGTTGATTTTCATTATTTTATTTTTTTGTACAAGGTCCCGATTTCACAAGAGGCCGGCAACTTTTGTATGCTAACTAGAGTAATGTTTTTTTTTTGTTTTCTTTTTAAATTGATTTTTTATTTATTTTTCATCATTCAATGTTTTATTCGTTGGTAATTGAGCGTTGAAATTTTTTTTATGAAATTATCTCGTTCTCATTTTTTTTTTTTTTTATCAAATAATATATCATTGAAATATTTTAAAGATAGAGTGTATTTTTTCATAATATTGGCAACCAGTTATTTTTTATCAGTTGTTTTTTATTATTGATAATTTTTTTATAATTATATTATAAAACTAACAAAATTTATTGAAATTCATCAAATCAATAACTCAGGTTTTAAATTCTTCATCCTCTTTTAAAAGTGTTATTATTGTGTGAGCATTACTTTTTATGTAATGAAAAATTTGACCTGCCGTGGCGTATCGAAAACCTCTCTAAAGTTAAGGACTAATTATGGTGGGTTTGACGAATCCACAGACCTACCCCACCAGCCCGTCACTTGTGAAAGACGTTATCAAGGAATAGCCTTATGAATTTGTTTTTATTAATAGACATTTAAAATTTTATTTAGAAGTCTGGTAATTATTATCTTTTAAAATATTTTTTATTTAGAAATATATTAAAATAATATATTTTTTTATTTTTTAAAAATTATTTTTAATATCATCTCATCAAAATAATCTAAAAACATAAAAAAAATATTAATTTAAAGTAAAAAAAATAAAAAAATTTAATTTTTTAAGGTGCTTTTAAAACACAAAAATAAACAGGATATATTAATAATTGTCCACGTTACTTCTAAACCTATTTTTGGTATTGTGTTTTGAACATAAATTAGTTAAGATTTATTTATTTTATTTAAAATTAATTTTTTATACTTTTTAAAAGCTAGTGTTAAAAATAATTTTTAAAATATAAAAAAATATTTTTTAATAAAAATTACTTTAAAAAATAAAACAACCTAACTTTTAAAGACTATTACATGTAGGAGGTACCAATGATGGTTTTTGTTTGACATGGCCTTTGTTCCCTAAACAAGATACTGTTTCAAGGAAAAATCAATATGAAGCAAGCAGTTTGCCTTACGTCAGGCTCAGTCATAGTTGGAATCACTATGATCTTGATAAAATTGAATTAGTAACATTAATTAATCCTTAAAACTTAGTTGGTTGTTAAGGAAATGTGTTTTTTTCTCATGATTTTTTTTTTTGGATTTGAACATTGAAATAATTAATAAATATGAAGATTTATTAAATTCTTAAAAATATATTAAATCAATGTAAAAATATCTAAAATTGTTAGATTTATTTGATATTGATTAACACATAAATTGATTTAAAGATACCTCCTTAATAAAAATAATAAATTAGTGACGATGTCTCAAAAAATTCAAGTAGCTTAGAAATAGGGCTCTCGGGTTAGATAATCGATTAATCAATTAGTTCTAACAATCTCATCCATTCTCCCTAGCTAAGGTTGTTGATAGCTTATACTTGGTGTTTAGCTTAGGTAGCTTTTGACTAATACCTGCAAAAGGTTCGGTTTGATGGAGATAGGGACTCTTCGATGTTTAAATAAGTATCTTTTTAGAGAGAGAAAATACAATAATATTCTAGAGATAGATGCTCTGAATATATATATACAGTAGAGAATGGAGATTGTGAACCTTTTGTTCCGAAGATCTCATGGTGTATTTATAGCCCATGATTATGTGAAGTGGAGGGTCTGAAGTGTAATTTTACCTTGATAGCATTTAATAAGAGATAAATATCTCTTACATCTATATTAATATTTGATAGAAATATAGTGGGTCCTTGAAAGACTTTTATGTAACAAAAAGGGATAAGGAGATTAAGGTACAAGATGTCAAATATAGATAAACTCATAGAGGCTGAGTTCTTCCCCTAGATTAGACTCAAAGGAGGTGGGTCATTCCATTGGGCATGTTCAAGAGAGGATTGTCATTATGTTGGGCGTGTCTAAGGGAGGAAGGTCATTCTCTTGAGTGTGCTAAGGAAGGTTGTGGCGGGGCTTAGCACATTGCCAAGTCCACGTACCTTGGACGTGGTTGATTGTTAAGTCCAAATACCTTGGGTATGTCATGTTTGTCAAACCCACATTATCCTAGACTTGGTTAATTACGAAGTCCAGGTACCTTGGATTTTGCTGACTATCAAGTCTAGATACTTTGGGTCTAATATATTAATTTGTCAGATCCATGTTACTTTGAACTTTGTTGACTATCAAGTTCAGGCACCTTTAACTTGGCTGACTGTCAAGTCAACGTATCTTAGACTTGGCTAATTACCAAGTGTTGAGGCATCTTAGTTCTTATATTTTGATTTAAGAAGATTTTTATTTATGAAAATCTTAATAAAAAGTTAAGTAGCATTTCAACTATCATCAAATATTAATTAATTTGGAGAACATTTGTTTAGGATTCAGGGACTTGTCCATTACAACACAAGAGAAATGAATTAAGAATATAGTTTGATGGGGCACCAGGTCGGTCCACAAGAAAGAGTAAGATGCCCATTGTCTTCCCAACTTTTTCTCGAGTCATCATCCATCCTGAAGACCTTTTCCAAGCATTATAGAATTCCTTATCAGAAACACTTTCCTTAAAGCCATGCCTTCTAAAGGAAAAGGGAAAGTCTCACTCAACTGAAAAAAAAAAAAAAAAATCGAAGGCTAAAGAGAAACATGGAGATTGTGGGCTGGGAATCTCACGTCCGGTCTTTAAAGTAAGGCAATACAATCATTGTGTCTACAGGGGCCTGCATCATTTTCTACAAAGCCTTTGGATAACTCTCAATGATTTTCATAATATGTTTGAAAAATCACACAAAAATTCAGAATAGATGACATTTTCTGTGACGTAAGTTTACAATTTTCCAAATGTTTTGACATCCACTACACCAACTACAAGCCGTGGCCTCATGCCGTGATCATTGGTCGTAAATGAGTGAACCAGAAGACATTAGAAGTCACGACCAATGCCTTCTTGAGTGTCTTTGAAAGCATTGTAGAAGAACCAATAGTTCAAGAGTGTTTTTGCTGCTGTCACTCGTTTAGAAGGGCTTCATCAATCAAATCAACCTGGCCATAGACAAAAAACCACAAATGTCCTTTAACTTCAACAGTAAATAAAATGCCTCTAGAATATCAGAAAGTTCATGTGATGAGACCAAACAAATTTCCAAGAAGGTGATAAATGAAGGCATGATCATTGCCTATTGTTTGAGAAGCCTATAAATATGCTTTGAAGTACTTTAAAACAGCCTAACAAGCATTTATGCCCTACTGTAAATGTTGACTAAATAAAAAAAAAGGCAGGAAAGGTGGGAAAAGGGATCAATTTTAGCAAAATCTTTCTTTATAAATTCATGGCCCGCATGACATGCATACATGATTCTCAGTCTATCATGCTCTAAGCAATTCTCCTATTATCTTCCAACCCCAGAAAAGCCCACAATCACATTCACTTTCGTTTGTATTGATTAAAGCATAAAGAGCAAAAAGTGCACCAAAAGAATGGTCTCCCCTTTACCTGTTTTCCTACAAGCTCGAAATATAATTACAAGTGCAATAATGACCAACTTGTAGACCTTGACAAAATATTAGTACACAAAATTTAAAAATTCTTACTCACAAACCATCACTTCTGTTTGCGTGATGGACCCTAAATCAAGTAAATGGAGAGGGTCACGCAAAAATCAGTTCTTCATGATCTTAGCTATCATTTTACTTCAACACCAGCTTCATATTCCTGTAACACATGCTGAGACGGCAAAGAAAGTGAGTTTAAATATTTCAGGAAAAGTACAACTCTGTATGTATAAGTGGTTTATAAATGGAATTTTTTCCAGGTGCACATTGTGTATATGGGAGAGAAGAGGCATGAGGATCCAGCAACAACCAAAAAAATCCACTATGAAATGCTGTCGACATTGTTAGGCAGGTATGATTACACCAACATCCCTCATGAAAATAAAGGTTGATATGATTTGTAATTTTACATAAAACAGCTAAAAGTTTCCTCTGTTCTGTTGAAGTAAGGAAGCAGCACAGAGTTCAATTATGTACAGCTATAGGCATGGCTTCTCTGGGTTCGCTGCAAGAATTACAGAGTCTCAAGCGGCAGAAATAGCAGGCACGATAATTGCTCAAAACTCTATTTGTCAGTTAAAATATTTCCATTCATTAAGAGATTGTTTACTTTAAATTGCAGAGTTTCCTGGTGTTGTTCAAGTAATTCCAAATGGGATTCACAAGCTTCATACGACTAGAAGTTGGGAATTCATTGGTCTCAAACATCATTCTCCACAAAATCTGTTAACACAAAGCAACATGGGCCAAGGAACTATAATTGGTGTTATTGATTCAGGTTTTTTTTTTTCCCGGTAGCTGACACCAATTCTTTCACAGGGTCATTGAAAATTGGGTTGGTATGTAATTCTGCAGGAGTGTGGCCAGAATCCAAAAGTTTTCATGATGAAGGCATGGGGTCAGTGCCATCTCGTTGGAAAGGAATATGTCAGCAGGGTGAGCACTTCAAGTCATACAATTGCAACAGAAAGATCATTGGGGCACGCTGGTTCGTAAAAGGATTTCAGGATCAAACACATTTCAACACAACTGAAAGCAGGGAATTCATGTCGCCGCGGGATGGAGATGGCCATGGCACTCACACAGCTTCTACAGCAGCTGGTAATTTCGTTGCAAAAGCAAGCTATAAAGGACTAGCTACAGGTTTAGCAAGAGGAGGAGCACCTCTTGCTCACTTAGCCATTTATAAGGTTTGTTGGAACATTGAAGATGGAGGATGCACCGACGCAGATATTCTGAAAGCATTTGACAAAGCCATACATGATGGAGTAGATATCCTATCTGTGTCAATTGGCAATGACATTCCTTTGTTCTCTTATGTCGATATGCGTAATTCAATTGCAATTGGCTCCTTTCATGCAACTTCAAAGGGAATCACAGTAGTCTGTTCAGCAGGAAATGATGGCCCTATCTCACAGACAGTTGCGAATACAGCACCATGGCTCACCACTGTTGCAGCCTCTACAATTGACAGGGCCTTTCCAACAGCTATTATACTTGGAAACAACAAAACCCTCAGGGTAAGGTTATAATGTTGAAACAAATCAGACTAATATAGACCGTGCTAAGTTTCTTTTTGGCTTGTTGAATTCAGGGTCAATCTATTACTATAGGTAAGCATAATCACAGATTTGCGGGCCTTACATACTCTGAACGCATAGCTTTGGATCCAATGGTTTCGAGGTAAGATCACTCCTTTTCTGTTCTTTGAAGAGCTATTATTTTCTTCGTACATCCCGTGAGCTTTAACATTCCATATCTTCAGCCAGGATTGTCAGCCTGGAAGTCTAAATCCAACATTAGCAGCAGGAAAAATCATACTTTGTCTCTCAAAATCAGATACACAGGATATGTTTTCTGCTTCAGGATCTGTGTTTCAAGCAGGAGGCGTTGGACTCATATATGCGCAATTTCACAATGATGGGATTGAGTTATGCGAGTGGATTCCATGCGTCAAAGTAGATTATGAAGTAGGGACACAGATACTTTCCTACATTAGACAAGCTAGGTAAGGACTGTGAAGAGGTCGAGGCGCGCGCACACACACACACGAAGCTTGGTTATACGAAAATATATGACGTTCCTTTAACATCGTATGAAGGTCTCCAACTGCAAAGCTGAGTTTTCCAAAGACTGTTGTTGGCAAAAGGGTATCTCCTCGACTTGCTTCATTCTCCTCCAGAGGACCAAGTTCAATTACTCCAGAAGTTCTAAAGGTATATAAAATAAACTAAATTCGTATCCAATAAAAAATAGTCCTGAAACATAATTACTAATAGCCAAATATATGAAATCTTGAAAATAGGCAATGTTTAGTGTTCGCTTGTCATTTCAATGTGTATAATGTCATCATTAATGTCTGATTCATGATGGTAGCCTGACATAGCCGCACCGGGTGTCGACATCTTAGCTGCATATACACCAGCCAACAAAGACCAAGGTGACTCGTATGAATTCCTATCAGGAACTTCAATGGCTTGTCCCCATGTATCAGGAATTGTAGCTCTCATTAAATCCTTACATCCAAATTGGTCTCCTGCAGCCATAAGATCAGCTCTTGTCACAACTGGTCAGTCAAATTAAAACCTCAATTATTTAATGCATTTTACAGTTTAATAGCAAAAGTCTGACGAAATGAAACAAACTGCAGCTTCCCAAACTGGAACAGATGGAATGAAAATCTTTGAGGAGGGCTCAACAAGAAAGGAAGCAGACCCATTTGACATGGGTGGGGGACATGTCAATCCTGAAAGAGCAGCGTATCCAGGCCTTGTTTATGACACCACTACAGAGGAATATATTCAATACCTTTGCTCCATAGGCTACAGTAGTTCATCCATTACCAGGTTAACCAATACCAAAATCAATTGCATGAAAAAGACCAATACTAGACTTAACCTCAATCTCCCTTCAATCACCATTCCAAACCTGAAAACAAAAGTAACAGTGACAAGAAAAGTGACAAATGTGGGAGATGTTAATTCAGTGTACAAAGCTATAGTTCAGGCTCCAATTGGCATAAGCATGGCAGTAGAGCCTAAAACTTTAAGTTTCAACAGGATCAACAAAATTCTGTCCTTCAGAGTTACCTTCTTGTCGAGTCAGAAAGTTCAGGGAGAATATAGATTTGGGAGCCTAACATGGACTGATGGTGAGCATTTTGTTAGGAGTCCAATATCTGTGCGTGCTATGGAGATATTAGATTATTGATCCGTGTTACGCTATGAGTCGGGTCAAATTTTGTTTAAATAAAAAAAATTCAAATGTTGCCAATGTTTTAATTTTTTTATAGTGCAAAAGAAAAATTAAATTATGTGAGGATTGATCTAATATGACTCAGTTGACTTTGCATGTTCAAAAACACCCATAACAACCTGTAAAAACATAGTTTGACTAATAATTTTTTTTAACATGACATCTTTTTTTAAGATAAAAACATATTGGATTGATTTGTATCAACCCGAGTTAACATTTTAAATTCATGATTAAGGTTATGAGACTATGATAACCCTATAAAAAAACAAACCAAAACAAATTATGAAGCATAATTCTCAATCAATCAATGTTGAAGGATAAAATTGAAAAATAATCAATTAAAAATGATCTAAAAAGGCAAACCAAGTTAACTAGTTAAACCCGTGACCCTAGTTACCTCATAGAAAGCAAATCAAAACAAATTAAAAAGTCCAATTCTTAATCAGTCCAATGTAGAAGGATGAAGTTAAAAAAAAATCAATTAAAAAATGAATCAAGTTAATCCGTCAAACTCATAACTCGGGTAATGAGAAGAAGATAACTTCATAGAAAGAAAATAAAAAAAAAATGACCTGATTTAACCCGCAAAATCCATGACTCTGATAAATGAGAATGAGAGTTCAATTCAAAGTAAATCATGAAGCCCAATTCCCAATAAAACATGATATTAAATGATAAAATTGAGAAAAAAATCAATTAAAAAAACAAAGTCAGCTGAGTTAACCCACTAAACCCTCGACCTACGTCATGAGACATGGACAACCTGATAAAAAGCAAATCCAGTGTTGAAGGACCCGTGACTTGGGTCATGAGACCAAGATAACCTCTTAGAAAGAAAATAGAAAAACAACCCGATTTAACTAGAATTAAAATGTCAAAACTCACACCCCTGATCATGAGACCAAGATATTCCTATAAAAAAAACAAATCAAAATAGATTAGGAATTTCAATTCTCAATCAACGAAATTAAAAAAAAAAATCAATTACAAAAAACAAACAAACAACCTGAATTAACTCAGGTTAACCTATTAAGCATTATTCTCAATTTATGAGACCAGAAAACCTAATAGAAAGCAAATAAAACAAATTATGAAGTCTAATTTCCAATTAACTCGATCTTAAATGATGAAATTAGAGAAAAAAAATTAATTAACAAACAAAACTCAAGCCAACTAGGTTAACAAGCCAAACTCACAGTCCATGTCATTAGAGTGAGATAACCTAATAAAATACAAATCTAATATTAAAGGACAAAATTTTAAAAAATGATTGAAAAGAAGTCAAAGAAGAAGAAAAAAACACTTATGCAAACAATATCATGGGTTTGCTAGGTATATTCATGCATAAAATGTCTTTAGAAAACCAATTTTGAATTCATATTGCATGAATATATAGTCGATTTTAACTTTGATAGTTTTTTAGATTTGATACCTCATCTATGATTCAATGTTTTGATGTTTTTTTGTTAGTTGTTTTATTCAAACATGTTTGTGTATGATATTGTGACATGTTTGAATAAAAAAAGGTATGTTTTGGACATTAAAAATGTCATTTCTAGACCTTGACAGTGGCTACGTTTGATGGTTTTATGGCTAAGTTTCTAGGCAATGTTCTTTGTGTTATTGGAAAGAACATTGCCTTAGTCTCATGATTTTAACTAAGTTTGGTCCATTTCTTTGCACAGAAACCTTCGTTATGTTTGATTAGTAAATAATCTAGTATTTATTTGCATCAATAACATGTTTTTGATGGTTTTTAATCCTAGAGTTTTTGTTTAGAACTAAAACTCATTTTGATTAAATCATGTTGATTATTTGATAATTGAAGTGAATGGATGCTAGATTATTGATCCTTGTATGATGTTCAACATGTACATGCCTTTTTTTTACCAAATCTGGTCTGTTTTGGAACCTACGTTGCCAGGTTGGGTTTCGGTGTTCTTCATGTTATTGGTGTTCATCTTTTTTAAGTGTTTAATCCGTTTTGTTAAAGAATTTTTTATATTTTATGTTTTTTAGGTGTTTAATCTATTTTTTGAATTTGGTTTTATTTTTTGGTTGTTACAGGTCAAATCAAGATTTTTTATTCGATTTATGATTGAAACAAAAATTTTAGGTCAACTTAATAGGGTCAAATTAGGTCAAAAGTTTGAGACCTGGTTGGTTTCCCATGTTTTTGTTAATGAGTTTTTTTGGTTAAATGGTGTGTTTGGAAAACACCCCTTAGGCATATTCTGGATAGTTTTATTTCAAAACAAAATGGGATTTTGCCAAACAAAGTCTAAAAAAATAAAGATAAAAAAAATATTTTATTTTTTCTTGTATATGGCCAAAAATCATAAGATTATTTAAACATCTTTTTAAAGAAAAAATTAAAATACTTTGGCATGTTTTTTTAAAAAAATTACATGGATTTTACAACAAGTTTATAGAATTCAAAAGGATTTTGGCCTATATTTAAAAATTATTTTTGGCAAGAAAATATTATTCACTTTTAATATAATAACTAGGGATAATATTTATATTATTCACTTTTAATATATGAATAAAAAACATAAAAAGGTTAATATCCAAAATATTATTAGGGTAATAATTTTATTACTCACTTTAATATAAAGATAAAAAAAAATTATGAGGTTATATCTAAAATATTATTGTAAATAATATAACTCATTCACTTTTAATATAAGGATAAAATCCATAAGGAATTTCATCTGAAATGTTATTTGAAATGACATGGTAGCAAAAATTCTAGTTTTACCCCGAAAGAAGCCTAAACAATAATTGAAGATTTTTCACCTTACCAAACCGAGTTCTTGATATAGAAAACCATGGTTTGTGCATTGTAGCAAATCCGACATAGTAGGATGGTAGAAAAAGACATCATCAAACCATAGCAAACAACAAAAATGCAATGTAACTTACCTTAGGTAAGGCGTAATAGGGATGTTAATATCTTTACTTTTTCCAATCAATCCATTATCATAACTCTAAGTCCAGTTAGGGTTCCTAATGACCAAAATACGAAATAGTGACTTCCATTCTCTTTTTTTACTGATAAAATATAAGAATTCCTTATTCTTTTCACCCACATCACCATTAATGATCCTGATTTAGAAGGATGATCGTCGTGACACCGCACATGTGCGATAAAATGAGGACTCCACTAGGAAACCCATGAAGTTTGGACAATGGAACTTTTCATTGTAGAGTTTGGGCAAGAATTAAAATTCTTATTTATCATGCAAGAGTTATGACTGTGTGTCACCCTTTAAAGGGCGAGCTCATCATATTAAATACATGCTCATATATTGAGCATGCATGTTCACAGGTTAAAACATAGGTCCCCCACCAAATATCTACTACACATGATTGAGAGAAATGATGGAAATGAAGAAGAGGATCAAATACAGGTTCGTTATCAAAGGTAAATTAACAGCATAAAGGTGAAATGGCTAAACTAACAAATCTACTCGAATAAGTGTTGAGTTCCAAGAGTGGAAATGGAACGTCTGCACAGCCTCCCGTGGAAGCACCATCAACTCATATCCTTTATACATCTATAAACTTGAGGTTAGATTCAACAACGAAGCAACATTTTATCCCCATTGCCCCTGTTCAGCTAGCTCAAACTCTGATTATTATGCATTTGAAAGCTGAAGGACCATTTGATGATAAAACTATTGGTCCCTGCTCTAGAAGAGAAATTGAAGGAAATGATCTGACAACCCTATACTAGCAGCTAAAATTTATTTAATTCTAAATATTATGGTGCCAAAGGAGTTCAAAGTGTCAGACTTTATCAACTATACCGGACTAAAATGTCCAAATACTCATCTTCGGCTATACTACAACAAGATAGCTAAAGTTATCCATAATGACAAAATGTTCATCTATTTCTTTCAAGATAGTCTCTGAGGGTCTGCCTTGAGCTGGTATATGAAATTGTGATTTCTAAAATGATTCTATGTTTGCTAAAATGACATGACAAACAATATGGGGTGACCTAACAAATTTTGAACTCAAACGAATTTGAACCACATATCATAGAACTAAGCTTTAGTAGTATGCATATTGACTCGTAGTGGATTCAGTAGTTATGGATTCGTGAATCATGATTTTTTACAAGTTGAAATCATTTTGTTGGACGAGGTCAAAATTTATCAGTTCTAACTAATCTTACTTAAAATGGTAAAAGGTCATTTTTGTTTATTCCTTTCATAATTTTTTAAATATATATCCTTTACACTCTCAATTTAAGCTTGATGGAATCTTTTTTTTAAAAAAACCCTAACCTAGATCACACCCTATATTGAGAGCAAGCGAGAAATGTTCAGTTGAAAGGATGGAGACAATGATAGAATCAATGGTGAAGGAGATGATGAAAATGAAAGATTGAAAAGGGGCCAAAAAAAGAAAAAAAAAAGGCACAACCAATGTCAAAAGTTGATGATTGAGGGCATGGGTGAAACAAAAAAAAGAGGAAAAAAAAGAGAAAAAAAAAAAGAAGAAAGAAGAAACAAAACTGAAGGAAAAACACAACTAAAAGATCAAAAGACAAGAAAGTTTGAAATACCATGTCTTTTAATATCTATGATAGAGCCTCTTATTAACGAAAATAATATTAAGAATATTATATTCTTAAATGATTAGATAAAAGATAGGTTATCCATCAAATAAAAAATTAGAGTTGTTTTATGGTCTCTGTTTAAACAAAAAAAAAATATAAAGGAGTATCATAAAATAAATGACGAGCAATGAGTTTTAGTCTTCTCTTTAAGTTTGAAATTGACAATGAAATGAATGACACAGTCATAAAGCTTCTTGAATTATTGATTGAGTTGAAAATTCATGAAAACTTGACAATTTTCATTCTCTATATGGTACGTGTCAAGTGAAAGCACAAGTTCAATGCAAGTCGTGCATCATTGATACATGGTGCAAATTATGTTCCTTAAACTTTGAAATTTTTTTATTTAAAATGATTTTTGTATATTTTTATATCATTTTAATATGTTAATATGAAAAATATTTTTTTAAAAATAAAAAGAAAATATTATTTTAATATATTTCTAAGCAAAAAACACTTTAAACTGTCACCGCTATCATAATCTCAAACACATCTAATCCTTAATATTGAAGTGTATTTTAAGAATATATTTATTTTAAAAAAATTAAATTAATTCCTTTAAGTGTTTTTTTAATAAATTTAATCTGATTAAAAATAAAAAAAATAAAAAATTATACATTTTTACGATAAAAGCATTTTTAAAAATTATTGTACCTTACAAGCCTAAACATCGATGTTGTCTGTGTACAGAACTATTCATTAAAAGACATTATTCGTGAAAATAAAGGTGTCATCTCAGTCTTTTGCTGAAGTTGTTTATTAATCATCACTCACTTTGACACGTTAGATTGAACAAATCATAATTCCAAAAGTCCACGCAAATCACTGAAAACAAATAATGGTTGCTTTAACAAGTCATTGAAACTTGGGTTGTATGAAATTATTCGTTGCCACTTTGGCTATTATGATTTTAAAAAAAAAGATTTTAAAAAATCATAATTCCTAAGTTTTTATCAACAGTGAAAAAAATTATAGATGTTATACAAGATTTATTTATAGTTTATAATATTATAAAAAAATAGTTTTTTATTTTTTATTTATAATTTTTTTTTCATCTAGTATATTTGATCCTCATTGCAAAATCTCACTGATGTAAGGATCAATGATGGACACAGCGAAACTAGAATAAGCAACAAAAAATTTATTTTAGTATTGAATTTTATTTTTTTTATTATTTTAATTAGTTTTTATATTAGATTTGATCTTTATTCTTTTAATTAATATTTTTTTATTTTTTTATTATTTTTCTAATTAATTTATTTTTCAATTTCATTCTTTATTGTCTTATTTCATTTAATTTTTAAGCCAGATTTGATCTTTATTTTTTTATTTACTATTTGGTTTGTTTTTTAATTATGGATGATTGAGAATTTTAGTTCATGATTTTTATGGGCTTGCCTTCTATAGAGTAATAAAGTCTCATGAACCAGGTCATGGATTAAAAAAATTAACCCGATTTAATTTTAGTATTTTTTTAAATTTTTTTTAAAAAAATTATTTTTTTATCGTTTTTAAAAATTGAATTGGGTATCTTTTGTCTTTGAATTTTTATTTTCCGGTAATTTAACTTCAAATGTTTTCATTTTTTATGAAATTATTTTGTTCTCATTCAATTTTTGTATTATTATCAAATAAAATTATTGAGATATTTTAAAGATAGATACTATCTTTTTATAATATTAACAACTATTTATTTTTTATTAATCATTATTTTTATATAATTATATTATTAAACTAATCAGATTTGTTGAAATTATTCAAACCAATGACTCGGATTCCAAATTTTTCCTGATCATTTAAAAGTGCTGTCATTATCTGAAATATTTTACTTTGTCCATGCCATATCGCAGAACACTTACCTACTTTAAAGAATAATGATGGTGGGTTGAACGAATCGACAACACAGCCCCCACCAGCTCGTCACTTGTGAAAAACGTTATCAAGGAATAGCCTTAGTAATTTATTTTTTTATTAATTGCCAAGGAAGCTTCTAACTCCTATGGCCCTGTAGTAGGTGCCAATGATGGTAGTAAAAGCTTCCCAAACTGGTGGGGTAAAATATTTTTAATTATAATTTTTTAAATATATATTTTAAAAAATATGATTTTGGTTAAAATTACTAAAGATAAATAAATTTTTACATATAAAATAAAAAAACTAAACTATTTTTTCACGTGATGAGATAAAAAAAACAAAAGCATTTGAAGTTAAATTACCGGCAAATAAAAATTGTCTCAAGAGCGTGGCCAGAATCCTAAAGTTTTCGTTGGCATTTGTCCTGTGCCATCTGGTTTGAAAGGAATATGCCTGCTCGGAGAGAACTTCAACTCTTCCGATTGCAACAGACCATAAACGGTGCTTTGCGGGGGCGGAGCAAGAAAAAAAAATCAAGAAGAGCCAAATTAAAAGAAATACTCTAAAAGAGGTTAAAATTTCAGGGGAGAGCCTAGAAAAAATTTTCCTTGCAGGGGCCGGGCCCTACCAGCCCCCTGCCTCCGCCACTGGTGCTCTGTGATCCGTCAAAGGATAGCAGGATGGGATACCTTTGAGCACAACAGACCATATTATAAGATATTGCAGGATGCACCAACGCAGATCTTCCAAACGCGGTTGAAGGTTTTCGCATTTTGTTTCTGTTAAATAATATTTATGTAGTTTTATTTATTAAAGATAGAATAGTACTTTCAGTTTAACTTATATATATTTTATTTATATTTAAGTTAAGACTAAGTATTCATAATATACAGATTATTCAGAATTCTAGCCTCCTTTCTGTATTTAATCTCAATTATTTTAACATGGTATCAGAGTTGGTTTTATGGAACAAGGCTTAATCTCGAACACAACTTCGCGGATCCAAGAAATTTTTTGGAGTGAGATTTTGTCTTCCGCTTCTGCAAAATTAGTATTTCGTTAATTTCTGCAATTATTTTGGTATTTCGTCTTCCCTTCAGCTTTTGCAATTTGGTATTTGCGTTCAGTTTCTGCAAATTTGTTTTGTGTTTTGGATTAATCATATAAGTTTGAGAAGATATTTGTTTAGTTTCTACAATCTCTGTTCAGTTTCTGCAATTTGGTATTTTGTTTTCCGCTGCTTTTGCATTATAGTTCTCTATGATTGTTGATTATGGCTACTGAAAGAGATGATTCGCTTTAGTCTGTGAGTGTGAGGTTGGATGGGAAGAACTATTCATATTGGAGCTATGTAACGAGAAATTTTTTTAAGGGTAAGAAGATGTGGGGGTATGTTAGTGGAGCTTATATGATACCTAAGAATATTGAGGAGGGGGATTTTGATAGATACATGGGAAGCAAATAATGCAAAGATCATTACTTGGATCAATAATTCTGTTGAGCATTCGATAGGTACACAGTTGGCGAAGTATGAGACAGCAAAAGAGGTTTGGGATCATCTGCAAAGATTATTCGTGCAATCAAATTTTGCAAAATAGTATCAGTTAGAGAATGACATACGAGCTCTTCACTAGAAGAATATGAGTATTCAGGAGTTCTATTCTGCCATGACAGATCTTTGGGATCAATTGGCTCTTACAAAATCGGCAGAATTAAAAGCATGTGGTGCTTATATTGAACGTAGAGAGCAGCAACGATTGGTACAATTTTTAATAGCACTTCGCAGTGATTTCGAAGGCCTTAGAGGTTCAATTCTGCATCGTTCTCCACTGCCTTCTGTTAACTCTGTTGTCAGTGAGTTATTGGCTGAAAAAATACGTCTTTAGTCTTATTCTGAAAAGGAAATTCTTTTCTGCTTCAAATCCTTCTGTACTAGCAGTACCTTCTAAGCCATTCTCTAATCTTCAGAACAAGCCTTACATAAGGGTTGGCTTCGATGAGTGCAGTTTCTGTAAGCAGAAAGGTCATTGGAAGGCTCAGTGTCCTAAGTTGAGACAGCAGAATCAAGCTTGGAAGTCTAGCAGTCAATCACAATCTAATGCTCATCGACCACCTCAGGGTTATAAACCACCACATCATAATACTGCAGCAATAGCTTCCCTAGGCTCTATTACCGATCCTAGTAATTTGGCTGAGTAATTTCAGAAGTTTCTCTCCTTGCAGCCACAAGCAATGTCCGCTTCTTCCATAGGTCAGTTGCCTCACAGTTCCTCAGGTATGTCACACTCTGAATGGGTCTTGGATTCTGGTGCTTCCCATCATATGTCTCCAGATTCCTCATCTTTTACCTCTGTGTCCCCTTTATCCTCCATTCCTGTTATGACTGCTGATGGCACTCCTATGCCCTTAGCAGGTGTTGGTTCTGTTGTCACACCTCACTTGTCTCTCCCTAATGTTTATCTTATTCCAAAACTCAAATTAAATCTTGCGTCTATTGGTCAAATATGTGATTCTGGTGATTATTTAGTTATGTTTTCTGGTTTCTTTTGTTGTGTACAGGATCTGCAGTCTCAGAAGCTGATTGGGACAGGCAGTAGGGAGAATGGACTATATATTTTGGATGAGTTAAAAGTGCTAGTTGCTGTTGCTGCTACTACTGTTGATTTGTCTTCTTTTCATTTGAGTCTTTCATCTTCTAGTTTTTATTTATGGCATTCCCGTCTAGGTCATGTTTCATCTTCTCGTTTGAGATTTTAGGCATCCACAGGAGCTTTAGAAAATTTGAAAAATTGTGACATTTCAGATTGTAGTGGATGTAAACTGGCAAAATTTTCTGCTTTACCTTTTAATCGAAGTATTTCTGTTTCATCTTCACCATTTGATTTGATTCATTCTGATGTATAGGGACCTTCTCCTGTTGCCACAAAAGGAGGGTCTCGATATTATGTCTCTTTTATTGATGATCATACTTGTTATTGTTGAGTTTATTTAATGAAACATCGTTCTGAATTCTTTGAGATATATGCAGCTTTTTGAGCTCTTATCAAAACTCAACATTCTGCTGTGATCAAATGCTTTAGGTGTGATTTGGGTGGGGAATACACCTCTAATAAATTTTGTCAAATGCTTGCTTTAGATGGAACCATCCACCAAACTTCATAAACAGATACTCCTGAGCAAAATGGTGTTGCTGAAAGAAAACATAGGCACATTGTCAAAAATGCTCGTTCTCTCTTATTGTCTGCTTTTGTTCCTAGTGAGTTTTGGGGAGAAGTTGTTCTTACTGTTGTAAGTTTGACAAAATCTAATCTTATTCGTATAGATCCTTTTTCTGAGGATTCTGGTAATGATATCTCTCCCTATGTTCGATCAATTTGTACTCATAACTCTGCAGGTACTGGTACTTTACTCTCTGGCACACCTGAAGCTCCATTCTCATCTACAGCCCCTCAAGCTTCATCTGAGATTATGGATCCACCTCCACGTTTGTCCATCTGCATTCGTAAGTCCATAAAACTACCAGATTTTGCTTATTCTTGTTATTCTTCATCAGTTACTTTCTTTTTAGCTTCTATTCATTGTCTCTTTGAGCCCTCTTCCTATAAAGAGGTAATTCTTGATTCGCTTTAGTAGCAAGCTATAGATGAGGAACTTTCTGCTTTGTATAAGACAAATACTTGAGATCTGGTTCCTCTACCTCCTAGTAAGAGTGTTGTTGGTTGTCATTGGGTGTATAAGATTAAGACTAATTTTGATGGGTCTATTGAGCGATACAAAGCTAGGCTGGTTGCAAAAAGATACTCTCAACAGTATGGTATGGACTATGAGGAGACATTTGCCCCGGTTGCAAAAATGACTACTATTCGTACTCTTATTGTCGTAGCTTCGATTCCTCAGTGGCATATTTCTCAGCTTGATGTTAAAAATGCCTTCTTAAATGGAGATCTTCAAGAAGAAGTTTATATGACACCCCCTCCTGGTATTTCACATGACTCTGGATATGTTTGTAAGCTTAAGAAAGCATTATATGGTCTCAAACAAGCACCCCGTGCTTGGTTTGAGAAATTCTCTATTGTGATCTCGTCTCTTGGCTTTGTTTCTAGCAGTCATGATTCTGCTCTTTTTATTAAGTGCACTGATGCAGGTCGTATCATTATGTCTTTATATGTTGATGACATGATTATTACTGGTGATGATATTGATGGTATTTCAGTTTTAAAAACAGAGTTGTGTAGACGATTTAAAATGAAGGATTTGGGTTATCTTCGATATTTCCTAGGTATTGAGGTAGCATACTCACCTAGAGGTTACCTTCTTTCTCAGTCGAAATATGTTGCAGATATTCTTGAGCGGGCTAGACTTACTGATAACAAGACTGTAGATACTCCTGTTGAGGTTAACGCAAGGTATTCTTCTTCTGATGATTTACCTTTGATAGATCCTACTTTATACCGCACTATTGTTGGGAGTTTGGTATATATATCTCACTATTACTCGTCCAGATATTGCATATGTTGTTCATGTTGTTAGTCAGTTTGTTGGTTCTCCTACTACTGTTCACTGGGCAGTTGTTCTTCGTATTTTGCGATATCTTCGGGGTACAGTTTTTCAGAGTCTTTTACTTTCATCCACCTCTTCCTTGGAGTTGCGTGCATACTCTGATGCTGATCATGGTAGTGATCCCACAGATCGCAAGTCTGTTACCGGGTTCTGTATCTTTTTAGGTGATTCTCTTATTTCTTGAAAGAACAAGAAACAATCTATTATTTCTCAATCATCCACCGAAGCAGAATATCGTGCCATGGCATCTACTACTAAAGAGATTGTTTGGTTACGTTGGTTACTTGCTAATATGGGAATTTCCTTTTCTCATCCTACTCTTATTTATTGTGACAACCAGAGTTCTATTCAGATTGCTCATAACTCGGTTTTTCATGAGCGCACTAAGCACATTGAGATTGATTGTCATCTTACTCATTATCATCTCAAACATGGCATCATTGCTTTGCCTTTTGTTCCTTCTTCCTTGCAGATTGCAGATTTCTTTACCAAGGTGCATTCCATCTCTCGTTTTTGTTTTCTGGTTGGCAAACTCTCGATACTTGTAGCTGCCGCATCGTGAGTTTGAGGGGAGATGTTAAATAATATTTATGTAGTTTTATTTATTAAGGATAGAATAGTACTTTCAGTTTAACGTATATATACTTTATTTGTATTTAGGTTAAGATTAAATATTCATAATATATAGATTATTTAGAATTCTAGTATCCTTTTTGTATTTCATCTCAATTATTTTAACAGTTTCTGTGTGTATTTTGTCGTCTGTGTGTATTTTGTCGTCATTAACCACCTGATAATCCCATGTCTGGTTGATGATAGTCGCCTGACATTGCCGTACCAGGTGTGGACATAATTAGCTGCATATCCACCAGCCAACGGAGATGAGGGTGACGCATCTGAATCCCTATCAGGAACTAATTCAATGGCTTGTCGATCCCCACGTATCAGGAATTATAGCTCGCATTAAATATTTGCATGCAAAATTAATGGTCTCCACTCTCGATCCAGCTAGCATAAGATCAGCTCTTGTCACGACTTGTGAGCGAAATTCAACCTGATTTTCTTATTTATTTCTCATTGCAATATTGTTTGTCAGTATAATATATTTTTTTATAAAAAAAAAAACATTAATTCACTAATGTGTGCATCCCTACATTCTAGTCGTGTTGTCATGACATTTGGCTTATGAATGTTGATGCGTATTTTAAACGTTTTATGAAAAAAAAAATTAATTTGTTTTATTCAACGATGGCATTAGAGGAAAACAAGCATATCTTCTTCACTATCACAAACACAATTTTCCTCGGACAAGGCATTGAAATGATATTAGTTTTTGTATTTTTTTAATAATGATATATTTATTATTGATATATATATTTAAAAAAAAAAGTGTGCCGACGTTACACGAAGACATGTAACTTTGCAAATTTCTATAAAGGTTTCTAAAAGAATGTGAAATAAAGATTGAGGACCAAATTGATTCACAGCTGATAGTTTGCTGGTACAATTGAAAGATTGTGAACTTCAAAGCCAATTTTGAAATAGAATTGAAATATAAATAAGTTTTAAGTTTGCAAAATGAATCTAAAATAAGGGTCGAGGACCAAATTGACTCGTTGTTGATAGTTTGTTGGTGCAATTACAAGTTTTTTTAATTTGAAAGCCTTATTTGAATAGAGATAGAAATTGGAGGATCGTTGTTAATTTTTTCTTTTCCCACCGACTGATTTGTCTTGCTTGACTAGATTACATGGAAGAATCATGATGTGACTTAAATAATGCATTTATTCTATAGTTATCTTAGAAAAAAGGAAATCCCTTTTGACAATGGCAGCCTACAGAGTATGAAAGGACACAAGCAAAAGTTGTTTATTAATCATCACTGTGTTTAACAAGTTACATTGAAAAATTATAAATTCCTGTTAGAGGAGTGTTTCTATCAATAATAAATATTATTTTTTACCAAATTATATATATGTATATACACACACACGTAATTTATTTTTTAAACTTATATATCTTTGGAAGTATTCATGCAATCAAAAGTTTATTTGTACAAGTCTCCGGAGGCAATCAAAAGTATATAAGTGTTTTACATGCTTCTAATTTAAGTATAATTTCAACATATATTCACCATCAAAAAATTAGTAAATACAAACAGAAATACTGATGAAAAACATATTCCTTGGCAAATTACGGGGAAATTTACCAATGAAATATTTTCTTTCTATATCCGTGAATGTATACTGGGGGATTATAATGGGAAAAAATAAAAAAAAAGAGGAAAAAAATAACATGTCATTGTTACAGACAGTACTACCAACGAAATAAACTTGTTGCTAATATTCATTGATAATTCCGTTAGTAATATTTAAGTTATAACTTGGTGAGCGGTCTCCTGCCCACTTCTTCTCCCTCATTTCTTTTTCTTCCCCTATTTTTCTCTACAAATAATAGTAGAACCCCCCCTCCGCCCCACTCTTTTATCACAAATCAATTTCTCATTACCAAAAATTCAGCCACCTCAATAGTCAGTCTATCAGCATCCCTTTTCTAATTCATTTGTTTTAAGATTCCCCACATCAAGTAAGAAAAACTATCCATTTTTTGTTTGAACTTATTTTTAAAAAGTTAATTTTTATGGCAATTTGATGTAATACATGTAGTTTGTTTGTGTGTTTACTTGTTTTGTAGCTTTTTTCTATAGAAATTTATTATATGAAAGTATGATTTGTACATGTGAGGATTTGTTTGAGATTTTAAAAATTTGTAATTTGATGAAATTGATTTTGATTTTGTGATTTAGGTGTTTTGTAATGAAATAAGTAATGGCTTATTTAATGGGAATGTTTGATATTTTGTTAATTTTATTGTTAAGTTGAAATTTTTTTGTAAATGTGGAGGAATTTGAATGTTTTTTAGAAAATTAATAATGATTTAAAAGTATCATTAAAATAGATTGAATAAGTTTGAGTTAAATCAATGTTAGCTAATTTATTTAGTTCACATAATTAATTAATAGGTATTGTTGTTAGTATTCTATATAAGTTTGATATAAGTATTTATAAGCCAAGTAGTCAAAGCTCTTAGTTGATTTCCATCATTTTTAAAATTTGAGGTATTTTACATAATAAGTTATTGTTTTTCATTGATATTTATTATGGGGTTTTGACAAGATGGTGACCCATTATAATGGATTTTAGTCCTAGAGAAGAAAAGGGAAAGGGAGGGAAATACATTTTCGGTAAAAGTGAAATTGGTTTCAAATTAAGTAAGATTTTATTTAAGGTTATATGTATTTTATGTTTCAACATGAGTAATTTAGGTTAATTTTGTTTCATTAATGTAATTTTTTAATTGAATATGTTATTTTATAAATTGAATTTATGTTAGTTGTGCAATTTACTTTTGGTTAAAATGGTAATTTATATTGTTGTGAAATTAATTAATTATACAAATAATTTGTAGGTAGAAAACATGTTAATTTTAAAAGTAATTTACAATTAATCATATAAAATTAATTTTATTTTAAAAATGTAATGAAATTCCATAGAAAATTATTGCAAGTTGCTTGCTATGCAACGTGCATGTGAACAATATTAATATACAAAATATAATTTTTGTGATGGAGTTATAACAAAATTATAAAATTTTGTTTAAAATTGGCCAAATTGTTAGTTTATATAATTTTGGAAAATTTCAGAAATTAACCAAATTGTTAGCAGAAATATTTCCTTAGTTGATTATTCACATTTTATAGGGTTTTGTTTTTTTAGAAATTAATAGGAAAAAGGACTTGTCGTAAATAGAATCAACTGGTTTGTGTCTACCATTTTTTTTTTAAATATGAATGTTGTTACCTTTTTTAATCCTTTAATTTGTGTAGTTGCCAAGGGGAAAATCAATTGTGCATCATACGAATAGGAGCGTTGCTAGTTCTTCTAGCAGTGCTTTTAATAACCATGAGTTACTGGTGTCGATCATGAACAGACACTTGAGGTACAGACAGTCTCTCTCGATGCAAACTCGTCAAGTGCAATGTCGCCTTGTTAAGGGGGGTTCGTTTAGAGCGAAAATGTATACACTGGGAAGTACATTACCTAATGGAATCTCGACCACTCAATGTAAGTTTGTTTTCCTTTCTTGCACGATTAAAAAATAAAAAAAATTATAATTTTTGAAAATTAAATTTCAATTAACAAATTGAATTTTAAGTTTGCAAATGTTGAAGTTGCACACACAATAATATCAGTGATGAAATCATCGCTGGAAGTGTCATTGTTTCAATAGAATCAAGTTTCCAAAAATCTTAAATGAAAACTCATGATTGATGCATGGTTAGGAAAGTTCAAGGTTAGTATATAATTAAATAAATTTTTTTATTATTTTAATTCAATTAGTTCATTGATTTTAATGAACTACTCTTTAACAAATTTTACTTACAAGTAAAACTTTTACTGAGATATGGTTGGCAACGCTGTTGTCAGGAGGGTTCGGGAGCATCGTAACGCAAATAAGTAAGATTGAACTATCAATGTTATATTTTTTATTTAAATGAAAAAATATATTTTTCATTATCTTAATCGATAATTTACTGCTACCGTATAGGTTGTGTGATTTTTTGTATGAGACATAAAAAGAAAAAAAAGATGATAAAGAAAAAGGTCTTCCAAGTTAAGAAAATGTGACAGTTTGGAGGGATTTTAGATCTCTGCATGTCTTGAGTGCTTTATGGGAAGCTTATACCCAGCATGTGATGTCGAAGTATTTTGTGTGATAGTCACGGTCCAAGGAAGAGAACCGAAACAAGGAGATTCATGGTTCAATTGCCATGCACACTAGTGAATCCATTCGGTTCATTTTGCATGCGAAGCAAATGATAAGATTTTTTTTTATCACATCCATTTTTTTAATTGTTATTTTATATGAAAATGTTTAACTAACAACAATTTTTTTTTTTTTGTAAACTACGGTTCTTGAATGCAAACCAAAACCAATGAAGCTTTTTGTAGAAACTCACATTCAAAATGATGATTGTTGAAAACTGTGTAGCAGCTCATGGATAACCGAGCTCCAAAGTTCATGGTAAGTTGTATTTCAACATTTTTGTTTTCTTAAGTTATTATTTTTTTAAATTAGCTAACTATTTTTTTTTAGGAAACATATAACACCTGGTTGCAGGAGAGATATGAGGATGATCATTTGACCTATCTAGAACTCAATCTGAATTTGTAGTTGGAGGTAGAATCGTTTGGTGGACCGGAAAGAAATTGGGTTTACGGTATCTCAAACACTACGACTAAGTTGTGGATGACCTGTAGTGTTTCAACCATTGGATGCTCGCAATCAATTTTCAGCACTCGATCTTTGAAGTTCCAGGTGATTTTAAACCAACAAGTTAAAGCTTGGACGACCCATATTACTGCTGAGATAGAACGACTTAGTGTTGAAATGATTGGACTCTGGCGATTGTACATAGAGTTAAAATCAAACATGAGTGATAAATGTTGCCAACCTTATCTCCCCTCTAGTCTTAATGAAGACTACCTACTCCTCCTCCTTTAACCACTTTCTTCTAGATGAATTGCATTTAAATTGATAAATTTTTAAATTTGTAATAAATATTTGGTTTTTTATTTTATACTTTTTTATATGTGTTTTTAAAAATTAAACAAATTACTGATAGACTTCCAGAGAGTTGGAAAAAAATTATAAGAAATGCCACTAACACTATTTACTCACAGACGAGTTAATTCCTTCGATAATATAAAAATAAATCACTGATGTGATTACAAACAGTCATTTCCACTGGTATTGTGCCATCTTTACCGATAAAATACCAACGAATTGATGCCAATAAATGTGTTTTTTGTTTGGCACACTTTTTTTTTCTATAAATCTACTGATGATAATTTTACCAATAAGATAACCAACATAATAAAAATCACCAACGATAATTTTTTTTACAAATAATAACTGTTCGTGATCTCGTCGGTAAAATTATTCTAGTGAATTAGTAACTAAACACGTACAGAATAGTCTATCGATAAAATGCAAAATTCTGGTTGTGATTTTGGTATTCATGCTAGAAGATAATTTTTAATTTTTTTTGTATGATTGAAATTTTTATCTAGAATGTATGCTAGTATTTTAGTTATGATTATAAGTTTACCACGTTCTAGAAGTTTATATATTTTCAGATTTGGTAAGGGATATTGTGCCAGTTCATTTGACTTGAGATATAATTGACCTTAGTGTAAAATAAACACGTAACTCAAGCCTTACAATAATTTAGTGTGGAGGAGGAAATAAAAAATTGAAAATCAGAGAGGCTAAGAAAGAAAGAGAGTAATATCCAAGATGCATAAATTAGATCAAAGAAAAAAAATATTTTACAGATGGAGAGAAATTTTGGGATAGTAGCCCCATATATGTATGTGTATATGGTTTTGCTACTTCAGCTAACTTGTTCATCCGTAAGAGATTCTTGAAAAGCAAGTAAATACATTGCAGCAGCTCCCACCTTCTTTGGAAACAGCATAGACCTGCAGGTAGGGCAGGTGACATGAGCTTGATCCACCCAACTATCTAGGCATTTTAGATGAAACACATGAGAGCAGTTGCATGGTTCTCTGACTTCATCTCTCCCTTCTATACAGTCCAAGCAGACAGGACATATGCTCTCTTGATCATCTTCAAGCTTCCCTGATCTTTCAAGTAAACTGCTGTATGCTATCACTTTAAGTTTCTTCTTGATCAGTCTTGCAAGAGTGGAAACTGGGACTGGAATTGGTGATGGACAAAGTTCATCCATTAAAAGAACATAACCCCCTGTGGTATCTTGATCTTGATCGGAATTGTAAAGCAGTTCAGGCTGCTTGAACATACGTAGAATGGTTAGAGTCAATAGAAACACCAACTTGATGAAAGTGAGAAGCTCTACCAGGAATTTGAAACAAAAACATTTTGGCATCTTCACTGCAACAAAGCTGGGAATCCCCATTTTTGTGTCTGTATGTGCGCGTGCGTGTGTGAGAGAGAGAGGGAGGGAGGGAGGGAGGTAGAGGGAGATTTGAAGTTGAAGAAATGGTGGAAGCCACTACTTATGGTTGGGTTGATAATGGAGGGCAACTTAACCTAGGAAACAACATTCAAGTAAAAAATTATTGGGTGTCCTTCTTGTCATGTCAATATTGACAAGTTTTGCACAATTTTTATACATTAATATTAAATCTTCTTTCATGGTCATCACATTTCATGAATGATTTAATAACAAATTGTTTATGTTCTTAATTGAAGTCTCTATTCGTATCTCTCTCTCTCTCTCTCTCTTTTTAAAATTTAACACAAATTTTGAACGCTAATATCACTTTCAAATTGACTTTTGATGTCACAAAAATCAAATAACAAAAAGCGATGTTTGTTAAGTGATAATATGATAAACCATGTTGAAGTTAACATTAGTGATAAAACAACCCTTTCAATTGGAGAGTGAAGGAGAAGTAGTGATGGCCATATGGAATTTATTTATTGGTTTATTGTTAGCCACACAATTTGGGTATTTGGGAGTGTGATATATAGCGGTTATTTTTCAAAGTGTTTTTTTCTAAGAAATGTATCAGAATAAAATTTTTTTATTTTTAAAAAATTATTTTTGATATCGACACATCAAAATAATCTAAAACACCTAAAAAATATTAATTTGAAGTAAAGAAAAAATTAAATTTTTTTTTTTTAAAAGCGCTTTTGAAACACAAAAACAAACAGGGCTTGTACAGAAATTTCAAACACATTGAGTTTCGCTCAACAGAAGGTGTAAAAGATTGAAGAATATATGTGTTTTTCATTGTATAATTTTTATGGTTGTGGTTTGAAAAAAATAAGTTTAAGAATATTATAAATTATAGTTTTTTTAACTAAGATTTTTTATAAAAACAAAACTGATTGTAATATATTAAAAAAATAATTTTAAAATTGTAATTAAAATAAAATACTAGAGTTTGGATGTAAAAAAATTAATTTGAAGAAATATTTTTAATTTTGATGAAAAGCAGGTTCAAATTTAATGATAAACGGACATTATATCTTCATCTTTGCCTTTTTAACTAAATATGTTTATGTTTTCTTTATTTCCATTTCTTTTTATATCCGAAGGCCCTACCTAAAAGTATCTCCATAGTTACATGTTATTTTTAAGAAACATTAACTACACACTATAAGGCGTGGAGAATTTATTATTCCTTCATAGAAAGTAGCCTCTCTCACAATTCACTGTCGATTTTCACTGTCATAACCCAATTCTGGGTTATTCTTTAAAAATTAATTTTTTTTCAAAATAAAAATAAAAAAATAATAATAAAGGCTAGCAATGTATAGAAAGCAAACCAGGTAATCAAGTTGCAATTTTGGTGAAATTTCAAGGCGTAATTGTACCCCATTATGCCCAAAAATGGTGAAAAAAATACAAATTCAAGATTAAATTAAATGATTATTGGACGAATTTACATAAAAATTAAGTCCAATGACATAATTAAATTTTTAATAGGCCAATTTGATTTAATCATGGGCCAAATTAAATTTTAATTATGTTAAGAATTAATTTGGGTCCAATTGAAGGATTTAATTAAATGCAAGGACTTAATTATACTTTAAATGAGCCAAATTAATTTTATTTGGAGCTTAATAGGTGAAAAATTAAGTTTGGAAACCTAATTTAGGCTTAATTGAGAAGATTGGAATTTTAAGAGATAAAATTTAATTTTTACCTAGTTAATTGATTGAAATTAGGGGCCAAATTGCAAGAAAAATGAAGTTTTGGGGTCAATTAGGGGTTAAATTGATAAAATTCGCAGTCAGTGACCAATATACAAAAGGCGTCAAACTATAGGGTTTAATTGACAAAATCTGGGGGTCAAATTGAAGAAATTGAAAGTTTGGTCAATTAGGGGTGAAATTGCATAAATCCGAGACCAATGACCATAATGCAAAAGGCACGTAAATACAAGGCTGAATTTGAAGTTCCGCAAAGGCCTAATTGCATTAAATCAAAGGTTTAGGGTCAATTAGGAGTTCAATTGAATCAAATTGAAATCTAGAGGACTATATTGAACTTCGGCGAAATCCCTAATTCAAACCTAAAACAGCGTAGTTTTGAGTATAAAAAAAAGAGGAGATCAGGTGACGCGTCGCCTGGTCACTGCTCACTGTCTTCCCCTTGAACGTTGCTCGGGGAGCAGTTTTACAGGTGCATTTAATGCCTCGTATGTCCCCCAAAATTGACAACACATGCACCAAAATGGTCACCTGAAATCCCTCTATCCCCGAGTATCATCCGTTGAGGCCTATAAACATCAAAACTGCTCCAGTGACTAGCCTAAAGTAGCCAACTCAGGCAGCCTTGGACTGTCAAATTTGGCAGTTCAAGGTACACACTTTGAACCGACGGTTTGGATTCTTCCAGTCAAATCAAGGGCTGAAAATTTTTCCCCGGCGAAGACAAGATTGCCCTTTTCCACCGCCTATAAATAGAGGTGGATTTCATGGCTTGAGGGAGGAGAAATTCGGGTCCAAACATCGCAAAAAATCAGCTCCCTCCCCTGTTTTTCTTCCATCCAACGGTTCTCTCTCTTCTCTCTCTCCCCGCTGCTTCTTCAACCCTTGAAGATCCCTCAGAAACATTTCTCCTCCACCAACAGACGGTGTCTCAGCCTCCCCACGAACCCAAATCCTCACCGGTGATGGGGTAGCCACTGCGAGATCTTCCCTCTCTCCCCTGCAGATTTTCTTCTTCTGCTTCTTCATCTTTCTTCCTCCACCACCAGCAACCAACACCGCCACCATTTCTTCCACCAGCACCTCCGTCAGCTTCACGCCAAGCCAATGACAGCAGCTCCTTCTCCTCCACAAGGTTGCCTCCCACTTCACTCTGCCGTCTGCAACTACAAAGTTGCATGCAGAACGTGAACTTACTGTTCACGTTCTGAAAATAATTCACTCTTGGGCCGGGTCAGTTATGGCCCAGCCCAAATGTTTGGGCTCCCCAGAAAGAGAGGAAGAAAATATGTTGAGTTGAGATCAGCCCAACTGTTTTGGGTCGATATCGACCCACTGTTTTCTAAGTTTATGCCTGGCCCAGTTGTTTGGGTCGACCCGGCCCACATGCTTTAATAATATTTAATGAATTAATTAATATATATATATATATATTATTTTATATATTTCATTAAAAAAACAAAAAATTCCTAAAACAAATTCAAAAATCCTTTGAAAAAAAATTGTGATTTTCTCAAATATTTTTCTACCAATTTTGCATAATATCGGATTGTATATTTACACTGTAAAATACAAGTCTGGTATTAAAATACCCGGTTTTCTCCAAAATATTAAAAAAAATTCAAAACATTTTCAAAAAAATCTCAAAAACTTTTAAATCAATTTCCCTATTCAAAAAAATAAAAAAATATATATTTTGTTTTCATGCATACGGCCAAATCGTAAAACTTTTCCAATCATATTTTCATTAAAAGATTGCATCTTTCTCATGTTTTGAAAATCCAAAAAATAGATATCATAACCAGTTTATGATCATCCATTAGAGTTTTGCTAAAATATCAAAAACTTTTTTCCAATCTTTTTATAGGATCCAGATGTAGACTTTAATATTTGTGGGGTGTAAAATTACACGATAAAGTACACCCTCAAATATTAAAGATACAAGGTGTAAATAAATGTCATGTTATAATTCAGACTTTAGAACAGTTAGAATTTAACCCAATAAGGTAGAGACTTTCTCAAGAAGAGAGATCTGTCTTGAACCTTAGAAAAGACCAACGAATATAAACCCTACTTAGAAAAAAAACAATCAAACAACAATGCAGCTTACCTTAGATAGGGTGCATTAGGGGTGATGCGTCTTTCCCTTGCACAACTTGTCCCTTACTCAAACTCTTGCAGACCATAGGTTCCTAGTGACCATAATACTAGGTGGCGACTCCTAAACATTAATCATAATTCTATGATTAAATCCAAAAACTCTTCCCAATACACAACACCTCACACAGGAGGTATGACAAGGAGCCTCCGCCGTCGCGACTCTCGCACCCTTACGACATTCACAATGAATTTTTTTTTAATTTTACCCTAAAATTGTCAAATTGGAGACCAATTTGAGTTAATTTATTAAGAAAGAGTGACATTAAAAGATAGGGGATCAAAATGATAAACATGGTGGGAATAAGTGGCTTTAACAAAGTTTGTGTGAAATGTGCATTTTAATCCCCAAACTTTCCTGATTATAAATATGTGGTCCTTTCAATTTTAAAAAATTAAGAATGAAGTCAATTTTAATCCCGAACTTCTTTTTCTTTGTTCCTAATTTGAGAGAGGAGGAAAAATGATCGGATTCTAGCAATAGATAGAGAAATCATTGTTTACACCGATTAAGGTCATGAAAAAGGATTATTTTGATGTTAATGAGTTTTTTTAGATGGGAAGAGTTTATCTTAGGTGTTTTTTCTCTTGAAATTGCCTTATATGGTAGACCTGAGCTCACAAACAATTTTGGTTTTGGATTGATTGTCAGTTTTTAGGCAATTGTTTTTTGTATTGTTTGAAGCCATAGATATATTTTACAAAGTGTTTAGGGTTATTTGAATTAAATATGGTTGAAAATGAGTTTTTTTTTTTTTAGTATGAAACATCACAACCCAATTTTCCAGCAATTAGAGGTCACCAAAATTTAGAAAAGTTGATTTAAAATAAAAACATAAAAGGGATAGATGATAGGTTGTCCACCTCTTAAGAGAATTAAATAATAATAATAAAGCCCGGTCATGTGGGCTACTCTAGGCCCGCACGCCCGAGCCTTTTTCTTTAGGCCCTTGCTTTCTAGGCTAACCTAGATTTTACCCATCATAATTCAATCTTTTTTATATATATTTTTCTTGCTTAATTTTTTTTTTCAATTTCATATATAGCTAATGTTTTGTTGATTATTAATTAAGTAATGTAATTTGTTTCGGTTTGGTATTTATATCTAGTTACCTCAATATTCAGTGAGTTTTTTATTTTATAAGTGTTTATTTTAGATAAGAAAAATTTTTTTAAAAAATCTTTTTTAGTCCAAATAAATCATAATCTAGATCACGAGTTTGATTGATTAACTACGGTCGGTTAGAAATTGAATTTCTTAATTTTTTTGGTTGTATAAATAATTCTCAATTTATTTAATTAAATACATGCATGAACTTTTTAATTTAAAATTAATATTTTTTTATATTTAAAAAATACATTAAAAAATATCGTTGTATTGAAAAAAAAATCGACGCAGCAAAGAAAAAGTTAAATAGCTAGGTACATGACACTACACATTGCTGCTGCAATTATTATGATGGGCGTTTTTTCAATCTATGAAAAGCCTAAAAGCCAGTTCTGAAAGCTCAAGGATTGTCTCAGGCCGGATTCGAGTCTAAATCACATTGGTTTAGAGGCCTTTGGCATTTGTATACAATTTTTGGACTCAATGAAGATCAGTCCATTTACAGAAAAACCAGGAGTTGAAGACAGGAAACAAGAAGCTCAGCCCAAACAGAAATTGAAGATAGAAAGAACGACATGACAAGTTTTATCCACAACATAAGTTCTTTCAACCCTGCTCTCCTTCATCACTCATTCTCTCTTCAACAATGGCTTCTTCTTCTTCTCTCTCAACCCATTATCACTTCATTTCTCCTCTTTCTCCTTCTTCAAAGAACAATGCTAACATCAAGAATTCCTCTTCTCTTTTTGCTTCTCCCATTAGCTTATCTTCAAACCCCAATATTTCTCTTCAATTCTTTGACAAGAAACACTCCCCATTTCTTTCAACAGCTCCAAGAAGGCTCTCGGTTATTGCAATGGCCCCTCCAAAGCCTGGTGGAAAGGCCAAGAAAGGTAAAAAAAATTCCCCTTTATGTTTTTATTTGTGAAGTTTCAATTTTTGGGTTGTTTTGTGATGATCTTTTTTGTGGGGTTGCAGTGATTGGATTGATAAAGTTGGCTTTAGAGGCAGGGAAGGCAACTCCTGCACCACCTGTAGGGCCAGCACTTGGTTCAAAGGGTGTAAATATTATGGCTTTTTGTAAGGATTATAATGCCAGAACTGCAGATAAAGCTGGTTATGTCATTCCTGTTGAGATTACTGTTTATGATGTGAGAATTAAAAAAAAATTGTTAATTTTTTATGGGGTTGAGATTTTGAGGGTTTTATGGTTTTTCTTGTTTTGATTTTTGTTATGGTGTTATTTTTCAGGATAAAAGCTTTACTTTTATTTTGAAGACACCTCCTGCTTCAGTTTTGTTGCTTAAGGCTGCAGGTATACTTGCATATGATTCTATGGACCAATTGATATTTCAAGGGTTGTGTATAATGCATAGATAGAATCTAGAATACTATAATTGTGTGCTAACATATGAATGATTAACTGTAATTATTGAATTCCCAACAATGTCTTTACAAGTTTAAATGGTGAGAGTCATTTATGATACTTTTAAAACAAATTATATAATGTGAATAGTAGAATGGACAGTTGTATGCATATAGTTAAATGATCAAACCATTGAAAGGCTCCTCAAAGAGAAACAGGTATGGGTGTAGCATGCACACATAAGGCTGTAATAACTCTGTGAGAGTTGGTGGTAGCCTTGTGCAGAAAATACACCTGCTAATATTCTCATTATAAGCTTCTTGGTTTTTAGGTTAAGAGTTTGTGATGTTGTGACTCATTCTTTGTGCATTTAAGTGAAGTCATTCAAATTTGACAGAGTTGTGTTTCTCTTTGATTACTTAATACCAAAAGGAGTTCCAGACTTCCAGTATTAATACTTGTGAAATTTGATGAATTTGGGTTTGGGAGTCTAGAGCAAGTAAAAGTTTGTCATTTTGCAGTGCAAGAGTGCTTAACTCATTGTGAAGTTTTTTCAAATATCAGGGACATGAATTCTTCCCTTGTTTTGGACCCCCCTTGTTATGCTGTATTAGGTTTTTGATGGAGGGATTGTATATTTGGCCAAATTGTCTGAGTCTAGTTTGGAAGCTATTGTAGAGAAGACTCGTATAACAATCAGAGCTTAAGTGAGCTGTGGAAGGGAAATCCTAAAATTGTTACCTCAAAACACGCCATGTTTTCCCCCTTTTGGTGATTAGTAATACATGATTCTCAGTGTTTCTAACAATTTAGATTAGATAATTGAAATTTCACTTTACCATTCATCCTATCTGCTCCATAGCAATTCTTTTTCATCCTTAACCCATGTAACTTTTATTGAACCGCTGCTGATGCCAGAGTTGCCTTGTTGTGCTTCAATGTTTACCAGAGAAGAATTTAACTGAAACTCTTCTTGGGTGCAACCAGTCCTTGTTGAAGTGAAACCAAAATTTGTGTTTCTTGGTATTATGAAGCCACTTCTTCTTTTTCTCTGACTCAGAGAAACAAATACTTTGACTCTGAAAATGGAAACATCTGTAAATAATTTCTGCCTAGTTGATGCACAAAATATTTTACTGTTGTTTTTTTTTCTTCTTTTTCCTGGTTAGAATAGAATTCTTACTACTAATCCTAGTTTTTTTTGCCTATATAAACAATTTGACTCCCTATTAGGCTTTAAAAATTTAGACTTGTGTTGCCATATATCTGTTGAGGAGTTACTAGCATTATGTCAGGAAATATGCAGGTTTCATGCGTAGAGCCTCAACATAGTTAATGAATATATTAAGAATCTCATATTTTGAAAGAACAAGAAATTATATATTGACTAGTTCCTCCAAATAGGTGTTGCTTAAAGTGAGTATAGGGTATTTTCATTTAATTCATGGAAAATTTGTTATTGTAGAGTACTAGTTTTGCAAGATGATTGTGGATGTTATATCAACTGCCATTCAATTTTCGTTGTTGTAATATAGATGTTTAATTCTAGTGAGTGCTCTTAATTAGGAGTGGAGAAAGGTTCCAAAGATCCAAAGATGGAGAAAGTGGGTAAGGTCACGATTGACCAATTACGCACCATAGCTACTGAAAAGCTTCCAGACTTGAATTGCACAACCATTGAATCAGCAATGAGAATCATAGCAGGCACTGCAGCTAACATGGGGATCGATGTAGATCCTCCCATTCTTGAACCTAAAAAGAAAGTTGTCTTGTAGTTCACTTAGTTACTTTTGCCTTGATTTTGGTATATCTGTATTCATAATCATTTGTAGAAGCAATTCATGGAAAGATCTGTATTCATGTTCTGTGTCCTCAATCCTGGTCATTTTGGCTATAAATTTTACAATCTGGTGGATGGCTAGAGAGCTTCAATCGAAAATCTAAGCATGTCCGAAGTTCAGAACATAAGTTGGTCTGGTTCAAGACTTGGGTTACTGGTCGCATGTTGAGTGGTAGGTTAATTTGCGGGTAAGCTAGTCAATCTAAACCTTGACTTGAAAAAAAAAATCCAAAAAATGTCACTTCGGTAAAAAGTAAAATAAAAAAGGTTTTTTCCTTGACCTTTCCCAATTCAAGGTCTTGTCATTTTCTGTTTCTCAATCAAGGTCCAGTCATTTCCTGTTTTTCAAAGTAATTTTTTATTTTTTTTATTCAATTTTCATAAGTTTTTAGATAATTTTAAAATAATAATAAAAAATAAACATTATACACCAAAATAGTAAATACAACCAAATAATACATGGTTTTTTCTTTCTTCTTTCCAATTTTGTTTATTTTCAATTAATTATGTTTTGACTGTCGGCTGAAATGAAATTTGTTAAAAGTCTTGTTTTGTGGGTCAAATTTTCTGTACCATAAAAACACCTTAAAAGTTCACTTATTATTCATCAACAAGGTGGAAAACATGTAGTTCAAATGATTTAATTTAATATCATATCAAATTATATTTTGGCTTAATATATATATTTGGTGAAATTTGTGTATTTTTCCATATAATAATTATCATTTAGAAAAATAGATAGATCTCACAGCCAAGGATATTGGGTAGTTTAACTATCTTTTATTGTCTTTTAGAGCGCACAAAAGAAAAATGTTATTTTAAAGAGTTAAATTGATAAAATAATATTTTAAATAATATAAACATGATTTTTTTTATTATATATATTCCATTGAAAAAAATATTTGATAAGTCAATTGTACTGAAGTGGTAAAAATAAATGTTTTATTTTTTTTTCAACGAGTTTGATGTTATTTTTTTTTTACATGACAACATTAATTAGTTTATTTTTTGTTAGTTCTACTTTGTTAGTTTTGATTTTTTTTTAAAAGACATAAAAATAATATTTAAAAAAAACATATTTTAATATTTTGTTTAACACTCTCTTTAAACACATGTAAAATAAGTATAGAAGAGCTAAAATAATATATATTTATTATTATTATTTTATTTAGCATAGCCCTTGGAGTTGCTCTTGTTGTGCTCGTTGGATTTTGGATTTTCAAAATTGCCACCTAATAGCTACGTATTTAATTACTAAAAATATTAAAAGATTTGAAGTGAAATTACCTGTCCATATAAACCCTCTTAATTGAATCCAAAACATTCCAAATAAAAACGTGAATTACAAAAACCTAATTGTGTCGGTTAATTACTATTCACCCAGCACATAAACCACTGTTAACATAAACCTAATTTTTTTTTTTTTTAGTTCTATAAGTTATTTTCAATTTTAACTACCATTTTTTTTTTAATTTTATCTTGCATACTATGTGTTATTTTGGAATTGAGATGGAGAAATTATTTTTATTAAGTTGCTATGAGGTTCTTCAAGTGTCCAAAAACATCTAGATAGTTGGTTAATGCTAAATTTTATATTAAAATATTGGTTATATTGCTTGAAAAAAATTGAAATACAGCATTCCAATTTAACACTATGCTTAAAATTAAAGTTTTTTTGCACTATTTAAAACATGCCTTTTGGAGTTTTTTTTTTCCTTTAGAATTGTCTTAATTTTCATTTGATGTCTTTTGTTTTTGTAATTTTTATTTTGGTATAAAAATTTTATTTTGTTTATTTGCAGTCTTAGTTCAAAAAAGAGAAAAGAAAAGGAGATTCATCATGAAATAAGAAAGAAGAGAGAAAGTTGATTGTTAGTAAAAATTTTGATTATTAAACTAGTCGTTTTTAGTATCAATGGATTCTATTTAATAAGAGATGTTCTATTAATATGTTTTTTTTTTACCTTTTATCTTGTCAGAAAAGGTAGATTGAGGTTGAGAAAAAAAAAATTTTGCTGTTTGATTTTGTATTTTTGAACTTATTTTGAGATTTTTTGAGTTAATGGATTAGTTTATTAAGACTATAAAAATGTTTGTCGATATTTTTATATGAAAATAGATTGAAAAATAATTTTATGGTTTCATATAACCAAAGCCTGATTTTTTAATCACCTCTTTAGTAGATTGAAAAGTTTTGGTAAAAAGATATATCATCTCAATATACCAATATATTTTTCAAATTATTTGAAAAAAACTTATACATGGTGTAATACCAAACAATTATACCAAAACCAAATCCAAATCCAAAAGTTTGTGTAATTGTGAGGAAGAGAGGGGGAAGGAAGTAAAAGGGAACAATCTTAATTGAAAATTAATAACAAACAAACAAAACAAAACAAAAATCCATTATTAAGTTATGGAATCAGCATATTCAATGGATTCAAAGAACAATACACCGTGGAAAGGAAAAAGGAGTCATGCGTAGGGATGATGTTGTCTTTTCCTATCTATAAAATACTAAAAATCATTGCACAACATAACAACACAAACACAAACATTAAAAAAAGAAATAAAAAAAAAACACAAAGTATTTTTTGTGGTGTCATGCTCTCTCGAGATAGAGCAATCATAAGAAGCTGAGACAACATATCGTCGCCAAAACCAAAACCTACAGAATTTAAGCATACCGAAAGGTACTTTCTCTGTCTTTATTTATTGTTTATTGACTGGAATTAGTTATGGATATGGAATCTAATGTTTTTTCTTGGATTTTCTTCTGGATCTTTAAAAGAGAATTTATCTTCTGGATTAAAGTTTATTACTTTATTACTTTTGGTGTACTTTTCGTCAATGGGTCTCCTGCATTTTTGCTGTTCATTCCATTTTTAGGCTTGTTTTGTGTTCGTTGTTCTGAATTGGATTATGGGTTTTTGACGTCTTGTTTTCGTTGAACAAAAAGTTTTTTTAGTTGGTTTTGGGTTTGGGATGAGATGATCTTGTGTTCATTCTAAGCATGTATGTTTTATGGTGGATTTGGTTTGTTATCTTGGATTTTCAAGGGCTGATTTTTTTTTATGGGTCTTGAGTGATCAATGATTATGGTTTTTAAGGTCTGTAGTGATTGAAGAATGTATTGTGTGTGAAGGTTAAGACTTGCAAAGTTGAATATTTATGATAGTTAGTTTGCCCTTTGTTAATGATTCATTTTTTTTTATGTTACCGATTAGTTCCTAATCCCGATGCTTATTGCAAGTTAATATAGAATGTCTTATTAGCATCTTATAAGCCCTGTGTGTCTCTGAAAGTATTCCTTAATGGAATAGAGCCACCAAAAAAATATTAGATGCAGGAACTTATAATTGCTAGAGATATGTTTGTGTTTGAATGCATTTCTAGATTAATATTCATTTAAGTTTTGTTATTGCTGTCAGTTAAATTCAGATGGACGTGCGAAATTCAGAGCATGGACGTGTAATTGAAGTACATGTAGATGTTCCAGCTGCGGAGAATAGCCTGGGTGGGAGTAGGATTTGTGGAGGAGTATCGTGTGGATTTTCAGATGCTCAGACCAGTTCTAAAGATGCAAAGGAACGAGGGGCATCCATGAAGAAACTTGGGTGGGCAGTTGGGCTCTGTCTTCTCTTCATGGGTGTTGAAATTGCTGGAGGCATAAAAGCCAATAGTCTTGCAATTTTGACCGATGCAGCTCATCTTTTATCAGATGTTGCAGCATTTGCAATCTCCTTGTTTTCAATCTGGGCATCCGGATGGGAGGCAACTCCACGTCGGACTTATGGATATTTTAGGATTGAGATACTTGGTGCTCTTATTTCCATCCAGATGATATGGCTTCTTGCAGGTATCCTTGTATATGAAGCTATTGTTAGAATTATTCATGATACAGGTGAAGTTAAAGGTGCACTCATGTTTGCTGTTGCTGCTGTTGGCTTACTGGTTAATATTGGCATGGCATTCTTGTTGGGTCACGACCATGGTCATGGTCATGGTCATGGGCATGGTCACGGTCATGGGCACGGTCATGGTCATGGTCATGAGCATGGTGAGCACAATCATGACCACAGTGATGATGGCCATAGCCATGAGGATCATGATCATAGCCATGACGATCATGATCATGCACATAACCACATGCTGAGTGGAGCCACTCATCATAATCACCACCATCATGAAGGGAGCTCTGAAAACAATGATGAACATCATCATACACACGGAGCAGATCTTGCTGAGCCTCTGCTTAGTACTCACACAGAAGTTGACAATAAAACAAAAGGAGGGAGTAAACAAAAGAAGCAGAGAAATATCAATGTTCAGGGGGCCTATCTTCATGTATTGGGAGACTCAATTCAGAGTGTTGGGGTGATGATTGGTGGGGCAATTATATGGTATAAGCCAGAGTGGAAGATTATTGATCTGATATGCACCCTCGTGTTTTCAATAATCGTTCTGGGCACAACAATCGGTATGATACGGAATATTTTAGAGGTTCTAATGGAAAGTACACCGAGGGAGATTGATGCAACTAGGCTTGAGAAGGGTCTCTGCGAGATGGATGAGGTGGTTGCCATTCATGAACTGCACATTTGGGCAATAACTGTAGGGAAGTTTCTGTTGGCTTGCCATGTTATGATCAAGCCTGATGCTGATGCTGACATGGTACTGGACAAGGTTATAGATTACATTAAGAGAGAACACAATATCACTCATGTGACCATTCAGATAGAGCGACAGTAAACCGTCAGACTGGGTAAGTGCAAGTTGTATTGGAGTGGCTTAGCTTCAGCTTTGAACTTTGTAATTCTTTGTCATTGATTAATAACTGGTTTTATGAATTTTGGCTGGCTCATGACTTCGCCTAACTTGCTTACAAATCCCTGTCTGATAATCCCTCGTAGAAAGCCGTTCTCATCTTATAGAATGTGTTTGTGGTGACTTGCATAGTTTAGGGGGCTTCGGCTACTACATCACTAAGCTGATGCTAATCACAAAGCAATCACATATTTTAATCAACTCAATACAAGCACAAGAAGCAGCTCGAATTTGAGAAAACCCAGTACAATCATTCTTCCATTGTCTTGCTAAGCTTCCTAACAATTCTATAGCAGTTTTAAGAAGTGCGCATCAGTTGACACCATGTTTTCTAGACCTTCAAAACCATTACATGTGTCCAGAATTCTCTCCATAATCTAGGGCTGAAAGCTCTCGTGGATAGTTCACCGAATCTGCTATCCTTTTTCATGTAGCCCACAGGTTTGACCCCCCCATCTGTCAAGTGATACCTGTTGTTATTTACTTATTTTATTGTTGAAGGGAGTACAAAACTTTATTAACAGTAGCTATTAGTAATAACAACTCCAGAAAATTTAAAGGTTCAACTGTACTGAACATTTCTTATCAGATATCCGTTATCACCTTGTCCTGCATCACAAATAAATGGGGACTAAATGATCCACCATCTTGGTTTCTGATGAAGTATTTGGTTACAGGTACCTATATATTCTCTAAACTTTACCATCTTGATTCTTGGTGGCTGGAGAGTGAGTTTGAATGGAATGGCTAGCAAGAAGGCAAAGGAGACGGTCTAGCACAGAAAATGTTTTGAGTGGGAGGCAATTTGTGAAGCTGAGGGCAGGACCAGCTTGTCTATGATTTTAAGCATACCTATCTCCATTGCTGCTTTCAAAACCAAAGGCGGCAGCGGTGCGCTTGAAAGTTACAAGGCATGCAGGAGATGACAATCATCTTCATTGGTAGAGGCTGCCATTTTATTTTTTAATTTTCTTGGGAGTTTATTTAGTCCAGGTTCAGACTGGAGAATACTCTGCAAAAATAAGGTGTAGATGATTGCTGGATTTTTCAATTTCATTGGAGTTTATGTCTTTTACTAGAAAATTTTCTTTTTTCCTCAATGTGCACTGAAGAATCTTATCATTCCTCTGGCTTGCTTATCTATCTAACAAAATGAAGAAATTAGGCCAGCTGGTTGACTGGAGATTTTCTGTACCTCTATCAGCGTTCAATATTCAGTAAACTTAATGTAAGCTCAAATTTCTTAATTCAATACTGCACTTTTAATTAGGATGCAATTAAAAGAAATCAAAAGCCTAAGGACTAAATTGAACTTTAACCAAATCCCTAAATTAAAATCTTAAAGCCCAAATAGTGTCGTTTTAACCATTAAAAAAAAAAACCAGACGACAAGTCGTGTGGTTACTGTTCATATTCTTTCACCTGTTTGCCTGAAAAAGTTACTTGAGTGGCTACCCTTTTAGAGTATTTAATGTTTTATCTCTCAACCAAACATGTCAAACTATACACTGCTATAATGGTCTGACATTATACTACACCCCAATATAAATCTTGCTGGCTAATTGCCCTATAGTTGCCGTAACGCCGCTCCAAAATGATCAATCCAACTAGCCTTTAGCAGCCTATTTGGACAAACCATGAAAACACTTTTGATCCAACAATTGAGATCCTTCCCACTTGAATCAAGGGCCAAGATTTGTTCATCTTCCACTCCATATAAATAAAGATGTATTCCAGACATTGAAGAGGATGAAATTCGGGTTCAAAGTTGGCAAAAAACCAATCCTCCCCCCCTGGTTTTTCACCAGCCAACCTTTCCTCTCTTTCTCTGTCATGCCTTCACCGTCAATGCCGCCACCAGCCACACGCCGGACTTCCCAACACCACCAAGAACACAACTAGCAACTCTTTTTCTTTGGCTAGGCAAGCCTTTTTTTTTTCTTATTGAAACCCCACAGCGGCCATTGCATGCAATAGCCAAATAATTAACATGGTCGCTGGGCTAGGCTAGCTATTGGGTCTTGGCTAGACCCGTTTCAGCCCAATCCAGATGGATGGGCCGGGTCCAACCTAATAGAAAAAAGAAAAGAAAAGAGAGAAGTTGGGCCTTTTATCAGCCCAAACTGATCGAATTGAGCTTGGGCTCCGGGCCCAACCCAACATTAAAAAAAAGAAAATGGAGAAGGCTTTTGGGCCGTTAATCAACCCAACCCAACTGGGTTTGGCTTAACATGTTTCAACCTAGCTTAATATATTAAATAATAATATAATGATATTAAAAAGTGAATTTTAAAAATATTTGTGGGTCCATGACATATTTGTCCAATAATTTGACATAATATCGGGTACATAATATCGGGTTGTAGACTTGCATTGTAAGATACAAATCTAGTAATGAAAATAACTAGTTTTCTCTGATTTTTTTTTAAATTTAAAAATTCAAAAAATTAAATTAATTCCCACTTTCCAAAAAAACAAAAAAAAGTGTTTTATCTTTGTGTATATGGCCAAATCCTAAAGGTTTTTCATGCATATTTCCTAAAAAAATAATAAAATCACATTTTATCTTGTTTTAAAAATGTAAAAATAGATATTATAATTAGTTTATGATTATACATTAGGGTTTGACCAAAATACAAAAAATCTTATTATAATTAGTTTGTCGTTTGGCACAACAATATAAGTAGGCATTAGCTTGTCATAAAATATTCCAACATTAATTTATGGTTAATTTTACAAGATTAGGTTTTAGCTTATTTAAATAAAAACAATTGAAAAATAGAGGACCAAGATTGACATCAAACAAGAAATAAAGCCTTTTTCCACTAAAGGTGTGCAAGACTATAATTGCATCCCTCAAGTTAATTTTTTTAATGATTGCTCCCTCTTCTTTTAGTTTATACTAGATAGGTTGTCTGCGTGTTGCCGCGAGCTACTTCTGGAAACATGTGTTACTTTTAATTGTAAGACAATTGAAAGAAAAAAACAGGGTCATTCTAAACATGCAATCAAGAGTTGGTAGCATTAAAAGGTATATGATTTGACTTTTAAGCAACAAATAAGTACATGTAAAAAACTTGCTTAAACTATCTCGAATTTCATATAAGAATTAAATTGTAAAAGGTAAAGGGACATCAATCTAACATAGATATTATTTAAGCAACTCAAAACAAAAAGTGGCATGATGAACAAAAAGAGTTTGAAAGCCCAACTTTTGAGTGAGAAGTGAAGTCCTAGCAAATGTTAGCAAGTAAAGAGTAACAAATATTTGTCAACTCTTTATTACTGCAATGACTTGAATAACTTAATTAAATGTCTACAAAAACATTTTATGTATCTAACACTGTAATTGAGAAAAACAAATGTAATTGAGAAAACTAAGCGAAAAATAAAGATCAAGATATCTAACATTGTAACATGAGTAATTTACCCTGTCATGTTTAATAAATTTCTATATCAAAATAAATTTGTAATAGAAAAAAAAAATTTGTACACACATAAAATTTATTGAACAATAATTATATATATATATATATATATATATATATAATGCAATGTTGAACATAACATATAAAATTTATTGAACAATAATTAAAAACAACACTGCAAGACTGCTCATATAAAAAATTAATATTAAAAAAATAAATTTAATCTATATAAAATTAAGAAAAAACCATAGATGAATCTCTAAAAACTAAACATACTCAATATCATTTAAAAATAATCTCAATCAAATTAAAACATAAACCAAAGATTTAATTGAAAAGATATACACAAATAACACATTATTTTTTTAAAAAAACTACAAACTAAAAACTAAAACAAAAATAAAGAATATAACAAAATAAAAACAGGCCATACACTTCTGGGTCTGCTAAGCTAGGCACAACGCCTAGTCCAATAAAACAATGGCTCACATGGGCCTGTAAAGCCAAGAACAAGCATGAACCTTTTTTTTAAAAAAAAAGTTTAATGGGGGTGGAGAACGCACCCTAAATAGTTCAAAAAAAATGATGCATTGTTTGCTCCAACTCAGAATCCGGTCAATGTGGTGGCTGGAAAAACGAGGTCCTTTGTTTTTTGACGCAAAATCCTATTTTCAACCTATTTGTTTTTACCAAAAATACCTAGAAAACACTCTAAAAACCTTGATAAACCAATTCATTGCCACCAAAAGCCAACAAATCATCCCAAAACCTGAAATCCATGAAAAACAAAAATTCTTTCCGAGCTTAGATGTGTTGTTTTAGGTGTTTTCAAGGTAAAAAAAACCTAATCATAACCCCCTCTTCATATGAAACCTTTTCACACCAAAATCAATTGTTTTGGTGTCCAGAATCTTTCCCAATGACCAGCTTTTCTTTCTAGGCTGAAATCAAACGACTCCCTCTCTCTCTCTCCTCTTAATAGAAAAGGACTGAAAAAAGAGAAAAATGAAGTTAGGTATCAAAATGTATTGTCTTGAAATTGAAGGGAGTGATCACCTAATACCTAAAAAATATAGGGGATTAAAATGAATGTTTCAATGAAACTTTCAACCCGCCCCTATGTTATCTGAGATTTTCACTTCAGTCCTTTAACTTTCAATTCAATCCTCCCTCCTAAAAAAATATGCAATTGGGAGCTAATTTGGGTTCTAAAGAGCCCATTAACGCAAAATAAAAGTTCGAGGACCAAAGTGATTTTTTTAAAAAAAATGCACTGCTCCAACCCACAGTGAATTGTGAGAGTGCACAATGTTCTTTGCTACAGTAAAAAATTGATGTCTTTTAGTTTTATATATAATAATTTAGATCTTAAATTTTATTTGTTTTACATCTCAATCCCTGAATTTCGAGATAGGATAGAGAAAGTCGAAGGGAAATTTAAGGAGAGAGAAAACTCTTTGGTGATTAGTTCCAACCAGCAATAGCTTTGATGTTGGAGTCAATGGATTTGTCTTTAAAAGAAAAACTCATTGAAGGTGGTTTCCACCTTTGATATATCTAGGAAAAATAGTTCAAGGAATTGTTTTTTATAGATTTGTTTAATTTCATAATTTTAAGAGATTAGAGACTATTTTGGGGTTGTGAATGAGTTTGTTAAGATTTTAAAGGTGTTTTTGCGGTAAACAAATGTTATAAAGGATTATAAGTCGTCAACAACAGAATAAATGGACTTCTGTTCATTTAACTAATAAAATAAATGATGCATTGTCTGCTCTTTAAAAAAAAATAGCCAAGCTCATGGGCCAAGGCTTCTGGGCCTAAGCACACCTAATCTTTTGGCTCTTAACCTAACCAAACTCAATATCGTCTGACCTTTATATATATATGTGTGTATTATTTTTATATTTAATTTTTAATTAATACTCTCTCTTATTTTTTTTATATCATTTAGTGCACTTTTTTTTAAATAACAATTAATATTTCCTTTTTTTTAATTTTATAATACTTCAAAGAGACTACTATAATTTATCTTTGAATTTTTTTCTTTTATAATTTAAGTAAATAAATAAATTTTATTTACATATATTTTTAAAATAAAATTTGTTTGTTCTTAACAATCATGATTAACCTCTAAGATAAAATAAATAAAATTTATAAGATGAAAAAGACAATTAAAGTTAAATATTTGCATGCGCAACTAACTTTTATTTTTACTAAGAAAATTAACCTTTTGTTTTAGTATTTAATTAACATTAATAATATTTCTTTAGTTTATTTATTTGTATATTTTTTAATTTATTTTATTAAGTATTAACAATATCTTTTTTTCTCCAATAAAAAAACTATGACATCCCAAAACATAAATATAATAAAAATTTATAAAATGAAAAGGACAGTCAGCGACTGGGTTTATTGATACACGTCATATATATCGGCTACTCAACTGTAACAACTTTAGCAGTTCACTTCGCTGCTATAGCAGCAGTACTCGCAGTTGCCTTCTTTTTAATGAACTCAACAACTGAGAAAGAACAGGCGGAACAGGCAACTCGAAAATGAGAAAACCCTGCTGCTTTGGCCAAACGTTCAAATTCTTTTTCTGTCCTTTCATTTCTCTTCGGATTCATGTTTGTCACGAATAAATAATTCTGCAGCAAGCTTCTATCTGCAACACTGGTACCGGGGCTTTCAGGAATTACCATTTCCACTACTATCAACTTTCCGTTGTCCGGTAAAGCTTCATGGCAATTCTTTAGTACTTTCAAGAAGTTCTCATCGTTCCAGAAATGGGATACCCACTGTTTCGTTCAAAAATATTTTGTGATTGTCAGTACAATACTCTGAAGCTTAATTTTAACAGAGTGTTATCAAACCTCACCTTCATGAAAATGGCTTCTCCTTTGGGAATGGTTAAGAATACATCTCCTGCAACATGCTCAATACCTGCAATAGAAATACAACAAAAGATTTAACAATTTCTAACACAGCTCAGTTCATCTGTTTCTGTAACTAGTCAGAAAGCTCAACATTCTCAGTAAAGAACAAGGCAAAGAAATCAATTATAAGATCAGAACAAAATCAGTACCTGGATAGGATGGTGAGTTTTCTATAACTGGAGCCAAATCAAAGTTGATGCCCTTAATAGCAGGATACTTTGAGATGATCATATTAAGGACAGAACCATTGCCACCACCAACATCCACCAAGGATGTTAGACCTTCAAAGCCATCATATATGTCCAAAATCCTCTTCATAAATAAAGGGTTGAAACCTCGAACAAAGCCACTGAATACTTCACCAAATCTTGGATCCTTTTTCACATACTCCATAGAACTCATCCCATAAGCCTTCTGAAATAGAAACCCTCCTTGAAGAATAACATCTTTTAAGTGGTACCTGTTGTTTGTTTCAATACGACATATTACAAAATATTATAATCGACATCCTTTAATGTTTCTGTTCATAAAAAGAATCAGGAATGAAAAGAAGAAGAAGATAGTTTTGGAGATGATCCAAATTACCAGAGATCCACTGTGACTTTATCTTGAATAACAAGAAAATAGGGACTCAAGGACCCTCCATCTTCCTTCTTGATAAAGTATTTGGCTACTGGTGCCAATCCATATAACCTTTGAACTTGATCACTATCTTGATTCTCGGTGGCTAGAGAACAAGTCAGAATAGAATGGCTAGCAAGAAGGCACAGGATACGGTCTAGTACAATAGGGGCATCAGGGTTGGTTTGAGGGGGAAGTTGAGAGGCAATCTGTGAGGCTGAGAGCAAGGCACCAGGGCCAGCTTTTTCTATGATCTCCAGAACTCCTAGCTCAATTACTGCTTTGAAAACCATAGGCAGAGTTGATGCACTTGCAAGTTGCATGGCATACTGGAGATGATAGTCTTCTTCATTGCTTGAGGTTGCCATTTGTTTATCTATGGAAGTTCTGGTTCTGATTTTGACTGAGAAGACAAAACACTAGTTTACGGACAATTTGCTATCGCTCCTCGTATTTATCAGCTAACAAGATGACAACATAAGACCTTTTGACTTATCTTCTGCTCTACCAAAGTCCAAAATTAGGTGCCGGAATATTTTATTTGGGGTGGCTTGACCGGCAACTTGATTTGTCAATCCTCCTATTTCGATTCCTTAATTTCCATGTATTCTTGTTCAATCAACGTACCAAGCAAACATTTGAATTCTAGATATTCAACTTGCTTCCACAATTTGGTCTTCTCATCTCCTCACTCCTCATTCAATGCTTTATTGGGAGTATGTTGCAGAAATATGGCATAGAAAGAAGTCAGAAAGCAATATTATGAGTTTCCAATTCCATGGGGAAAAGGAGTTTTTTTTTTCTTTTTTCCAACATTTCATGAATCCTACATCTTGAATTTTCTTTTTTCGAGTTATTAGGCGTAATGGTTTTCTTTGTATAAGTGCATCATCTTTACAATGACTAGATGAAAAACTAAGATTAATTTTTTAAAATATATTAAGCCACCCGAACCTGGTCAACAGGAGCCATTTAAAACAAGAGCAGGCACGACATACTTTCAAACGATACTATTTTCTAAAAATACCCTAAGAAATTAACAAGTTTAAAATCTATTTTGAAACTTTTAAAAACTTTGTGAGAGGGGCAGCGTCACCCTGACATCCGATCACTAGGTTTAAGAGATTTTAAATAACTGTTTCGATTTAAAATTTTAATTTATTAATTAACAAGATAAACAAGAAACAATATGAAAATAATAATAATATAAAAAATAAAATAATAACTAATAATAAATAAAAATAATGATTTGATAATTCGGTCATGATAATACAAATTGAAAGTTTGGGCACTAATAAGGATGAAATTATAAAGTTGGAAGTTAATTTGGCTAAAATTTAAAGAATTGATAAGTTTAGGGGCTTAATTAAACTTTGAATTAGTTTAATTAATTCAATCAAGGATTTAATTGAAAAAATATCAAAGTTTAAGGTCAATTTGGATCAAAATTGCAAGAAATTAAATTCCAAGGACTGAAATGAATAGAAGATGATACTATAGGGGGGTTAATTGATTTCTCCAAAGGTAATTTTAAAAGAATTAAAAGTTTGAGGAGTCAATGATTGAATTAATTAAATTTGAAATCAAGGACTATTTTGTAAATTATGCAAAAATCCAGGGGTCCAATTTGCATTGATCCAGCGTGAAATTAAAAAAAAAAGAGAGAGAGAAGATTCTCAAAAGTAAGGACTTGATTGCAAAACATCAGAACGTCAGGGGGCAAAATGAAGAATAACAGTCCTAGCCTAAAATGGCGTCGTTCCAAACACTAGGCATTCTCCTCTTCCTCTGGAAGCAGGGGAAGTCCGTTCGGTGATGCCCCCGAAATGGCTTCGGCTAGAACAATTACCCTCATCAATCCCATCAAACCCAGACCAATTCTAAGGCTACATTATCTACCACAGAACCCATAGGATTTGGTTCGGTATCCCTCGTCCTCACGACTCTCCCCTGACATGAAGATAAGCATCACCAACAGTCCAACAATGGTAGTACTGTTGATTTTTTGTACCCATCAAACACGGAGTAAACCCGAGCTATGTTTATCTTCATCCATGAGATCGTCATCCTGGGAGATAAGGGATGAAGTTCGTGGATGAAATCCAGCACTATAAAAGCAGAGGCAGAGAGCAGACCAGGAGGTCATCGCCGAGGCGCCACCCGATCAAACAGACGCAGCATCACCATCAGCTTCGCCTCCAACAGCAACACACCGGGCGAGTCTTCTTCCCTGCTTTTGGCAAATTTAATTACCGTGTTACTGTGGCAAGCATGAATAATTGGTTAATGACATTGACCAGCTTGGTCACTAGGCTAGGAAACTGACAAAGAGGGGTCGGCTGGATAAATGAAAATGGGTCAATGTGTAATTAGGAAGAATGAGGCTATAAATACCCCATTTCTTCCTCTTTCATGGCCGACTGAACACCATAGAAAAGAGGGGAGAGAGTGCAAATTTTTCTTCATCAAAAGAGAGGGTAAAATACGAAATGTCCTAGGACTATACAAACCTAAGATCCTTAAGTAGAGAGGACACCCATTAACAAGGATTTTAACAAGGAAAACAAGTAAAGAAATTGGAGAAAAAGAAGGGAGAGGGCCGGCTGCGTGCAAGAGAGGAGAGACCAAAAATCTTCAACTAAATTGACTAAAATTCTGAAATTTCACAAGGTATGGACACTAGATTTAATTGTGAAAAATAATTTAACAATTAATTAAGAATTATGCATCAATTTCAGATTTTATAAATTAGGTTTCTTGAGTAAAAATTAAAGGAAGTGTAAAAATTGTTATCATGAAGTTAGTTGAGCTAACATGAGATAACATGAGATATTCTGAATATGAAAACATGCAAAATTGTTAAAGAAAAATCATTAATTTAAAGGCTTGAGTGGCCGACCATGTGAGGATTGAACGGGGGGAAGAAGGGAATTTTGAAATTTATGTTGATGAACACTTATAGTATGTATATGATGTGAACAATGAGTGAATGAGGCAAGAAAAATTGACTAAAAAGAAAAAGGGAAACCTTGATGCCATTAGGCCAAGTTTGGCCAAGAGTAAATTGAGGGGAGTGAAGAAGAATTATGGTATATTGTGTGTTCTTGATGCATAAATTAATTATAGTAGAAAGCTCACTAATAGGGAAAAACATGAAAAAATTGATAATAGGAGACTTCACAAGTTTAATGTGTGTTATGTGAAGCAAAGACAAAATTGTTAACCATGGGTATAGCTCATGATTTCAACATTAGAGGAATCAGAAAATGTAGAAAATAAGTGTCGTAGAAGAAAAGGAGAAGTAAAGATGACGGAAAAAATATTTAGGAATTATCGACAAAATCTGGGTAGATTCATCACCCCTGTTCTAGGGGAGCTTCGAGCTTTAGAACAAAAAACTTTGGGAAACGTCTCTTCATAGAAATTATAGTCGGGGATGTTATCTTTCCAACGAATCTGACCTCACTTGATTTGGAGCTCTAGAGCTTTATATATAGGTAAATGTATGAGGAAAGGTCGAGTTGTCGCCTTTGTCGATAGTTTCGGCGAAATTGATAAAATGAGAAAGTTTAGCCTCGATAAAGGCAGAACCTGATTTCCTTCCCACTAGGAATTTTGTAACGTTATACCTTGACATCAAAAGGGAATAAACCACATTTGAAAATGAATTTGATAATATGTGTAATGATTTAAGATAACGAAACGCGAAGAGTAAATGTTGTTGTTGTTGTTGTCTTGCTATTTGCAAAATTGAAATTGAACATGAACTAATGTGGTGTACTTGTGGATTCAGGAGGAACCATGAGAGGCGTACAACAACATCAAGGGAGTGCAAATCGAGCTTCGGTGACAGGTAGGTGTTTCACACCTATACTCTCCTTAGTTAATAGTGAAATTAGTATTCTATTTTATTTTGGAATTTAACACTTACGAATAAAATTAAAGAAAGGAAAGATATGATGAAATGGACATGGATTGAAATCTGATTTTGGTTGTGGACTTATGGACTTCGATTTCGAATAATGAACTATAATGATGAATCCAAAACAACCACCTCTGAACTTGATTAGTCGATCCCGAATATGGGCGGCTAATGATGTTAGCAAGATTTGCTAACATCGGCATGATTTTTATGAAAATATAATGAATGTTGAACTTGATTGACTATTCAGGTTAAGAATAATTAATGATATCGACGGTCAATGTCGGTATCAACAAACTCAGGATAATTTGATTAGCTTCCAAGAAAGAAGCTAATTATGTCTAGAGACCTTAGCATCGGCATTACCGGGAAAAATCTCCAAGGTGGGGCGGAAAATAATTGATTGACTATTTCATGTTAGAAATATTTAATGGCACCAACCGATAAGTTGATGTCGTCATTGTTAAAAATTTGATTAGTCGGTCCGGGTAAGGGTGATCAATGACACTAAATTTGGGACATGGTTCTAAGATGGGTGTACTCAGTGAAGAATAATGGATAATAATCGTAAAAAAAAAAATCATAAGTGGGTTACGAAATGATAGGCTCTAGATGTAGTAAATGAAAATTTAAGTGTGGTTTTCCATGACAACTATGATTGTGTACTATCGAGTAGGTAATTATATATGTAGATACATGTATTTGTGACTTTCCCTCACCTCTGCTGTATTTTTACTTTTAATATAATTATTTACATATTTTGATATTGCAAGTCCTTCACATTCACGCTGGGAGTAGTGTCCTAGATTTTTAATTTCTTTTGTATGAATTAGGAAATTCATGTTTCTAATTCTTTTTGTATGAATTAGGAATTAAATGAATGTCAATGTATTTTAACTTAACTTAAGTAATTATATGAATCGAATTGTATTAGTATCTCTTTATATTAATCATAGAGACTTAAGATTCTTACTTTTTTATGCTTGTAATATTAATGTTGTTTATCCATGTTTAACTACCATTTTGTATGTGTTTGTAAATGAGAAGGAAAAATGAATATCTAAGTTATTATGCTTGTGACTAGTAATGATTGTGGTTGTGATACAATATGAATATATTATGATTGTGGAATGAGCATAAAATATTTGCTTTGTTTGATCCCGGAAATGGGAAACGCTCCTAGGCTTTTCCTTGTAATGACCTAGACGCATGGAGCACAAGTTTGACAAGTTAAGCCACAACATTCGGGCTATATATTTTTTTCTAATATCTTTTTAATTGATATCTTTTTTTAAGTTTTTTCTTAAATAATTTTTAAATTTATGTTTCAATTAATATCTCTCCTCTATGTTTTTTTTCTTCTTATTTAACTTTTTTTTTATATATAGAGATTTTAATGGTGTTATTTTAGTTTTTGAAAACATTATTTTGATTCATTTTTATTTTTTTAATTTTTTATATAGATGAATTTTATTTTAAAATATAAAAAATATTTATTTTCAGATATTATTTATAATATATGCATAGACTTTTCAATTTATATATCTTTTATATATATATATATATATATATATATATATATATATATATATATATATATATATATATATATATATAGTGTTGGCATATATGCATGACGATGAAGGGGAAGGAACTCTCCCAAAGCTCAAGCCCATGGAGATCAGTTTGAGCATCGGAAATGGTGTCGGCTGGTGGAATATTTTTGCCCTCTGCAGTTAATGCAAGGTTGACATGGCCACAACTAAAATTTGAGCCGTTTAATGATTGACTTGGCCACAACTAAAATTTGAGTCGTTTAATGATTTGAGGCTGTGAGTGTACCTCATAATTAATAACCTCTGTCCCCCCCCCCCCCCCATGTTCAGTGTCCTTGCAATTGTGACAACTCGAAAAGGGGGTTTCTTAAGATTTTAAAGGTTTTTTCCAGGTAAAAAAAATTCGAATCTTGATTTTACAGTCAATAAAAGATAATTGAAAAATATTGTTATATATATATATATCATTTAGTTCATCTTTTTTTTAAATAAAAATTAATATTTTTTATTTATTTCTTAATTTTATAATGCTTCAAAGATATTATTGTAATTTATCTTTAAATTGTTCTCCTTCGAAGGAATCCCATTCCCTTGATTTGGATAAAATATGGATTAATGAGCTCGGTATCTCTTGGTTTTAATAAGACCTCTCCTCTTTGAAATATTTTAATTCAATTATTTTTACTATTACTTGGTTTTTATATTGTAAGTTTCTTTTTCACTCACCATGTTATTTGGCCATTATCTTTAGAATATTCTTTCGAATATATTTTTTATTTTTGAAAAAACAAATCATAAAATAATAAGAAATAGATGAATTAAAAAAAAGAAGATTTTAAAACTAAAAATATAGGAATAAGGAAACCAATAAAAGAAAATTGAGAAAAGAAAATCCCACTAATTTTGTCTTTCCTTGATTTATAATTACATGTTTATTAATTAGATATAAAATTATGAAAAAAAAAATAGTGATGATTGAGTGAAATGACGATAAAAAAAACCTATTTAAATCCCGACAACACCCGCATCATCATACATCCATCTCCAAAACAAGACATAAGAATTTTGTTTGAACAATTATAGAAATTCAATTAAATCCCAACAAATTGTACATATAGAGATGAAAGAATAGGTTACTCAATATTTGCATTATTTTACTGCGTTTGATCTTTGATTATACATATAGAAGTCACGAGGCAATGCCTTCTACGTTATCCCTAGAATCAAATGATACAGAATCAAATCAAATGATCAGAGAGATGAGAAAAATAGCCTGCTGACCTTTGAAAGCAAGGTGACGAGGGAGATGAACAAATTAAGACATAAAATAAGGATATGAAATTAAGAAATGCAAGATGCGCGTACAGGTGGAGTCGTCTTCTTCTTTTTTAATCTTTAGCTGGGATCTTAATTACCTCTGTGCTCTTGCTTATAATTAATGAAGATATTACCTAAGATGGATCTTTAAAAAAAATATTCTTGATCTCGTGCTAGTTGGAGTCACTCTCTTGTCTCTTGCATATCCTCAATATCAGAGAGCTTTTATTTAAGTGTACCAAATTTTACAAATGATCCTGTATTTTTTTAAAGCATTTTGAATAAAACCGAACATCACAGACATTTTAAGTCGGTGTCAGTATGCTATTTTATGGATAAAATAAAAGGTATTCTTCTGATTCATTTTGGATTTATTAATTAAAAAAAAGTTTATCACTGCTTGGAAGTGTGATTGCGGTTATTTTTCAAAGTATTTTTTACTTGGAAATATATTAAAATAATATTTTTTTTATTTTTTAAAAATTATTTTTGACATCAGCATATTAAAACAATTTGAAAACCCCAAAAAAATTTAATTTGAAGCAAAGAAAAAAAATAAATTTTTTTAAATTTTTTTAAAAATATTTTTAAAACACAAAAACAAACAAAAAAAACCTTAATTTCCTAACAAGTATGAACGCAATCAGTCAAGCAGTTTTGATCAGTTTGATGTCAATCCTCGTAATATTACACAACATATATTGCGAATCAAGTAGGATTTATTTGATGGATAAAATTAAGTCAATTACACAAGTAATTAAGGAGATATATTGACTCTGAAAATCCTCTACCAATACCCTCTAGCTTTTCAAAATTAAATTTACTGTGCAACATTTTACTTGCTAAATAATTTACCTGGACTGATCAATTTCAGAACAACTACAAAATTACATCATTTGGGTTCACTCTTGTAAGTATTTGGGGCATTGAATTGGACTATTATTTAACCAAAAAAAACTGAAAGTTATTATATATTCAGCAGCACTGCTATATGTTCTCTTATTAGACAAGTGCGTGCCATCTCAGAAGCTAAAATGGTCAGGCGGCAGAGCACTTGAAAAGGTCCAGGCGCTTATCAGTTGGCGTTATCACTTTCCACATCTGTTTGCTGAATTCTCCGAATGTGAAATCTTTATAGATTGCTGGATGATCAGTGTCTATCAACTTCTTAGGAGGTCCTATTTTAGCATCAGATGATGGATAACAATAAGAGGCGATGGACATACGCTCCTTCTCGCAATTTACTATAGCTTGATGGAGCAAACTCTTGTATCGATGATTGCTAATTGCCTGATACAATAGAAACATAAGAGAAAAATGTAATTATAACAACATGGAAAGTAAGTCATGGCATGGCAATATATTATGGTTTCCATAAATTAGAGGGCTTTGAATGTTAATAGTAATCAAGGAATCGTATATATTTTAGTTGGTTTTTGGATTAGTGTACATTTTAGCAGAAGACATGTATAGATAGAATATAAATCACCTGCAGAAGATCTCCAACATGGACAACCACTGTGTCTGGAATAGGATTAACATCCATCCACTTTCCCTCACTTAGAACCTGAAGTCCAGGCACATCATCTTGCAACAGCATAGTTATTATAGTTGGATCAGTATGGCCACGCACTCCATAAGTAAGCTCTAGTTCTGATTGTTCACAAGCTCGATAGTAGTTCAATGATACATAATGTCCACCCAATCTCTTCTCTATGTAATCTCTTTCCAGGCCTAAGCTCTCTGATATTGCATCAAGTAGTGTCATCTCCACCCTTCTAACATTTGTCAAATACTCAGCAGCTTTCTTCCTGTCAACAATCAAATGTCAAAAAAAAAAACACAAATAATCTAAAACAGAATCGCCATGCATCTCGAGGCTACCCCATTTGAGTCATTCATGGCTAAAATAACAATCTGTGCTTTTGTTCACCTGAAGGAAGGAGGATTTGTAGGCCATTTGTTCACATAATCTTCAACAGGGTGACAATGGAATTTCAAAGATTCCCTTGCGACGAAGACATTTTCAACCTCATCTTTATACGCTGTCATTAGCCTGATGTCACTGTTAGGGTCAGGAGTGTAGAATTTCATTCTTTCTTCCTCCGGCAGATGGAAAAACTCCCTTGTTGTGTCGAATATGTTGTTAACAGCTGTCTTTGGAATTCCATGGTTCTTCACCTGGCAGTTTAACATAAAATTTATTGTTAGAAACTAGCTAGATTATTTTAATGCATAACAGAATATAATATACCAAGCTACAACTACAGCTTAAATAAAGAAAAAAATTAGCAGCTAGAACAGCAGGTTGCTGGAGAGACAAAGCTGTTGGGAAAGGTCACTAGAAACAGTGCAAACAACGTGTTTCTCTACCCTGGAGAATTACATATAATAGAAGCTAGATTTCCTGGTGTGATTTCTTCTTCTTCTTTTCTCAGTTTCTGGGCACACCGCTAATGATTTTCTTACAATTTGATGTGCTTCTCACAGTGCTAGATCTAATTTTTAATGCAATGAATCCATTTAAAAAAAAGAAAAAACCTACCGCAAAGAAACCTTTGTGTTGGCATGCATGGCCGAGTTGTTTGACGATATGGGAACGGCGAGGACCATGAAGGGCTTCCAAATCAATGATAGGGATAGAGCCATCACAAAGCTCAGCCTCAGGGACGGTTGGTAGAGTGGAAATGGGATTTTCGTAGGTGGGTGGAAGCTGTTTGGTCTCTGGTAAAGCAACCCCTTCGGCTACATGCAACACAGCGGCAGGCATGATTAGAATTAGTAGTAGTGCGTAGTAATTAATCAGGGACTTCTTAAGTTTGTGTGGAACGTCGGATTTGATGGTCTAAGTAAGTGGGTTTGTATCCCTATTTATAGGAGGAAACTAACACCACAGCATTGGCTTTGCAGAACAGTACTCGTCTCTTATTTTACGGTCGAAAAACTAATGCTATAGCTTTGAATTTTCTTACATTCTTGGACGGTCTCCTAGACTTTTCTTGGCGTCTTCAATGAACAATAACTTGTGAGGTTGAGGTGGGTTCCAGGTTGGTGATGCCATTAAAAAAAAAAACACCTCGACCTTTGTGCTACTTGCAAGTGAATGTGCTTTAAACGATATAAATGTTGGATATGACCATTGAGGTTTGATTTGGGGCCATTGGATTCTCTGTTCATGTGATAATTTCATATTTGGATTTTAGTGGAAGCTGCTGAATTTTTCTTGTGATGCTTCTCTGTGAATATTGATACCTTGCTTAAAACTTATATGACAACTTGAATTAGTATATCTTAGGAAATTTTTATGAAATTCAAATAAGATAGCTATTTTACTCTTAAAACTTATAATATTAAATAAAAAAATATTAATATATACATTTTGTTTAAATAATTATGCATATATTATAAAGAGTCCACCTCAAAAATAAATAAATAATCAAATAATTTTAAGAGAAAAAGATTCTCTTAAAGATCCTAAGTGCTCCATTCCAAATTTTGATCGGCAAAGACAGCCTGAAAGTACTTGTTGGATTAAATGACAAGTATTGACTATATAAGTCAAAGTAAGGAAAATAAAACACAGCGTATGTGCGCGGGAGCAAGCCAACGAAGAGTATACTCCGATCCCCTTTTTTGTCCAATAATATTTTTTTTAAAAGCTTTTATTCATGATTGAAAAACGTAAATTCCTATTTATGTAATTTCTGTTGTCGACATTCAATGAATCAACTATCGAACCACACAAATTAAAGACTTTCAGGGAATTTAAAAGGAGCTTTCCTTTTGTCAACATTTATGTTTGATGCTGTGATATAAAATAATTTTCTGAGATTTTTATGTTTAATTCAAAGTTCATCAAAAAATTTATTTAAAATAAATAAATTTTAATAATACAATTTTGAGTATAGAAGAATAGTTAGCATAAATATTTAAAATAACACTTATTTATTGGGCTAAATTTTTTTTTACATTCAGTTTTGTTTTCACAGTTCATAAATCATTAAAATATTTAACATAAAAGAATATATACTTGTTTAATAGTCATCAAAAATATATTAATTTTTTACCTAATCATCTCAGAGAAATTAAAAATTAAATTAAAATTTTCACATTAATTTTAAAACTACTATTTATTTTCGTGTTTTTTTTTTTTAACTTGGTTCTTCTTTTTTAAATTTAATTGCTGGTTCAATTTGACATTAATTTTGCAAAATAAGATCGACTCGGTTCTTGAACCCACTTTGAATTACGAGAGAGAGTAGAAAGTGCATGTGTATACAGTGTTTTCACCCGACGGATCAGTATGAGTTTGGAAAAAACAATGAATGCCAGAAAATGCTCCTCACTTTCTGCCATTTCTCTGATTCAACAGACGTCACCTCATGCTTTAATGAGGTTTGGTATGGTTTTTTTGTTTTAAGGAAAGAGTATTATGCTCTGATGATGTGTTTTCTAGAAGATTGAACACCTATATTAAAGTGTATGTCAAAAAAATATATATAAAAAAAATATCAAGCTAAGACTAATTAAGCTATAT